>Ga0208696_1002081_pt1 | contig 11035 bp, 12 predicted proteins | sample Sb_taG_9_FD_187711 | JGI IMG/M metagenome (GOLD analysis project Ga0208696, IMG submission 187711) | Peat soil microbial communities from Weissenstadt, Germany - Sb_50d_b_LC metaG (SPAdes) (version 2) | ecosystem: Environmental > Terrestrial > Soil > Wetlands > Peat | place: Germany...
GGCAATCCATGTCTGTTTCCTCCGTGAAACGGGGTCCTCCGGTTCAACCACCCGCAACATGGAGGAAACAGGCGTTCTAGAAAAGGTGAATCTATCGGGCTTTTGTTACCTCGCTTTGAACCAGGTCGAACTTCACCTTGGCTGCCGCCCCAACCTCCTTGGTGATGCCAACCTTGAGCTCGATCTCGATCTCCTCGACCGTGAACCGCAGCTCCTTGCCTGCCCCTTCCTTCTGGGCCTCGGCCAACTCGGAACGCAACTCGGCGATCAACTCGGAAAGGGGGATCCTCTGGGCGTCACTCACAGCACACTCCTCGGATGACTCAGCCCTTGATGGTGGAGAAAAGAAGCATCGCGCACTCTTCGGGCAGTCGCATGTCATCAGCCGATCAGCGAGCGAGCCAGGGAAGCATCGCAAGACCGTTCGAGGAGTCCCGAACAACAGGCCGCTCGTTGGTGTCCTCTCTGCTTTTCCGGGCTCGGGAACCCGGTCAGAACTGACACGATGGACATGCACTGTCCAATCCAGAAGTGCATCGTAACGGAGCCCTGTCACGGATTCAATTGCCAGGTTCACTTTGGCGCGGGGGGGGCCCCCGTGAAGCCGGCCCTGCGAGAAGATCGCCCGCAGAGCAGCGTGCGAGGTTTCTAATCATCGTCTGACAGCCCGGTTGGGCGTCAGCACCAGGTAGCTCGCGTCGTGCGGGTTGCTGGCATCCGCCGGCCAGGTTTCGCGGTGGACCACTTCCCATTCCGAGGAATTGAGCACTTGCTCGGGGAAAAACACGTCCCCCTCGAATCGCCCCTCGACGAGCGTCAGGTGGATGGTCGGGTCGAGTGGCAAGAACTCCCGGTAGACCTCGCTGCCGCCGATGATCATCGCCTCCGCGGCCCCGGTGGCCTCGGCCCGGGCGAGTGCCTCGGCCCGGTCGTGCGCCACCAGGCAGCCAGCGGCGTGATAATCGACCCGCCGGGTGAGCACAATGTTGGTTCGTCCCGGCAGCAGCCGCCCGAGTGCCTCGTGCGTCTTGCGGCCCATGATGATCGGCTTGCCCCAGGTGAGGCGGCGGAAGTGCTTCAGGTCGCGCGGCAACCTCCAGGGCAGGGCCCTCTCGCGGCCGATCAGGCCGTCTCGACTCATCGCGACGATCAGCGCCAGGTCCACGGGGCGGGGTCTCCTGGACTAGACGGCTACCTCGCCCGCCAGCGCGGGGTGGGAGCGATAGCCGACAAGCTTGATCTGCTCGCGCTCGATCCGCGCCAGGTCGCTCACCGCCGGCTCGATCCCGAGGTGGGGAAGCGGCAACGGCTCACGCTCGAGCTGTGCGTCGACCTGGTCAAGGTGGTTCGCGTAGATATGCGCGTCACCAAAGGTGTGAACGAACTCCCCGGCGGCCAGGCCCGTCACGTGGGCCACGAGAACGGTGAGCAGGGCGTAGCTGGCAATGTTGAAAGGAACGCCCAGGAACAGGTCGGCCGAGCGCTGATAGAGCTGGCACGACAGCTTTCCCTCGGTCAGATTGAACTGGAAGAGCGTGTGGCAGGGAGGCAGAGCCATGTCGGCGATGTCGGCCGGGTTCCAGGCCGAGACGATCAGGCGCCTGCCTACCGATGCGGCGGGATCGGCCTTGACCGCCTTGATCCCCGCGACCAGGTTTGCGATCTGGTCGATCGCCTGGCCATCGGGTGCCCGCCAAGAACGCCACTGCTTGCCGTAGACCGGACCCAGCTCGCCCTCCGCGTCGGCCCACTCGTCCCAGATGGTGACCCCGTGTTCCTTGAGATAGGCGATATTCGTCGAACCCCGGAGGAACCAGATCAGCTCGTGAACGATGGCATGGAACGACAGGCGCTTGGTCGTGACCAGAGGGAATCCCTGGCCAAGGTCAAATCGGATCTGCCTGCCGAAGACGCTGAGGGCGTCGATCTTCGCTCCCGTCGAGCGGAGCACGGCCCGGGTCGGCTTCCTCACGCCGTGGGTACGGACGTCGCGGAGCAGATCGAGGTATTGCCTCATGCGGAGGGATGCTCAAACACCGTGTCGAAGCACGATCATGGACGCCAGACTTTGAGATTATATCCCTCCGCCGCGGCGGATTCAGCGGGGCTGCGGAGAGCTTGCTCTGGCGGGCTGCGGAACGGGGGCCCCAGCCGGCTCGGCAACGGGACGCGCAGTGATGGCGATCAAATGCTCCTCATACCCGTTTTGTTGAAAGCCCCTCTCGTGCAGGGCTCGCGGCCCTAGGCTGACCAGCAGTGCCCCATCGCCGGGTATCAGCCATTCTCCCTCGACCCGCCGGCTGTCCACCTCGGGCACCTGGATCGTGGCGTTCATGGCCGCCGCGCGAGGTCCGCGGTTCAGATTCAGCCGCTCCAGGAACGAAGCCTTCGCAACTTCAGGATCAGCGCCGGGCTTCGGCTGGACGGCCTCGGTGTACTTGACCGTGTGAATGGCCACCAGCCGGTTCTCGTCGATCACGACCCGGGCGAACAGGTTCTGGCCCTTGAGCTGGCTCGAGAGGATGTTGACGCGGACACCGTTGTGAACCTTGTCGAGCTGGGGCTCGAACGCCAGCCGGGTCGACCGGTTGGGAGGTCCGTCGGCCACGCGTTTCACGGAAGCGACATACTGGTGGGTCTCCTCGCTCGTCATCCGCGCCGGATCGCCGACGCGAGCGGTCATCTTCGGCGCCTGGAGGACGTTACTCCTGGGATCGGCCTGCCAAAGCTCGAGAAGCTCCTTGAAGCCTGCCGGATCGAGCGACCAGACGGCAGTCCCTTCCTGGCGGGTGACCGGCTGCATTCGCAAGATGAGCTTTCCCCGCCATTCGGGGCTGGACACCCGGATGTCGCGAATCTCGAAAACGACCATGGGCCCGCCCTTTGTTGCCGGCACTCCAGCCCGCGAGACCACCATCTTCGGCGCTGCATACGAGTCGGCAGTTTCGTCGACTCCGCCCAGAGCCGCCATCAGTAAGCTCAGTATCACTTGCATCCATGACCTCCCTCGATCGAGCCGCCAATTGGGGGGACTCGGTCCCCGAGGCCGGGATAGTAAGGCGCACCGGCCAGGAGGTCAATCTTGAAAGCGAGGCCGCTAGCGCTCGCGCTGGCGCTGATCGATCAATTCTTCGAGCCGGATGCCAAGCTCGGCAGGCAGGCGATCGCACCAGCCCTGATTCGCCTTGGGTATGTGCGACGTAAGAGGAACGAGTTACGCTATTACAGGGTGACCGAATGGGGTGGATTGTTCAGGGAAATCCCGGCCATGAGCGATCAAGACGAGGAAGCCTATGATCTGGCCGATGTGCCGGAACCCCGGCAACCCAAGCCGCCGGTCATGCCGGGGCAGCCCTTGCCTCGTCTCTGGAAGACCGAACCGGATGAGGACGAGGAGGAAGAGTTGAAAGAGGCCGCCGAGGCGAAGAACAAGCAGGAAGCGGCGCAGTCAGCCAAGGAAACAGTCCGATCCGCCGAGGTTCGCCAGCGAGCAAGGAAGGCCAAACCCAAGGAGAGCAAGAAGTCGCCCTGGGACGAGGGCTCTGAAAAGAAGGTACTCGTCGAGGAGACCCCGGCGCTTGACACGTACGAGGCTCGCCAGCGCGGCCGGCTGATCGTGGGCGCGCTTGTCGCCAGTTGCTTCGGAATCTTCGGCTGGATCTTCCACAATCTGTTCATCTCCGATCCCAACGCAATGGAGATCAGGGAAGATGAGCCGCCACCCCCGGTGACACTCGCGCCGGCGCCCAAGAAGGACCTGGATCTCGAGGCCCAGAACATGTTCGACCGGGCCCGAGAGAGCGCCAAGGCGGGACGCACCGACCTCGCCGTCTCCCTCCTGGAAAACGTGGTGAAGTCTTATAAAGGCACCAGGACGGCCGGCGCGGCGTCGAAGGCGCTGGAGCGGCCCAAGCAGAACCTTCCTCTCTTCCTCGATCGCCCAACTCTGAAGGCCGAAGCCGCCCCGAAACCGCCGCCTCCTCCTGAGACTCAACCGGCCCAGGTTGTGACCGCCCAGCCCAAGCAGACCGCCGGCAACGCCACATTGACGCTGCCGGCCAATCCGGCCGAGCTCACGCCGACGCACCCCTCTCCACTGGCGATGGCCAGCACCACTCCCGGCGCAGGCATGACGCCCACGACGATTCGCCCCCTGCCAAGCGGATTCACGGCCAAGACCGAAGCCGGCATCCACAGCTCTGGCTGGCCGCTGGCGATCGTGGGCAACCGGGACGGTGCCCCGATGGTGCTCGTTCCAGGGGGAATCTTCACGATGGGCAACGACAACGCCTCGCCGGCGGAAGCCCCCGCCCACAAAGTCTCACTGCCCACCTATTACATCGATCAGCATGAGGTGACCGTTCGCCAGTTCCGGCTCTTCCTTGCGGAGATGCACTACCGCGGCCAGCCTCCCCGAAGCTGGTCGGAGGATTTCCGGCGGAACCCGTCCGAAACGCTGCCCATGGTCATGGTCAATGCCCGCGATGCTCAGGCCTATTCCGAATGGACCCTCAAGCAACTGCCGACCGAGGCTCAGTGGGAGATGGCCGCGCGCTCGACCGACGGCCGGCTCTACCCCTGGGGTTCCGAGCCCCTCAACCTGGCAAAGCCGCGTGCCCCGGGCCAGGTCGAGCCGGTCATGTCGGTTCCCGAGGACGCCTCTCCTTATGATGTTCACGATCTGGGGGGGAGCGTCCTGGAGTGGACGAAAGACTGGTACGATTCCAAGTTTTACCACCAGCTATTCAACCAGCCCGTGGTGAACCCCACCGGACCAAGCGCCAAGCCAAGGTCGCTGGAGCTCGTGGTCAAGGGTGATCGGAAGTCCGGCAGCGCTTCGGTCCGTCAGGGGATCATGCGGGAAAAGCGGCTGAGCTATGTCGGTTTCCGCTGTGTCCTGCCGGTCGAAGAGAAGGGGGGTGCCGTCAGTCCGGGATCCCCGGCTCCCGGAACTTCTCCCGCGGCTCCGCCTCCCGGTCAACCGCCAGGGAACCCAGCGCGGCCGGGTAACACCCAGGCTCCGACCGTTCCTTTCTGAGATCCCTCAGCAAGAAGCGGATCCGGACCAAGGGCGGCATCCGGTCATGAGGAACGCGCGCCGCCTCGTCCTCCATGAACCAGCCAATCGTCCGCGCAATGCTCTCACGATAAGAAAGCGCCGCAGCCCAGCCCAGCTTGCGACGCGCCTTCTCGGTGCTGTACTCGAGGTAACGTCCCAGCAGCCAGGCCCCGTAGCGTGTGACCTGCGGCGGTTTCTTGCTGCGTAGAAGCCGCTCCCGGAGCTCGAGCGAGAGCCCTCCGTAAAAGGCATACCAGAACGGATAGTGCCAGGTGACCCTGGGAACACCGAGGGCATCGGCCAGCATGTCGAGGAACTCACGCTGGGTGATCCGGCCATGGCTCGTGATGTTGTAGGCTTCGCCCACGGAGTCTGGATCACGCGCCGCGAGCAGGGCTGCGTCGGCCACCACGCCGGCATACACTGCGCTGAGCGGATTATCGCCCTTGCCGACAATCGACACCCGGTTCCAGCGAAACTCCTGGATCAGGCGGGGAATCGTCGTCCGGTCACGCTCGCCGAAAAGCCAGCTTGGGCGAATGACCGTCAGGCGAAGGCGGCCGGAAGCGGCCATGTCCCAGAGCAGCCGCTCGCACTCGACCTTGCTGCGGGTGTAATGATCCAGGACCCAGACGTTCTGCCCCAGCGGAGCCGTCTCGTCGATCGGGGTCGCTTGATCGGGCGGATGGCCGTAGGCGCTCGTCGAGCTGATGTACACGAACCGCTCGACCCCGGCGCGTGCGGCCGCCTCGGCAAGCGTGCGCGTGGCCTCGAGCCCCCCCACCTGAAACTCCTTCCAGCTTCCCCAGTCGCCGACCTTCGCCGCGCAGTGGAAGACCAGGGAGACATCGCGGACCGCCCGATCGCAGATCGTCGGATCGGTGAGATCACCGCGCTCGATCTCCACGCCCAGTCCCTTGAGGAACCCCGTGTCGCCCGACTGGCGGACCAGGGCCCTGACCCGGTACCCCTGGGCGATCAGCTTCTCGGCAAGATGGCTGCCCAGCAGCCCGGTCGCCCCCGTCACGAGGACACCGCGGTCTGACCTTACAGAACTCATTTCTTCAATCTTCCCGGCGAGTGACCTGGTCCGGATGTTTCCCACGAATGAGCCTGCCTCATGCTTGCGGTCGGGTCAAGCAAAACCGCCTGCGAGCCAACGGGCGGCGTCCCGATCGCAAGGCCTGATCGAAGCGGCGGAGGCCATGAACGACCCGGGCCGGGGATCGCCCGGCCCGCAACGTCGCCAGTTCCGCCGACCTCAGCTCAGGCCGGCTGCCACTGGGCCTGAACCTCTTTGTGATCCTTGTTCAGGTGAATGTGGTCGTGCACCTTCGCCACCCATGATAGGGGAATCGTGTGATGCTGCCCGTCCGGGCTATCGTTCTTGGTCAGCTTGATCTTATCGCCCTCGACGCGATCGACCTTGCCGATCTTCGTGCCACACGAGGCGTAGACATCCTGGTGCTCCCTGATGTCAGCAATGGACCCAACGGGCCCGGTGCTCTCCGCCAACCATGCCCCGGTCTTGTTCGGATGCTCTGCAGCCATGATTCTCTCCAAGCTCGACGCGGTAATGCCCTCGCCCGTCCGCGGGGCAGGAAGTCCATCAACTAAAAGTAAAAGTTCGGCAAACGGCGCGCCGAGGGAATCACTGCCGGCAGGGTCAGGCAGTGGGGCCGTCGCATTGATGATCGGCATGCTTTCTGCTCGTGTTCGGATGTTGCCCTGTCGCCGGAAACGCACCGGAGGATACGTGCGTGGGGTCCCTTGAAAGTGGAGTTTCGCACCATGAAAATAAATTCGTCCAAGAATCAATACGAGATGCAGGACCCGACGAAGCAATATCCTGGTCCCGAGTTTTCCGAGCAGACGCAGCCGCCGCCCGGTCTGGCGCGGGAAATGGAGCCGAAGCCCGATCACGGCGAGCAGAGCTACCAGGGCTTCGGACGCCTCAAGGGTCGGAAGGCCCTGATTACTGGGGCTGATTCGAGCATCGGCCGTGCGGCGGCGATCGCTTTCGCCCGCGAAGGCGCTGATGTCGCCCTGAATTACCTGCCGAGCGAAAAGCCCGACGCGCAAGAGGTCATTGGAAAATGCAAATAATTCGCACAACGAACCGATACATCGGAAAACTCCGGGCGGAAGGGCTCGGTGCGATCCTCCGGCGCAGATACCTGTGGTATCGCGATATGATCCGGATCAACAATCGCACCGTTGGCCGGTTGGTGGAGCTGTCGGGTAATCGAATTCGCATCGGGGGCCTGAAGTTCTCGGTGAGCTCTCCAGGCATCGATACGGCTCACAAGAGCACGCTGTTCTTCGGTCTCCACGAGATCGATGAGCGAGCACTCGTGGAACGATGGCTGCCGAAGAACCTCCCGGTCGTCGAGTTCGGTGGCGGCCTCGGCGTGGTGTCCTGCATGGCTAACAGGCTACTGGAACGGCCCGACCGCCACGTCGTCGTCGAGGCGAATCCCTACCTTCTGGACCTCCTCACGACCAACAGGAATCTGAATCGGTGTAGTTTCCAGATCCTGAACAGAGTGCTTGCTTACGGCGCCGAGACGGCAGAATTCAGCCTCGACTCGAGTTTCGTGGGCAGCCGCGTCGGAGGGTCGAGCGGGTCGATGGTTTCGGTTCCGACGACTTCACTCGAGGGCATCCTGAACGAGGCCGGATTCGAGCAATGTTCGGTCGTCTGCGACATCGAGGGCGCGGAAATCCAATTGGTTGAACACGAGATCGACGTGATCATGCGCAAAGCACCATTCCTGCTGATTGAACTCCACCCCATGACCGTCGGCCAGGACGCGGTGGATCGGATGATCGAGTCACTTCGAGACGCTGGTTATCGCATCCAGGACCAATCCGGGCAGAATGTCGCCCTCGTCCGCGACGGACCGGGCTAAGCTTTCTGTCACACAACTTCGCTGTCGAGCGCCACAGATTGCCACGCCACGGGCACGAACATTCGGCGTTCGGGAGACGGGGGAATTTTCTCGACAGTGCCCGGCTGCCAGCATAACCTGGAAGTGGAAGATTCCCTCCAGCGAGAGCCCCTGTCTCGCTTCATCCCGCCCCATTCCAGGAGAATCGATCGATGTCAGATCGTGATTCCACCCTGATGCAACGACGCGAGTTCGTGCAAACCAGTGCGGCCGCGACCGTCGCGAGCCTCGGACCCGCGCAGGTTCAGGCTCAAACCCGGGCCGCCCAGCCGAAGAAGCCTTCGGCCAGCGGGCGGACCCTGCCCAAGAGGATGTTCGGCAAGACCGGCGTGGAGGTGACCATCCTCAATGCCGGCACACTGAGAGTGGCGGGGTTCATGGACCGGCTGCTCCGCCTGTCTTTCAGCCAGGGCGTCCGTCTCTTCGACACCGCCAAGGTGTATGGCACCGAGCCGGGGTTCAAGAAATGGTTCGCGGAAATGCCCCAGGTGCGCAAGCAGATCTTCCTGGCCACCAAGGAACCGGTCCGCAACATCGGAGAGGTGGTCAAGAATATCGACCAGCGGCTCCAGGCGCTCGGCACCGACTACATCGACCTGCTCTACTACCACGGACTGGGCCGGGGCCAGGTCGACTGGGCCAGGAGCCCGGAGATGAAGAAAGAGATCGAGGAAATCAAGAAAACCGGGAAGGTGCGGTTCGTTGGCTTCACCACCCACGACGGTGGCGCCATGGCCGACCAGCTCCAGGCGGCCGCCGAGGGCGGATTCGTCGACGCCATCATGCTGTCGTACGCCCCCTGGCTCGCCAAGAACTCCGCTCTGAACAAGGCCATGGACGCCTGCTTCGAAAAACAAATCGGCCTGGTGGCCATGAAGCTGTTCGCGGGGCGGGGCGCCCTCAGGGAGGTGTATGAGAAAGCTCCCGTGCTCAAGGAGCGCGGACTCAATCCCCACCAGGCCCTGCTCCATGCGGCTTGGACCGACGAGCGGCTCGCCTGCGTCTGCACGGCCGTGGTGAACACCGACCAGGTGCGGCAGAACATCGAGGCGGCCCGGAAGTTCGAGCCCCTGAAGGTGTCGCAGATCCTCGAGCTCCGCGATGCCGTTCTGGCCGCCGGGCCCATGATGTGCGCCAACTGCGACGGGAGCTGCGGCCGGGCCGTCGGCACCAAGGCCCGCCTCGGCGACCTGACCCGCATGCTGACCTACCACGAGCATCACGGCGCACGCGTCATGGCCCGCGAGGAGTACGCCGGATTGACCGAGGAAGAGCGCGACTGGCACGATGCCGACCTCGAGGCCGCCCGTGACGCCTGCCACAGCCACCTCGACTTCGCCAAGCTCCTGCCCCAGGTGGACAAGTTCCTGGCGTGAGCCGACGCTCAAAGTGGCGACCGGGACGCAGCTCGATTCTGCAGCTTCCTGGCTCTCGAAGCGAGTCGCGTCCCTTTGTCCGATCGCGGAGGAGCAACGAATTCGAGCCCTTCGTCTGGGGTCGCAATCAACCCGGGGAACCAGGAAAGGAGAGCGTGGGCCGGTAGAGCCCGCCGTCACAAGCCCCGAACACTCGCATCCCGTAGTGAATCTATTGGAAGGTAAGCAATATCGCCAATATGCACGCACTGGTCCGGCTTGGCAAGCATCGGCGGCTGTGGTAGACTAGAGCCGAAGGACATTTTAAGTATGACGATACAATTACCCGAGAACCTGGAAAGCTCGATCCGCGAGGCCGTCCACAGCGGCCAGTTCCCATCGGTCGACGACGCGATGGCCGAGGCCGCACGCCTGCTGCTCAGGCAGCTCAAGCAGCGGCCGGTGACGCCGCCACCCACCGTCGGCGAGGAGCGGCCCGCCACCGCTCACAAGCCGATCTGGGAAGTCATCGAGGAAGAGAACCGGTCGATTCCACCTGAGGTTTGGGACACCCTGCCCGCCGACCTCTCCGAGCAACACGATCACTATATCTACGGCACGCCGAAGCGACCGGTCGAATGAGGCGTGTCTTCGCCGATTCCCTGTACTGGATCGCTCTTTCGCACCAGAGGGATCAATGGCACGCGGCCGCCCTGAAGGCCAGTCGCGCCCTCCAAAGTGCGGAGATCGTGACCACACAAGAAATGCTCAGCGAATTCCTCACCGCTTTCCGCCACACTCCCCGCCTACGCAGCATCGCCGCACGCCGCGTTCATCAGATCACAGCGGACCCTCAAATCATAGTGATTCTTCAATCTGATCTCTCCTTCCAAGCCGGATTCGCTCTCTACCAGTCCCGCCCCGACAAGGAATACAGCCTCACCGACTGCATCTCGATGGAAGCCATGCGGCAGGAGAGCATCACCGAAATCCTGACGCATGACAATCATTTCAAGCAGGAACGATTTGCCATCTTGCTTTGACGAGTCATGTCCATTCCTCCCATATCGTTCATAACGGCGACTAGACCTGAGAACCTGAGTACTGCCCAGTCGCTTAAGGAGGCAGTCGGGGGTCCGTCTCCTCCTGCGGGTCGTGGGCCAGGTCGGGTGAGAAGGAAAGGGGAAAGTTGCCCGAAGAGAAGCCACGGCTGATCGCCACGGCAGCGAGCGACGCCGTCCCGATCAAGCCCCAGCCCAGGGGTGTCAATGCGGTTAACCCGAGCATGTCACGGAGCGGCCGGACGCTGAGTGTGGCCAGGAGCATGCCGGCCGACCCACCCACGGCCCCCAAGACCGACCGGTTCAGGTTCCCTTCCGACCAGCCGGCGTCCAAGGTCTGAGCGAGCTGATTCATGACGATCGCCCCGAAGGCCGTGGAACCGGCCTCCTCCCGGCTGCCCGTACGCCGGGTGATGAAGTAGGCCGCCAGCGCGGGCAGAGAGGTTGCGGCACCGCGCCTCATCACGTCCCGGCGCAACGAAGCGTCGAGCGCCGAGGTCCCCTCCCGTGCCAGCGCGGCGAGGTTTCGGTGTTCCGGCCGCTGCATGGCGATGGAGAGCGCAGGCAAGGCGTCCGTGATCAGGTTCACCACCAAGATCTGACGGGTGT
>Ga0208696_1002085_pt1 | contig 11021 bp, 11 predicted proteins | sample Sb_taG_9_FD_187711 | JGI IMG/M metagenome (GOLD analysis project Ga0208696, IMG submission 187711) | Peat soil microbial communities from Weissenstadt, Germany - Sb_50d_b_LC metaG (SPAdes) (version 2) | ecosystem: Environmental > Terrestrial > Soil > Wetlands > Peat | place: Germany...
TAGCCCGGATTTCTTACCAAGGGAATCGCGCTGCCTTCTGTGACATCGGTGGAATTGCTCCAACCCTCTCCGACACCAACCGAAGGCAGCCCGATAACCCCACAGTGTAACCCTTTTTCGCACATCTCCGCAAAATTATTGAGTCCAAAGTGGTTGTGAGGACCCTGTTTTTGCGACGAGACGCGCAAATTGGCACCGATATCTTATGTGGCACAAGGACTTGCGGCACGATATTCGCGCGAGATGTGCGGAAAAGGAGGTGTAACTCGCCTGTCGGCACCCAAGCGGATCGGCTGTCCCTACCGCCTGGCCGCCTTCAGCACAGCACCGGGTTTTGACATCCAAGCCTGGCTGCCCGGCGACGTCATGGCCAGGTTCTTTCAGGCGACGTGACGCAGCGAGAGTGCAAAATATCTCCGAAGATTTCGTGCAACTTATCGATGAAGATTACACTACTTGAGGGCCGAGCGCACGCGCCGCACCACCTCCTTCAACACCTTGACCCGCGCCCACTCCTTGTTGTTCCCCTCCACCAACATCCACGGCGACGACTCCGTCCCCGTCCGCTCGATCATCTCGCACGCCGCCGCCTCGTAGGACGACCAGCGGTCCCGGTTCCGCCAGTCCTCCGCCGTCAGCTTGTACTGCTTGTACGGCGTCGTCTGCCGGGCCTCGAAGCGGCGCAGTTGCTCCTCCGGCGTGATCGCCAGCCAGAACTTCGCCACGATCAGCCCGAATTCGGTCAACTGCTCCTCGAATGCGTTGATCTCCTCGTAGGCCCGCCGCCACTGCTCGGGACGCGCGAAACCCTCGACGCGCTCGACCAGCACCCGGCCGTACCACGAGCGGTCGTAGATCATCACCCGACCCGACGGCGGCAGGTGACGCCAGAACCGCCACAGGTAGGGGTGGGCCCGCTCCTCGTCCGTCGGCGCCGCCACCGACAGGACCTGGTAGTCGCGCGCGTCCATCGCCGCCGTCAGCCGACGGATCGCGCCCCCCTTGCCGGCCGCGTCCGGGCCCTCGAACACCAGGATCAGGGACCTCTCCCTCTTGCGGAGCCGTCGGCTGAGCAGGCCGAGCTCGCCCTGCGCCCGGAGCAATTCTTTCTCGTAGGTCCCCGGGTCCAGGGCCAGGCCCATGTCCAGACGGCTGATGACGTTCACCGAATCCGGCGGTAAGGGGACAAGGCGCGGCTCCGACGCGGGCGACACCGACCTCACCTGCTCCAGGCGACCGCGCAGGGCCTCCAGCAGCACCTGCGCCACGGTCAAGTGGCGGTAGCGACGGTCCGTCCCCTCGACGATCGTCCACGGCGCCTCCGCCGTGCCCGTGCGGCGCAGCACGTGCTCGCTGACGCTGCGGTGGGCGTCATAGCGCTTGAACAGCCCCCAGTCCCGCTTCATCACCCGCCAGCGCTGGCGCGGGTCGGCCTCGAGGGCCTTGAGCCGCCCCTTCTGGGCATTCCTGGACAGGTGCAGCCAGAACTTCACGAGGAGGACACCCTCGCGATGCAGCATCCGTTCGAACTCGACGATCCGATCGATCGCCTGGTCCAGTTGGGGGAGGGTGATCCGGCCGAAGGTGCGGTCGAGGATCGGTCCGGCGTGCCACGCCCCGAAGAAGATCCCGATCCGACCCCGGGGCGGCAGCTCTCGCCAGAACCGCCACATCGCCGGCCGTTGCCGCTCCTCGTCGGTGGGCTCCCTCATGGCGTGGGTCTCGATGCCGCGCGCATCCAGCCACTCCAGCAGGAGGTCCACCGTCTCGGCCTTGCCCGCGCCGCCGACGCCAGCCACGATCACGACGACCGAGAGGTTGGCCTCGGCCAGTTCCCGCTGCGCTTCGAGCAGGGCCGCGCGGAGCCGGGGCGCCTCCCGCTCGTAGGTCGGCTTATCGACCCGGTGACCCAGTTCTGCGTTCTCGAACATGGGGCTTCGGACTCCGAACATGGCTGGAGAGGACCGTCGGCCGACGCTCGAGGAGAGGGAGCCCGAGGCCGCTGTCCACCTCCTCGTCAAGCATATCGGAAGCCCACGTCCCGCATCGCCATCATACAGCCGGCCGTCAGACCTGGAACGAGCTGCCGCAGCAGCAAGTCTGGGCGACATTCGGGTTGTTGAAGACGAACCCGCGCTTCTCCAGGCCGTCGTAGAAATCGACGACGGTGCCGTCGAGGTAGGGGTCGAACTTCTTGTCCACGGCGAGCTTAACACCATGGATGTCGCCGACGCGGTCGTGCTCGGTGGTGTTGGTGTCGAAGTTCAGGCTGTAGGAGAGACCGCTGCATCCCCCCCCCTCGGACGCCGACGCGGAGCACGGTGCCTTCGGGCAGGTTCTGGACGGTGATGATCCTCTTGACTTCGTTGGCGGCCTTTTCACTCAGGATCACACCCATGGAAATGATCTCCTCGTTCAAGATGGGGCGGGACATCTTCCGGCACGACGGCCGCGCCGCTGATGGGCTAGTTTGAGATTATCATAGGACCGCGTCAAATCCCATGCCGTCCCGGACCAATCCCGATCCGGCGGAGCGGGGAGATGAATTCGCCACCAGTGTCAATGTTGGGTTATAAGGCCAACCTCCGCTTCTTCTCCTGCAGGTGATTTATCAGGGCCTTGACTGCGCGGCTATGTGACTCGAGGGTTGCGAGCAGGCGGTCGAGCATGACAACGGCGTGCGCCGCAGCCTCCGGCGTGCTGAGATCGGGCGGCTCGTACATTACCCGGAGGTCGCGAGAGATCCGCGCGAGGAGAAGATCGACGTGGGCTTCGGGGTCCAGGTCACATGTGTGAAGTGTTCTGAAAATCCTCGGCAGTTTCATGGTGGCATCTGTTACTTAGGAGCACTATCCGATCTTGAATGTGATATACACTGGTCAGTATCGGCCCCTTTGCCTGACACCTTGACCGCGCGTTTCGAGAGCAGTCGAAGAGCAATGATGAGACTGCACTTTTTCACCAGACCCATGGACCGCTGGGCGACGGGCAGTAACGGGCGGGGCGTGACGACGCGGCGGGGTAGGGGCTCGGCAAGGACCAAGGGCCGACTGCTCGGTCGCCCCAAGGGCGTGCTGGGCAAGTCCAAGCTCGACGGCAAGGAGGAAGAGATCCGGATGCTCCTGGGGAAGGAGGTCTCAAAGGCCTCTATCGCCAAGATCGTGAGCGTCTCCAGGACTGCCCTGCATCACTTCATTCGCACGCGGAAGCTCGATCGGAAAGCTTCACAGCGGCGATCCCGGGTTCGGCCTGCTTAAAGGATATTTTTACAGCAATCTGGGCGGTACCCTTGCTTCCGAGACGAGCACGATCATCGAGCGCGCCTCGACGCGGTACGGGTTCAGCACGGCAATCGGGGGGCCCTCGTCCAGCCCGACCGCGTCGTCGGGCGACGGCCGGGCCGTGTCGACGGCCCGGCGCCAGGGGCGGCCCGAGGGTGAGGCCGGGATCCGGAAGGTCTGCGGCTCCCAGTAGGCGTTGAAGGCGACGTAGATGTCACGATCGACCGTCTCCGGGCGGTCGAGCCGCCGGCCATCGAGCGCGAAGGCGAGCGCCCGGCTCTCGAAGCCGAAGTCGGGCTGACAGGGCTCGACACCATGCCAGACGATGTCGGGGGTCTGGACGCCGCTCCCGCCCTGGAAGAAGGTCCGCCGCCGCAAGGCCGGGTGGCGGAGCCGGAGCGCGATCAACTGGCGGACGAACCGCAGGAAGTCGGCGTTCGTCTCGGCGCGCGTCCAGTCGACCCAACTGACCGCATTGTCCTGGCACCAGGCGTTGTTGTTCCCCTGCTGGGTGCGGAGCAGTTCGTCGCCGCCGAGGAGCATCGGCACACCTTGCGAGACCATCAAGGTCGCGATCAGGTTCCGCGCCTGTCGGCGGCGGAGCGCGAGGACCGCGGGATCGTCGGTCGGCCCCTCGACGCCGCAGTTCCAGCTAAAGTTGGCGTCCGTGCCATCGCGGTTGGCCCCGCCGTTGGGCTCGTTGTGCTTGGTGTCGTACGAGACGAGGTCGAGCAGGGTGAAGCCGTCGTGGCAGGTGATGAAGTTGATCGAGTAGAGCGGAATACGGCCGTGGTGGAGGTCGTCGCTGCCGCAGAGCCGGGTGGCCAGGGCCGAGGTCAGGCCCGGATCGCCGCGCCAGAACCGGCGGACGTCGTCGCGATACATCCCGTTCCAGACCGACCAGCGCGCGCCGCCCGGGAAGCTCCCGACCTGGTACAGCCCGGCGGCGTCCCAGGGCTCGGCGATCATCTTGGTGTCGGCCAGTAGCGCATCTTCGGAGATCGACTCGATCACCGGCGGCTCGATCATCACCTCGCCCCGGCGGTTCCGACCCAGGATCGAGGCCAGGTCGAACCGGAAGCCGTCGATGTCGGCCTCGGCGACCAGGTTCCGCAGGCAGGAGAGGATCAGGGAGCGGACGACCGGATGGTTGCTGTTGAGCGTGTTGCCGCAGCCGGTGTAGTCGAGGAAGAAGCCTTGCTCGTCGAGGAGGTAATAAAGGCGGTTGTCGAGCCCGCGGAAGTTGAAGGTCCGCCCCTTGTGGTTCCCCTCGGCCGTGTGGTTGAAGACGACGTCGAGCACGACCTCGATCCCGGCGGCGTGGAACGCCTTGACCATCCCGCGGAACTCCTCCCAGGGGGCGGTGTGCTCGGGGTTGCTGGCGTAGGCCGCCTTGGGCGTGCCGAAGGCGATCGTGTTGTAGCCCCAGAAGTTGCGGAGCTGCTCGCCGGTCAGCGGGTTGACGAACGGGCAGTCGTTCTCGTCGAACTCGTCGATCGGCAGCAGCTCGACGGCCGTCACCCCCAGCGCCTTCAGGTAGGGGATCTTCTCGACCAGGCCAGCGTAGGTGCCCGGGTTCCGCACGCCGGACGAGGGGTCCACGGTGTACCCGCGGACGTGCAGCTCGTAGAGGATCGTGTCCTCGCGCACGATGCGCCGCGAGTTGAAGCCACCGGGGCTCTCGGCCTGGGCGGCCGCGCTCCGCGTGTTGACCAGGCTGCGGCGGGGGACGTCCCACGGCACGCCCCAGGGCCGGCCGCTCGACAGGGCGCGCGACGCCGGGTCGAGCAGGATGATGTTCGGGTCGTAGAGGTGCCCGACCCCCTTCGGCCCTTCCACACGATAGCCGTAGCAGAACTCGTCGGGCAGGCCGGCGACCCGGATATGCCAGTGGTTGCCCGTCCGGTGCCAGTCGGGGTTGAGCAGGATCTCGGCGGCGATCTCCGCGCTGTAATGCTCGTAGAGGACCAGCGAGATCGCCGTCCCGTGCCGGCAGATCAGGGCGAAGTTGACGCCGTTCGGGGTCACGCACGCCCCCAGCGGGAGCGGGTGCCCTCGCGTCACGGTCAGGGGGTGGCCCTGAAACGCGAACGATGGGTTCGACGCGGCGTCATCGGTCATGGTGATTCTGGACATCGTGGTACGAGGCCTCCGACTTCGGCCTTCCAGCCTACGATATCAATCATAAATCTCTGAGGACAAGAAATCTCACCGAAAGATTTGCCCGGACACTTCTCCGTTCCCTACGGGCCCTCCGATTGGCCCCCCGACCTGGCCGCCGTCCTGGCGCAGGTCGAGGCCGCCTCCGCTCCGGAGCGGGGCACGTGTAATCTGCGAAAAGCCCCCGACGGCCGCGAGGCCGGGGCCGGGTTGAGCGTTCGGTGAAGATGGGGAGTGAAGGTGCGACGACGAGTTGGGCGGGGACGGACCGTCCCGAATGACTGAACCCCGACGTCGGCTAGGGTTGAGACAAACTGCTGCGACGATCTCTCGCGATCGCGGGCATGACTTTGATCGGAATCGTCTTGAATCGAGTCATGCGCTCAATTCTAATGTGGTTTCGGATCAACCGGATGAGGCTATCCAGAGGGTCGTACGGCTCTCATCTGGCAGAATCCCGGGTCAAGGGAGAGAACGATGAAGACGATCAGGGCGCTCGGGCTCGTGGCTGTGCTCGCGTTCGGATCAGCGGTTGGCGCGTTCGCGCAGGGGAAGCGTCCGGCGGATGTGCCCAAGGAGGCGGATGTGGCTAAGGAAGTGAGGCATCCGGCGGATAAGGACAAGGATGTGCGGCGAGACATCGGCGGCGAGAGCAACGGCAATTGGGGATGGATTGGTCTCCTCGGTCTTGCCGGTCTCGCTGGCCTGTTGGGTCGGTATCGGGATGGTGCCAACCGCAGCGGCACCAACTACACCCGGGACCGCAAATAAATCACCCGAAAAGAGCCATATTTTCCGCCGCAACCCATTGCAGATATATAGGTCGCGACCACCTTCGACCTGCGGTGATCGCAGCTCATTTCCCGTCAGAAACTTCCGACCATTTTCCCGGGCTTTTCGGAGGGTTTCTTGACGTCCTTATTCAGGATGGTTCGCGCGTAAGGTGGATAGGGTTTCTCCCGAAGCAGAAACGGGTACGGTGATTTCGTCATCACCAGTTTTCAAGGTGATCTCCTGGTCGGGCGGCAGGACGACTCTCCCGCTTGACGGAGAGGACGTGGCCATCCTCGAGCTGCAGAATTGATCCAGGAGCCCTGACATGCTAGCGCGACCCTCCATCGTGTTCGCGATCGGGATCGTGCGCGGCTTGAAACTTGCATGACAACTGGCCGATCGAGTCGCCAACGAGGATGAAGGACGCCAGGACATGCCAGTGAATCAGGAGGCCGGGACATCGCGAGTGTTCGTGGTGATTAACGCGAGGTCCGGGAACGCCTCGCCCGATCTGGTCCGCAAGGCGCTGGAATCGCAAGGGGCGGAGGGGGCCGTGGACCTTCAAATCCACGAGCCGCGCGAGGGTGAGGACATCAGCGCCACGGTGCGCCAGGCGGTGGCGAACGGTTTCGAGACCGTGGTCGCAGCCGGCGGAGACGGGACGGTCTCGGCCGTCGCCAACGCCATGGTAGGCACCCCCTCACGGCTGGGGATCATCCCCCTGGGCACGACGAACGTCCTGGCGCGCGAGCTGGGCATTCCGCTCGATCTGGAGGAGGCCTGCGCCCTGCTGTGTGGCCCGAGCACGACGGCGACGATCGACGCCATGAGGGTCAATACCACGAATTACTTCACCCAGATCGGCATCGGCATCGATGCGGTCATGATTCGCGACACGCCCGTCGAGCAAAAGCGGCGGCTGGGCATCGTCGCGTATCTCTGGACCTGGGCGACCCGGCTCATCGGGTTCCAGCCGCATCGCTTCTCGATCTCGGCGGACGGCCAGCGCGCGCGGCCGCGTGCCCTCCAGGTCTTGCTGGCCAACAGCGGCGCTCTGGGCACGTCCGGGCTGCGGTGGGGGTCCGACGTGCGAGTGGACGACGGCCGCATCGAGGTCTGCATCCTTCGGGCTCGAACGTTGCTTGATTACCTGAGCGTGGGATGGAACGTCGTCCGCGGCCGGCACCGCGACGAGCGGAACATCCAGTACTTGACAGCCAGGCGCGCCGTGGCCATCCACACCGAACGTCCCATCCCGGTCCAGGGCGACGGTGAAGTGATCGGCGAGACCCCCCTGGAGGTCCAGGTCGTGCCCGGGGCCCTCCGTGTCGTCGTGCCGTCGCGCGGCACCGACGAATCGCGCCCGGCCGGAACGCTGCCCCGCGGAAGTTGAACCCGACGATACCGGCCGGCCCCGAGCCCATGGGGGAAGGTTGTCGGTGTTTCGGACGGCGATACCATCACGGTCCTTCAGAACCGGACCCCCATCAAGGTTCGCCTTCACGGCATTGACTGCCCCGAGATCGGCCAGGACTTCGGGAGCCGGGCCAAAGCGTTCGCCTCGGAGATCGTCTTCGGTCAGGTCGTGAAGGTCATGCCTCGGGAGACAGACTGCTACGGGCGAACAGTGGCCGATGTCATCCTCGTCGATGGCCGCATCCTCAATCGCCAGCTGGTGCGGGCGGGCCTAACGGGCCAGCGGTATCCAGGCGAACCAGCCCCCCGCCCGGGGGGAGTAGGAGGTCGGGCACGCATGCAAGTCGCTCCCGGAGCCGAGGGTCCGCTCGGGTTGCCCAGGCAGCGAGGGATCGAACATGTCCAAGAACCCATCCGGCAGGAAGCAAGCCCCCCGGGCCTCTTCCCCGACCGCCAAGAGCGAAACACCATCGGCCCCGGCGGCGCGTGAAACCGAGCCGCTGAGCGTCGAGGCGAGTGGCGTTCCGGCGTCCTTCCGCCTGAGGAGAGAGGGCCGGAGTCCCTCCTCCGAGGCGATCGCGCTCCACGCCTACCACCTCTGGCTGGCGCGGGGCCAGGCCGTCGGCACCGACTGGGACGACTGGCTCGAAGCCGAGCGGCAACTCGCGGCCTCGGCCTGAGGGGCCTGGCGGCACGAGTCTTCGACCCCCCGGGAGAGCCGCCGTCAGAGGCGCTTGCCAGCGAGTGTGGGCACTTTGTCGGTTCGCGTCTCGAGCTTCACGACGGTGATGAGCCGAACTGTGCCCTCCGCGTGGAGGACCGCGTGGACGCGTTCCACCACTTGGAGGATCTGTGAGAGGTCGCCTTCGACGTTCGTTCCCGAGGCGTGGGTCTCGATGATCAGATCGGATTCCTTGAGCAGTTCGTGCGCGCGCTGGACCTCGCGCCGCACGGAGACGCCGGCGCCGATCGGGATCGCCTGGATTTCGGCTGTAGCTTTCATGGGCCTTGAGGTGAAGGGCCTCACTTGGTATCGGGCTGCCTTAACCGCAGCCTATCACGTCGGTGTCAGGCCCGCCTAGAGACCGGTGTGATCGCACGCGACCAGTTCCGCACACTCGATTGATCGACCCTATCGGGGGGATCAACCTGGTGCGTTTGGTTTCCATCCACGGCGCTACAACCAACGCCGAACCCGTGCCTTGTACTGAAGGTATTCCTCGCCATCGCTCGTGCGGTCGTCGAGCTCGGTCATCGTCTCGGAGTGGGCGTCGGTGTCGGGCCGGTGCCGTGAGATCGCCGGTGCCCGAAATTACCCGGCGTGGCTTCCGCCCGATTCGGCCCCGGCGCTCGGCCCGTCCAGGAACGAGCCCAGCGCCTCCAGGAAGAGTTCCGGTCGCTCGATCTGCGGGAGGTGGCCGCAGTCCAGGATGACGACGAGGCGGCCCCATCAGCGCATGAACGAGCCGGGCGCGGCGGTTTTGCCCCGACCACCCGCCGCGGGTTACCGGTTGTATCGTGGTGTACGTTTCTCGAGAAAGGCGTGCATCCCTTCCACCCCGTCCGGGTGCGCCACACAATCCACTAACCCTTGACGCTCATACTCCAGCTGCGTCTCCCAGGGGGTTTCGAAGGCGTTGGTCAACAAGGCCTTGCTCCAGCCGAAGGTGTGGAGCGACTTCGAGGCGATGTGCCGCGCCAGTTGCATCGCTTCATCCAACAGGACCGCATCCTCAACCACCTTCGTCACCAAGCCCCAGGAGAGCGCCCGATCGGCGACGATCGGTTCGTCGAAGGTCGCGATCTCCAGCGCCCGCGCGAGCCCGACGATGCGTGGCAGCATGAACGTGCCGCCCGCATCGATACATAAAGCATTGCTCGTAAAGGCCTGCTTCAACCGTGCCGATGCGGCCATGATGCGGAAGTCACACGCCAGCGCGAGGGAAAACCCGCCGCCGGCCGCCACGCCGTTGATGGCGGCGATCACCGGCTTGCGCATCCGCCGGATTTCGGTCACGAAGAGATGCACGTAGGTGGCGATCTCGTGGAACGCTGCGGCCGGGCCGTGGGGATGCTCCACGGCGCGTTTGATATCGCCACCGGCCGAGAAGGCCTTCCCTGCACCCGTGATGATCACGCAGTGAACCGTCGGATCGGTGCTGAGTTCCAGGAGGCGGTCCGATAACTCGCGTGCCAGATCGAGATCGAGGGCGTTCAAGGACTCCGGACGATTCAAGGTCAATTGCGCGATGTGGTCGATCGTGGTCAGGTGCGAATACTGCTGCACGGTATTTCCCCCCGCCCGCCGAGAGTGGGCTCATTGTGATATCAGGAGCCGCCGCGGTGGTGGGTGGCCGGGGCAAAGTCCTCGTGCTCCCGTAATTCGGCCCTTGCTTGTGGCGCCGATCGACCCGTCGATTATTGCTCCGGGCCCCGAACGCCGCAAGCGCCGCGCCTCCAACGAGCCGGGGCACCGAGCTGCCCTTCAATTTGCTCCCCGAGGTGCCGCCGGGGAGGTCGAGGTTATAGCCGTTCATGCCGTACCGGATGGATCGATGCCCTTCGCCCCGGCTGCGATTCGATACCTGCCCGATCCGTTATCATGAGCCAGAGGCATCCCTGTGCCGGTGCCCTCCGCGGCATCGAGCAGCCGAGGGGGCGAATGCGATCGGGAGACGTTCCCCGATTCAGGAGGGATGGCGCCGCAGGTACTCCTTGAGGGCGAGGGCGCCGTTGTGCTGCTCGTCCCGCGCGGCGTAGACGAACGTGACGGGCCCCTCCCGGATCCTCCGCCGGAGGTCGGTGACCGCATCCGGGTTCGCTTCGAGCTCGGCCCAGTAGCGCTTCTGGAACTCGTCCCACTTGGCCGGGTCGTGACCGAACCACCGGCGCAGTCCCGGACTCGGGGCGATGTCCTTCAGCCACACGTCCACGGCTGCGCGCTCCTTGCTCAGACCGCGCGGCCAGAGGCGTTCCACCAGGATTCGCAACCCATCGCTCCGGGAGGGTTCCTCATAAGCCCGCTTCAGGTGGATGGTCGTCATGAGGTTCTCCACGCCTTTGAGGTCGGCTCATGGGTCGAGTCCGCCGCCCCCGCGGGGGTCTCAGGCCGGCTGCCGGCCTTTGGGGCCCGCCGGTCGGAACGGGCCGGGCTCGGCGATCAGGTGTCGGGCCGCGTCCACCTGCTCCTAGACGTCCCACGAGAGGACCCCGGAGAGCACAAAAAGGTCGGGGGTATCAAGCAAGCCCTCGTTGTTGGTTTCCATCCACGGCGCTACAACCAACGCCGAACCCGTGCCTTGTACTGAAGGTATTCCTCGCCGAACTTGGCCGTCAGATAACGCTCCTCGCGATCAATGACTGCCCGCCGGAGGATGACGATTACGACTG
>Ga0208696_1002090_pt1 | contig 11002 bp, 10 predicted proteins | sample Sb_taG_9_FD_187711 | JGI IMG/M metagenome (GOLD analysis project Ga0208696, IMG submission 187711) | Peat soil microbial communities from Weissenstadt, Germany - Sb_50d_b_LC metaG (SPAdes) (version 2) | ecosystem: Environmental > Terrestrial > Soil > Wetlands > Peat | place: Germany...
TTCGCCGTTCGCATTCCTTGCATAACCGCACAATGTTGAGTGCAAATTGGAACGTCCGATCAACGATGTCGAACGGCTTGATCTTCTGTTCTTCCATTTTGCTTTTTCCCTTTTGCCTTTTGCCTTTTACCTTTTACTTTGGTGTTTCTTCTGCCGCCGATCCTGACCCTTCTCGCGCATCGCCTTCGATCCTCCCTTCCTCGCTTGCCGCAACCTGCTCCATGAACCCAATCGAGAAATCAAAGCGTTGCGATCGCCGCGATGCTGATCCCCAGGAAAAACACTCCGCAGAGGGCAACGCCGGCCTGCATCAGGGGATGCGGCCGAAGGCTCGGCGGCAGGAGCCGCCGATTCACGTAGAGCGCCTGCAACGAAGAAACCCCCAGCGCCACGTTGCCCAGCACGGCGCCAATCTTGGCGATCTGGAGCGCGGGTAAGAGTCAGAGGACGAACAGCCCCCAGATTCCATAAGCAAGCAGGATCCCATAGTAAAGGTAGCGAACCTCCCCTTGCCCCAACCGCTTGACCTGGGGCTCGCGGTCCAGATCATGTCGGTCCACCGCCGAGCGATCTGGTCGCACACGCTCACCTGCCCAGGCGCGAGCACCAGGAACCCGCACGACAAGGTCAAGACCCAGAACAGGCCGCCGAAGCTGGGATACCTCAGCGCGATCCCTTCGGCGGTCATGGCGGCCACCCGGTCGCCGGTCACCGTGGCGTTGCGGATGAACTCCAGCGACATCATGCAGGGTAAGGCCATACCCAGGATCGAGGCGAGGACCCAGATCGCCTGATCGCGCCGGATGTGCCTCATCCACCGCCGCCACCGGCTCAGGTTCTCCTCATTCAGGGGAAACACGCAGCCCGTGTGCGATAGACCGATCGTCCGGCCGCCGATCGCGCTGGGGATCGCCCCGACCCTCGCCCCCATTCCCCACCCCTTGTCGCGCGCATGGTTCGAGAAGAGGGTGTTGCTGAGCCCTCCCGCCCCGGCGATCCCGATGAACGCCACTACCATCGCCCAGTCCAGACCGGGAAGCCGGCCGTGGCGGCCCACGTAACCAACCAGCCCAACATACTGGATCCCCTCGTGATCGAGAAGATTGCGGAATTGCGAAGCGAAAGGCTCCGGCACGTTGTGAAGCTCGTGGTACCGATGCGTGAGGCCCTGGTACTGTACCGTCAGCAGCGATGGCTTCCACCGGTGATGGTCGATGATCTCGCCTCGGCCTCGAGTGTGGCCTCGGATGATTGCTCTCGAAACGAAGAACGCACGCGGCCGCGAGAGCGCCCTGGCCTGCTCCAGCAAGTCGTCACGAACCTTCTTGACGTAGAGAGGCAGCGAGTCGGTCGCGCGGAGGTTGTAACGCACCGGCTTCGTCCCTTCTACCGCTGCCCGGCGACAGCAAGCCGCTGGTTCTCGGGCAGGTTCTCGAAGGGATGAGCCCCACCGACAAGCCTGTCTCCGGCCCGCAGAACGAACCGATGATGCCCGTCGCCTGGGTCAAGACATACACGGGCAAGTCGGGCAAGCCCGCGCGTGTTTTCACCACCACGGTGGGGGCCTCAAGGGGCCTGCAATGCGAAGGGACCCGCCGTTTGCTCGTCAACGCCTGCTACTGGGCCGTCGGCATCGAGGACAAGATTCCCGAGAAGAGCGACGTGACGATCGTCGGCGACTACACGCCCCTGCGCTTTGGCTTCGGCGCACACAAGAAGGGTGTCAGGCCGTCTGACCTGACCGGGGAGTGAAAACGCTCGGCAGAGCGTATCCACCCCTGATGGTCAGGCCGGTATCTCGAGGTAGTCAACAACACTCGATGGTTCGGGCACGGTAAGGCCATCTTCTAGCAGACCCTGGACATGGATCACGATGGCTTGCCGTAAGCGATTCTCAGTTTCCTCGACCGTGGCTCCCGTGGCAACGCACCCGGGCAGGTCCGGAACGTAGGCCGCATAGTTCGATGTTGCCCTCTCAACTACGATCGCATAGCGCTTCGACACAATTTCACTCCTTCAGCCCGGCCTGCTTCAAGATGCTGTTGAGCGTACCCGGCGGCAAGTCATCACTCGCCTTACCGGAGACCGTGACGCGACCCTGCTTGGTCCGGTGCTTAAACTGGCGGTGGCCACCCCGGCTGGGGACTCGATACCAACCGTCCTTGCGCAGAAGCTTGAGGACCTCGCTGACTTTCATTCCAGGAATGATAGCCAGCGAGCAACGAGGCGAAAAGTGTCCGACCGACGATCGTCATCAACGGCAACCCCGGACTCGATCCCCGGACCTCGATAGCCGCATGGTGAGGGCGGAGCAGGTAGTCGCTTCAAACGACCCACAGCGCGAGCCGGAGCGGATTGGTGGGTCGCGCCTCGCTTTGCTCGGCTGCCCCCACCTTACGCAGAGTCCCCGACAGACTTCCGTGATCGTTTATCAGCCCCGGAACTTGGTCTTGGGCCGCGCAGCAACAAGCTCGTGCAGGGTATGCATGATGTTGTACGCGGTCAACTCGCAGAGCAGATGCGTGACATCCTCGTGGAGGTGATCGTTCAACTCGGGCTCGACCTTCTTCATCAAGGCGACCAGGCGTGCTTCCTGGTCCTTCAGCTCCTGGGTCTCGATCTTGCCGTCGGCCATCGCCTCGATGAAGCCGGAGAGCCGATGAGCGTAGTCGTGAATTAGCGGGGCGTCGGTCGATTCGTCCAGCCAGTGAGTGCGGCCGTGGCCTTGAGAGTGTGAGTGTCCGTGATCCTTGCTCATAGCATCGCCCTTCTGGTCTCGATGTCCTCTGGGTATGTGGTCAAGACTGCTAACAAGCTCAATCGTCGATCAGTTTCCGGATCGCCGCCATTCGCTCCTGAAGCTTGGCCCGTTCGTTGGGATGGGCCAGCCGTTCCTTCCAGTTTTCGGGCAGGAAGCTCATCGAGGTGCACTCGAGCACGGCCGCGAGCTCCTGCTTCTCTTTTTCCAGTCCCTGGGCCGACGGGATGAATTCTTCGATCGCCTGCTTCAGGTCGCCGGCCATGATGTTCTCATGGCCCTCGATCAAGGCGCTGCGCTTGGCGGTCAGCACGACGCTCTCGATGTCGGCGCCGCTGAGATTCTTGCCGGCCAGCCCGTCGGGCAGGAGTTCGGGGTTGAGGTCGGCCTTGTTCTTGCGGCCCATGACCTTGAACATGTACCGCACCTCGGTCTCGTCGATGGGGTTGAAGAGCGGCAGGTGCACCTCGGCCCGGCCCTGGCGCTTGAGGTCAATGGGCAGGAGGTCCGGCCGGCTGGTCAGGAGCATCCAGATCAGCTTGCCCCGGTAACGGGTGTCGCCCATCTGGCTGGCGATCATCGAGAAGACCCGGCCTGAAGTGCCGGAATCTCCACCCGATTCCCGGTTGCCCAGGGCCGCATCGGCCTCGTCGATCACAACGACGACCGGGCCCATGGCGCGGAGCACGGTGAGCAGTTGCTCGAGGTTCCCTTCTGTTTCCCCCACGTACTTCGAGCGAAAGTTCTTGAGCTTGACGCAAGGAACGCCCACCGAGCCGGCAAAGCATTCGGCCAGGTACGTCTTGCCCGTGCCGACCGGCCCGCAGATCAGGTAACCCATGGGAGCGGCGTCGAGCCGGCCCTTGGCCAGCAGGGCCGCGTCGTCAATCAGGCGTTTGCGAACCCCGTCGTTGCCCACGAAGTCGTCGAGGGTGTGGGGTGGCTCGACGAACTCGACCAGCCCCCGCGCCTGCCGTTCGATCAGTCCCTTCTTGAGGACCTTCAAACTGTTGGCGTCGAGCTTGATCCCGGATTTCTCGGCTCGTGCCAGCAGCCGCTCCAGGCTGACCAGGCTCAGGCCGCTGGTGAGGTCGGCGAGCTGCGTCGGAGTGAAGTTGGTCAGGTTGCCGAGGTGTCCGTCCCGGCCGTCGAACCATTGTGAGAACGCCCGCCGCGCCGGGGCGTCGGGCATTGAGACCTCGATTGCGGCCACATGAGGGCTGCCGACCAGGCGCTCATTAAGTTCGGAGAGTCGATCGCAGAGCAAGCAGACGGCGATGTTGCTGCGCTTGATGTACGGGCTCTGGGCCCATGAGAGTAGGCGGACGAGCCGGGATCCCTGGGGGCCAGCCATCTGGCTGAGCTCGGAAGTGGGCATCAAGTATTGGGCATGATCGAAGATCACGCCCACGTTGACCCGTTTCTCCGGGTTCTCCTCCATCACGTTCTTCTGGAAGAGCTGGTCGAGCAGGGCGAGGATGGCGTCCGGGTCCTTGGGCCAGCTCTTGGGCTCGCCGATCCGCTCGGAGACCGGGCCGAACATCTTCCGGAGCCGCTCGCGATTGGTGCCGGCAGCCATCCTCAGCCCGTAACTGAGGTCGTGGATGAGCACGATGTCCCAGGTGCCGAAGAGCTGGGTGGCGAGGAAGTCGGGCACCGAGCCGTAGGTTCCCGGCTGCGAATCTTCCTGGCGGACCAGGTCGTGGACGTTGCCGTGGAAGACGAACAGGCAGGTGGAACCGGCGTAATACTGCTCGGCGAACTCTTTGGCCCAGCCGGGGAACCATTTCGGAACGGCCGCGGCACCGTCACCCGGCAAAGGCGCCGGGGCGGCCGACGAGCCAGTTGGCAGGACGGTTGGAGCAGTTGGTGTGGCCGCCGGCTCGGGTTCTCCACTCCCCTTCACCACGGGTCGAGTCTCCTGACCAGTACCTTGGAAAAAGCGAGACCGAGTCTGCGCAAGGGCCGATCGGTCAACCTTGCACGGGGTGACATGTTCACGTTCGAGTGAGCAAGCCACGCTTGATGGATTCTTTGCCTCAGCGGGGCTCGCCGGGCGGCTTCGGGCCCCGGCCATTCAGATTTCCGGCAAGGCTTCCAGGCTCTTGGTCGCGGGTCCAAGTTGCTTGGTGGACTGAGCGGCCGCGGGGGTGGCGAGTCCCATCTCCTTCTCGAACTCCTTGAGTGCGTCCTCGCCCATCGTCTTCTCGACGGCGATCTCGCGCCTGACGTCCTCGACTCCCTCGCCGGAGAGATCGGCCGCCACGCGGACCCGGGCCCGGTTCTTGTCGATCTGATCCTGCATAATCTGTTCGGCCTGGCCGAAGTCGGTCGTGACGTTGAAGTTGAACTGGGTGGCAAGTTGAGACATCTCCGCCTCGGCGCGGCTCATCTTGAGGTCGGCGTCGTACTTGGTGATCTTGTGCTTCACATCCTCGAGCTTCTCGACGGCGTGCTTGATCTTGAGCAGGTTGTTGCTGTAGGCCTGCTCATGCAGGGCCAGTTGCCGCTCGTTTTCCGCCTGGTCTTCCCTGGCCCGTTTCAGATCGAGGGCGAGCTTGGCCGCGGTGTCACGATCTCCCGCCGACAGATACGCCTTGATCTTCGCTTCGATGGTCGCGACCTGCTTGCGCTGCCCATCCACTTGCCGGGTCACGCGCTCGACCAGCGCGCGATACTGGGCCAGGCCCTCGCGGCCTTCACGCAGTTGGTCGACCGATCGGTCGTACTCGTACTGCATTTCGGCGATCGGATCGTAGCCGCTGAACCAGTTGCCCAGTTTGTTGAACTGTGCCGCGATGGCTTTCCAGATTTTTCCCAGAATCATGGTTCACCTGTATCCAATGCTGAGAGGAATGTCCGAACGACATCGATATCCTAGTGCATCGCCCTGGCTTTTTCCACGCATTGGTTGCCGGCGCCGACCATCGGACCTGCCGCCCAGGGACCGGCAGGGGATGGCCGGCTCACTCGCTCACCAGCCTCGCTCCGCGGTTTCACTGGACCACGAGCCCGAGGCCGTGGTCGGTTCTGGCTGGGTCGGAGCCAGATTGCTTGATGGAGGAGCAGCCGCGGCGCTGAGTCCCCGGGCCGACGGGGTCATCGCGTCGAGGATCGCGGCGCCAGCCGCGGCTGCCGCCGCGCTGCCAAGTCCAATGCCCGGCCCGGTTGCCGCGGAATAGCGGCGCCGCTCTGCGTCGATTTGCATCTGCCGCCAGAATGCTTGCTGCACGGCGACGGTGTGGGCCTGGCGGACCTGCTGGATCGCCGCGCCCGCGGTCCGGATGGCCTGCTCGTAATTCTGCGAGCGGTAAGCCTGCTCGGCCTGGGACACCTGGCTCTCGGCGCCCTGTGTATTCAGGGTGACGCCCATCGAGAAGTAGGCCCTGGCCTTGCGGAGGGTTAGCACGGCCTCCTGGATCTCGGCCTCGGCCTGCCGGGCCAGCCGCACATCTTCCTGGGCCAGCCGCTCGGAATGGGCCAGGTCGGCCGCGGCGCCGCGGACCTGCTCGAGCAGCCGCGCCCATTCGCCGCCGGCACCGGCGCTTTCGCTCTGCACCTGGCTGAGGGCGTTTTCCGCGGCCTGGTAATGTTGGTTGGCCGCGAGCCGGTCTTCCTCGTGACCGGCCAGGAAGGCCTGGACTCTGCTGGCATCCTGCCGCACCCGATCGAACGTCGCGGACAGCTCTTGATAGAGCCGCACGTCGGTTTCCGCCTGGTTCTGGGCAATCGCATATTCCTCGAGCGCCCGAGCCAGCACCTGGCGGATCTTTGGCCAGTCGGGGAGGCCCTGGTTCAGGAGCGACTCGAGTTGCTGGCGCGACTGTTCCGCCGAGGCCAGCGTGCCGCGTGCCATCGCGCCGGTGACCTGCGAGTTCTGGCTGAAGTAGCGGTTGGTCGCGTGCGCTCGCTCTTCCAGGCCCCGTACCCCGTTCTGGCATTCCTCGCGGAGGGCTTTCAGTGCCGATAGCTGATCACCGACGCCGCTCATGAGCTGGAAGACGGCTTGCTGCTCCGGGGTGAGCTGCCCTAGCAGGCGAGCGCCCAGCAGGTACTTCTGCTCGGACGCGGCCGCGGCAACTTCCTGGGCCTTGCGGTCGAACGTGCCAAGCAGAGTCCTGGCCTGGGCCAGGTTCCCTGCCACGGCCTGCCATGACGTGGTCGCGAAGCTCCGTTTCAACTCGGTCTCGAAGGCCTCGTACTGACCCAGGGCCTCACGCAATCGCTGGGTCTCGCCAACCCGCTCGGGCTGGCCTTGCTCGCAAAGATCCTTGGCCTTGAGCACTCCGTCGAGCGTCTGCTGCGACTGGTCCAATAGCGCCTGCGCCGCCTGAAGATGCTCGAGCGCGGCCTGGGGATCTCCGTCGTGAACGGCCTTGCGCAGGGCCTCGAGCCTCTGGAATGTCTGGCCGATCGGGTGATCGGGATTGCCTCCCTCTTCATCGAGTCGGAGCCCCGACTTGCGATGGTCGGCCATTTGCTGTCCGAGCATCGTCAGTGCCGCCGATATCCTGCGGCCTTCCGCGTACCGGTCGAGAACCTGGTGCACGCGATCCCGGAGCGCCAGGGCACGCTCCTGGGCCTTGGCGAGGGTCTGCCTGGCTCCGATCGGATCGGCCGTCAGGATCTCTTTGGCCTGGGAGGCCTGGGCGGCGATGCCGTCGATCTCCGGCTTGTAAGGGACCGAGGGCAACCCCTCCTTTTCCACCTTCTCGACCCCGGTCAGGATTTCCCTCTGGCTGACGGCCACGATGCCGGCCGCCGACCGAGCATTCTCGTGGGCCTGGTTGAGCTCGTCCATGCTCGCCGCGCACTTCTGGGCCTCGACCTCGATCTGCTCGAAGACCTTGGAGTCGGAAACGAGCTTCTCGGCTTCCTTCAGTTTCTCGGTCCCCAGCGCGGTGTCTTTCTTGGCCAGCGCCTGGGCCTTGTCCAGGGCGTCCATGACCTCCAGCCAGCGATCCCAGAGCCCGGTGAGGTTTCCCTCGATCTTCTGGTACACCGCGAGGGTCTCGCCGCTGATCGGCTCCTTGAAGTCCGGATCTTCCACGGGCAATTTCTTGAGCCGCGCCTTCAGAGCATCGAGCCGGTCCATGACATCGACAGCGTTCTTCTTGTATTGCTTGATCTTCGACTCCACCGTGTTGCGGGTCCGGTGCCGAGCCAGCCAGATCAAGGCCGCGACGATCAGACCGACCGCGAGCAGCGAAGCCAGCAGGGCGAGCAGCATCTGGTTCTGGATGCCCCCCTGCGTCGCCGCTTGCTTGCCTGCGGGCACAGCGACCTGAACGCCCGATTTTCCGGTCTCTGCGGGGGCGACACGGGAGTTCTTGCCCGGCGCGGTGACGGTGGTGCCTTGCTTCGCGACATGGTCTTCGATCATGGCCAGCAATGACGCAACGGCCTCGGGATACTTTCCCTCTCGGGCCAGGGGAATGAACGCCTGTTCGATCATGGCGGCCACGGTGTTTTTTCGAAGGCCGGCATGCTCCTTGAGGAACGACCCGGGATGGACGGCAACCTTCTTGTCGTCGATCGCGACCAGGGTGATCACCGACCGCTCGGGGTCCAGCTTCAGAGCCTTGGCCCGGGCCTGCTTGCTCCACGTGTCGCTGAGCTCTTCGACATACCTGGTAGCCGAATCGGGCCCCGCGCCGGCCGACCGCACGACGACCACGAAATAGGACCTAGGCGATGACCGCTCCAGTTGCTTGATGGTCTCTTTGAGCGATTGGTACGAACCGGGCACGTCCTTTATGTACACCCGGTCGCCGGTGTATTCGGGAATCGGGGTCCTCTCCTGCGCAGCGGCCTGGCCGGTTGAGCCCGCGAGGAGCACCAGCTCCGTGAACAGTATCAGGACCAGGATTTGGCGTCTCAGATCCGCCATCATGATTCGAGCTTCCCCTCCGGATTCAGTCAACGAGCCAGCTCCCTCCCTTCGGCTTCACTGGCCACTGACCCACTGACATTATCCCCTCGCCACTCGCTACTCGCCACTCTCTCTCCTGCTGCCCCAAGCCCTTTCTTTGCCCTCGCCTGTCGGCGCGATCGGGTCGAACAGGACGTTGCCAGCGTTGTGGGGAACAGTACCACCCTGGCACGCTGCAAAGTTGGTCTTGACCGCACTTTGATCCCGACTGCTGTCGTTGCGAATTTGTTTCGCTCGGCGCGGGTCTCCAGACCCCGCCGTTCTCCATGGCCTGAGAACTGGGGCCGCAACTGGTCTAGAAAAGTCCGAGAAACGCGGAGTTCAAGCAGCCAGAAACGCACCGAGCGAGGACAGGAAGTGTTGGCAGCGCGTTGCGTTGGGAGACGTGGACGCTCGCGTTGGAACGCACCGAGAATCCCGCCGGCGATGTCAGCGGTGCGTGTTTCGGAGTATGGATGGCCACTTCTGCGCTTTTCTGCGGAGCATGGATGGCCACTTCTGCGCCCCGGGGACATGATCAGTGTGCCTGGGGGCAAGGGCCTGCCGCGCTTGTCGACGCCGAAGCTGCTTTCCTCAGGAGGCATCACTGATGGGGCGCACATGGACACACGACGGAGTTTCGGACGGCTGTTCAACCGCATCGCGGCCGCGGCCAGACGATGGGCGGCGCAGCTTCATCCGAGGCCGGCCGAAGCGACCATTCCGCCGCTTCAGCCCGTACGTCTGTTTGCCAAGGCTGAACCCATCCCGGCCGACCCAGCGGAGCATGCCGTCCAGTTCGCCCAGGACTGGTATGACCGGCTCGAATTCCATTCCCGCAGGCGCATGCGGGAGCTGGGCATCCCCGAGCATCGCATCGGTGCCTGCGACATCGACTACGATTTCCGGCACGCCGCCTTCCATCCGAAAGAGCGAACAGGCGGCAGCAATTCCCCCGGCGCGCATCAACCTCAACAGCGGTATTCTCAACCCGGAACTGCTCTCCCCGGAACTCGGGCCGAAGGTAGCAACTCTCTGGGGGAAGTGCGGGCTTCAGGATAGAATGGATGCCGTTATCGCCCACGAGCATCTCAAGAAGGGGGGATTATCCATGGCGACAGCAACCGACGGACTACAAAACGCTCTCCACATCACGGCACGCGTCCAGTCCGGAAACAAGATCGAGATTACCGCACCGGGGCTACAGGAGGGCCAGGACGTCGACGTCTACTTGGTCCCCCGTCCGTCAGAGACGCCATCGCGTCGCTCAGTGCTCGAATTCCTGGACTCCTTGCCCTCAGGACCACGGAGTGCGCCCACGTGGGATGAAGTTGAGCGGCGGTTCCAGGAGGAACGCGACGCATGGGATCGTTGATCCTGCCCTCCTCCGGGCCCGTCTACGCCGACGCCCTGATCTTCATCTACAGCGTGGAGAAGCATCCAATTTATGCTCTGACTTTGCGCCCCTTGTGGGAAGCCGTAGCCAGAGGAGATCTGGAAGTCCTCAGCAGCGAGTTGACTCTGATGGAGACGCTCATTGGACCGCTGAAACAAGGAGATGCGGCGCTCGAGACGGACTATGAGAACTTCTTCGCCAGCCCGGGCATCCGATTGCTGCCCATCACGTCGTCGATCCTCCGTGCCGGGGCGCGCCTTCGCGCGACATTGAACATTCTACGAACCCCCGATGCCATTCAAGCGGCTACCGGCCATTCTTGCAGTTGCTCGCTCTTCCTCACGAATGACCTCATCTTTCGTCGCATCCCTGGTCTGCCGGTTGTCCTTCTCGACGATGTGCTGAGGTCATGACGCGCCCGATTGCTCAGAACGCCGATCCCACGTTCACAGCCGGAGGCAAGGGCGGAGGCAAGGGAACATTCCGATTGCTCGACGGTGAATGGAGAGTTTGGGGCGCGGGGATTGGCCGGAGTTCGTCAACGCTCCGATGACCGAAGCCGAATCCGAGGCGATCCGCCTCTCGATCCGCCGGGACTGCCGCTGCGGCACCGAAAGCGGGATCCGATCCACCGCCGCGCAGATGCGTCTCCAGCCGAGTCTGAGATCACGCGGGGCCCAAAGGAGAAGTGATCCTGGACCTGAACCCCCGATCTGCTTGCCGCAATAGGAATGCCCCCTCGGCGCCCGGTCAAAGCACGAGAGCACGGCGACGATCCAGTTGGTAAACTTGTGACGACGCGCGACAGCCTCCGGACGTCTTTTTGCCCAGTTCAACGCTCTATGGGTTCAGATCTTGGACGCATTCGCGAAACATCTCCAAGCGGGCACCGAGTGCTACGAGCGGGGCGAGCTGGAAGCGGCTCGGGGGCACTTCG
>Ga0208696_1002107_pt1 | contig 10959 bp, 11 predicted proteins | sample Sb_taG_9_FD_187711 | JGI IMG/M metagenome (GOLD analysis project Ga0208696, IMG submission 187711) | Peat soil microbial communities from Weissenstadt, Germany - Sb_50d_b_LC metaG (SPAdes) (version 2) | ecosystem: Environmental > Terrestrial > Soil > Wetlands > Peat | place: Germany...
GCTGTGGACCGCGCTCGAGCGCCTGTCCGAGCCGCTGCGGCTCGTCGTCATCCTGCGCTACTTCAGCGGCGCCGACTCCTACGAGGCGATCGCTGCGCTCTGCGGCGTCCCCGTCGGAACCGTCCGCAGTCGCCTCAACGCCGCCAAGGCGAACCTCGCCGAGGAACTCCTGAGCACCGCCGCACAGCAACATGTTCACCCCGGGGGCCTGCACAATCGCCACGGACTCCAGATCGCCGAGGCGATGACTGCGTTCGAACGCGATGGCGACCAGCGAGCGCTCGCCGACGCATTCGCGCCGGATCTCGGCTTCGTGATGTTCGACCGCGTCGAACGATCCGGGCTCGAAAACTTCGCCGCAGCCCTGGCACACGACTACGACGACGGCCTCACCGTGCGACCGATCCGCATGGTCACCAGCAGCGACATCACCGTTCTGGAAGCCTGGCTCGACAGCCCGCCCGAGAACCCGCTGCACTGCCCACCAGCGCTCACCCAGATCTACCACCACCCAAACGGCCCAACCCGGCGGCTGGTCTCACACTACGCGCCGCGAGAGCCCCGTCCAGCACCGACCGCCACCCAACCGCAGCCTGGATGCCGTTCATGAGATCAGACGCTCCCGGCATAGTCGACGGTCGCGCTCAGGACGAGCATCAGCTCGACGCCGCGAGTGATGGACTGCTCCGTGGCGGAGCGGAAGCCGCAACGGTAGAAACGGGCTCGCGAAAGTGACTGCTTCGGAACCCACGCGGCACTGTGAGATGGCCCGGTCGCCGGCGTCCACGACGTGGCTGCCTTCACTCCCAAGCGACGCCCTGTAGAGACCGCCAGCTTGCCTTTGGCGGCGCGGAAGTCTGCGGCTTGGTGGCGAGCTGCTGCTCGTCGAGCGAAGCGGCGCTCCGCCGTTCACGACGTCGCCCGGCGAGACTCGGCCACCGGCAGTCACCCAGCTCGCTGTTAGCCGCGACCGACGGCAATCGTCGCCAGCGGAGTAACCGCCTGTCAGAGCGACATCCCACACAGGGGTCAGGTTTCCGCCGGGCCTCGTTGAGATTCTCGCCGGTGTCCGCGCGGACGACGCTACCGGCGTCGGTGATCTCGGCCAGGCCGGCGACCCCGCGATTCTCGCGTGACATTCCGGGACCCGCTGGCGCTGCCGGATGGTCCGTGGGGGATCGCGTAGTCGTGTTCGGCGAGGAGCAGCCATCGACGTCGTCGCATCCGCCTAGTAGCCGCCGTGGTGACCATCCGGCCACGTGCGGTCGCTGGCGTCGATGCCGGGGTTAGGCTCACATCAGTGGCGGAAAGGAGGCTCGAGGTCGTGCGAGCTATGCCGGGCCGAGTCGGTGTGCTCGCCCCGGTTTTCGGCCGGGCATTCGTCGAAGAGCCGATGACCTTGTGGTCATTGGGCGAGCGCGGTGACGTTGAGGCGCGTCTGACGAGCGCCTTTTCGTGCTTTCTCGAGCAGGTGCTCGGTCTCGGGCTGGTGTGGGAGACCACCGGCGGCAGGGGTGCCGCGGTGTGGGTTCCACCCAACCGGTTCGAGGGCTGGCCGGTGCACCCATGGAGTCATCCGCAGATCATCGCGGTGGCTGAAGACGGCCGGCGCTATGAGGCGTTCTGGGACTGGGTGGGCTGTCATCACCCGGCGCAGCCGGTGTGGCTTTTGGACTCGATCGCGGTGGAGCCTGAGGCGCAAGGTCGGGGGCTTGGCCTAGCGCTGGTCGCCGCCGGGCTTGCGTTGGCCCGTGCGGACGGGGTCGGCGCGTTTCTCTCGACTGGAACCGAGCGAAACGTCGAGATCTATCGGCGATGTGGCTTTCGTCTGGCCGAGGTGGCTGACGCGCCCGAGGGCGGCCCGACGATCTATTTCATGCGATGGGACCCGTAGCCCCGAGCCCACCGAACCAAGCGCGGCGGGGCAGCGGTCCTTCGCCGCTGTTGTGGCCACGCTGCCGTCTGACGGCTGCTCCCGGCGGGATCTGAGCCACGAGACCGCGTCCGCTCGCGTGTTCGCTGTTCGTTCCGAAACGAGCCCGCGACAACCGTATCCAGCCGCTCACCCGCACCTCTAGTAGCCGGCCGGCACGGAGAAGCTCTGAGACCAGGGTTGGTGTGCCCCGGGAATCCGCCTGCCGCCGAGCGCCCTCTTGGCGCACAGAAAGCCTGGACGGGCTCGGCGGCGAGCACGCGTGATGACCAAGCCGCGCGTCAAGCCGCTCTGCTCCGGGCGGTCAGTGAAACTCCGTTTAGAGCGCTCCGAGCTCGGGGAGGACCTGTTCGCCGAAGAGCCGGACCTGCTCTCCCAGTTCGGGTAGGCCGTCTACCTCGATCCCGGCCCAAGCGTTCAAGGTGAAAGGGTCGGCGAATGACACCAGCGCGTGGTTGAGGCCCGCGGGAAGGTATGTGCCCCTCAGCCACGACACCCAGTCCTCAGGCGTGCCGGCGACCATGATCCGGTCGGCGATCTCCTCCGGCGTGGCCTCGAGCGCGCGTTGAACGTCGCCGATCGCGAAGGCCTCGTTGACCGGCGCGACTTGTTCCGGCTCGATTCCATGTCGCTGCAGAAGCGCCGGCGGCATCGACGGGATGTAGAACGCCGCCATGACTCGCCCGGCGCGACGCGCCACCTCGCCGTCAGCCGCGATCGCGCCGAGCAGGGAGTCGCCAAGATCAAGCCCTTCCAGACGCCGATCGGCGCGCTCGACCCCCGCCCGAAAGTGCTCGACCGCGTACTCCAGCGCCTGCGACGAGTACGCGCACGCTGTATGCAGTCCGTCGGCGACCTCGCCAGCCAGCTCCATCGACCTGGGACCACCCATCGCGCCGATCTTCAATGGGAGATGCTCCTGCACGGGCCGGGCCGCCGTCGTGACTCCAGAGTAGTTGTAGAAATCGCCCGCGAAGTCGATCGAACCCTCGTCGAGGAACGTGCGCATCACGTGGTGGGCCTCGCGCAAACGAGCGATCGGCCGCGTCCCCCGCCACTCGACGCCGTACTGCTCGAGCATCGCGATGTTGCCGATTCCGAACACGACCTCGGCCCGACCATCACTGAGCTCGTCAAGCGTGGCCGCGAGCTGAGCCACGTAGGTCGGCTCGCGCATGTAGATCGGCGCGACGCAGGGGCCGAGCCGAATCCGCTCGGTGCGCCCGGCGAGCGCCGCGAACAGCAGCCACGCATCCTTGTGGTAGATCTCGTCGGCGCTGTAGCAGCCGTGGTAGCCAAGCCGATCAGCCGCCGCGACCGCATCCAGCAGCTCCGGCGCGGGCTGCTCGGGAAGCATCTGGAAGCTGATTCGCACACAGCCAGCCTATCCGCGCACCACGCGAATCGCGAGACATCGAAAGACCGGTTGAAGCAGAGCACAGGGCGATTGCCGCGCTGACGGCATTGCACGTGTCGTGCTCCGCGTGGCCGCTCAACCCCCTGAAGCAGAAGCTGGGTCGATCAGCAATTGGGCAGGGCGACGTGGGTTGTGGCGCGGCGTCGTGCTGACGCACGGGGCCGAACCGAGCGAGCGACCGGCACTATCGAGAATCGAGCGGGGCGTCACGGGAATCGCGCTCGCGTCGTGACCGGGTGCGCAGCGTTAGAGATCGTCACGGTCTCCGTCAACGCATCGACGGCGATCGCGGTCAGCCTCATCTGGAACGCGTATCCCGCGGCGGAGCCGGTGCTGCCGTTGCCCGAGCAGACGATCGAGGCGGACCCCGGCGCCGCGTAGTCGTGAGTCAGTTGCAGCGCGATCGGGTAGAACGTGTTCGCCGTGAAGCCTTGCAGCGTGACCTCGTCGGAGTCGTTGCCGGCCACGAGCGAGCGGTAGGTCTGCGCCGGCGTCACCGCTGGCTGGGCGTACTCGTGCTTGGCGAGGATCACGTAGCTGCCCGCGACCGGGAGGTTGAGCTGGAGCATCGTCGTCCCGGCGGGCGGGACGCCCTGCGAGGTGAACGGCACGAGCGCCGCGTGCGCGGCGCTGTAGGCGTTGCGCGGCCCGGCCGGACCCCGCGGACCGGTCGCGCCCGCGGGACCGGTGGCACCGGTGGCGCCGGCGGGACCCGCAGCCCCGGCGGGACCTGTCGCGCCGGCTGCGCCCGCCGGCCCCGTCGGACCGCGCGCGCCCTGCGGACCCAGCGTCTGCCACGACACGGCGCGCTCGCCGCGACGGCACCTGCCGGCGAGCCGGAGAGCGCCGCCGTGCCGCCCGGCGCACGCGTGGATCGTGCCGGCGCCGGTGCTCGCGGCGTATCCGGCGGCGGCGAGCGCGAGCACGCCAGCGACCGCGAGCGCAGCTGTGACCCGCCTCATCACGAGTCGACCGGCCAGAAGCCCTCGACCAGCTCGCCGTCGGTCTGGGGGTCGTCGAGTCGCACCGAGCAGATCACGAGCTCGGCGTCGCCGGGCCCGTCGTTCCAGATCGACCGCGTGACCGCCGGGGCGACGCGCACGGCGCTGCCGGCGGGGACGTCGACCACCTCGTCCTCGAGCTTGAACTGCAGCGTCCCCGAGATCACGTAGTAGATCTCCTCCTGCGTCCCGTGCCGGTGGCCGTAGCCGCCCTTGCCGCCCGAGCGCGCCGGCACCAGGCGGTGGGTCAGCGCCACCTGCCGGGCGTCGAGCGCTTCGGTCAGGAATCGCATCGCGCCCGGGTACCGACCGCCGAACACGTCGGGGACGTCGGCGGCCGCGCAGATCGTGTAGTCGCTCATTGCTCCTCCCCCAGCGAGGGCCCGACGTTCACTACTCCGTGCCTGCGGAAGGTTTGCTCAAGCTCCGCCGGGTCGGGCCGCGGCGTGTCCGCCGCCGGCAGCGTCGCCGCGTGGGCCGGCACCGAGCCGTCGCGGACGAACCGCTCGATCCCGGCCGGCGTGCTCAGCGCCAGCACGCGGGCGGTGTCGCTGTCGACCCGGAAGCTGTGCGGCACGCCGAGCGGGACGGTTGCGACGCCGCCCGCGCCGAGCTCGAAGCGCTCGGCGCCGGCCTGCACGGTCAGCTGCCCGTCGAGCACGACGTAGCTCTCGTCCTGTGGGTGGGTGTGCAGCGCCGGTGAGGCGCCGTGCGGGAACAGGAACTCGATCACCGCCAGACGGCCGCCGGTCGCCTCCCCCGGCACCCTGACGATCGCCAAGGTGCCGAGGAACCACAGCCGCTCGCCCGTGCCGGCCGCCGACCAGGTCGGCGCCGGCTCAGCCGCGGGGAGTGCCGATGACATGGCGGAAGACGTTGGAGATCCGGTAGCCGCCTTCGCCGGTGCGAAACGGCTCGAGGAACGCGACGGTCGCGTCGTGCACGGCCTGCTCGCCGGCGTGCTCGGCGACGCCGACGACCGGGCCCGAGCACATCAGCCCCGCGATCGCGGTCGCCTCGTCGGGATACGTCCAGACGCACTCCGTGTCGTCGACGGCGACGACGTCGAGCCCGGCATCATCGAACAGCGCCGTCAGCGCGTCTACGTCGGACAGCGCGAACGGTCCCGGAGCTGCCGGCGGCGGGGGCGGCATCAGCGCGCCCAGCGCCATCAGATATCCGGCCGCCTCGCACAGCTCGGCCGGCGCCCAGTTCAGCAGCAGCACGCGGCCGCCGGGCCGCACGACGCGCCGCGCCTCGGCCAGCGCGACCGCAGGCCGAGCGGCGTACTGGAACGAGTTGAAGCCGGTGACGACGTCGAAGCTCGCGTCGGCGTACGGCAGCTGCTCCAGCTCACCCTGGATCATCTCGGCGCCGGGGACGCGGGTGCGGGCGTGCGCGAGCAGCCGCTCGCTGGCGTCGAGTCCCCGCACGTCGGCGCCGCGGTCGGCCGCCAGCCGCAGGAACATGCCCGCGCCGCAGCCGGCGTCGAGCAGCCGCGTGCTCGGCCCTACGTGCAGCGCCTCGAGCGCCGCCTCGTACGCGGCGGCGACCTGCCGCTCCTGGATCGCCGCCCAGTCGTCGGCGCGGACGCTCCACAGCCGTCCCTCGTGCGCCGCCGTGTCCGTCTGCGTGGTGCTGCGCATCGTGCCTCCTCGAGTGGGATTCCGTGGCCGTGAAGCTACGGTCACGACACGCAGCGGACATCGGTCAGCCTGCCTATATCGGCGGCTCCGGGTGCCTATCTCCTGGCAGCACGCCGGCGGCGTGGGCGGCCTCGACGGCGGCGGTCCGGGTACCGGCGCCGAGCTTTGAGAGGATCGCCGAGACGTGGTGGGCGACGGTCCGCTCGGACAAATGCAATGTCCGCGCGATCTCGGGGTTGGTCTCGCCGCGCGCGACGTGCGCGAGCACCTCTTGCTCGCGCCGCGTCAGCCCGGCGGCGTTCGCCAGCGTCGCGCGCTGCGGCCCGCGCGGCGCCCGACCGCCGCGCTCGGCGCGGGCGCGCGCGAACTCCCTCGCGGCGGCGCGCGCCCCGAGCCCCTGTAGCGCCGCCACCGCCGCGCGCGCCGCGCGGTCGTCCCCGGACAGCGCCGCCAGCGCGGCCTCGTAGGGCGCACCGAGCTCACGCCACGCCCGGATCGCGCGGCGGCTCGAACCGCACGCCGCAGCGCCCGGCCCACAGCGCCAGCTCACCCGCCGGCCGCCCGAACTCAGCGAACCACCACGCGTCCCGCACGCCCTCCACCTGCGCGAGCACGCCGGCGCGGTCGCCACCCAGCCACGCGACCTCCGCCCGCGCGGCGTGCAGCATCGCGTGGCGCCAGCCCTCGGGCACACCCGCGACCCCGTCGAACGCCTGCGCCAGCAGCGCCTCCGCGCCCGGCTCACCGCGCCGGGCGTAAACGAGCGCCTCGACTGCAAGCGCCATCGGCACCTCCCCGAACCACTCGCGCCGGCCGCGCGCCGCGTGCTCCAATGCCTGCTCCCAGCGGCCCCGGTCGAGCAGGCTGCGCGCGACCGCGATCACGACCCCGTCGCGGGGAATCGCTACCTGGTAGTCATCGAACACGCGCAGCGCGTCGGCGGCGACGTCGTCGACGATCGCGTGCTCGCGCGCGTCGGCGGCGACCACGACGCTGTTCACGTAGGCGCGGATCGTCTGCACGTGCAGGGCGGCGGCGCGCGCGCCCGCCAGCGCCCGCGCCAGCACCGCGCTCGCCTCGACACGGCCCTGATGCCCGTACGCGAGCCCGAGCGAGATCTCGGCGTCGATCCTCGCCTCCTCGAGCCCGGCGCTCGCCGCCAGCCTGAGCGCCCGCGGCGCGGCGGCGATCACGGCCGACGGCGCGAACGCCACCGCTTCGATCCGCAGCCGCGCGCAGTGCGCGCGTGCCAGCTCGCCCGCCTCAGCGGTGCGCTCGAGCAGCGCGATCGCGGCCTGCGCCGCCGCACGCGCCTCGACCATCCTGTCCAACGACCACAGCGCCGCCGCGAGCACGTTCAGGGCGCGACCGTGCGCGACCAGCCCGAGCTCCGACTCGCCGAGCGCCACAGCCTCGCGCGCAGCGCGCAGCGCCTCCTGCATCCGCCCCTCGAAGTTGAGCGCACGCGACAGCCGGACCAGCAGCGCGAACCGCTCGGCGGGATCGAGCGCATTCCCGAACCGCAGGGCCCGCTCGAGCTGCAGGCCGGCCTCGCGCAGCGCCCCCACGCGCTCGGCGTCGGCGGCCGCCAGCGCGCCGAATCGGCTCGCCTCCGCCGCCAGCCCCGCCCGCTCGGCATGATGCGCGAGGCGTGCGTGGTCATGCTGCCCCGAGGCTGCGGCGAGCGCCGCCAGCACCCGCGCGTGCAGCGCCGCCCTACGCGGCGCGGCGATCGACACCTCGACAGCCTGCCGGGTGAGCTCGTGACGAAACACGAGTTCCTCCCCGTCCTCGATCACCACGCCGCAGGCGAGCGCCTCCTCGACGGCCTGGGCACTGCTCGACGCGACCACCGCGAGCAACCCCGGCGCAACCCGCTGACCGACAACCGCGGCCGCGTCGACGACGCCGCGCGCCTCCGCCCCCAGGCGCCCGACCCGCGCGAGCGTCGCATCACGGACCGACGACGGAAGGCCATCACGGGCCGCCAGCGCCTCGACCACCAGGAACGGGTTGCCGCTCGTCAAGCGCGAGAGCTCGCGCGGATCGAGCCCGGACGACACCGCCAGCGACCGAACAGCCGAGTCCGACAGCCGCCGCAGCGTCAGCCGCCTAACCTCCGGGACGGTTGCGAGGTCGCCGACCAACAGGGCCAGCGCGCGGTTCGCGGCGAGCTCGTCATCCCGGTAGGTGACGATCACCACAATGCGGGTGAGCTCGACCCGGCGCGCGAGCAGGCGTAGCACGTCGAGCGTCGCCGGGTCGGCCCAATGCGCATCCTCGATCACCACAACAACCGGCTCGGGCCGACCGAGCGCGTCGAGCAACGACCGTGCGAGCGCAAACCGATCGACGCCCTCCGCTGCGGCAGCGTCCGCCGACGCCGCCACGAACAGCTCGCGCACCGGGCCAAGCGGAACCGGCACCGACAACGCCTCGCAGGCCCCCACAGCGAACCACACGCGCCCTCCCAACCTCGCCCGCAACGCGCGCACCAACGACGTCTTGCCGATCCCCGCCTCGCCCGCGATCAAGACAAACGAGCCCGCTCCCGAGCGCGCCGCCTCGACCGCCTCGACAAGCGCCTCCAGTTCAGCATCACGCTCGAGCAATCGGTCCACGAAAACCCGATCGTAATCGCGGAAAGGTCGAGCGGCATTGCTGCCAAGCCAATCCAGGGCGCTATCAGTCGGGCCCATCGTGGCCCGCGATCCGAGCAACACCGCCGCCGCTTCCGCCACGAACCGGCCCATCTTGACCCGGACAACGACGTGACGCGTATCGGACACAAGCACCCACGACGTCGTGGCCCTGATGCCCCCGCGAGAACGGAAGCGGGTCTCGCCCCGCGCGTCGCCGCACACCTCCTGTTCGCCAACTGCGCGTCGACCTCCGGCCGCAGCCGGCCTGCCCTGCATCCGTGACTTTTCGGGTCTGCCGCGGCTGCCCTCAGTTGCCGGCGTTCCGGGGCTGATGCGCTGATCGGGCCCGGACCGGCGCCGACTTCCCCGCCTTTGACGGAGAGGAGGTGCGCTCCCGAGCGGCGAATACACGTGCATCGGCGGTCGTTGCGGTAATCATGTCGGGACGGCAGGAGGAGGGAGCCTGTCGACGCGAGTCCGCCGGTGACTCGAATCGGTTAGCGTCGCCATGCACGATAATGGGTGGTAAGGAGGAGCGAGCATGGAATCGAAGGCGATCGACCCGCTCGCCTTCCGCGAGGCGCAGCACAGGCACTGGGACTCTGCCGCGGTGGGATGGATGGAGTGGAGCGAGTTCAATGACAGCGCCGACCGGCACATCAGCGAGCGGCTGGTGGAGCTCGCTGGCGTGCGGTCGGGAAGCCGGGTCCTGGACGTCGCCGCTGGCTATGGCGAACCGGCGCTCACGGCCGCGCGTAAGGCCGGCCGGGAGGGCCGCGTCGTGGCCACGGACATCTCCGCGGAGATGCTCGCGTTCGGGCGTGAACGCGCGGCGGCGGCCGGCTTGGGCAACGTCGAGTTCATGGAGTCGGACGCCTCCAGCCTCGATTTTCCGCCCGCGAGCTTCGACGCCGCCGTCTCGCGCTGGGGAATCATCTTCGAGCCTGACGCGGAGGCCGCCGCAGCGCGCATCCGAGGCTTTCTCAAGCCGGGCGCGCGGATGGCGATCAGCTCGTGGGGCGAGCCCGATCAGGTCCCGTTCCTCTCGATTCCGATGAGGACGATGATGGAGCGGCTGGATGTGCCCCCGCCCCCGTCCGGAACGCCCGGGCCCCTCTCCCGGCCCACCCCCGCCGCCATTGGCGGGTTGCTCGAAGGAGGCGGGTTCTCGAAGGTCGCCGTGGAGCAGGACGAGGTCACCTTCGAGTTCGACTCCCCGGAACAGTTCACCGCCTACATCAGGGCGATCTCCGCCCCGATCCGGGCGATGATCGAGCAGCACGCAGGCGAGGCCGAGGAAGAGGCCTGGGACGCGATCACGCTGGCCGCAGCGAATGCGGGGGGTGGCTCGAAGTCGCTGAGCTTTTCGAACGTGGTGCTGCTCGCCTCGGGAACCGCCTAGCGTCCACCCCGCACAGCTCCGGAGGCCGACCACGACGAGCCGCTCTTGCCTTCCTCGCCGGAGGAGTACCTCGGTGCTGCCGGTCGCGTCCAGTTGCTGACGCCGCACCTCCTCTACGCGGAACGCAGGTCGGTCGACGCCATGACGTGCTGCAAGCCCAGACCGGCCCTGCTCTGCGTTGAAATCAGGGCGGCGCCGACCTCGGATTCGGCTGGTCGGGCGCCCCGCTTGGCCGGCTTTGCGGGTGTCTTGAAGTCGGCGGCTGGACCCGGTGCGTCCGCACTTGCGAGCCGGCCTCGACGAAACGCCAACTGAGCGAGGTAGCGTGAGCGGTGTGAAGGGCTGCGCGTCAGGCGCGGGTATCGATCGTGTCGGCGGGCGCCGCCGGGTGGTTGCCCTCGCGCGACACGACGGCGAGTACGAGGGCCTGTCGATCAGGCAGATCGCGGACCGGTTGTCAACGGCCGTCTCGGGCGGTCGCCGGCGAGGGTCAAGGCGTACTTCTGCGACCCCACAGGCGAGAAGGCACGCGCCGTGAAGCGCCGCTACCAGGGAGTTTGCCGGGGGTGCGGCGCCCCCACCGCGGCCCGGGGCGGCAAGGGCGACGCGTACGAGTACTGCAAAGGCTGTCATCCCGGGGCGATCGAACCGACCCGGACGCGCGAATGGGTGCGCGGCTCCACGCGCGAGTGGCGGCAGCGATACGGCAGGCCACCCTCCTCGACTGACTGGTCTCGCACGCACGCCGTCCGGCGAGGCGGCGAAGCACTCAAACGGTTCCGCGACGGGGACTGGCCGCCACCCTCCACGGTCATCGACATGTACAGCACCTGGGCTGCTGCGCTGGCCGACGCCCTCCCAGAGACCTAATCCGGGACGGAAGGGGGCCTTTGTTGGCCTGGCCGGTACCTGTCAGCG
>Ga0208696_1002110_pt1 | contig 10954 bp, 8 predicted proteins | sample Sb_taG_9_FD_187711 | JGI IMG/M metagenome (GOLD analysis project Ga0208696, IMG submission 187711) | Peat soil microbial communities from Weissenstadt, Germany - Sb_50d_b_LC metaG (SPAdes) (version 2) | ecosystem: Environmental > Terrestrial > Soil > Wetlands > Peat | place: Germany: Weissenstadt...
TTCGCGGAAGCCACGGCGGAGGGCCTGTGGTTGCAAGTGTCGGCGATGTTACTGCAGTTGGGGGTTCTCAGTGGCGAGCGGCGGTTGCTGGTCTTGGGCGACGGTGCCGCATGGATTCGAAGGTGGTTCGAGAGCCTGGGGATTTCTCTCAAAGCGATGATCTTGTGCTGGTGGCACCTTCGGAAACGATGTTATGAACAGATGAGTTCAGCGGGCGGCCCCAAGGATCTCCGCCGCGCGTTCGAGAAAGAGCTGCTGGGGCAGTTGTGGGAAGGGAAGGTGAACGCGGCGATCGAACTTCTGAAGGGGGCATTGGAGTGGGTGAGGAACCCTGCTGCGGTCGAGGAACTCATCGCGTACCTGGAGAAGCGGCAAGCGTACATCCCCGACTACCAGCAACGGCAACGGGCGGGGTTATGGATCGCCAGCACACGGGTGGAGAAATACAACGACTGGGCGGTGTCGGCACGCTGCAAACACCAGGGGATGAGTTGGTCGCCCCAAGGGGTGCTGGCCTTGGCCGCGCTGGAAGCCGCGCGGCGGAACGGTGAACTCGACGCTTGGCGTCGGGTCGATGCCCTCCCGGAGCGTGCGTTACCGGAACCGGTTCGCAAGGCCGCTTGATCGCGGAACCGGCGCACCAACTGGCGGGCGCCAGGAAAAATTCCAGAAGCGTACTTGACTTGATGCCTCAGACTCGTTCTACTTAGAAAAGAAAGGTCGGCCTGTCCCCGTCCGGCAGGCCTACCAAGGCCAAGACGCCTCGTCCGTGCCATATCGGCATGGACGAGGCGTTTTTGTTTGCCGGGTTCGAATGGTCTGGAGCGAACACCGCCCTTGTAGGATGCGCACGATGAGGCGATCGGAGAGGAGTTTCGAAGCGGGCACCCATCACCCGACCACCGACCTTAAGGGAGACCAATCGAGGAGATGCAGAGGCCGGTAGTTCTGCCCGTGGGGTGGAGCTGGTGCCTGCGTACCTTTTCATCCGACGGGGACTCTCATGGTGACCCTGGAAACCCTGAAAAACATCCAATTCTTGCAGGATTTTTCGGACGACCACCTGCAACACATTGCCTCGCTTGCGGAAATCAAGGAATTTCCGGCCGGCAGTGTGGTGTTCCGCGAGGGGCAACCGCCCTGGTCGGTGTACCTGGTAGTCCAGGGCAACATAACCCTGGAAAACAACGTGCCCGCCCGTGGTGCCATGCAATCCCAGACAGTGGGTTCCGGAGAGCTGCTGGGCTGGACACCTGTGCTCGGCCCCGGGTTCATGACCGCGACGGCGCGTGTTCAGACGCCCAGTACGTTGCTGGTCCTCAACGCGGCGCAGATCCGGGCGTTTTGGGCTTACGACCTGTCGTTCGGGTTCGCGTTCATGCGACGCATCGCCCAGGTGTTGACCTCGCGGCTTTTCGCCACACGTCTGCTCCTGCTGGACGTCTACCGCGAACAGCCGCCCCTGGCTCCCGAGCAAGGATGGAATGGATGATGGCACCCTCCCTACTACGTGAGGGCGGCCCATGAAATGTGCCCCACGTGGGCAGGGCACGCGCCGCGCGCCCTGCCCCCAAGAGTGAAAGAAATCGAGACCGCAGTAACACTACCGTGTGACTCGGGCTCACCCCATACGTCCGATGCCCCGAGGTGGACCAAGGACTAAGAAGCCATGCCACGACACTAATTAAAGAATCAACTTTGGCTCATGTACCCGATTTGGTGGTTACTGGACATGCGAGCAATACCCGCAGGAATGCGTCGGTGACCGCCTTGAGCTTGTAGCTCTACTGGAACATGATGACATATTGCTCTAAATACACTTTGTTGACATCCCGGAACGGCCGGAGGAAGTTCCGCAGCCCCGTCCAGATCCCCTCCAAGGTGCTGCAGTGCACCTTGCGGACGCCATCGCCGTCGTCGTCCCGCGCGAACTCGCCCCGATTATGGTTGACCGTCGCGTGCCGGCGGCCACAACGAGCCAGCGGCTTGTACCCGTTCCACTCGTCGGTGTACACCATCGCCCCCGGCCCGGTGGCCGGCAGGACCGTGGCGTCGATCAACTCGTCCACTCCGCTGCCCCGACCCACCCGGACCCACGCCGACCGCTGGTACGGCCAACCGCCGCCGGTACCGCAGGCCGGTCGGTATCCCAGGTGCCGTGACCCTTGGCCTGGTTCGCCCGCCGCCTTGGAGGGTCGAGCGAGTCGGTGTGCGGCACCCCTTTTTTCCCCCACGTTTTGGTACATCTCGTCGGCCTCGGTCCGGTCGTCCGGCAGCGGCGAGCGGTCGGCGGCGGCCAGGACGCTGGCCTGGATTTCATGCCGCAGCCGCAGCAGGTGCGGGCGGCTGAGGCCCAGTTCGCGGGCCAGCTTCGCGGTGGGCGTTCTCTGGGCCAATACAGCGGAGGATCGAGAGGATCGTCGCAGGGCTGAAGTGCGTCCCCTGCCAGGGGGTGCCGGTGAACACGTTGAACACACGGCGGCAGCCTTTGCAGCGGTAGTCGACGACCGGGGAATCGGGGCGACGGCGGTGGGCGTGGAGGCCGTCGCCGGCGGCGCATCGGGGGCAGGCCAGCCCCTGGGGATGGAGCAAGTCCAGGAGCTTCTGTTAGCAGGCGTCTCGGTCCATCAAGTCGATGATCGGGAAATCCAAGGGGTCGCCTCCCTGGGGAAATCCGCTGCGAGACCGGACCGACAGGAGACCAGAAAAGCAGGTGGTGTGAAAGGGCCAACCACCAAATTGGCTACATGAGCCAAGTCCGGGGGTGCAGGGGTTTTCCGGCATCGCAAGCACGAGACTCTGAGGAGACTTGACCATGAGCGTCATGCAAATCCGCTGCGATTGCTGCGGCGAGATCATCGAGACCGGCCACCACAAGCTCACCCTGCAATGCGAACTGCGCCCGGCGATCTCCTCGCGGGACTCCGCGACGAGCGATCCCGCAATCGACGTGTGCAAACCATGCTTCGACGACCTGCACGAGTGGTTTGCCGAAAGCTGGTCTTCTACAATTATTCCCGAAGTCCTTACAAGTAGTCGGGTTGCGTCATTTTCTCTTGAGCGACGTAACTCCTGCAATATCAAGCAGTTGTGATGCCTAGTGCCACGAAATCGGCGTAACCGCCTATCTGGTAAGGACTTGAGAATACTAGGGGTCGAATTATTAAGTCCTTGCAATGACAGGGGTTAGGCCCTTATGCGCCGCCCATCGACAATTTGTTGTCGATGTCTCTACGCCGAGATTTTGAGTGTGTGGAACAGTTTGCGGACTTCATCTTGGATCGCCTGATAATGATTCTCCAGGGGCCGCGATTTTCGGGGGGGAAGCGGGGGTGGGGTTCGGGATGACACGCCTTGGCCAGTATCGGCTTGAGCACCTGTTCGCGCACGATCCCCACAGCGGCCATCGTCCGCAGACCCGGCTCCGTCGCTGCGTAACGCCGCGACTTTTCGACGCGCTCGACCAAGCCCTTGCCGTGCAGCTTCTTCAGGTCATACGACGCCTGCCGCGGGCCGTATTCCGCCTCGCTCTGACCCGTGAGCTCGCGAATCTTGGCCGCGAGCTCACGGCTGCTCAGCCCGGCGGGAATGCTCGACAGGGCTACTACCGCTTGCAGCACGGCCACCATCCGCGGCCGGTTCACGTCGATCCCTGCAACCCGGCTGCGACCCACCTGCGACGGCAAGGGCAAGGATTCCAACCTGCCGTCATCGAGCGTGGCTGCGTCCACGCACCGAACGACCGCCAGGAATCGCTCCAGGATGTCCTTCAGGTGCCCCGCGATTTCCGGCAACGCCGGCAGCGAGCGATGCCAATGCTGTTGATCCCGGATGTTGTGCACGATCACCTCGATCCGCAAGACGCGCGCGCCTTTGGTATACATCTTCAGGGTCAAGCTCCCGCAGTGGATCTTGAACACTGTCAGATCATACGTAGGTTTCTCGGTCACGACTCGCAAACGAGGTTCGCGCTTGGTCCGTTCCCGGGTATTGGGGCGATGCTTGTAACCGAAGATCGTAGTAACCGCCTTGAGATCCAACCGGGCTCGGGTGCGATCGATCAGACCCTGAAAGACGGTTTCCAGATCCCGACCACCCCGGAACAGGAGGTTCCGGCTGTACTCGGCCTGATAGATCGAGAACGCGTACTGGCAGTGCATCTTCTTCTGTTCGGCCACATCCAAGGCCAGACAGAGACACTGGGCGAGCCAACGCCGCAGGACCTGCTCCAGGCGCCCTATCGCGCCGGATTGGCGCAAGGTATCTGCGACCCGGTTCAGGTCTGCGACATTGTCACAATCGGTGAAACAGTTGCCCTCCTTGGTGAAGCGGATTTCTTGCCGCGTTGCCTGGTTGGCCACATATTCATGGCCGTTGAGAATGACCATCGCACTGAACGGGGGATGGCCGCAAATGCGGTTCTGAGGGGGGCCTGGGTGGGCAACCACCCAGGTCTACCCGGCCTCGATGAACGAAGTCTGACCCTCGATGAACGCGTGGGGGGATGAGACGGGGACGGAGTTAGTCCGTTCATTCGCAGATGCGGACTCGGAAGGCGGGGCGTTGTCCCGCACCACCCCACGCCCAACCACTATCCTGGCCGATGCTTGACGCCGCCGGCATCTCGGCCGATGGATGAGTACCCAGGAAGCCGGTTACGAGTGAACGAACAAAGGCACTGCCGAATGCGAGGGTGTTAGTTCGCTCGCACCAGCAGGTGCGTGAGGACGGCATGCTGACCTGGACCGGAGTCCTCCCCACCAGCAATCCCACGGGCCTCGTCCTTGGTGGCTCGGCCTGGCCACCATCCGGGGCGGGGAGGCCGAGCACCAAGGACTCAAGGACCAAGGACCGCTCAGGAGGGGAAGATGTTGTCGTCGCCGGTGGAGGCGTGGTTCTTCTTGATGACGTTGACCTTGGTGACGTCGGAGGGGGTCAACGTCCCGATGGAGTAGACCCCGCCGCCGATGCCCAGGCCGTCGTGGCCGCCGCCGAGGGCGAGGTTGTATTCGACCGTGGCGACTGTGAGGTCGAGCGTCGAGCCGGTGTCGTTATACAGGCCGCCGCCGTAGCCATTGCCGCCGTTGCCGCCGGCGCCCCCATGGCCGCCGCGGGCCTTGTTGTGGTCCACGGTGGTGCCGGTGACGGTGAGCGTCGGCCCCCCGAAGAAATTGGCGATGCCGCCGCCCAGGCCGTCGCCGCCGGAGCTACCGGCCGCCCCCTGGCCGCCGCGGGCCAGGTTGTGGTCCAGCGTGCATTTGCTGATATTGCCTGACCCCTTGAGGACTGAGATGGCGCCGCCGGCACCGATGTTGGGGCGGTCGCCCCCATTGCCGTTGCCACCGACGGCCTGATTGTGATCGAAGATACTCCCGCTGACCACCAGCGACTGCACCGTCTCACCGAAGGCGCCACTCGAGATGGCCCCACCGACGCCCAACCCGCCCCCGCCCCCCTCGTCGGCGGATCCGGTATTGTAGTTGCCGCCGATGGCCTGGTTGGCGGTGAATATGCTGCCGGTGACGCTGAGCTCGCCGCCGTTCGAGATGCTGCCGCCTAGGCCCATACCAGCGTTCATTCCCGTCCAGCCGCTGCCGCCCCGGGCCACGTTGCCAGCGAAGAGACTATCGGTGACGGATACACGATCGGTGACGCCGGAAATAAGAGAGGGGGGATTCCCGATTGCCCCGGAGGCGCCACTGCCGGCGAGAGTACCTTGTTCGCCGCCGCTGCTAAAGTCGGCGCCCCGGGCTTGGTTGTTGATTAACTGACAGGCGGTGACGTTCAGCGTAGGACCGAGATTCGCGACGCCGCCGCCGATAGCACGGCCTATGAGGTTCGAGCTCGAGATTTGGCCGAGGGCCTGGTTATTGGACAGGACATCGTTGAAGAGGGTCAGGCTGCCGCGGTTCAAGATCCCGCCGCCGGTGCTGGCACGAAGGGGCGAATTGCCGTTGGCCAGGCCGTCGGTGATCGTCATCCCGGCGATGGTCACAGCCGTGGCGTCGGGACCGATGTCGAAGACCCGGCTGGCATCGTTGCCGCTGATCGTCAGCTTGTTGGGTCCCAGACCTTCGATGTCCAGGCTCTTGTCGATATCCAGTTCGCTTTTCAGGGTGATGGTGTGGACATTCTTGGGAAGTTCGAAGTAGATCGTGGCGCCGCTGGACGCCAAGGCGATCGTGTCGCGGAGCGTGCCGGGGCCGCTGTTGGCGCTGCTGGTGACGAACAGGGGACTGAGCACCGTGCGCTCTTCCAGGCGCTCCAGCCGGAAGGCGGCGAACCGGCGCCGGTGAGATGAGCGCCGCGAGCCGGTTGGGACGCGATCGCGCAGGGAAACGAGAATCCGTTCCGGGAACCGAGGTGTGTGCCACATGGAAGCTTCTCCTGGGCAAACGAAGGACGAGTCCGCGTTGGAGACGAAGGCCACTCCGGTGATGAGGATGGGCACGTTGCCAAACACGCTTGCCGAGTAGACCTGCTGGAAACGACTCGTTCCGGGATTGAGCAGTGGGTCGCGGGTCCCGCCGTTGGGCGTGCCGACGGTCACGAAGTCGGCGCGCGATGCTGGAAGCCCGAGCCCCACGCAAGCGGTGGTCAGCAGGATGATACGGAATGTCTTCACAAGCCGATTCCTCCTGGTGGTATCCTCTTCGGGACGGACGAGGCCGAGCTACCGTTCCGGTCCCCTCGATGGTCCGCGGCGGAAACAAAAAAAGCCTCGACCGTGCCAGAATGCACGGTCGAGGCTTCGCGGCCCGACCGACCCGCCGAACGTGAGCGGGTCGGATTCGACAATGAGTATGTCGAAGCCTTGTGGTGTCGTCAAGGCCCCATCAGAAAAATTTTTTGATCCGAGGGACTTGTCTTTCCCGTCGCCATATCAAAGAATGCTCGGCGACCATCCTGAGAGCCGACGAAGGGGGTTCGATGAAGATGACCCGCACCGCGCTCGCCCGCCACGCCACCGCTGTCGCGGTCGTCCTGCTGACCTTCTTCGCCCAGGAGCCGATCGAGCGACTTGTCGGGCCGGGGCCACCACCGCTGATCTTCTTCGTCCCTGCGGTGACGATCAGTGCCTGGCAGGGAGGGGGAGGGCCGGGGCTCCTGGCCACCGCGCTGGTTTGGGCCCTCTGCGCCTACAACTACTTCCCGCCGATCGGGTCTATGGCGATCTCCAACCCGAACGACGTCGCCCGCATGGTGGCGTTCGTTTTCCAGGGTATCCTGACCAGCGTTCTGATGGAGCGGCTCCACCGGGCCCGCCGGCAAGCCGAGGAGAGTAGCCGCGAGGCCGACGGGTTCAGGGAGGCCTCGCGTCGCACCGAGGAGCGGCTCCGGGCGATCATCGATAACACTGATGCACTGATTTACACTAAGAACATCGATCTCACATATAATATAATGAACAGAAAACTCCGGGAGATCGTCGGCGTTGCCGAGGGAAAGGTGGCCGGCCTGACCGACCACGACGTGTTTCCGAAGGGGGTTGCCGAGGGAATCCAGGCCAACGAAAGAGGCGTCCTCGAGAAAGGCAAGGCCATGGAGTGCGAGGAGGTTATCCCCTGGGGCGACAGGCACCATACCTACGTGTCGCTGAAGTTCCCCCTGCTCGACTCGGCCGGGGTACCTTATGCGGTCGGTGGAGTCTCGACCGACATCACCCTTCTGAAGGAGGCCCAGCAGCGGGCGGTCCAAGCGGAGCGGCTCGCAGCCATCGGCCAGATGGCCACTGGCCTTGCCCACGAGGGACGCAACGCGCTTCAGCGCAGCCAGATTTGCCTGGAGTTGCTCACCCGCCAGCTCGGGGACCGGCCCGAGGCGCTCGACCTGGTGGTTTGTATCCAGCAGGCTCAGGACGACCTGCATCGCCTCTACGAGGAGGTGCGCGGCTATGCCGCGCCGATCGTCCTGGACCGCCGATCCTGCCGGATCAGCGACCTCCTGCGCGAGGCGTGGGAACGCCTCGCGCCGAGCCGGACTGGGCGGGACGCCCTGCTCCGAGACCGGGGCGACCCGGACTTGGCTTGCTCCGGCGACGCGTTCCGGCTCATCCAGGTCTTTCGCAACATCCTGGACAACGCGCTCTCTGCCGCTCATGATCCTGTAGTGATCGACGTTGAATGGGCCGAGGCCAACGGGGCCGTGCAGCCCTCCGTCGGCATCGTCATTCGGGACAACGGGCCAGGCCTCACGCCCGAGCAGAGGTGCAACCTGTTCGAGCCGTTCTACACAACCAAGACCCATGGGACCGGACTCGGCATGGCCATTGCCAAGCGCATCATTGATGCCCACGAGGGCGTGATCGCCGCAGGCACCGATGACGGCCGCGGGGCCACGATCTTAATCACTCTACCGCGAGGGAAGAAATGACAGCCGCTCTCAGCATCGCCGTCGCCGACGACGAGCCCCGCATGCGGGATTACTACTGCAGTACCTTGCCACTGCTGGGGCACCGGGTCGTGGTCGTGGCGCGGGACGGCTGCGAGATGGTCGAGGGTTGCCGCAACACCCGCCCCGACCTGATCATCACCGATATCAAGATGCCCGACATGGACGGCATTGACGCCGTTCGGGAGATCTGCCGGGGCGAGCCGATCCCGATCATCCTGGTGTCCGCATACCACGACCCGGAACTGCTCGATCGCGCCCAGCGTGAGCACATCCTGGCCTATCTCGTCAAGCCAATCAAGCAGGCCGATCTCGAGGCCGCGATCTCCGTCGCCATGCAACGGTTCGAAGAGTTCCGGGCGCTGCGCAAGCAGGCGGGAGAGTTGCGTGGGGCCCTCGAAGATCGCAAGGTCATCGAGCGGGCGAAGGGTATCCTGATGAAGAAGGCCGGCCTGGACGAGCCCGAAGCCTTCCGCCGCTTGCAGAAGCTATCCCGCGACCATAATCAGAAGATGGTCGAGGTTGCCCGGATGATTCTGCGGGCCGACGAGGCATTCCGGCCGGTCTAAATACAACTCCCCGTAAGAAGGGGTTATTGATGTGAGTTCTTTTTTCCCTAGCGCTTGCCAGTTGGTGCGCGACGAGGGGGAGGATGTGCAAGATAGGGGGAGTGGTTTCCGGCGAGATTCCGGACCGGGGTGGCGACTATCCCTGCCCGATCGGTTAAAAAAGCACGCAGGATGGACCCCATAGTAGCAGTATGGAGACACACCATGCGTGCCACCGACGGCCTTCAGACTACCATCACCCTCGGCTCCGTCAACCACGACGGTCAGGTATTCTCCCTGGGACTGTCGCTGGAGATGTCCTTGCCCATAGTACAACAGGATGAGCATCGCCCCGACCAGATCGAGGCGTACGTTCATCAGGCCGGTCTCGAAGTCCAGCGCCGGCTCTTCCAAGTCCTGATCGAGAAAGCCGATCAAGAACTGGTTCTACAGCACCGGCACGGCAAAGGCGGCGCTGGCATCCAGCGGCGGGGACACGTCCCTACACCTTCAAGACGATCCTCGGCGAGGTCACCGTTCAGCGGTCGCGGATCAGCCACAACCACGACGGCACGATCGAGATACCGTCGGCGACCGTGTGGAATACATCCCACCAACTCGCCGTCACCGAGAATCTCCGGGAAGCGGTGTGTGATCAGACGAGCGACCAATCCGCGGCGAAGAGCCGCGCCGAAGTCTGCCAGTTCGCTGGGGACGGGAGTCTGTTGGGGCGGAGCACGGTGATCGAGATCGTGCGGTTGCTGCTCAGGCTGACAATGGCGCGCTCGACCATGGAGTCGTCGTCAGAGAACTTGCGGCGAATCGCGGGGCGCGAAGCACCGCAGAGAAACGACCGCATGGCGCGGGGCGAGAGCCTCCATCCCGGAGGCCGCGGATCGCTGTCGGCCACGGCCAGGGCAAGGAGCTCGCCTGCGTGGAGCGTCTCCGCCGAGGGCCGCAGCACCGTCGCCGCCTCGGCCGCTGGTGGAGTTTCCACCTCGGAGGAGTTCGCCGCTGGGTCACCTGTCGCGCTGCGTTGCTTCTTCGCCTTGCCGTCCAACTCTCCCCCAGTTGCCACATGCGTTCCTCAGTTTCCCAGAGGCCGGGCCCAACGGCAATCCCGGGGCATGGCTCTCTGGCCAGAACGGTCGAATTGCCAATGTCGTGTTCCCTCTGACATGCCGGACCCAGTAAAATCGGAATCTCGAGCCGACGGAGACGGAACAGTCACTGCGCCCGGAAACCGCACCATGGCCGATTCAACCTCGCTCAAGACGCCCCTCTTCGACTGGCACCAGTCCCACGGCGGGCGGATCGTCGAGTTCGGCGGCTGGCTCATGCCCGTGCAGTACTCGACCATCGCCGACGAGCACCAGGCCGTACGGCAGCGGGTGGGGGTTTTCGACATCAGCCACATGGGCCGCCTCACCTTTGACGGCCCGGGAGTGCTGGCCTGGCTGGAGCGGGTCACCACCAACCATGTCGCGAAGCTGAATCTCGACCAGATCCAGTACAGCCTGATGGCCAACGATCAGGGCGGGCTGATCGACGACATCCTGGTCTATCGCCACCAGTACGGCTACTACCTGGTCTGTAACGCTTCCAACCGGCCCGCTGTGCTGGCCCAGCTCCAACAGCAGAGGCGAGGAGCCGTCGGCAACTTTCACGACCGCACCCGGGAGACGGCCATGATCGCCGTGCAAGGGCCCGAGGCGCTGGCGACGGTTCAGCCACTTTTCGATCAGCCCCTCGAGCCGGTCAAGTATTACCGTCTCACGATGGGGCGTGTGCTCGGCGACGTCAACGCCGTCGTCAGCCGCACCGGCTATACGGGCGAGGATGGTTACGAACTGATCGTCGCGGCCAACCAGGCCGAGCGCGTCTGGAACGCCATCCTCGACTCGGGCCAGAGCCACGGCATCCTGCCGTGTGGGCTGGGAGCACGCGACACCCTGCGATTCGAGGTGGCCATGCCCTTGTACGGCCACGAGCTGTCAGAGGCGATCAACCCCTAC
>Ga0208696_1002124_pt1 | contig 10922 bp, 13 predicted proteins | sample Sb_taG_9_FD_187711 | JGI IMG/M metagenome (GOLD analysis project Ga0208696, IMG submission 187711) | Peat soil microbial communities from Weissenstadt, Germany - Sb_50d_b_LC metaG (SPAdes) (version 2) | ecosystem: Environmental > Terrestrial > Soil > Wetlands > Peat | place: Germany...
GGTCAGGATCCGGCCATCGACGGTGACCTCGATGTCGTTCTCCGGGTCCAGGCCAGGCAGTTCGGCCCGGATCACATACCGGTCGTCCCGGATCGATTCCTCGAGCCGGAACACCTGGCCGGCCAGGAACGGCGGCGGTCCGGTCCACGGGGATTCCAGCCAGTCGGCCAGGTCCGGGAACATGGCGCGGAACCTTGCGGGCGCCTGAGGGCGCGGCACTCTAGCCATGATGTCCCTCCACTGGACGTACGACGATGTTATCTGTTCCGGCCTGGCTGGCCACGTAACCTGAGCCGGCTGTGCCATTCTTTCCCGCGGCTGCGCTCTGGCGGGCGGCATCGAGCTGGCCTTCACCTCCGGCCTGGCTGGCGGCGCGGACCTGGCGTGCCCGTTGGCGGTGGCTGGCGGCGCGGATCCGGCTGGGCCAGCTGACCGGGCACCGGGTGCCTAGGGCCGCGGCGCGGCCTCAGCCGGTCCCCCGCCCGCCCGTCCGGTGCGCTCCTGAGCACCCGGCGCGTCCCCGTCCCGGCCGGCGGCCGGCAGCGAGCAACCTGTCCGCCCGGGCCCTTCGGCCGTCCGGCCGTCCGGCTTCTCACCCGGGCGTGCCTCGCCGCATCGGCGGGGCCGGACGCCAGCCCGATATCGGGCAGACCACCGAGGAAACGGACCGCCGAGAACGTCATATGACGCTGAGGCAAACGGCCGGAAAAAGGTAGCCTCACCAGGCACTGTCCAACTCGGCTGGACATTTCGCCGCGCAGTGCTTGCGTGTACTGTCTGGTGCTAACAAATATGCTGCTCCGGACCCCGGCAGCGCAGGAATTACTGCCTGGCGGTGAGTTGAGTGAGCAGTCCTGGTGACACCGACACCGTGACCGGTACCGGACCTGGTGCCGGCCCGGCCGCCGTCCCCGCGCCGCGTCTGTACGATCGCCGTGACCCGTGGCTGCGTATGGGACCTAGAGTCGGTATGACATTCCCGCTCGTCGGTCAGCCCGGCCACGGCAGGACGGCATTCGTGCGGCGCCAGCCGGTCCGCATCGTGGACGGCCGCGTCGAAGGCGGCTACACCGGCGTGTTCGAGCTCATCTGCCCCGGCTGCGGCGATAACCCATACGTGGATTACTCCGAGATCCCGCCGTGGCTTCAGTGGCTTCGCGGGCCGCGCACGCTGCAGGCGGCCCTGGAGGCGTATGACCAGCACCTCGGGCCGCTTCCCGGCCCGAATGGCCACCGCGCCGGAAGCTTAGGTCGCCGCCCGGTATCTCACCCGACATCAGCATGATGCTGGCACCGGTCACCCCGGCGATCCCCCGGGCGCACTCGCACAACCAGGCAGAAGACCACGCCTGTCCCCCGGCGGACAACTCCGCCGGCCGGCTCTGCCGTCGTTCCCACCTAGGAACCTGCTGAAAAAGGTGCGCTGATACCGAAGTATTTGCCGGCTTGGTGTTCGATTCTCTGGGAGAATCGTCTCATGCAGGGATTCGAGCGGGCAGACCGGCAGCTGCTGGACACCGAGGCGCTGGCCGGGCACCTGATCCCAGAGAACAGCATGTTCGCGTTCTTGGCCGCGCACCGGGCCGAGGTGTTCCCCGACGCCGATTACGCTGACCTGTTCGCGCCGCCGGGGTTCGGCCGCCCGTCGGTCCCGGCCACCCGGATGGCCGCAGTGATGGCGCTGCAGACGCTGCATGACTACTCCGACCGGGAGACCGCCGAGGCGGTGAAGTTCGACGTGCGGTGGAAGGTGGCCTGCGGGCTGGCGCTGGATGATCCGGGGTTTGACCCGTCGACGCTGGTGTACTGGCGGCGGCGGATTGCGAAGTCGCAGCGGCCGCACCGGATCAACGGCGCGGTCCGCAAGGTGGCGGAGCAGACCGGGATCCTCAAGGGGAGGCGGCGCCGGGCGGTCGATTCGACGATCCTGGCCGACAGCGTGGCGACGCAGGACACCGTGACCCAGCTGGTCTCGGCGATCCGCCGGGTGGCCCGCGAGGTACCCGGGGCGGCGGAGCAGATCGCTGAGGTATGCACCGGGCACGACTACTCGGTGCCGGGCAAGCCGAAGATCGACTGGGACGATCCGGGCGCCAAGGATGCGCTGGTCTCCGCACTGGTCAGCGACGCGAACGCCCTGGTGGAGGCGTTCAGGGAGGCCAAGCTGGGCGAGGACGCGGCTGCGGCGCTGGCGCTGCTGGCGCTGGTCGCCGGGCAGGACGTGGAGCCCGCCGAGGGCAGCGACGGGACCGACGGGAGGTGGCGGATCGCCCGCAAGGTCGCCGAAGAAGGGTGATCAGCACCGTCGACCCCGATGCCCGGCACACCCGCAAATCGCCGGAGGCCCGCCGCGACGGATACCGCGCCCATCTCGCCGCGGACCCGGAGACCGGGATCATCACCGATGAGAAGCTGACCCAGGCCAGCGGGACCGAGAACTCCGACCCGGCGGTCGCGGAAGAGTTCCTGGCCGCCGGGCAGGACGATGATGGCGCCGCGGGGCAGCATGGCAGCGACGGCACGGAGCGGGAGCCGCTGGCCTGGTACGGCGATTTCGCCTACGGCACCGGGGACCTGCGCGGCGCGATCTGCGATGCCGGGCACACCGCGGTGATCAAGCCCAAGCCGCTGCAAGCCCCTGTCGAGGGCGGGTTCACCGTCGATGACTTCACCGTCGATGAGCAGGCCGGGACGGTGACCTGCCCGGCCGGGCGCACCGTCACGCTCAGCCGCACCCGCATCGCCACCTTCGGCGTGGCCTGCCGGGACTGCCCGCTGCGCCAGCGGTGCACCACCTGCAGGACCGGCCGCAAGCTCGTCCTGCACGAACGCGATGACCTGCTGCGCGCCGCCCGCGCGGACTGGGCCGCGGACACCGGGCTGCGCGAGGACTCATGCCCGAGGGAATCATGGCCTGGTCCTCGAGCGGACCGGCGAGCGCAGCCTTCCCATCCCGTACGGACAGCCCGCGCACAAACGAGGCGATCACCAGTGATTCCCGCGCGTTGCTCTTGCTGATATTCGCCCCGGACAGGCTGGAGGCGAACGTAGCGGTGGTGCCGGGCAGCTCGGGCCGCTGGTGGCGCTACCTGGCGTGCCTCGCCGTCGAAGAACCGCAGGCCGGCTGGCCTCACGGGTGCCATCTACCGCGCTTGGGCACGTCGGTCGTGGCTGCGGCTGCCATCTGGCACGGTTGCCTGCTGCGGCTGATGATGTTATCGCTGCGCCCCGCTGGCGCACGCTTGCCGTAGTCGGTGATTCCGCTGCGTTGGCCGCGCTGCGGGACCTGGCGGCCGTGCAGGGTGACCTGGCCGGGGTAGCCGGGGTCCTGGAGGAGCTCTCCGTGGGGGGAGACCTTCCTCCTGGCCGCCCAGGACCTTCGTCTCTAACCCCTCAGAAAACGAAATGAGTAGATGAGGTGACATCACCGAGCACGTGCCCGGCGCACGGTTTGCTCTTGGGAGGCGTTATGCTCCCAGAAGACGAGCAGCGCCAGCTGCAGGAGATTGAGCAGGCGCTCTACCGGGATGACCCGAAGTTCGGGCGTCGCATGCGCGCCAGCGATCCGCGGGTGCCCTATGAGCGCAAGCTCCTGCAGGCCCTGCTCGGGGTCGTGATTGGCATCGGCCTGTTCGCGGCTGGGGTGGTCACCCACCATGTCTACCTGGAGGCGGCTGGCGTGGTGATCGTGCTGCTGTCCCTGGTGTGGGCGGTGGTCAGCTGGCGGCGGTACGTGGCCAGGGTCCGGCCCGCGCGTTCCGGGCCGGGGACCAAGACGGCGACGGACGCAAAGCACCGGTTCGGGCAGACCTGGCGGGCCCGGATGATGGAGCGAATGGCCGAGCGCTGGCGTCACCGCCAGGAGGGTAACGGCGGGATGCCGGGGCGGACCCGGAGCTGACACCCGGGTGGATCCAGGAGGGACGGCGTCGCCGTGAGATCGCCGGCCGGCCGCGGGGTTCCGTCCCGTAAACGGTCCTGACCGGCGCACTCCTACGGTGCGGCAATTCCCGAGGGCGTGCGAGTTATTCAGAGGCGTCTAGTGGTCGAAGGGGATGCTGCCATGGCCGCTGGGCACCCTTCCCCGTCCAGGAGCATGCACCGGTGGTTCCCGGCTGTGGTTACCGGGTCTCCGATTAGCGTTTCAAAAAGGCCACCTAGCTGAGGAAACCTGGTGGGCGCAACTGGGTTCGAACCAGTGACCCCTCGCTTGTAAGGCGAAATAGGGAAGGATCGCACCCCAGCTATCGCGATCAGTTCATGCAGCTGGACTGCGAAAACGATGCCGGGAGATGCCCTAAGGTGCCTGGGAAAGTTTGCACGGTGGTTCCCGCAAGTGGTTCCCGGAGCAGCATCGGAGATCGGGCGACAGCTCGGCACAGGAACGAGCGCCCGCCACCGCATCAGTTGACCCCTCGCTCCGAAAGCGAGTTGGGGCCGGGGCGGTGGCGGTCCTGCAGCACGGACTGCTGCGAATCCGCCTCCCTGACCGGCGTCCCAGCGAGAATGGCCTGGGGGACTGTTTGTCGGCGATCTTGTAATTCCCCAGCGATGTCATGGTCGGCGCGCTCGCGCGGCCCGGATCGAGCGCAGACCCATCCCCCGGTTACCAAAGCTCGCCGACTACGAGGGCAACCACCGCGAGCAACAGGCGAGTAGCCCGACGACACCAACCCTGTCCGTCAAAGCGAGGCACCCTCAGATCCCCGAACCTGCTATTCGGCGTCCTGATAGACCTGCCATCCGTGACGGGTCCTGTATCCGGGCGCCACGAGTTCATGCATGGTGCATGATTTGACGGTAGACTGTGGGCATGAGCGAACCTACGGATGCGGGTATCGTCCAAGTCCGCGACGTCGATCCGGCGACACTCGCGGTCCTGCGCGACCGGGCGAGGTCACTCGGCCAGTCGCTGTCGGGTTACCTGCGCGACCTGATGGACGCCGATGCCGCCGCGGAGACCAACGCCGAGGTAATCGCCCGGATCGCCCGCGACCGGGAACCCGTGGACCTGACCATGGACGACATTCTCGCGGCGCGCGACGAGGGGCGGCGTTGAGCCTCACCTACGTCGTCGACTGCTCCCTTGTGGTCGACGCGCTGTCCGCGCGAGAGGGGGATGACGTGCTGCGGCAGCGACTGTCCGCACCGCGCACGCTGCACGCCCCGCACCATCTCGACGTAGAGGTCGCGGCAACCGTCCGGGGACTCGCGGCCGGAAAGAAGATCACCGATTACCGCGGGGAACAGATGCTTGGCGACTACTCCCGCCTACGGATCACCCGCCATCCGGTCTGGCCCTATCATCCCCGGATGTGGGAGCTGCGCCACAACCTGGGAGCGTACGACGCCGCCTACATCGCGCTAGCCGAGGCACTCGGCTGTGAGCTGCTGACCGGCGACGTCAAGCTGAAGAACGCCGCTGGGCACTATGCGGCAGTGATCGTCTCTCGTTAACACTCCCGGGTGCCTTCTCCGCTCGCGGAGCGGGTTCCCACGGCGATCGTCCCGCCACGCCGGGAAAGAACTGCGGCTGTGCCGGCTCGGCACCTTCGATGCTGGCCTGGGCGCCATCCGCGCGGGCGCTGAAGCCGACGCCGCCCGTAAGACCGGAGACCACGCCCGCGCCGGGCGGCACGAGAGCCTGGCCGCCAGCTACCGCGCACTGCGCGACTTTTACCAGCAGTGAGAACACGCCCTCGCCCAAGCCATGGCCGAACGCCAGGAATGGGAGTACGCCACCGCCCACTCCAGGCGCCTGGCCATAGCCGCCGACGCCGAACTACGCCGCCGCCACCCCGGCGCCACTGTTGAATCGCTTCTGCAGAGCGAAGGTGGGCTGACACTCAGCACAACCGCCCGCGATGCATGGATCGCACGCACGGGAGATGCGGTCCGCCTCATGATCAGCGAGCACCGCGTGGCAGACAGTGACGTCGCGGCGGCAAAGGCGGTGGCCCAGCAGGTCCTTCGTTTCGCAGCAAGCCGGGCTCGTGAACAGGGAAGGCACGAGATTATAGAGGCTGATATCGATGCGGCGACGCTTAGAATCAGGATTTGGCCATTCTCATGACCAGTACGCCGCCCACTCCTCCTCCGCCGCCGCCTCCGAAGGAGGAGGTCGCAGTTCTAAATGATCGCGCTGCAAAGGCTCTTGACTACGCGCAAGAATCAGTGAAGCAAATGTTGGCGCTCTCGACAGGCGTTGTCGCGTTGACGCTTACCTTCTTTCAGGATTTTGCTGGCGCCGCGTCGGGGATAGCGCGAGATGCGATGTTGGCCAGCTGGATATTGTTTTTCGCTTCGATAATCTGCGGAATGGCGTCGCTGCTATCGATGACGTCTAATCTCTGGCCGAAGGAGCCTGCCGGGCGCAAGAAATTGCCTTCTATTTGGACTAGTGAGGGTTATCAGAAACTCTCCAGCGCAAGCTTTCGCGGATCTCCATCCAATTGTTAGTAAACTTCTAATTTCGGCACCGCGCGCCTAAAAGGCAACGACTCCTCGCATTGGTAGAAAGAAGGTGCGAACCAAATCCCTTTACCGACGGAGGAGCCGTTGCGTTACCATCGTACCTTCGGACTGGATGCCGAACAACTCGATGAACTTGAGGCGCGTATCGAGGATATCCTGCCCGATCCCTGGAATAAGGGAACCGGGCGACCGAAGAGCCTCTCATTGCGGGAAGCGATCATGGCAACGCTGCTCTACAAACGGCAGAATATAATCGAAGAAGTTATTGCCGATCTTTTCGGGGTCTCCCAGGGCACCGTCTCGGAGATCATCACAGAATTCACCTTGCTGATCGCGCAGGCTACCGAGGAGTTCCGACCGGACGCGGAGGAAGCGAAGCAGATGACCCGCGGCCGGCTAGCGCTGGTAGACGGCACGTTGTGGCCATGCTGGTCATGGGAGCGCGCTCCCGAGATGTGGGCCGGGAAATATAAGACTACCGGCCATGGCAGCCTGATTATCGGCGACGAATTCGGGAGCATTATCTTCGTCTCGGACCCGGCTCCCGGATGTGACCATGACATGAAGAAGCGGGAAGGCGGGGTGAAGGAGATTCTCGACCTTGCCGGATCGGTTATCGCAGATAAGGGATTTCAAGGATCTGGTTACGTCACGCCGGCTAAGAAGCCACAGGACCGTGAACTCTATACGCGTGAACACGAATACAATAACCAGGTCAGTTCTATCCGCGCTCCCATCGAGCGCGCGGTTGCGCATCTCAAGACCTGGAAGATCCTTTTCACCGATTATCGACGGCCGCTCAACACGTTTCTAGATTCCTTCCGCGCAGCCATCGGCCTATATTTCTTCGAGTTGAGTTTTCAATAATCCTCAGTGACCTACGAAACTTTGCTGTCTTCCAAGTTATCTTCTTCCTAGCGGCTCTGCTCGCAATGCTTGTCGCAGGTTGGCTCGCGCTCGGGAGCCATTCGTCGACGTCACCCAATCCAACTCCGACACGATCCTCAACGAGCCCGGCGAACTCGACCGCGGCCCCGGCGAACTCGACCGCGGCCCCGGCGAACTCGACCGGGGCCCCGGCGAACTCGACCGCGAGCCCGGCTCCGAGCCCGACCGCAGTGTTCGGTAAGGACTGATTAACAGTGACAAATGCCCGAGATAGAGCCCCTGCAACGAGCTCTGATTAGGGAGCTTTTCGTCCTAACAAATACGCTGACACTTAATTAAGCGTCAAGCAGCTGGCTTTAATTGGCCGTGCTGGGCGAAGGCGCACCGAGCGGCCATCACCTCTGCCCGTCTGCGCTGAGCTAGTCAGATGTCGTCCTTGTTAGGACATCCACGCCGGTTCATCCGTGCACTTCGCACGATACGGGAAAGGACCTATGGCCCTGTCGTCGCTATACCGTGAAGGGACTTCCGGTCCTAGCATTCCGCTACCACAGCGGTAGCGTTCGGGTGCAGTGGGGTAGGCGGAAGGGACGCGCAGCGTGAAGCGCCTGAACGTCAAGATCGACGACCTGCAGGCCGCCGCGCCCGGCCGCGACGAGAACAAGAGAGACCAATGACCGGGACTATGAAAATTCTCAGGAAGCTGCTGGCAGGAGCCGCCATCCTCGGGATGGCATTCTCCGGGGCGGCGATCGGAGAGGGAACGGCTGACGCCAGCACCGTCCCCGTCGCGTACGCCGCGCACAACAACGGATGGCACGCCTACGTGAAACCCGGCGACTTCTACTTCGGGAACGGGGGAGCCCCGTACTTCACGGGGCTGGATTGGACCTCGTGGACCTCTGCGAGCGCCTGGGCGACAGGGAGGTTGTGGACGCAGAAGCCCGGATGCTCCCCCAGCTACGCGTGCCCGTATTACTCCCGCTGGGTCGGGGTCTACCTGAACACGGTCAGGTGGCACAACGGGGTCCGGTATTACGCCCGGATGGCGGTCAAGTTCTGGTATGCGGGGAAGTGGCGCTGGGATCTCGGGTGGTTCGGGTATCAAGGGGGCAGGGTGCCTTGGTGGCTGTTCCCCGCAGCGTTCCCGTACCTGTAGACGTGCCCGCGTCATGAGCAGCGTCGGCGTTGCCGCTCCGTGCGCGCGATGATTGCCCGTCCGTGTCGTACCCCGGCCGAGGACTTGATGGAGATCTCCCTGACGCCTATCCCGCCCGCGCCGTCGCTGGCACTTGAGCGGCGGAGCAGGTCAGCCAGTAGCCCGGCGAGATGATCCTCACCGATAGCGACCGCGACCGGCTCGGCCGCGGGCGCTCAAGCGTGCCGTACTGTAACTGCCCCGCAGCCACGGCAAGAGCTTGGACCCGCACTGGTAGCTCGGCTGCGGACCGCTTTACGTCGGAGTACAGCTCGAACTTCTGGTACTGTCCCCGGTGCCTGCTGCTATGCCGCTGAACTGGGATTTTAGGGCTTATTGGTTCGCGGTGTTCCACGACACGCCGAGGCCATCGGCGACCGGAGCGACGGTCAAGTGCTGACACACGATGCCTTCCAGCGCCCATCGCAGCGCGCGACGCGACAGCTTCGTGCGCGGCGCGGCGGGCCGGCTGGTGTCCTGGCGTCACACATGCCCACAGCCGGTGCAGCGATAGAGGCGGATCGTGGTCAGCAACGTCGTCGGGCGCCACCCCAGCGGCTCGTGCGCCAGCCGCCGGGTCACGCTGTCGCGCGGCGCAGTCTCGCATCCGCAGCGGCGACACTACCGGCGAACTCGTCGGTCTCGACGACCCGGCAGGCCAAAACCGAACGACCGGGCTCGATCCGTTGACCCACGACCTGCAAGCCGAGTTCGTCAAGACGGCAGAACGAACCCAGGTCAGGGCACACGAAGGTAGCGTGAGGCGCGTCGCGCCCATCGGCCATCCGAGCATGAGCAGGTGTCGTCACGCCTACCGAGTCGACCGGTCCGTGGGCGCCAGCGCCAGAATTCGGTGAGCTGCTCGGCAAGGGCTCTGCCTTGGTTGTAACCAGCTCGAGCAGCGGCCGGACGCAGCGACAGATCCATCGCATTGGCGCCGAACATGTGCTCGGAGTTGCTGTCCGGGAAGATCGTTTCGACTCTGCTGCCGCGTGCGCGTAGTTCGTCGACCTGTGTCGTGAGATGCATGCCCCAGTCCAGCGGATGTCGTGATCTGCCGCCGAATGGTGACAGCACCAGCACCCGTGCGTATCCGGCTGCCAGATCGGCATTCTCGTTGCGTCGGTAGCCGCCGTTAATGTATCGGTTGCCACCTATGCTGTACGGAGGGATACCGAAGCCGTTCGAAGTGCTGGCGGCGACGGCGTCCACCAGGTCGACTCCGCTGTGGCGGTCGAACACGACCGGTTCACCGGTGTGGGCATCGACCGCCGGGATGAGCAACGGCCGTTGCGGCCAGTGCTGACTAGGCAGCCGAGCGGCGACGACGGCCCGCCACTGCGTTTGCACAGAACTGTGCGACGTCGCGTCCGTCTCGAGGGCCGCCGCGCCCATTCTGCGGCGCATGTCGGCCGCATCCTCAGCGGCACCGATGACTGCGCTCGTTCTCTCCATATGATCCGACGCCGGCCCAATCGGAGCACGTCCACGGTCGGATCCGACCGGACCAGTCGGTGGCTGGGGCGCAGCGGCAAGCATATCGGCAAGCAGTTCGGTCGGCGGGATCCCGCTGGTTATCTGGGCCGCGGCGGTCGATCCGGCCGACGTCCCGATGGTCAGGTCGGCCTCGGTCACATCCAACCCGGCCTCAAATAGGCCGGCGATGACGCCGATCTCCCACGCGTTGCCTACCGATCCGGCACCGCCGAGGACCAACGCTCGCTCACCCGCGGCGCGCACCCGCTTTGTGGCGTCGACCTGCGACTGATCCTGGTCGGACCTCGGCCGGTCGGAGGCCGTCGTCGAGGTGAAGTGCAGAGTTGAAGAAGGTGTTGTGTTCATGGGAGCCGCCTTTCGCGAATTGCCTGTTCGGCGCTCCCGGTGGCGACTAGCTCAATCGCGCGATCGTGGACTGCAGGGGAGCACCCAGTACGGATACTGCGTTCATGGGTCTCACCTCCTGCCAACGGGTCACGATCGCCAAGATGCTAGCACGCCGGCGGTGCGAGTGCGCAATCGGCATCATGCCGACTGCCGTGTCGCTGCCGAACGCTACACCCTCATCTGTGACGGGCCCGAAATCCTGCGCCTCCACGGCCTCGATTAAGGACAGACGCAGACATTCACGGAACACGCCGGAGCCCTGCACACTCCGGATACACTTGTGATGGGTGTTAGAGGCATGGAGAATAGCCGGTCAGCAGCGCCGATGCGCGTGAGCTGGGCTGTTGGAGCCTTTTCCAGGTAAGTGCTCTCGGGATGATAGAGTTCCTGAAAAGCGGAAGCTCAATAGCATAATCCGTTGCGCCGGAGTGTCAGTCGCAGTAGAGATCAACATACCGATAACACGAACAAGACGGCG
>Ga0208696_1002136_pt1 | contig 10892 bp, 10 predicted proteins | sample Sb_taG_9_FD_187711 | JGI IMG/M metagenome (GOLD analysis project Ga0208696, IMG submission 187711) | Peat soil microbial communities from Weissenstadt, Germany - Sb_50d_b_LC metaG (SPAdes) (version 2) | ecosystem: Environmental > Terrestrial > Soil > Wetlands > Peat | place: Germany...
GCTTGGGTGGCGCGGCTGAAAACTTATTATCAGGAGAAGCGGCGGCAGGTGCTGGCGTATTTGCTGGTGCTGGACCGGCGCGCGGAACAATCGCGCTATTCGCTGCCTGTAATTCTGGCGCTGCTGCTTGCCGTGCTTGTGGGACTGCGAGGGCGCGCGATCGGCGGATATTTGCGGGCGCGCTGGAGTTTGCGTGCGCATCGGAAGGGCAGCCTGCCGCCCGAGCTTGCCGCGCTGCAATATCGCGAAATGCTGAAATTGCTGGAGCGGCGAGGCTGGCGGAAATTGCCGGCGCAGACGCCGCTCGAATTCGCGGCTGCGATTCCTGATGCGCAGATCACGCCACCTGTAGCCCAGCTTACCGAGCTTTATCAGTCGGCGCGGTTCGGCGCGCATCCGGCCAAGGCCAGTGAGATGTCTGCGCTGCTCGCTTCGATGAAAGAAATGCTCCGGCGCACGCGGCGCTGATTCAAATCAATTCTTATCGTTGGTACTCCAGAGGTTGCGCGCGGCGCTGTGCTAAAATGGTGTCTTCGCTTCCTTCGTTGAAGCTACCACATATGCCTAAAGTTGGATTTGTGAGCCTTGGTTGCCCGAAAAACCTCGTGGATAGCGAGGTGATGATGGGCATTCTTGCGCGCGGAGGGTATGAAATCACGGCGCGGGCTGATGAGGCGGACGTGCTCGTGGTGAATACTTGTTCGTTTATTGCGCCTGCGCAGCAGGAATCTGTGCAATCGATTTTGGAGATGGCCGAGCACAAGAAATTCGGCCGGGCGAGGAAGCTTGTGGTCGCGGGCTGCATGGTGGAGCGGTTTCGCGATCAGATTCTCGAGCAGATTCCCGAGGTGGACGCGGTGGTCGGGACGGGCGAGGTTGAGCGAATCCTGGAAGCTTGCGAGGGCGAGCTGAAGAGTTTGCCCGCGGAGCCGCCGACTTTTCTGTATCACGATTTGACGCCGCGCATTCTTGCGACGCCGAAACACACCGCGTACATCAAGATTAATGAAGGTTGCGATCATCCCTGCACGTTTTGCGTGATTCCGCAGCTTCGCGGGAAATTCCGCAGCCGGCGATTCGAATCCGTCGTGCGCGAGGCTGAAAATCTCGCGGAGTTGGGTGTGCGCGAGATTTCATTGATCGGGCAAGACACGACTTTTTACGGCGAAGACCTAGGCGTGCGTGACGGTCTACCACTGCTTCTCGAACGGCTTGCCGAAATCGAGGGACTTAATTGGATTCGTTTCCTGTATTGCTACCCGAACCGCATTACGCCGCGGCTGCTTGAAACGATTGCCGCGCATCCGCGGCTGGCGAAATACATGGATATTCCGCTGCAGCATGCGAGCAAGAACGTGCTGGCGCGCATGAAGCGCGGGTCGCATGGCGGGGCTTTTTTGAAAATGATCGAGCGCATCCGGCGGACGGTGCCGGACGTTTCGATCCGCACATCGTTCATCGTGGGATTCCCCGGCGAGACGAAGCAGGATTTCAAGATTCTGTGCGATTTCGTGCGCGACGCGGAATTTGATTGGATGGGCGTCTTCAGTTATTCGGACGAAGATAGTTCGCGGAGCTATCATCTGGACGGCAAAGTTGATGCAGAGACGATTGCGGAGCGGCGCGACACGCTTATGGCGATTCAGCAGAAGATATCCCGGCGCAAGCTGCGGGCGCTTGCCGGTAAGCGCGTGCAAGCGATGCTGGAAGGGCCTTCGAAGGATACGGAGTTGATTTGGGAGGCGCGGCTCGAGGGAATGGCGCCGGAGATCGACGGCAAGATTTACGTCACCGAGATCGCGGGCGTGAATGAGGCCGAGGAGTTGCCGCCTCCCGGAACGATGGCGAGCATCGAAATTACGGGCGCGCAGGATTACGATTTGCTGGGGCGCGTGATTGAATTCGAGCGGCAATCGACCGCGCGCCGGCCTGCATCCGGCGCAGTGCAGAGCGGCTTAATCTCGATCATGCCGGCGCTCGCCCGCTAGAGAATCACGAGCATCGCGTAGGCAAAGATGAAGCGAACTTGTCCAATCTGCCGCAAGCCCACCGACTCGGAGACTGACGCGGATTTTCCATTCTGCAGCGAACGCTGCCGTACGCTGGACCTCGGCAATTGGGCCAGCGAGAAGTATGTGGTGAGCGAGCCTGTCTTTGATGAAGACGGCCCGGAGGAATCCACGCCGGCCGATCCCGATGACTCCCGAAACTGATCTAGCTCCTCTGGCTCCCCAGCCGCGGAAGCCGCGGCTTTCTTATCTAGTCGCGACTGCTGTTGGCTTGGGCTATCTGCGGCCAGGGCCCGGCACGTGGGGTTCGCTCGCGGGCGTGGCCCTCGCTGCATCCTTCGCGATACGAAATGACTGGATCGTATTTGGGAGCTGGCGACTTAGCTCCGAAATGGCCGGGCGGCTCCTTTTTGTGCTGGTCTCGTTCGCTGGCGTCTGGGCCGCGAGCCGTGTGGCGAAGCATTGCGGAAAAACAGATCCGCAGTTTGTCGTGATCGACGAGGTTTCTGGGCAGTGGATGACTTTATTGCTCGGAAGCGCCCATGCTTTTTGGAATCACTCTTCAGGTGCCAGCACGTCTTACTTCGGCGTTCATTTGATTGGCGAGGTCCCCCTCAACTGGAAATATTTCTTGCTGGGCTTTATACTTTTTCGCGGCTTCGATATTCGGAAGCCGTTTCCGGTTCGTCAAGCGGAGTCGCTGCCGGGGGGTTGGGGAATTATGGCGGACGACTGGCTTGCCGCCGTCTACGCCGCGGCGGGACTCTGGATCGCGCGCTGGCTGGGCCTCTGACGAATCGCGATTCCCTTCTTCGCCGGCAGGCTTGCGACGGCGGCGTGTTTCCGGATTCTTCCCACGCCGCTTCAGCATCAGAGTTAAAGGATCGAGCCAAAAGTGCCAGGTAATCCTCGAATTGAACAGGTGAAGCCCGCTGCCGCCATACCCGGCGGCGAGGTCACGATTTCAGGCAGCGGATTCGGCGGCAGGAATCACCACCGGCCGCGGGTGCGCTTCGGCACGGCCGAAGCAAACCTGATCATGGCCGCGGAGAATTATCTGATCGCGCGCGTTCCTGAAGGCGCCGCGGGCGGAGCAGTGCGTATCAAGCTGGGCACGGCTGAGAGCCAGCCTTACCCGATTTCGCTCGGGGTTCAAATCGCGGACAACCTGCACGCGGTTTCGAGTCCGGCGGTGGACTCGGCGGGAAATGTTTATGTGACATTCAGCGGGCAGCGCGGGCAGAAAGTGCCGGTTTCGCTCTACAAAGTCACTGCGGGCAACGCGGTAAAGCCGTTTGTGACTGAGTTGATGAATCCCACGGGACTAGCGCTCGATGGCGAGGGAATGCTTTACGTTTCGTGCCGTAACGACGGGACGATTCATCGCATTTCGCCCGATGGGCGCTCGATGCAGTGGATGGAAGGAATGGGGATTGCGACGGGGCTGGCGTTTGACAAGCAGGGCAGCCTTTACGTGGGTGATCGCAGCGGGACAATTTTCAAGATCAGTCCCGAGCGCGAAATTTTTGTTTTTGCGACACTTGAGCCATCTGTGGCGGCATACCATCTCGCGTTCGGACCGAATGGAGATCTCTACGTCACTGGCCCGACGACTTCGAGTTTCGACCGCGTTTATCGCATCACGCCGGCGGGCGAAGTGAATGTGTTTTACCGCGGGCTTGGCCGGCCGCAGGGATTGGCGTTCGATCGCAAGGGCAATCTGTATGTTGCGGCATCACTGGCCGGGCATCGCGGGGTGGTGCGGCTGAATCCGCAAGCCAAAGCGGACGTGGTGTTGGGCGGCAACGGAATCGTCGGCCTGGCGCTGATGCCGACTTGCCGCGCGATCGTGGCTACGAACAACACGCTCTACACGGTGGACTGGGACGTTGAAGGCCAGGCGCTCTACGGATAACCCAGCCGCATGAACGCGGAAATCATCGCTGTTGGATCGGAACTCCTCACCCCGTATCGCCTCGATACCAATTCCCTTCTGTTGACCGCGGAGTTGAATCAGCTGGGCATTCGCGTCATGCGCAAGACTGTGGTGGGAGACAATCGCCAGGAATTGCGCGAGGCGCTGGAGCACGCTCTTTCACATGCCGACGTGGTGGTGTGTTCCGGCGGACTAGGCCCGACCGAGGACGATCTGACGCGCGAGACCGTCGCTGAGCTGCTGGGCCGGAAACTGCAGCGCAATGAGGAAATTCTGCGCGGAATTCAGGAGCGCTTCCGAAAATTCGGACGGGCGATGCCGGAGACAAACGTGCGGCAGGCGATGGTTCCGGAAGGCGCCGACGTGCTTGATAATCCGCGCGGCACGGCGCCTGGACTGTGGCTGGAGACGAACGGGCGCTTCATCGTTCTGCTACCCGGGCCGCCGAATGAATTGAAGGCGATGTTTGAGAACGAAGTCCGGCAGCGTCTCGCGCGCCACGCACCGAAGCGCCGGCTTTATACTCGCGACTTGCGAGTGACGGGAATGTCCGAATCGGATGCCGACCATCGCGTGGCAAGCATTTACAAGAAATACGCGGAGGCGGAGCATACGATTCTGGCCGGGCCGGGCGAAATCCAGATTCATCCGCGGGTGTGGTCTGATGATCCCGCCGCGGCGGAGAGAATTCTCAATGATCTGGTGAAGAGCTTTGAGCTGGCGCTGGGCGAGAATTTATTTTCGACTACGGGGCAAACGATTGAAGAAGTGGTGGCCGATGAATTGACGCAGCATCGCGCGACGATCGCGACGGCCGAGAGTTGCACCGGCGGTTTGATTGCGGCGCGGCTGACGAATATACCTGGGAGTTCGACTTATTTTCTGGGGGGCGTCGTTTGCTATAGCAACGATTTGAAGACGGCATGGACGCGCGTGCCGCCGGAAATTATCGAGTCCAAGGGCGCGGTGAGCTCGGAAGTGGCGCTGGCGTTGGCGGACGGAATCCGCAAGAGCACCGGAGCGCTGCTGGGACTCAGCGTTACCGGAATCGCCGGGCCGGGCGGGGGAACGGCGGAAAAGCCAGTGGGCCTGGTGCACATCGGATTGGCGGATGAAAAGGGCCCGAAGGAACGCGCGTTTCGATTTCCCGGCGACCGCGAACGGATCAGGACGCAAGCGACGAATGCGGCGTTGGATATGGTGCGGCGGTATTTTCTGTACGCGGCGCGCGGCAAGGGCTGAGGCGTGCGGCTTTTTGTGGCGCTTGATATTCCGGCCGAGGTGCGAGGCGCGATTGGTGAGATGATCGCGCGGCTGCGGGACGTGGCGCGCGGCGCGCGCTGGGTGCGGGCGGAGGGAGTTCACGTTACTTTGAAATTTATCGGAGAGATGCCGGCGGAGCGAGTTGCGGCGATCCAGGAAGCGTTGCGCGAGGCGCGAGTTGCCGCGCCGGTCGACGCAAAGTTTCACGGCGCGGGTTTTTTCCCTAATGAGCGGCATCCGCGCGTTGTCTGGGCCGGCGTCGAGGCTTCGCCGAATCTGGCGGAGTTGGCGCGCGACGTTGATCAGCGGGTATCTCGCCTCGGAATCGCGGCGGAGGCTCGCGAGTTCCGGCCGCATTTGACGCTGGCGCGCTTCAAGAGCGAGGACGGGCTGCCGCGTCTGCGCGAAGAAATCAAGAAGCTGGAACCGTTCGATTTCGGATCGATGCAGGCGAGCGAATTCTATCTTTTTCAGAGTCAGCTCGGCCCGGGCGGGGCAAAGTATACGAAATTGGCGAACTTTCCATTTGGCGGTGACGCGTGATTCCGCCGTGGACCATTCCCGCGATCGCTTATTTGCTGGGCTCAATTCCCTTCGGGCTGCTGATCGTGAAATTGAGCGGTGGGGGCGACGTGCGGCAAGCGGGCAGCGGAAATATCGGTGCGGCCAATGTCACGCGCGTTGCCGGGCCGGTCTCGGGGATCTTGACGCTGCTACTGGATGCCGGCAAAGGGTATCTGGCCGTGTGGCTGGCGCGGCGATTGAGCGGCGGTAACATTCGATGGATTACCGTGGCGGCCGTGGCTGTGGTTCTGGGCCACATGTTTTCCGTGTGGTTGCGATTTCGCGGCGGTAAAGGCGTGGCGACGGGCTTGGGCGCGTACCTCTTGATCAGCGGGATGGCGGTGGCTGCTGCGGCAATCGTGTGGATCGTGGTTGTCGTGTTCTGGAGATATGTTTCGCTGGCGTCGATCGCGGCGGCGGCGGCGTTGCCCTTTTTGGTCTACGAGCTTTACGCGCCGCACTTTGCGCCGCCTACCGTGCTTTCGCTATCTACTGTGCTGGTGTCGGTGCTGATTGTTTGGAAGCACCGCGACAATTTGCAGCGGCTTATCGCCGGAACGGAAAACCAACTGACGTTCAAACGTTGACGCGGCCGGGCCAAACGGAATTTCACGCGCCAGCTCGTCAGGGCGCGGACTCGCAATGACGAAAATCGCCATCATCGGAGCTGGAAGCTGGGGGACGGCGCTCTCCATCGCGCTGTCGCGCAGCAAGAAGCCGCACGCAATTTCGCTCTGGGCGCACGAAGCCGAAGTCGTCGAGAGCATGCGGGCGCGCCGCATGAATGACGTGTTTCTCCCAGATTTCGAGCTGCCCGCGGTTATCGCGCCGACGGGCGAGCTGGCGGAAGCGCTCGAAGGCGCCGAGATCATTCTCGGCGTGATGCCTTCTACCCACGCGCGGCAGCTTTATACGCGGATTGCAAAGGACGCATCGCCCCGTGCAGCTTTCGTGAGTGCGACGAAAGGCCTCGAGCCGGAGACCTTGCTGCGGATGAGCGATGTGATCCGACAAGTGATTCCGGCGGAGCGCGGGCCGCGGATTGCAGTGCTTTCGGGGCCGTCGTTCGCGCGGGAAGTGGCGCGGGGCGATCCGACGGCTATTGTTATTGCTTCGGAAGACGGGGAGCTTGCGGCGGAAATTCAGGAGGAGTTTTCGGGGCCGACGCTGCGGCTTTATTCCAATTCGGATGTTGCCGGCGTCGAACTGGGCGGCTCGGTGAAGAACGTGATCGCCATCGCTGCTGGCGTCACCGAAGGACTTGGGCTGGGCCACAATACGCTGGCGGCGCTGATCACCCGCGGGCTGGCTGAGATGAGCCGCCTGGCAATCGCGCTTGGTGGCCGGCCTGAGACGATGGCAGGGTTGGCTGGGATGGGCGACCTCGTTCTCACTTGCACGGGCGCCCTCAGCCGAAATCGGGGCGTGGGAGTGGAATTGGGCAAGGGACGGAAGCTCGATGAAATTGTCGGCTCGATGCGCATGGTGGCGGAAGGCGTATCGACGACCGCGGCCACGCGGACGCTGGCGAGGCGGCTGGACATCGAGATGCCGATTACCGAGCAGATGCATGCAGTCTTGTATGAAGGCCGATCGCCGCGCGACGCGATTCGCGAATTGATGGAGCGGCGTCTGAAGGGCGAATAACGCGATTTCGTGGACCCGCCTCTTTGATTTCCCTCCGTCCCTCGAAGTAACGCATCCGCCATGCCTGTCCTTTGGTTCTGTTGTCACCCAGCGAGCGCTCCAGTAGCCTGTTTCTGAGGGATACCTGTCTGTGCGGATGCCGGATTTTAACTCGTTGAGAACGAAGCGCTTGCGCATTCTATGGATCGTGCTGGGCGCTTTGCTGTTGGTCAGCGTGGCGCCGCTCTGGCTCTATCACCGGGAAGTGCTGCAGCTCAGCGAAAGCAAGCTCGAAGACACCGAGCGCGTGCAGCAGCAGGAAATCGCGCGCTCGATTGCGGGCGAAATTCTGCAGTTCCAATCGAATCTGCATGAAGAGCTGCTGACGCAGCGACAATTCATGGCATTGACCGGAATGCTCGACAACGTGAACGACCCGACGCACTCGCCGCAGGTGAGCCGGCTGCTGCAGAATTTCATCGAAAGCAATCCGAATATTCTCTACGTAACGGCGGTGAATTGGCAGGCGCGCGGCGAATCGGCGGGAAGCGTGCGCGCTGACCAGGATCCGTTCGTGGACGTGGCGCTGAAGCGCGCCTTCACGGCGAGCATTCAGCAGGCGACTTTTGTGAGTGAGCCGTTTGCACTGGCGCCGGATAGCCGGCCGGCACTGGTGATGTCGGTGCCATTATTTTCGGCGGGGCAATTCACCGGGATGATGGCCGCGGTCGTGTCGCTGGACCAAGTGGTGGCGAGACTCCACGATGCGAGCACTCACGATCGCGAGTTCTTCGTTGTGGACACTTACGGCCACATCGTCGCACACACGAACTCGACGCAGATGGTTCCGGGGATGGACCTTTCAGATAGCTCGCCCGTGGTGCAGAAGTTCAAAGAGCTCCCGAAGGATCTGCGCACGACGGCGACCGTGCGATTTTTCCAGGCGAGTAAAGGCTCGCGACATTCGACAGAGATGATCGGAACGTACAGCACGATTCCGGCGCTGCGATGGGCCGTTGTGGCGCAGCGGAGCATGGAACAGGCGCGGATTGATGCGGGCGTCGGCGAATTGACCGGCGACGCTTTGCGATTTGTGATGGGCGCGACGTTCGTGGCGCTGTTGTTCGGATATCTGTTTGCGCTGGGAATTACGCGGCCGATTCGCGGCCTGGTCACCTCCACGCGCGCAATCAGCCGCGCGGAATTCCACGAGCGCGTGGAAGTGAGCGGCGCGGCTGAGATCAGCGAGCTGGCCGAGACGTTTAACAACATGGCGAGCGATATCGAGCAGTTCGTCGAGCGGCTGAAGCAAGCGGCTGCTGAAAATCGCGAGCTCTTCCTGGGATCAATCCGCATGCTTGCGGCGGCCATCGACGAAAAGGATCCCTATACGCGCGGTCACTCAGGGCGCGTGGCGAAATATTCGCTGATCATCGGCGAGGCGCTGGGGCTGACTTCCGAAGAGATGGAGCGGCTGCGCGTTTCGGCGCTGCTGCACGACGTGGGCAAAATCGGCGTGGACGATCGCGTGTTGAAGAAGCCGGGACAGCTCACCGATGAAGAATTTGATTTGATGAAGCAGCATACGATCAAGGGCGCGAACATTATGCGGCCTGTTTCGCAGCTTAACGAGATGCTGCCGGGAATTGAATTGCACCACGAGCGCATCGACGGGAAGGGTTATCCCTACGGGTTGAAGGGCGATCAGATTCCGCTGATGGCGCGGATCATCGCCGTGGCCGACACGTTTGACGCCATCACGACGAACCGGCCTTATCAGTCGGCGATGGATCTGGATTACGCGCTCGAAAGGATCCGATCTCTCGCGGAATCGAAGTTTGATGCTTCCGTTGTCGGAGCTCTCGAATCCGCTATCCACGCTGGCAAACTTCGCCTCAGCGCGACCCTCGTCGAAGTCTAAGCGCGAACCTCTGCTAGAATGTGAATCTGCGCAGATGCGCAGAATTCACGATGATCTCTCTTTTTGGCCCACCAGAACCCACACTGCTCGAGCGGCTGAAAGATTCGGTCTCGAAGACTAGGACCGAACTGGCGGCGAAGGTCGAGCAAATTCTCACAGGCGACCGGCCTGTGGATCCCGCTTTGCTCGCGGAGTTGGAATCGGCGCTGCTTTCGGCCGATATTGGCGTGCAAACCACAAAGGATGTGTTGGCGGCGCTGCGGGCGCAGGTGAACGAGCATAAGCTGGAGGGCTCGGCGGCGCTGAAGAGCGAGTTGAAGCGGCAGATTGTGCGCATGTTGGCGGCGCCGGCGGTTAGTCCGAACGGCGCGGGAAATGTCGCGCCACGGGTGATATTTGTGGTGGGAGTGAATGGAGTTGGTAAGACGACGACGATTGGAAAGCTGGCGCACCGGCTTACGGCGGAAGGCCGCTCGGTGGTGCTTTGCGCGGCGGATACTTTTCGCGCGGCCGCGATCGAGCAGCTTGAAGTGTGGGCGAAGCGCTCGGGAGTGGAGATTGTGAAGCAGAAGCCGGGGGCTGATCCAGCGTCGGTGGTGTTTGATGCACTTTCGGCGGCGCGGGCGCGTGCGGCGGATGCCGTGATTGTGGATACGGCCGGACGATTGCATACGAAATCCAATTTGATGGCGGAACTTGAGAAGATGAAACGCACGGCGGCGAAACTTGTGCCGGGCGCGCCGCATGACGTGCTGCTGGTGCTCGACGCGACTACCGGACAGAACGGCCTTGCACAGGCGCGAGTGTTCACCAGCCAGGCTGGCGTTACCGGCATCGTTCTGACGAAGCTCGACGGGACAGCGAAGGGCGGAATCGTCGTGGCGATCTCGCGCGAGTTGGGCTTGCCGATCCGCTTCGTGGGCACCGGTGAAAAGATGGACGACCTTGTGCCGTTTGACGCGCAGACTTACGTGAATTCTCTCTTCGACTGACTGACGCCGTGGCTCGCCGACAAACCTCTCGCAAAGTTAAATTCTCCGACGAGCATTGGATGGCCCGCGCACTCGAGCTTGCGAATCGAGCTACCGGGCTGGCGCATCCGAATCCGCGCGTTGGCGCTGTGATCGTCAAAGACGGAAAAGTCGTCGGCGAAGGATTTCATTTTTATGAAGGTCTGAAACACGCGGAGAGGGTCGCGCTGGAATACGCAGGAGAGAAAGCGCGCGGGGCGACACTTTATTTGAATCTCGAGCCTTGCTGCCATTTTGGACGAACGGGCCCTTGCACGGATGCGATCGTGGCGGCGGGAATTCGACGCGTTGTGGCGGCGATGAAAGATCCGAATCCGCTGGTCGGCGGCCACGGATTCGGGCAACTTCGGCGCGCCGGGCTGCGCGTCGATGTGGGCTTGCGCGAAACCGAGGCGCGGAAGTTGAACGAGGATTTTGCTTCATGGATACGGACGCGCCGGCCGTTCGTGACCCTGAAATCGGCGACGACGCTCGACGGTCGGATTGCTGAACACTCGGGCGCGCCGACGGCGATTACCGGCCGGGCTTCGCACGCGGCTGTG
>Ga0208696_1002146_pt1 | contig 10853 bp, 10 predicted proteins | sample Sb_taG_9_FD_187711 | JGI IMG/M metagenome (GOLD analysis project Ga0208696, IMG submission 187711) | Peat soil microbial communities from Weissenstadt, Germany - Sb_50d_b_LC metaG (SPAdes) (version 2) | ecosystem: Environmental > Terrestrial > Soil > Wetlands > Peat | place: Germany...
CGTCAGTCACGTAGGCCAGGCTTTCGAGCCTGACGTCAGCCTGCAAAGGCTGCCTTGCATTGCGCCCCGGAGTCGATTCAAGACGTTCGCTCACCTCAGTGCAGGGGGGAGCCGCGGTATCGGCCAGCGCCCCCGCCTGCCCGTCCTGCTGTGTCAAATCGGGGCTGACGCCACGAATCCAATCGCTGAGCTGGTCGCAACATAGAGGGCAAAGAGCAATCGGAGTATGGACGCAACTTCGGATCGGTCCCGCCGTCGCCTCGATGATGCTGTACGTTGTGACTGCCAAACCGCAGACGTCGCAAATGAACACGGGTTGTCTCAAGTTCTTACCTCCAGAGGACCTTTCGCAAGACCCCTGACTGCCGCCTCGTCCCCCCGGAATCCAACTGACGATGGTGACGTCAGCCACGTAGGTCTGGCTTTCGAGCCTGACGTCAGCCTCGAAAGGCTGACCTATCTTCTCATGAGACCCTGGCCGCGCCGCCCGAGACCCACCGGGACGACGGCCAGGTATTTCGCTGCGTTGCTATTCGGTGAACGGGCCATGTTTTCCACTCTCTTCCAACCTTCTCGTCATGTCGCGAAGCTGATCTACCAGGTCCGCGAGCGCCTGTTGTAACGACCGAACGGACATCGCGGTCAGCCGGGCGAAATCGCGGTTGCCCGGGAAGCAACGAGTCTTGTCTCTGGCGAGCGACTCCAGGGCCAGCAGGATATTCAATTGCCGGTGAGGCAACCGCTCGAGGGCCAGCGCCTCCAGCATCGGAGAGGACAACCGAGTGACCGACGACCCGGAAGGCTTCCCATTGCTGCCGTCCCCGCCGTGTCTCTTGCACCCTGTTCTCAGCCTGGCGACATCTTCCCGCAGAGCCCGGGCCTGCTCCCGGTGTGTGCGGGTGCCCACGACCATCGGCAGGCGGCCGCGCTTCGTTGTTGCTGCTGCTTCTGTGACGGCCTGGAAAAAGCGATTCCACGCCTCGATGCTCGTGTAGTGCTTGCCTTGAATCTTGAGGCTCTCGAGGCGGATTCCGCGCACCCCCAAAGTGCACCAGCTGCGCAGAGTGCAGGGTTTAACGGGCTTGTCTTCCCGTCCCGGAATTGCCGGGGCGGGAAGCTCATTCAGAGGTATGAGTCGCTCTGTACTCGTGTCGAACATGGCTATCCCTCGGTGAAGAAAAGCAGTCGCGATCACTGCCCTATTCCCAGAATGCGCCATAAATGGCTTTCTCTTCCCGCTGTTTGAAATTTTTTTTCTTATGCTCCCCGCCGGCGCCTCGCGAGAGCAGGAGAGCAGGAGAGCAGTTGAGTACTCCGCCGCGGTGCTACGGGAAGAGAGCGGAAGGTGCCACCCGAGCGGAAGGTGCCACCCACTTTCTGGCACCCGGGAAACGTGGGTGGCCCGTTTCGTCGCGGCATTTGTCAGCCCCATCCGGCATTTGTCATCTGCCATCCGCCATTTGTCATCTCCCATTTCTCCTTCCCCATTCCCCGTTCCGAATTCCGCATTCCGCATTGTCTAGCGGAACGGGCCACCCACTTTCTGGCACCAAGGAAACGTGGGTGGCCCCTATGGCCGTTCTGACGAGTACGACGACAGCCTTGGCATCGGGCTGACCAAAGGCGGTTAGCAATCGCGGTGCACAAGCCCAGCTGTCTCCTGGCGGCATTGAAACGCCAAGCGAGATTCCAAAACCCCTACCGCCTCCGCCGAAAGCCCACCTTGCGATCTCGATCGCATCGTTCGCGAGTAGGGCAAGAAGGAACTCGCGGCAATCCCGTGCCAGTGGCCCTGCGATGAGACGGACGTTCAGACTGATCAGTGCCTGAAGAGTATTTCCTGACGTCCAATTGTCGTGCACTCGGAATTAGGCAGGCGCTCCCTCGGGATTGGTCTGACCCTGAAACTGGCTTGGGTTAGGTCGGGGAATGCCTTTCACCTCTTCGATGATCAACTGGGCAATCGACATTCCCGGGCGGAGAAGAATGCTGGTCGGGCCGAGGTTGATCATCTCCAGCGTGAGCGTCCCGGAGAATCCCGGATGAACGGTCGGCGCGGTGAAATGGATCAGGAGTCCGACCCGGGCCCGACTGCTTTTTCCCTCGATTCGCGCAGCCAGACAGGTCTCGACATTTTCGGGATGATCGATCGGCAGACTGACAAACTCGCGTGTCCGACCCAGGATGAACTGATGAGGCTTGAGGGAGAAGGCGGTCTCGGGATGAATGGGGACCCGTCTGGAATTCCGGGTCAAGAACGGGCTGAGGGGCTCGGGCTGCGCCAGATCAAATGTGTAGGTGCCCGGCTCGGGGTTACGATCTCGTCACCGAGCGAGAGATCAACCGAATGCGTGTCGTAGGGGCAGTATTGTCGTGGATCGCTCGGGTCTGGGTGCCGAGGGCCTGGTTCTGGTCGGATCACCAGTCGCCCGCTATCCAGGGCGCGTTGAAGCTCGACATTGGAAAGAATCATTCCGCCCTCGATTTTCACACCCCGACGGGATCGAGAGCGTTGCGAAGCTGGTCGGACCTGACCGACAGATACTGGCCATTCTCGACCGTACTTTGTGGCAATCGTACAAGGACATTGTTCCCATGCCGCTCGAGAACCTGGACACTCAGCCAACCATCCGTTGGTATGTCCTGTGTCGGCTCCTGATCGAACATAACTTCATCACGAGATGCGAAGAGGGAAAGGGACAGGCCGTTGAACGTCTCGACGATAACCGCAAACTCGGAGCTGAACTGTCCCGGAAAGAGTCTGCAGCGAAGCTCGGTTCTCATCATGGTACTTCCACCTGAGGTTGAGTCGATCCCTCGCTTGTATCCGCTTGTATCCGCTTGTATCCGCTTGTATCCCATCATGATCATGGAGCATAGTCCCATCGATCTCCAGTGGGTATCGGAATTGTTTACTCGTGTCCACGAGCTTTGTTCTATCAGCACACGAACAAAGGGGGACCTTCTTACTTAATTATTGTTGTGGCAAGATGCCTGGTCCGGGGAAAGCCCGTTTGCCTGAATCGTGCAATTTACCAGAGCAATGAGGAATGTCCCCTTCGCGGCACCCGACGTTCTGATCGCACAGCATCCAAACCTTGTGTCCGGGGCTCGGCCTTGAAGCATGAGTTGCCCGACTATGGTAAGATGCTTGTTCGTGTTTGACCAGGAGGGTCGAGGACTCATCAGGTTCCATCACTCACGTCACGTTGCCATGGCTCATTCTCCCGCCCCGGACACCCTGGAGCTCGGTGATCGATTCGAGGTCTTCCCGGTCGATTCGACGGAACGGCTCAAGCTCCCCAGGGTTCTTGGTCCCGATGGGTTTCCGATCGAGAGGATCGAGGATCCGACGGGAAGGCTGCTGGAGGTGGAGCTGGACCCGGTGGAGCATTCGGCCGTCGTTCCTGGCCTGGGCCGCGGCGCCACCAATCCGGCCTCCACATTTTGGCTGGAATACCAGGGCTCGGGGCGCTTCCGCTTGATCGTCGAACCGGTAGTGGTCCCACCGGGCAACGGCGAGCAGACAACAGAGCAGGGAGTGCGCATCGAGTTCGACTCACAAGACAGGTCTGTCGTCCTGTCCGAGTCGAGCTTTTCGGCTGGACTGCGGGACTTTGAACTGGCGCTGGAAGCCGCCCGGCTGGCGACTCACGCAGGGTTCGACCGGCTGATCGCGCTGCCCTTGGTCCGCGAGCTCGAACTGCTAGAGCATCAGATCCGCACCGTCAAGACCGTCTTGCGCCGTTTTCGCGGCCGGGCCATGCTGTGCGATGAGGTTGGCCTGGGCAAGACAATCGAGGCTGGCCTGGTTCTCTCCGAGCTGATGATCCGAGGCCTGGTCCGGTCGGTCCTGGTCCTGGTGCCTCCGTCGCTCATCGAGCAGTGGCAAGGAGAAATGCGCCGGAAGTTCGCAATCGAGCTGATCAGCCATGATAGCCCGTCGTTTCGAGAGCGGGGGACCAAAGCCTGGACCGAGTTCGACCGCGTGATTGCTTCGATCCACACGGCCAAGCGCGAACCGCACCGGTCGGCGATCCAGGCCCGCAAGTGGGACATGGTGATCGTGGACGAGGCGCACCACTTGCGCAATCGCAATACCCAGGCATGGAAGTTCGCCAGCGAGGTTCAGAAGCAGTTCATCCTGCTGCTCACGGCGACTCCGGTACAGAACAATCTCGAGGAGTTATACAACCTGGTCACCCTGCTGGAGCCAGGACTGCTGAGCACATCGCGGCAATTCCTCCGCCATTTCGTCGATAAGCGTGACAAGCTGACCCCGCGTAACGTGCCTGAGCTCCATGGTCTGCTGGCCGAGGTGATGATCCGGAATCGGCGGAGCACGGTGGGTCTGCAGTTCACTCGACGGTGGGCGAAGACCGAGCGGATTGCCCTATCGCCTCCCGAGCAGTCTCTCTACCAGGACGTGACCGAGTTCGTGCGGGGGCATCTCCGAGCGAGCAAGGAGACGGCGGCTCTGACCCGGATGGCCCTGGTGATGTTGCAAATGGCGATGGGCAGCTCGAGCCAGGCGGCAGCCGGTACCCTGGGGAAGATGGCCGAGCATCCGAAGCTGGGGACAGTGGAACGTCAGCGGCTTCTTGATCTGGCTGCCCGGGCTTCGGCTCAGCGCGAGAACACCAAAGCCCAACGTCTGATTGACCTGGTTGGCGAGTACCGCGACAAGATGGTGATCTTCACGCAGTTCCGTGCTACCCAGGAGATGCTGCGTGTGCGGCTAGCGGGGGCGGGTCTCGACATCGCGGTGTTTCACGGGGGGTTAACGCGGCTGGAAAAGGAGTCCGCCATCGAGCGGTTCCGAGGGCCGGCGCGGCTCCTGCTCTGCACCGAGGCTGGCAGCGAGGGACGCAATCTCCAGTTCGCCCATGCCGTCTGCAACTTCGACCTGCCGTGGAACCCGATGAAGATCGAGCAGCGGATCGGCCGGCTCAGCCGGATCGGCCAGACCCACGACGTCCACGTCTTCAACCTGGTGGCCGCGGGCACGGTCGAGGCGGCCGTGCTGCACCTCCTGGAGGCCAAGCTCAACATGTTCGAGCTCGTGATCGGCGAGGTCGATATGATCCTGGGCAACCTCGAGGAGGAACGCGAATTCCAGGACGTCGTGGCCGATCTTTGGGCCGAATCGGCCGACACCGAGGACTTCACGCGACGCATCGACGACCTGGGTGACCGACTGCTGGCAGCCAAGCGCGCCTACTTTGAACAGCGCGCGCTGGACGACCAGCTTTTCGGCAACCGCTTCGCGCCCGATCAATGAGTTAGTTCGCGATCCAGGAATCTGCCAGCAATGAACCCGAGCCAGGGCATCACCGACGGAGGAGCACTTCCCCCACTGGAGCAGTTCCTCCGCGATTACGCGGAGGCATCCGGCGGCATGTGGGACGAGATCGAGCCTCAGGTCTACGACCTGATGTTGCCGGCTCGGGACGGTGCTGGAGAGCCCAAGGTCGTGCGGGTCGCCTTTGATCCCGAGGCGATCCCCGAGCATCCCGAGGCCCAGCTTGCCAGCCACGGTACTCCGCTGGTCGACCGGCTCCTGGCGGATGCCGTGGAGCACGCCCGCCGCGTCATTCTCTACGTGGTCGGCCTGAACCTGGCCTCCTCGGGTTTGGAGGACCGGGTACGCCGGGCGGTGTCGCTCCCTCCGGGATTTACCCTCGAGGTCGAGTCTGTGCGGCCGCTGTTCTTTCCCCAGGCCGCTTTCTGGTTCGAGGCGACCTTTATCAGCGACCAGAAGGAGCAAGAGATCCTGCCGGTGGCGATCGACTTGCATCATGGCCGCCAGGTCCGGCACCTCGATCGCCTGCTTGATCGCTCTCGACTGGCCGAGACGCCTGCTCTGCCCCTGGCTGAGACCCGGCATCCGGGCCTGGCGTCCGCCTATCCGATCGCGCGGGACCGCGTTTGCCGAACCCTCGCGGCTCTGGCCAACACCCGCCAGCGCGAGTTAGGGGACCGGCTGGCCCGGCAGCTCGACCGCATCGGCCGCTACTACAGCGACCTGCGAGCCGAGGTGGAGGAGCAGGACCGTCGCGCGCAGAGCCGAGGCGAGGACTCTGCCCGTTTCAAGGGCCGGCTCGAAGCACTCGACCGCGAGGAGCAGCTCCGCACTGCCGAGCTGCGCCAGAAGAGCCAGTTGAGAGTCCACTTGCGGCTCCTTAACCTGGTGCAGATCTATCAGCCCAAGCTGCTCGTTGGCACAAGTGCGAGCAACCCGGCCAGGAAACCGAACTCGGGAGCCACTGAGCTGGAGTGGGTGTGGGATCCTCTGGTCGAGAACGTGGAAGCCACCGTCTGTCCCCAGTGCCATCATCCCACGTTCGAACTGAGCCTCACCCGCCAAGGTGGGCTCGCCTGCCCCGCTTGCGCCGCCTCCCGCGCGCCCACGGCCCGGCGATGACCCTGCGTTTTCGACGGGGTGCCGGGGTCAGATCCCGACTGACTGTCCATTCGCGACGGCGCGGACTGTCGCGAGCAGAAGGTCAAGCATGGGCGATCTTGATTCGACGGTGGATCATCAACGAACCCAGTAGCAAAACCGCGCCCAGGACCATGAACACGTCGGCGGTGTTGAAGATGTCCGTGGGCCGGATGGCAAGAATCACGTAGTCGCGGACGTAGCCCAGGGCGAGCCGATCCACCTGGTTGCCCAGGGCGCCAGCCAGCAGCAATCCTCCCGCCGCGGCATCGAACTTACACCAGCGATCACGGTCCAGCACGATCGCCCAGCGAAAAACCATACCCAGGACGACGAACCCGACGAGCGCCAGGCCACCTCGGAGGGATGGGGTGCCATAGCCTTCCAGGCTGTAGATTCCACCGTAATTCCGAGCCTGGGCGCCTGCATAAAGACCCGGGATGACCTGACTGATTTTGGCAGGCTCTCTCCACGACGCAAAGGCCCACCACTTGCCCAGTTGATCAAAGGAAAGGCAAACTCCCGCGGAGACAAGGAACACGACCAAGAGGGCGCGATGCCGGGCGATTTCCCGTTGCAGCAACGACGAGGATCCAGGCGGGTGAGTCATGAGAATTCCCCTTGGATCGAGGATGATCTCCCGTACGCGAGGCGGCAACCCGGAACTCTTTGCCCGCACTATAAGACTCCTTGCCGGCTCAGGCGGCATCGGTTGCATATTATCCGCAGAGGCGGGGACTTTTTTCGACTCGAGGATGATCAATAGAAACGGCGCGACGGAGATGAGAGGCCGGGAGTCGTTTTCTTCAATGTCGGAGCGACTGTCGCTATCCCCAGCCCGTTCGTTGAGCCGAACAAAAACTCCCGGGCCCTTGTGTTCCCAAGCAAAGTCCGTCCTCTCCTCGTTACGCCACCCATCTGATGATTGATCCGCGGAGACGGACGTCCGATGATGGACGTGCGACGGAGCCGTCACTGGAGACCGTGGAGCTGCGCCCGAGGCGATCGAGGTGGATCGAGCGGTCTCCAACCTCTTGGTCCGCGCCTCCGAATCCAACGACTGGAGATCGACCATGACATGGTTATTCTTGACCCTCGTGCTCACGGCCACCGCGCCAGCCGACGCTCTCGCTGTCCGGGAGATCGAGATCGTCCATTTTTCCCACACGGATGTCGGTTTCACCGATCATCCGATCGTCTGCCGAGAACTCTACCGGCGGTACCTGGACATCGCTCTCGACGCGGTGAGGGATTCGAGCGGGCGACCCCGAGGCGAACGGTTCGTCTGGACGGCCGAATCGGCACTCGCGGTCAGGGACTGGTGGGAAGCGGCATCACCGGAGCGCCGCGGACAGTTTCTGGACGCGGTTCGATCGGGACAGTTGGAGGTCACGGCATTGGCGTGCAACAACACGCCGTTCATGAATGCAGCACAGTGGCAAACGATGGTTCATTGGCTTCCCGAGGAGGTCTGGAACGCTGGCCGTGTGCAGGTTGGCGTTCAGGACGATGTCAACGGCTTCCCGCGCGCCGGTGCGAAGGCGCTGCTCGACCGCGGCATTCATCGACTCTTTACCGGAATCAACGAGGATAATGGCGGGCCTCCGTTCCGCCGTCCCTCGGCCTTCTGGTGGAAGCAGCCCGACGGGCGCCGCCTGTTCGTCTGGCTCAACCAGGGCTACGGCTCAGGGTTCGACTTCTTCGAGCGGGCCGAGTGGCGCCGAGGGCCCGTCCCCCAGGCCTCGGATACACGCTATCGCCCAGCCCGCGCCGGAGACTTCCTCCGCAACGATGAACCATCAGTTCGCGCCGCCCATGAGCGCTGTGTGGAAATGGTTCGCGCCCTGGAGAGGAACGGCTACCGGCACGAGATCCTCACGGTCTCCCTGACCAACCAGTGGCGGTTTGACAACGACCCACCGTTCCCGCCCATCGCCGCGTTTGTTGCGACCTGGAACAGGCTTGGTCTGATGCCGGCCTTGCGGCTGACCACCGTCGCCGACGCCATGGCGAGGATGGAGAAGGTCCTGGGGCCAGGCGCGCCCGAGTATTCTGGCGAATGGACCGATTGGTGGGCCAATGAAACGGCATCGGCCCCACGCGAAGTCGCCGCCAGCCGCGCGGCCAAGCGGCTGATCGATGCCTTGCAGGCACCGCTCTGGGGTCCGCAGAGCGAGCCTGCGAGCCCCGCGCTGAGTGGCTACTGGCACAGCGCATCCGGACCAAGCTCGACGGCGCCGGACCAGGGTTCTTCCTCGCCAATCCGACGTCGGCTCCGTTCAGCGGCTGGGTCACCATGCCGGCCTCGTGTTTGCGAGAGCCGTTCCATTCGCTGGAGGACACCCAGACCGGCAAGCGTCACAAGCTCTATTTTGAGCCCGGAATCCAACCGTGGGGGCGGCCTCGCCGACCCGAGGATCTGACCCATGAAGACCTCTCGGCGACGTTCCCCGACAATGCCCCCGATCAGATCGCGCGGTTCTGGGCGGTCGAGGTCAAGGGCTTTGCGCCACGCTCCTTGCTGGCCGACATCCGGTATGGCGGTGCACGTCGCGAAGAGCTGCGCCGGAGGACGCTGGAGGAGGTTCCGGCCCAGGACGCCGCTCGCGCCCTGGTTGTCGAGACCCCTCATACGATCCGCTACACTCAATCGCTCCGGCACCCGCGTCTCCAATGGGGAACGCGGGTTCTTGAAGTGTGGAAGCGACAACCCCGCGCTCGCCACACGCTGAGGATCAATCGCCTCTCCTCGGCGGCGCCGGAGATCTTCTATGTGTCGTTCCCTCTCCCCACGGGCTCGCAGCTTCCCCGGTTGACGAATGGTGGGATGCCGTTTGTTCCGTTTGCCGACCTGTTGCCCGGCACGTGCCGTGATTACTTCGCGATCGACGGGGCGGCGGCGTACGACACGCCCGACGGCTACTGGCTTTGGGTCAGTCGCGACGTGCCCCTGATCGCGCTCGGAGCAGCGCCGACTCTGGCGTTCCGCACGGCTCCTCCACCAGATGTGAACTGCCTCCAGGCGATGCTGTTCAGTAACGTCTGGTACACCAACTTCGTCGCCGACAGTCACGGTGTGATGGAATTCCAGTTCGACCTGGCCTGGTCTCCCGCCCCACAGCCGTTCGCTCCGGCTGCGGCTGCCGCCCTGGTGTCAGAGCCGGCCGTCCTGATCAACCCGGGTCTGCCCGAGGACCCGCACCTGAGCCGACGCCTGTTCCAGCCATGAGGAGAAAAGGAGACGGCTTGCGCAAGCGTGTGACCCTCAAGGCGATTGGCAGACCGCGAACAACCTGTCAAAATCAGTTTTTGGCTCTCGTCCATCATCTCGTACCTCGCTCGAGGGAACCCAATGTCCACTGAAGTGACAACCACGTCGGATCTGATCGGGCAGGCTCCGTCCCTGGAACACCCCGATCTCTTTGAGGTCGTCGGTGGTCGTGTCGTGGAGAAGTCACCGATGGGCGCATTGGAAGTCTTCCTTGCTTCAAGCCTGCTGCGCTGGCTCGCACCGTTCGTGGATGAAGCACACCTCGGTTGTGTCGTCCAGGAAATGCTCTTCCTTCTCGAGGATTCGCCGGAGCTCAAGCGTCGCCCCGACCTCGCCTTCGTCTCGGCCGAGCGGTGGCCCATCGGCAAGCGCGTCCCCCGGACCGAGGCCTGGGACGTGATCCCCGACCTGGCCGTCGAGGTGATCAGCCAGAGCAACTCGGCCGACGAAGTGGCCGGCAAGATCGAGCAGTACTTTCACGCAGGGGTTCGGCAGGTCTGGGTCGTCTATCCAGTGACGAGCAAGGTCCAGGTCTACGAATCGCCGACCCGTGTGAAGATTCTTCAGGTGGGTGACGACCTGCAAGGCGATCCGTTGATTCCCGGGTTTCGACTTCTGCTCTCGGTGCTCTTCGGCGAGAGCACCGGTGAGTGAACTGCCATCGGAGGAGAATTTGCAGCCAATCGGTGGGGCGAGGCAAAGGGCACGTCGAGAGGATGGGAAACGCCGGGTCTTCGCGCTCCACACGGCGCAAACTCGACCAACGCCACGATTCCGCTCGCTCCACGAGGTTTGCACGCAGGGCATTCCGCTCCACGTAGCGAACGACCTGGTAGAAGTAGTCTTCTGTTTCCACCGGGAAACACTGGTAACGCCCTTGATAGAGATGGCCGTACCCGATCTCGTGACGATGCTCCTTCCACCGTTTCACATGCGTGTTGGTCACTTGCTGCATGAACGCGGGAAGATCGCCATCTCGCTCGGGCCAAACGACGAAATGCCAATGGTTGGGCATAACGAATCACTCATAGTGCCTACCTTTCTGCGATTCTGTTCAAGGCTCGCTTGAGACACAAGAATTGCCGTCGAGCGCCTCGTTCTCGTCGAGCCGCTCGGGCCAACAGGGCTGGCCGATTGGTG
>Ga0208696_1002160_pt1 | contig 10803 bp, 4 predicted proteins | sample Sb_taG_9_FD_187711 | JGI IMG/M metagenome (GOLD analysis project Ga0208696, IMG submission 187711) | Peat soil microbial communities from Weissenstadt, Germany - Sb_50d_b_LC metaG (SPAdes) (version 2) | ecosystem: Environmental > Terrestrial > Soil > Wetlands > Peat | place: Germany: Weissenstadt...
CGTGGACGGATAAGACCGGTCTGACCGTCATGATCCGCCCGATCCGGCCCGAGGACGAGCCGTTGCTGGTGCGGTTCCACGAGAAGCTGTCCAAAGTCGCCCTCTACCTGCGCTACTTTTGCACCTCGAAGCTGAGCTGGCGCATCGCCCACGAGCGGATGATCCGGATCTGCTTCGTTGACTACGACCGCGAGATCGCGCTGGTGGCCGACTACAAGGACCCGCAGACCGGGGAACGCGAGATCATCGCCATGGGGCACTTGAGCCGCCAGTATGGCACCGCTGAGGCCGAAATCTCCCTCTTGGTCCGCGACGAGTTCCAGCAGCGTGGACTGGGTACCGAGATCCTCCATCAGCTCGTCGCCATCGGCCGCGATCAGCAGTTGCGCTCTATCAGAGCCGTAGTCTTGTCGCAGAACTGCGGCATGCTGCGGATCTTGGACAAGCTCGGCTTCTGCACCCATCCGGCGGAGGACGAGGATTTGATCCAAGCCGAGCTGGTACTCGCCGACTCGGGGAAGTAGACAGAGTTCCGGGCCGGGTCGCCCCAGGGGATTGCTCCCCTGGGGGTCGGGTAAGGAGGTGACGTCGCCTCCACCCCCTCCCCTAATACTACTCCGTTAAATATTTTAAGTGCCTTGAAAAAAAGCACTTATGGCATCGGCGAGATTGCGGGATGATGACGGCTGCATTCATGCGACTTCGCGCAAAGCCTTGAAAACAAGGCGTTTGCAGAAACAAACATCATCCATGCACGCGATTCCGTCAAGAAGATCTGACGGAGTAGTATTAAGAACTGCACGTGAATGTTTCTATTCATGCAGCTCAAGCCTCTCGAACGCCCTTCGCAGGACGCGGCTTTCCCACATCTAACCCTTGGCTGTGGATCTGTTGATGGCAGTTCGGATGCACCAGCACGCGGTTCTCGAGCGTATCCTTGCCCCCATGGGTTCGCCACACGATATGGTGGTTGTGCCACCCCGTCACCTTGGTGATCTTCTGGTTGCAAACCGGACAGATACCGCCTTGCTCCTTCCAGAGCAGCCGCAGAGTCCATCGGCCCACCAGGGTCCCGGCCATCTTCACGCCGAGACGTTCCTCGGAGCAGAAACAGGGACGCAGCTAGAATCAATAACTAGCTGCGTCCCTGTTTCCAGTCACGTGGGTAAACAGTCAATTCCCACGACCGGACTTTCACCGGCAAGTCCAACGGCATTATGGGCTGCAAACCAAGAACAAAGTCTGACACCATCGCCTTCGAAGTCTGACACCATCCCCTTCGCGACAATCACGCTCTGGGAACGGCCCACGCCTTCGCCCACGTCACAGCCAAGACGGACCTTGAATCGGTGCACCAGCTCGGAGCGTCTGCACAGCGGCCGCGGTGGCGTCGCTGAGAGCAAGATTCAGCCACTCTTGCGGGATCAAACTCTCGCTGGCCAGTTTGGGCCTCTGCGCCAGAACGTGCGAGCGATACCACGGGCTGTTCTCGCCTGGCTCGCGGCCCACGGCTTCCAGCCAGACCTGGTCTGCAAGTCCCACTGGACTGCGGGCAAGGCGGGCGTGCGGGCTCATGGTGCTTGCGACGACGAAATGTTTGCACGAGACCTGCGATCGTCGGTTTTCCAGTGCGTCGCGGTCCCCCTGGTCGCTCAGAAGAGCGAAATGGCCGTCAGGGCGGATCGGCTTGCCGATAGCCACAACTCTTTCATACCCAAGCGATTAGGTTGCGTCCCATGGCCTTGTTCGGTCCCGTTTTTAATTGCGTGACGCCTTAAGGTCGTAAAACGATGAAAAACGCGGGCTGATGAGGGACTGACTCCAGCCGACGAAGCCGGCTATGTCTTTCTGAGTCGCCCCCAGCCCCGCGCTTCCTGGCCTCCACGCCCAGTTTCCTCGGTAAAATGACGTTGGGGGCCAGCCACGCTTCCCGGCCGCCCCGAAGGAGGCGGCCCCTTCCGCCTTTGCGACCTTAAAGGCTGCGTGAACTCCCCGTTTCTCGGACTTTTCTAGACTTTTTCCTTGCCGGAGTCAACCCGACGCGGAATCAACAACCGGGGCGGGTTGTTGATTCTCTTCACGAAGCCGCAGGCCGATCGGCAGGGCGTCGCCCAGGGCGATGCTCTCCTGGGCGGCTTCCAGCTCGTGGTACTCGCGGACGGGGCGGAGGACGGTCTCGTCGGCGCCAAGCTGTTCGAGACGGGCCAGCACTTGTTCGCGAAGCGAGTCGGGCAGGTCGCGCGCACGGTCGCCGGAGTAACGAGCGAGCTGAGAGAGAGCGAAGATCGCGTCGCTGGTCTCGCGGCCGGGCGCGTATTGCCGGGTGAGCAGGAAGTCGATCCACTGTTCGACGGCCTCGCGGCGGACGACGGTGTTGGCAAGTCCATACAAAGGGACGCGGGCCCCGAGGCGGCCCAGGCACCAGAGCAGGTAACCGGGTGCGGTTGGTCGGGACAGCTCCTTGATGAGAGGCCCCCCCAGTCCCTCCTTGACCTCGGGAGCCAGCCGCTCCAGGCTGGCGGCGCAGCGCCACATTTCCGCGAGCTCGTGCGGCTCGGGCTTGGGCCGGCCGGCCTTCTTGGAGGGACTGGTTCCCTTCGCCGGCAGGAGAAACGGTGCGATCCGGCGGTGGATCTCGTCGTGATGCTGGCGGCTCAGGCCGGCCGCGACGCGACGCCAGAGGATCCACCATTCGGCCCAGCACTGCACGTCCTTCGTGTGCTTGACGCCCTGGTGAAACAAGGGCCAGAGAGCCTTGAGCCGGAGCTCGTCGAGCGGGTAACCACGGCCGGGGCGCAGCGAGAAGCCGGCGAGGTTGAACCAGCGTGATTCATGCTGGGAGCTCTTTAGCCGCTGATCGGCCAGATCGCGCAGCGGCTCCCACCAGGCGCGCAGCGCCGAGGGCGGCCACTGATCGCGAGCAACGTCGATCAGCTCTTCGAGCCGCTTGATCAGACGGGCGGGCCCGAGCTCGGAGCTGGCTGCCGACGGCGCGACCCCGAACGCGTCGCGGATCGCGGCGATGGCCGCGTCGAGCTCGGACTGCTCGATGATCACCCGGTCGGTCTCCGCACCGGCGACCACCGCCCGCGCCTGGGGCTGGGCCGCCGGGCTGCGAAGCTGGATTTGCAACCTCCAGCGGCGGGCGTCGGTTCGCGACTGGCACCAGAGCTCGATGGTGCCAACCTCCGTGACCCGCGCGGCCAGGCTGACCGGAACGCGCTCGGCCTTCGCCTTGCGGCCGACGCGCATCAGGCTTTGCAAGGGCGGCAGCTCGCGGATCGAGTCGGGGTCGGCGACCACAAGGTCCCCGGGCCGATCGTCGGGACGGACCGAGCTGCTGGCCAGAGGAAAGACGACCGGCTGGCCCATCAAGAGGTCGAAGTCGTGGCCGTCGATCGTGGTTTCATCGCCCTCCTGGGCGTCGCGCGCCACGACGCACATCCACGGTCTGGCCACCTGCCTGGTCTCGAGCCCGACATAGAACGAACGCGCCGTTCCACCGCCGATACGAATCCCGCCGCCACGGCGAACCACACCGTAATAGGCCGCTCCCTGGGCCACGGCCAGGTCGAGCGAGATGTTGGTGAGGACGCGTGGCGAATAGGCCGGTCCGGGGTCATCCCGGAACCATGAGGCCACGACCTCGACAATCCGATTGCGGACGCTATCCGGCGTCAGAGCCCCGCCGTTGAAGAGAATGGCGTCGGGCCGGGCCGGGCGGTCCTGGCTCTGGTGGCCGCCCTGGCCGATCGCCTCGGCCCGATGCCGCCGCAGAAAGGCGCTCAGGTGCCTGGGCACGGCCGGATCGGCCACGAACGGCAGGCCAAACTCTTGCAGTCCCAGCTTCGACCCGCGCTGGGGCTCCTCGTCGCGGTGGATCCTGGGAAAGAAACCATCGAGCGCAGTCGCTTGAACGTCTTGCCGCGTCAGCTCCGACTGGATGCTGCCGCCGATGATCCGAGAGCCGCGTCCGGCGATGGTTACCGGCCACCGCTCCAGCAGGGGCTGTTGCTCGATGAGCAGCTTCTCCTTGGCGGTCCGGCAGGCAAACCGCAAGGCGCTCCATTGTTCGGTATCGAGCCGAACGCCGCCCAGTTTCTTCTCGACCTGATGCGCCAGGGCAAGGTCGATGTTGTCGCCGCCGAGCATGAGGTGGTCGCCCACGGCGACGCGGCGAAAGCCCGGCCCGGTCGGAGTTTCGACCACGGTGATCAGGCTGAAGTCGGTCGTGCCGCCGCCGATGTCGCAGACCAGGATCAGCTCGCCGGCACGCACCTCGCGCTGCCAGCGGTCCTGGTGCGAGACGATCCAGCAATAAAACGCCGCCTGCGGCTCCTCGAGCAGCGTGATCGAGGCCAGCTCGGCCTTCTTCGCGGCCTCGAGAGTCAGCTCCCGGGCCGCCTCGTCGAACGAGGCAGGCACGGTCAAGACAACCTCTTGCTGCTCCAGCCGCCGCGCCGGGTCTTCCTTGGCGAAGTGGTCGTTCCAGGCGTCGCGGATGTGCCGCAGGTAGGCCGCCGAGGCCTCGACGGGCGAGACACGCTTGATCTCCTGAGGCGAGCCCCAGGGCAGGATGCCGGCCTCCCGGTCCACGCCGGGATGACAGAGCCAGCTCTTGGCGCTGCTGATCAGGCGGCTGGGCACACGGGCCCCTTGGATTCTTGCGAACTCGCCAACGATCCGGTCGCCGCCGTCGCTCCAGGGCAACCTCGCCGCTCCGGGTGGAAGCTCGGGCCCGCCGGCGAGATAGAGGAACGAGGGGAGCATGCTCCGGGGGGCCGACTCGCCCGCCGCGACGAGCTGCGGAATGTCGAACATCCGGATGTCGGCCGCCGGCAGGTCGCGCCCTTTTGTGTCCACATACGCCGCTGCGCAGTTGGTCGTGCCCAGATCGATGCCGACAATGTACCGTGACCGGGTCATCCTGCGCTCGCCTCAAGTTCCGCCTGGCGTTTACCAAAGACTATCATAAGGGCCGCAACCCATTCCGTAAAACGGACATGGCGGACTCGCGCAGGCACGCAGAGCATGACGCACATGGGCATTCTCCCGCAGGTCACGCAAAGCGTGACAGATGGCCCCGGGTTTCCCGATTGGAATTGTGATCAGGTCGATCGCGGCGCAGGATCGGGTTGACCGCGGACGCCGGCGATCAGCCGATCGACGTCGCTGGTCGCGGCGGTGGCCCCTTCCGTGAGGCCGTCGGTCGCCGGCGCCGGCAATACAGCCCCGGCCGCCTTGGCGGCGAAGGCGACGGGGAAGACGACGCCAAAGCTGACGGCATAGCTGGTCGAGTAGACGGCCTGGCTCAAGCCCTCGACGATCGGGGCACTGTCGCCTTGGGCAGCCACGGCCGGGGCAATCTCATCCACCTTACCGTGCTCGCGCAGCCAACGTTCCTGGAACGTGAACCGGGCAGCTTTCTCGACGCCCTGAATGAACGCGTTGTCGAGCACCACCCCGAGAGCCGCTCCCAGGAACGGGATCCCTTCTTCGACCTTCTCCTCCACGAGCGTCGAGCCAATCTGCTCCACGAGATCGTCTCCCACCTCATCCTCGAGTCTGGTCTCGGCGATCGTGGAAAGGCGTTGCTCGTCGTCCCTGGTCAACGTTCCGTCCTCCAACCCGCGGATCAACCGGCTCACTCTCAGCCTCTCTCCGGGATCGTCGAGCAGAGACAGCCCGATGATCGCCATGACGAGTGTCTCGTCTTCGGGGTGGTTGAGCGCATAGCCATAACAGCCGGCCACGCGATGGACGGTCCGCAGGGCCAGAATGATCTCGGCGGGCAGTTCCAGGAGCTCGGTCACCTCTCCACCTACGTTGGCGAGCAAGCTTTCCGACGTGATGATCTCCCGGCTGATGTCGGCCACGTTCCTGACGAGTCGGTCGCACCGTTCCAGCGGGCCGTCGTACAGCTCCTTGACATGATCGATGCCCAGGGCACGCTGGACCACGTCGCGACCGTGCTCCCAATCGGCCGCCTGGTGGACTCGCGCAAACATCGTCCGCGCCTTGTCCGCCGGTACCAGCTTCTCGAACACGCGGGCCAGCGGCCACTTCAGCGTCTCGACAGTCCGTCTGAGCAGGCCGGGCTTCCGAGCCTTCCAGGCGGCGATCAACGCGATTTGCTGTGCCTCGTAGGTTGTCAACGCTGTTTGTTCCATGATCTCAACGAACATGATGCCAAAGTTGCAGAGCTTCTGCCAGGCGTAGGGGGTCAGGCCCACAGGAGCTCGGTCCCGCCGCGAGCGTCAGACGCGACCGGAACGGGAGCGGCTCAGGGTTCGGGCCATGAGCGTCGCCTGGGTCCCGTTGCGCTCTTCCTCCGTCGCATCCGGAGCGGGCCTGCGCTGGACGTAAGTCCCGTCCGGTTGCATGTCCCAGGCTTGACGTTGATCGTGGAGACTGACCTCGAGGATCTCCCAGAGGCGTTCTTTCAAGGCACGAGGCTCGACGGGAGCGATGGCCTCGACCCGATCCGAGAGGTTGCGGTGCATCCAGTCGGCCGAACCGATGAAAAACTCGCCGTCGAGCGGGTCTTCCGCACCGCTGGCGAAGTAGAAGATCCGCGGGTGCTCGAGGAACCGTCCGATGATCGAGATGATCCGGATATTCTCGGTGTAACCCGGGACTCCGGGGCGGAGGCAGCAGAAGCCGCGGACGATCAGGTCAATGGGCACCCCCGCGCGTGAAGCCGCGCAGAGGGCATCGCAGATCTCAGGATCCTCGAGCTGGTTCATCTCGGCGATGATCCGCGCGGGGAGTCCAGCCTGGTGATGCGCGATCTCCCGCTCGATCATTTCGAGAAATCGCGTCCGCATGGTCATGGGTGAGATCAGCAATTTCTGGTAGTTGCGCTTGAGCGAGTAACCGGTCAGGTAATTGAACAGGTCAACGAGATCTCCGGTCAGGACCGGATTGCATGTGAAAAGACCGAGGTCGGTGTACATGCGGGCTGTGCGGACGTGATAATTCCCCGTGCCTATATGGGCATAGCAGCGCACTCCGTCGGCCTCCTGGCGGACCACCAGGGCTGTCTTCGTGTGCGTCTTCAGGCCGATGACACCGTAGACGACATGGGCGCCGACGCGCTCCAGTTCCTCGGCCCAGTGCAGGTTGCGCGCCTCGTCGAAGCGGGCGCGAACCTCGATGAGGCAGACGACCTGTTTCCCCGACTCGGCCGCGCGAACCAGCGACCGCACAAAGGGAGTGTCGTCGCCCACTCGATACACCGTCATCTTGATCGATCGCACCAGGGAATCGTCGGCCGCGGTGTGGATGAAACGCTCCACGCTCGAGTCGAAGCTCTCGTAAGGATGGTGGACCAGGATGTCGCCAGCCCGGATCGCCGCGAAGATGTCCGACTCCGGGTCGGGCAACATCAAGGGCTCCACCGGATTCCATGGCACATCCCTGAGCTCGGCCCGCGACAGCGAGGCGACGCTCAGCAAACCCGTGTAGTCGAGCTCGCCCGGCAGCTCGTACACGTCTTCTTCCGTGAGCTCGAACTGCACGACCAGCAGTTCGCGAACCCAGGGGTCCGGCTGTGCCTGGAGCTCGAGCCGGACGACAGGCTCGTACCGCCTCTGCTTCAGCTCCTCGGCCACCTGCTGGCGCAGGTCGCCTGCGTCTTCGTTCAGCTCCACCTCGGCGTCGCGGGTCACCCGGAAGAGCGTGGTATCGATAATCTCCATGCCGGGAAAGACTGCATCCAGGTTGTGCTTGAGGACGTCGTGGAGACGGACGAACACATCAGTCTGGCCCGGAGCCTTGGTCCGCAGAGCAACCCACGACGGCAGCACGTTGGGCACCTTGATCCGCGCAAAACAGCGCGAGCCGGTCTCGGGATTGCGGAGGATCACTCCCAGAGAGGTCGAAAGATTGGAGAGAAACGGGAACGGGTGCGCTGGATCGTACGCCAGGGGGATGAGCACGGCGAGGACATTCGCCAGGAAATACGCTCTTCCCTCTGTGCGTTGCTCTGCCGTCAGCTCGTCCCAATCGGCCAGCCAGACGCCGTGCCCCCTCAGCTCGATCACCAGGGCGGAGAATGTTTCGCCTTGCTCCTGGAGCATGCAAAGCAGCCGCGCGCGAATGTTTCGCAGCAGCTCCTCCGCGCCAGCCTCCGCGTTCTCGGTATGTCGTTTGAGAAGCTGGATCCGCTTCATGAAGAACTCATCGAGGTTCGATGAGAAGATCGCCAGGAACTTGAGGCGCTCGAGCAGGGGCGTACGCTCGTCCTGGGCCTCGTGGAGGACCCGGCGATTGAACTCGAGCCAGCTCAGATCCCGATCTTGATAGACGACTTCCGAGCGCGTCACCGCGCTAGCGGTCTCCGCTCGACGCTTCCGCTCCATGTTGATCTTCCTCCGAGCTCTCGCAATCGGTGAGCGTATTCTCGAGAAAGGAGCGGGATTTCCGAGCTTCCTCGCGTCCGAAGGGAAGAGGATCCAGCGGAAACGTCAAACGCCCCAACACTCAGGGAACCGGGCAGGGTTTGGCGTCCCAGATATCCCGGGCATACTCGCTGATCGTGCGATCGGTGGAGAACCGGCCGCTGCCGGCCACATTGACGATTGCCCTGGCGGTCCATCCCGAGGGATCCTGGCGGTAGAGCGCGCCGATGCGTTCCTGGGCCTGAACGTAACTGTGCAGATCGGCAAGGTGCATGTAGCGATCTCCATGCGCCAGCAGCGATTGGCGAATCGGTTCGTAGAGGCCCGCCTCACCGGAGTTGATGTGGTCGCTGAAGAGTAGGTCGATGGCGGCGCGCGTCTCCGGCTCGTGATGGTAGTGCCAGTAAGGGCTGTACCAGGGGCTGCTGGAAGCGACCTGGTCGGCGGTCAGGCCGAAGAGGAAAATGTTTTCCTCACCGACCTCTTCTGCGATCTCGATCGTCGCGCCGTCGCGCGTGCCCACGGTCAGTGCACCGTTCATCATGAACTTCATGTTGCTGGTGCCGCTGGCCTCGTATCCGGCGGTCGAGATCTGCTCCGATACCTCGCTGGCTGGAATCAGGCGCTCGGCCAGGCTGACCCCGTAATTGGGCAGGAAGATGACTTTCAGCCGTCCCCGGACGAGCGGGTCGCCCTCGATGGCCCTGGCCACGTCGTTGATCAGCTTGATGATCAGCTTGGCCAGGCGATAGGCGGGCGCGGCTTTGCCGGCGAAGAAGAACGTCCGCGGCGGCGGATCGAAACCCGGGTCGGACCTGAGCCGATGGTACAGGACCGTGATGTGCAAAACGTTGAGCAACTGCCGCTTGTACTCATGAATGCGCTTGATCTGGCTGTCAAAGATCGACGCTTCGTCCAGCGTGATGTCCAGCTCGCGCTTGACCCACGCCGCGAACCGAGCCTTGGCGGCCTGCTTGGCCTGTCGAAAGCGGTCGCGAAAGCCGGTATCGCCGGCGAGGCCGCGGAGCGCGCCAAGCCGGTTCAGATCCGTAACCCAGCTCTCGCCGACAGCCTCGGTGAGCAAGGCGGCCAGGTCGGGATTGGCCATCAGCAGCCAGCGCCGCGGGGTCACGCCGTTGGTCTTGTTGTTGAAGCGAGCCGGGAACATCCGGGCAAAGTCAGCCACGGTTTTTTCACGCAGCAGGCGGCTGTGAATCTGGGCCACGCCGTTGGTGCTGTGCGTGCCCACGATCGCCAGGTTGGCCATGCGCACCTGGCGCGCTGGTGACTCCTCGATCAGGCTCATCCGCCGCACGCGATCCTCATCGCCGGGATACCGCGTCCGGACGTCGTGCAGGAAGCGGGCGTTGATCTCGCAGATGATCCCGAGGTGGCGCGGGATGAACAGCTCGAACAGCTCGACCGGCCACTTCTCGAGGGCCTCGGGAAGCAGCGTGTGGTTGGTGTAGGCAAGGGTGCCCACGGTCAGCTTCCAGGCTTCGTCCCAGCCGAGGCGCGCCTCATCAACGAGGATTCGCATCAACTCGGCGACAGCCATCGCCGGGTGAGTGTCGTTGAGCTGGATCGCCACCTTGTCGGGCAGGTCCTGCCAGCCGTTGCCGCGCTGCCGGAACCGGCGAATGATATCGCCCAGCGAACAGGCGACCAGGAAGTACTCCTGCAAGAACCGCAACGATCGGCCCTCCGGCGTCGAATCGTCCGGATAGAGCACCCTCGTCAGCGACTCGGCGGCGGTCTTGTCGAGCACCGCGCCAAAGAACTCGCCGCCGGAGAATTCGCCGAAATCGAAGAAGTCGGGCGACGACGCGCCCCAGAGCCGCAGGGTGTTGATCGTCTTGCCACCGTAGCCGACGACCGGACGATCGTAAGGCACACCCACAAGGTGAATGGGCTGGCGCGGGATCTGGTGGATCATCCCTCCTTCGAGACGGAACGAGCAGTTGAGCGGAACTTCAACCGTCTCGGTCATCCGTGCGACTTCCCAGGGATCGGGATGCAGCAGCCAGTTGTCGGGCTGCTCGACCTGGTAGCCGTTGCGGATCTCCTGACGGAACATGCCGTACTCGTACCTCAGCCCGTAGCCGATCGCCGGGATTTCGAGCGTTGCCAACGAGTCCAGGAAGCACGCAGCCAGCCGGCCAAGGCCCCCGTTGCCCAGCCCGGCGTCGGGCTCCGCCTCTTGAAGCCGGTGCCAGTCCTGATGAGGATCCGAGCGCAAGTCCTCGTCAACGAACGACTGGACTTTCATGTTGGTGACCGTGCTCAGCAGGGTGCGACCCATGAGAAACTCCATCGACAGGTAATAAACCTGCTTGAGGTTCGCACGGTCGTGGATCGACTGCGTGAGCAGCCAGCGCTGAGTCAAGAGGTCGCGGAGCGA
>Ga0208696_1002161_pt1 | contig 10802 bp, 10 predicted proteins | sample Sb_taG_9_FD_187711 | JGI IMG/M metagenome (GOLD analysis project Ga0208696, IMG submission 187711) | Peat soil microbial communities from Weissenstadt, Germany - Sb_50d_b_LC metaG (SPAdes) (version 2) | ecosystem: Environmental > Terrestrial > Soil > Wetlands > Peat | place: Germany...
GAGCGCGCTGGCAGTGAAGATTTTCGGGCCGGATTTGAATGTGCTGGAATCGAAGGCGCTGGAGATCAAGCGGACGCTGCAGAATGTTCCGGGGTTCACGGAGCTTACCGTGGTGCGCGAGCTTGGACAGCCGAGCTTATTGATTGACGTGGACCGCGAGAAGGTGGCGCGCTACGGAATCAACGTTGCTGATGTGGAAGCGATCATTCAGGCGGCCGTGGGAGGGCAGGCGGCAACGCAGGTGATTCAGGGCGAGAAGGTTTTCGATCTCGTGGTGCGCATGGAGCAGCAGTTCCGCGAAAGCCCGCAGGAGATCGGCAATCTGCTGGTGGGGACGCCGGCGGGGCAGCAGATTCCGTTGCGGCAGTTGGCGGACATTCGTGAGGGCAACGGGGCTTCGTTCATCTATCGCGAGAATGGCTCTCGCTACATCGGCGTGCAATATAGCGTGGAGGGGCGCGATTTGGAGCGCGCGGTGGAGGACGGGCAGAAGGCCACGCGGGCGATTGCGCGGTCGCTGCCGCCGGGGTATCGCGTCGAGTGGGGCGGAGAGTACAGCGAGCTTGTGGAGGCGAAGCGGCAGCTGACGATCATCGGGCCGCTGGCGTTGCTGCTGATTTTTCTGATCTTGTTCGCGCTGTACGGCAACTTCAAGTTTCCGGTGACGATTGCGATTGGCGTGGTGATGACGGAGCCGGTGGGGGCGCTGATTGCGCTGAAATTGACGCATACGCCGTTCAGCGTTTCGTCGGTACTCGGATTGCTGGCGCTGATGGGCGTGTCGGTTGAGACGGCGGTGATTCTGGTGTCGTATATCAATAAATTGCGGCTGGAGAGCGGGTTGGGAATTCGAGAGGCGACGCGCGAAGCGTCGTTGCTGCGATTGCGACCGATCATGATGACGGCGCTGGTGGCGTGCCTTGGGCTGCTGCCTGCGGCGATTTCTACCGGGATTGGCTCGGACACGCAGAAGCCGTTTGCGATCGTGATTGTGGCGGGATTGATTTCGCGATTGTTTCTTGGATTCTTCGTGAATCCGGTGCTCTATGAAATGGTGGCGCACGACGGCGATGTTTTGCAAGTGTAGGGCGGAACGTCTAGTGCGCCCCGGGCCGTGCCAATGGCCCGGTGGCCGCAATCCCAACAATTAAAATCCACCCCAGGCAAAGCGCTGCGAGGTGAGAAGAATCTGCGACTAAAAATAATATAGTGGGGTATACTATACAAGACTCAAACGAGAGGGCAAGCGAATGGCTCATACGACCAAGGACAAGGACAAATTGCTCGCGCGGGTGCGCCGCATTCGGGGGCAGCTCGAGGCCATCGAACGGGGGCTCGAGTCGGAGGAAGAGTGCGCGAGCGTGCTGCAGTTGATGGCCTCTGCGCGGGGAGCTTTGAACGGATTGATGGCCGAAGTGATGGAAGGGCACATCCGGTTTCATGTGTTGGCGCCGGATGGCGCGAAAAATCGAGCGCAGGCCGAGGCGGCGGAGGAACTGGTAGACGTAATCAGGGCGTATTTGAAGTGAAGTTGACTGGCGGCGGGTTGAGAGCCGTCTGGTGGGTGTCAAGAGAGCGGCCGTTGTGAGGTGGCGTCATGGATCAATCGAGAGCAACGCAAGCAAGAGGAATGGCGATTGGAGACATCAACGATAAGCATGCTGGTCATGCTCAAGCTAGCGCCGAAGAGCACGCACATGCTGTTGGCTGGCGGGAAATCAATCGGCCGCTATTTGTGGCTGCGGCAGCGGCGGCCATTTGGTTCTTGCCGCAGCCGAACGCGTATTACACGGCCGTCGGGGTAATTTGCACACTGGTTGGCGGCTTTCCTATTTTCCGCGAAGCCTACGAGAACATGGTCGAGCGGCGGATGACCATGGAGCTTTCGATGGCCATCGCCATCGTTGCGGCGCTCGCAATCCGAGAGGTTTTTACCGCGCTCGTAATCACGCTGTTTGTACTCGTCGCGGAGATTCTCGAGGGTCTAACGGTCGGGCGTGGGCGCAGAGCGATTAAGCGTCTGATCGAGCTGCTCCCGAGCACGGCAACTATTCAGCGCGCGGGAGAGTGGGAGGATGTGGGCATTCAGGAAGTGGCACCGGGCGACGTGGTGCTTGTGCGGCCCGGCGGGCGAATCCCGGTTGACGGCGCCGTCATCGGTGGACATTCGTTTGTAGACCAGGCGCCGATCACGGGCGAATCGATGCCGGTTGAGAAGCGGCCTGGGACTAAAGTTTTTGCCGGGACGATCAATCAATCGGGCGCGCTCGAGATTCGCGTCGAGCGACTCGGTCGCGACACGACGTTCGGGCAGATTGTGGAGGCGGTGGAGCGCGCCGAGGCCTCGCGCGCACCCATTCAGGGGATTGCCGACCGGCTCGCGGGCTATCTCGTGTATTTGGCGCTGGCCGCGGCAGCGGTTACGCTTTTTTTCACGCATAACATGCGGTCGACGATTTCGGTGGTGATCGTAGCCGGAGCGTGCGGAATCGCGGCGGGGACACCGCTGGCGATTCTCGGAGCTATCGGACGTTCGGCGCAGAACGGCACGATCATCAAAGGCGGGCGATATCTCGAGGGGCTGGCGGCTGCGGATACGATCGTACTCGACAAGACGGGCACATTGACATATGGCGCGCCTGCGATCGAAGAGTTGTGTCCAGCGGCTGGAGTCAGCGCCGAAGCGCTGATCGAAGCGGCGGCGACCGCCGAATGCCGGTCCGAACATCCAGTGGCGAAGGCGATTATGGCGCGCGCGACGGAGATGAAGCTTCCTGTGAGGCATCCTGAGGAATTCGAATACACGCCAGGGCGCGGCGTCGTGGCGCGGATTGACGGCGAAGAGATTACCGTGGGCAGTTGGCAGCGGGATGGGAATGACGGAGGTAATGGCGCGGGATCTGGCACGTCGGATGCCGATGAAGCGGTGCTCGTGACGCGTGGGGGGCATCTGCTGGGCTCGATTCGGGTCGCCGATCGGTTACGGCCGGAGGCGCGCGCGGCCATCGAAAAACTGCGGGGCATGGGGCTGAAAATCATTTTGCTTACGGGCGATTCGAGACGCGTGGCCGAGGAAATCGGAAAATGGCTCGGCGTGGATGAAATACTCGCAGAGTTGATGCCGGAGCAAAAGTTGCAGCACATCGAAGGGCTGCTTGCGCAACGGCGGGTGGTGGTAATGGTAGGCGATGGAATAAATGATGCGCCGGCATTGACGCGAGCGACGGTCGGCGTAGCCATGGGCTCGGGGACCGATGTGGCAAGAGAGAGTTCGGACGTCGTGCTGATCGGGTCGGACCTGTTGAATTTTGCGGAGACGGTGCGTGTGGCAAGGTGGTGCCGCAGGATCATCATGCAGAATTTTGCGGGCACATTGATTGTGGATAGCGTTGGCGTGGGATTGGCGGCGGCGGGAATTCTGAATCCGCTGCTGGCGGCGTTTGTTCACGTTTCCTCGGAGCTGGCGTTCATCTTAAATTCCACGAGGTTGTTGCCGCGACGCCGGGGAGTACATCGTTAAGGCCACAGACCGAGCACATGCCCACTACGAGCTTCACCAGACCGATGGCCCCCTACCTGAGCGCTTAAACCGGGCCTGGCCCCTAATTCTTCCGGCAAACTCTTGAGACTTTCTTGCGTCTAATGGTCTTTTGGCGCATATAATGAGTAGGCGATGAAGTCCTGGGCAAACCCGAGGCACCACAAGGCGCAGGTTTTATTCGTCTGCCTGGCCGTCTTCGCGCTGCTGTTCCTGGCGACCGAGTCAACCCTCGCGCACCACCATGCGGGGAGCTCCGACGCGGCCTGCCCGGTTTGCCACGTCGCCCATCACGCGCCGATTCAATCGGCTACGGTCGTCAGGCTGCCGGTTTTGGTCCCGGTGGCTCACGGTGTGCAGTGCGAAATCCGCACGCCCGAGCTGGATCTGTTTGTTGCCGACCATTCCTCCCGCGCACCTCCTTCCGCGTAAATCCACCGACTGAACACTAGTCTGAATCTCACGCGCTGAGCCCGATACGGCCTTGGCGCTCCGCCTATTTTGCGGCGGCCCTTCCAACGATTAGCCCACGACAGATCCCCGACGAATCGGGGAACGGAGGAAAAATGCGAAGTATATTTCGGTATTTGGCGGTTTTGCTATTGACGCTCGGCGCGGCGCTAACCAGCGGCAGTGCATTTGCGCAGACTGGGAATTCGGGAACGATTTCCGGAAATGTGAAAGATGCGACGGGCGGCGTGGTCAGCGGCGCGGCGGTGGAAATCACGAATCCCGTGAGCGGGTACACGCGATATGCCTCGACGGGTGCGGATGGTTCGTTCAAATTCCCGAACGTGCCGTTCAATCCTTACCATCTGGTCGTGACGGCGAAGGGATTCGCGCCTTACACGGAGGACGTGGACCTCCGTTCATCGGTTCCGGTGGCGCTGCAGATTGGGATGCAGATTGCGGGGACATCAACGACCGTGACGGTGGAGGCGAACGGCGGCGACTTGGTCGAGACGGAATCGACATTTCACACGGACGTCGACCGCGACCTGTTCGAAAAGCTGCCGCTGGAGAGCGCGTCGTCATCAGTGAGCTCGCTGGTTACGCTTTCGACTCCAGGAGTTGCCGCGGATTCGAACGGTTTATTTCACGGGCTCGGCGACCACGCCGAAAACTCGTTCTCGGTGGACGGCCAGCCGATCACGGATCAGCAGAGCAAGGTGTTCTCAAACCAGATACCGGCGGATTCGATTCAATCGATCGAGGTGATTTCCGGGGCGCCGCCGGCGGAATACGGCGGGAAGACGAGCTTGGTGATTGATGTGACTACGCGCTCGGGCCAAGGCGTGAAGCGCCCGACGGGTAGTGTTTTTGCCTCGTATGGAAACTTTGGGACGGCCACCGCCGGGTTTGACCTGGCCTACGGCGGAGACAAGTGGGGGAATTTCATCGCCGCCAATGGACTCAATTCCGGCCGGTTTCTCGATCCGCCGGAGTTTGTGGTGATGCACGCGAAGGGCAACGAAGAAAACATCTTCGACCGAGTTGACTACCAGCTATCGCAAGCGGACTCCATCCATCTGAATTTTCAGTACACGCGCTCGTGGTTTCAGAATCCCAATTCATTCGATCAGGAATTTCATGACGGAGTCGTTGACAACGTTACAGGAGGTCCACTCGGCACAACCGACCAACGCGCGAAAATCGGGACGTTTAACATCTCGCCGACCTACACGCGGCTGATCAATTCGTCCACGGCGTTTACGTTCGGCGCTTTCGTGCGCCAAGATCAATACCACTACTACCCAAGCGGAAATCCCCTTGCGGACCTAGCCCCGGACTTGCAGGCAGAAACGGTGGGGCAGTCCCGAAAGCTCACCAACGCGGGCGTGCGGTCGAATATTTCTTTCGTGAAGGGCATCCACAACCTCAAGGCCGGAGTCACGTATCAGCACACGTTTCTGACGGAGAATGATACCTTGGGGATCGTCGATCCTACGTTTAATCCTGTGTGCTTCAATGCCGACGGAAGTCCGAACACCGATCCTACGGTAACGAACAGCGCGCAATGCGGAGGCCCGCTCGATCCGGGCGGCAGCATCAATCCGGCGTTCAGTCCGATCCTGGCCTGCAGCGACCTGACCCGGCCGCTGCCGACCGACCCGGCGGATTCGTGTGCGGGTTCGCCGAGCGCCCTATTCCCGTTTCGCGGACATACGGACGTGAAAGAACTCGCACTCTACGTCCAGGACTCGATCAGCTTGAAGAACTGGACGTTCAACGTCGGAATCCGCGGCGATTTGTACAACGGACTGATCAGCGCGCGGCAGGCGGAGCCGCGGCTGGGAGTCGCGTACAACATCAAGAAAACCAACACCGTGATGCGCATATCGTACGCGCGGACGCTCGAGTCGCCGTTCAACGAGAACCTCGTCCTCTCGAGCACGGGTTGCAACGACCCGACGGGATTCATTCCGGCGCTGATCCCGTGCGTGCCGGCAGCACTGGCTCCGGGCTACCGCAACGAGTTTCACGCGGGTTTCGAGCAGGCGTTTGGGAAGTACCTTGTGGTTGACGGCGAGTACATCTGGAAGTACACCCACAACGGCTATGACTTCAGCACGTTCGGAGCGACGCCAATTACATTTCCGGTGGCGTGGCAGAGTTCGAAAATTCCGGGATACGCGATTCGCGCGAGCGTCCCGAACTTTCACGGATTCACGGCGTTCGTTGTGATGTCCAGCGTGGCTGCACGCTTTTTCCCGCCGCAACTCAGCGGGCTGGGCGTGACGGTCGGTCAGGGCGGAGAGGTCTTCCGGATCGACCACGACGAGAAGTTCAACTCGACGGCTCACTTGCAGTACCAGCCGTGGAAGAAGGGCCCGTGGCTCGGCCTCAACTGGCGCTACGACAGCGGACTGGTGGCTGGTGCACTGCCGTGCGCGGGAGGGAATTGTGCAAATGGGCCGTTGGGAGACAACAGCACGGTGGATGTCTCCGGGTTGACACCGGATCAACAGTTTCAGGCGGGACTATTCTGCAACGGTGTGCACGCGACTCCGACCACGCCGATCAGCTCGACGGGATTGTGCCCGGCGTCGCTGTACGGATCCACGCTGTTGACGGTGCCGAAGGCGGGCACCGAAAATGATGATCACAATCCGCCGCGCGTTGCGCCCCGGAGCTTGTTTGACGTGGCGCTTGGCGAGGACAACTTGTTCCGCGGAGATCGGTACAAGTGGAGCTTGCGGTTGACGGCGATCAACGTGACCAACAAGTACGCGCTGTATAACTTCCTTTCTACGTTCAGCGGGACGCACTACGTTACGCCGCGCTCCTATTCCGCGGAGCTTGGCTTCCACTTCTAATTCTTCTGTTGTAGCTCTCCGGTGGCCGGCAGGGGCGCAGCAAGCGGCGCCCCTACGGCCGCGCGGAAGAATCTAGCCGTTCCGACTTGACCGTCCTGGGTGACATTTCCATGGGTGTGGGTGAGTTTTTACTTGACACTAATTTACAGGTGGCTTAGCCTCAGCTACTTGAGAACGATTATCAACTAGGGGGGTGCGTGCGGTTTGCCTGGATCCGCTGCGTGTTGTGGCTTTCCGCCCTGATCGTGGCAGGAACGGCTGCGGCGCGGCCGGCCGGTGCGCAGGAACCTCCGTATTTTGTTGCTTATGGCCAGGCGATGGAGGAGCCCGGAAACCTGGAGATCAATTTCAACGCGAGCTACGGCACGCAGCGCGGCGGAAACGACTACATCGCTTATTGGACGGAATTCGAGTACGGCGCGACTGGTTGGTGGACCACGGAGTTCTATCTCGACGGGCAATCCACTTTTCACGATAGCTCGGTCTTTACCGGTTTTCGCTGGGAGAACCGCTTTCATCCGCTGATGAAGCAGCATTGGATTAATCCGGTGCTGTACGTCGAGTACGAGAACACCACGGAAGCCGACAAGACGATGAAGGAGGTGGTGGGATTCGACGGGCAGGACGACTTCGTTCCGCGCAACTCAGAGCTGAACGGAACCGATCACGAGCTGGAGACAAAAATTATTCTGGGAAGCAATTTCAAGGGCTGGGACGTTTCCGAAAACTTCATCGGCGAGAAGAATTTGGGCCACGAGCCGTGGGAATTCGGCTACGCGGTGGGCGCGAGCCGGCCGCTGCGGCTGGAGGCTACGCCGCGGGAATGCACATTCTGCCGCGAGAATTTTGTGGCGGGGGCGGAGATGTACGGCGGCTTGGGCACGGTCTCGAATTTCACGCTGAATGGGACGTCGCATTATTTTGCGCCGATACTCGCGTGGCGGTTGCCTAACGGATGGAATCTGCGAATTTCACCTACATTCGGGCTGACCGACGCGAGCCATCTGTTTATGTTGCGCTTCGGCGCGTCGTATGAATTCGCCGAGCTGGGGCGGAAGCTGAGGAGCTTGTTCCAATGAGAAACTTTGGATTTTGCGGCGCGATTCTGGTGGTGACGGCTTCCGTGGCACTCGCCGCCGGCTCTGGCGGCGCGCGCGGGAAAGCGGCCGGCGCGACGGCACAGTCGGCCCCGAACGACAAAGAGCAGATGTACATCGGCCGCGCGGATCAAATTCGCGCGGGCGACAAGCTCTTTCGCCAGCACTGCGCGGAATGCCACGGCGCGGATGGACACGGAATCGGCAGAGCGGCGAATCTGCAATCGCCGCATGTGCAGGCGAAATCGCCGGCGGAGTTGGTGGAATTTCTGCGCAACGGAAATTTGTGGAAGGGGATGCCGTCGTGGGCCGGCTTGCCGGAGGAACGGCGATGGCAGATTGTGGCTTACATCAAGACTTTGCGGGCGCAGTAAAATTTGGCGGCGATTTTTGGATGCGGGGGCGAAAACCCAGAGCCAAACCGGGCCTCCGCCTAGGCGGACTGGCCCCTACGACTTGGCATTTTCCGTGTTGGGGCGAGTTTACTGTGCGAATCGGTCAGTTTCCTCCGAGCGCGGCTAGGAGCTTTTGGCGCGAGGCTTCGACTTCGGCGCGGGCGTCGTTTACTTTGGTGAGCGTCGGAGTCGTCTCGCGAAAATAGGGATGTAGCGTGCTGACGCGGGCTTGGATCGCGAGCAAGCGCTCGCGGGCCTGCGCGGTGGGAAGATGCATAGCCGCTTCGGCATCAGAGAAGAGCGCGCGACACTCGGCGATGTCCTTTGCGACGGGCGCGGTGAAATTCGTCGGCGCATCGTGGCCCATCATTTCCTTGTAATAGGCTGAGGGATTTTCGGCTTGAGCCATCTGCTGGATGCCGACCTCTAAGGTTGCCTCCTCGTGGGCCAGCGCCTGGGCCCAGTCAAAGCCACCGGCAGGCAGAGCGCGAACAGCCGCAAGGGCCTGCGTTTTTTCCTGATCATTGAGCTGATGTGATTCGGCGGCGCTAGTCAGCGCGCGGAAATTGGATAGCATCGCCATTTTTCCGACCAGTTGGAAAATCAAAGTGCCGCCGTGCGCGACTTGTTGCGAGAACTGAATGCCATCGAGCCAGGTGTCCACGGCGGCTTGCGACTCGCCTTTCGCCATGAGGCGCATTCCGTAGAGCGTGTTCAGGCGCGCCAGGACGCGCGAGCGCGGCACATAGGCGATCGAGGCGCGTGGGCCGCGGCCGTACTCGAGGCCCCAGTCACATTCCGGCAGTTTTGTGGCGCGGTGCATGGCGAGGATGGCTGTTTCGTTCTGATCGAGAATGGGCCCGAGCTTTGAGTCGTCCCAGGGCGCATCGCCCGCGGCGGTTTTCTCTAGTAGATCTTGCGTGGGCTTGTCTGCGGGCGGGTCTTGCATATCTGCGAATGCCAGCCAGTAGCGCAACGCGGCGTTGCGCGTTTCCGGCGGCTGCACGGATTTCGCTTGTGCGCGGGCGGGTGCGGGTACGGCGATCAAGATGGCGAGTATCAGGATTTTTAGTATGTCTCGACTCATTGTTTTCTCCTCTTATTCCTTTGCCAGGACGCGAAGCATGCTGTCTTTTCGGTCGAAGCGCGGCAGGCTGCGCCGGGACATGTCGTCCAATTCCCGATCGAAATCTGGGCTGCCTTCCAAGGCTGCGCGAGTGAGAGAGATTGTGGAGATTGGCTGCTGCTGATTCGCCGCGGCACCTGTGACGCTCAATGCAGGCGGCTGGCCGTCTCGTTGATTCGTCTGAATGTGGTGACGGCCAATCCACAGCGAGACGCCTCCCACGGCTAGAATCAGCGCGGCGGCCGCGGCGAGGCGGGGCCAGGAGCGCGACAAGGTCTTGGCCTGCGGCAGCGGACGCGGGCTACGCGGCTCAAACTCGCGTAGAAACGCTTCGAACTTGCGATCATCGTTCATGCCATCCACCTCATCCTTCAAGCTTGGCGTGTGGCTTCAATATCTCGCGCAGTTTGCCGAGGGCGTAGCGGTAGCGCGAGGCTGCTGTGTTCGGTGGCACGCCTGTTGCCTCCGCGACTTCTTCTAGCGTCATGCCGCTCCAGATGCGCATCACTACCGCTTCTCGCTGCTCTGCGGGTAACTCTGCCAGGGCGCTTTGGAGCGCGAGTGCGGATTCACGATCGCCACCGCGATGCGTGAACCAGGCTTCGTGGTCCGGCAGCGGGGCTTCGCGCGAATGATTGCGCTGCGCATTCAGCGCTGCATTTTTCACCGCGCGATAGAGATAGGCGGCAGGAGCTTCCCGCACGTTTGGGCGTGTCCGCAGGAGGTTCAGGAAGACGCCGTGCACCAGATCTTCGGCCGCGCTTACGTCCGCGGCGAATCCGCGCGCGAAGAGCAGCAGCGCGGCGCCGTGCCGGTCGTAAAGCTGCTTCACGTCGTTTGCGCTAAGCTTCTGCTCTGGCAAGCTGGCGTCCCATCGAGCCGCCTTTTCACTCACTAAGACACGCGAGCGGCTCGGATTTGTCTAATTGTCGCTACATTCCTGCTGAAGAACTAGCGTCAGCGACGATCGGATTTGCGTGCGGAGCGTGGCGGAGGCGAGTGGCCATTGTTTTCGCAGGGGTTATGCCCGCGGGCGGAGCTAGCCCCGCCCCGACGGCGGAAATTTCAGCCACCGGGGAGGATGTCGACAGAGCCAAATGCGTGCACCTAGAGCGCAGGTTACAAGTACACGGGCGGGGGCGCAGCGGGGCGGGAATGATTCCTGCTACAATAAAACGTGGAGGCGGCCTGCGACGCAGGTGCCGGTGTGACGGCCTATTTGAACCAACACTGGATCCCCGGGAGCCCCCGTCGTCCTGCCGTTGCGCATGTCCTCGCCGGCTCCGCCGGTTCGGAAAGCCTGAAAGCAGGCGCAGGGCACCCACTTAT
>Ga0208696_1002167_pt1 | contig 10778 bp, 11 predicted proteins | sample Sb_taG_9_FD_187711 | JGI IMG/M metagenome (GOLD analysis project Ga0208696, IMG submission 187711) | Peat soil microbial communities from Weissenstadt, Germany - Sb_50d_b_LC metaG (SPAdes) (version 2) | ecosystem: Environmental > Terrestrial > Soil > Wetlands > Peat | place: Germany...
GATGCCCGCCCCCCCCAGCTCGACGGCCAGGGTGCGGGTGAGGTGGGTCACCGCCGCCTTCATGGCCGCGTACACGGCGTACCCCGGTGCGGCCCGGTGCGCCTCGATGGAGGTGATGGTGACGATGCTCCCGCCCCGCCCCCCGTCCGCCATGCGCCGCGCCGCTCTCTGGGTGGCGTCGACCACCCACGTGAAGTTGGTGCGCACCAGGGCGTCGCGGCCCTTGGCGCTCACGTCGGTGAAGGCGGCGCGAAAGGTCCCGCCCACCACGTTGACGAGCACATCGAGTCGTCCGAAGCGGTCGTGACAGGAGTCGAACAGGCCCGCCAGGGCGGCCGGGTCGCGCACGTCGAGCAGGGCCTCGAGCACCTCCACGCCCTGGGCCCGGGCGTCGCCCGCCGTCGCGGCCAGCGCGTCGCCGTCCACGTCGGCCAACGCCAGCGCCACCCCGGCACGGGCCAGGTCGAGGGCCGAGGCCCGGCCGAGGCCGCCCCCGCCTCCGGCCACGAGAGCGACCTTCCCGGCCAACCCGGCGCGCTCGTCGAGGAACGACACCACGTCTCTGTCCGGCGGCCCGTCTGGTGCGCGTCGTGCCCGGTGTGGCGGGCTCAGTCGCGCTCGGTGCCGACCACCGACCCCGACGACACCATCTCCCCGGGGCTCACCATCCCCCCGACGGCCTCACCCGGCCCAGGCGCACTCGGCACGGTGGCGATGGTAGCCGATACGATCTGACGACCAGTCAGGAACAGGCCCCGGCACCCGCCCCGACAAGCCCTCGCGACAAGCCCTCGCGACAGGCCCTCGCCGGGAGCCGGAGGGCCGGCGCCGGGAGCCGACCCAGGGAAAGGCAGGAGTGCAGGAGCATGGACTTCGAGTTCTCGCCTGAGCAGCTCTCCTTCGTGGCCGAGGTCGAGCGCTTCCTCGACGAGCACGACGACCCCGAGGTCTTCGACGTGACCCGGGAGAACATGGCCCAGATCGTCGACACCCCGGCGCGCCGCGCCTTCATGGCCGAGATGGGGGGGCAGGGTTGGCTCGGGATCACCTGGCCCAAGGAGTACGGGGGCCAGGAGGGCGACGGCGTCTACGAGTACCTGCTCAACGAGTCCCTGGCCCGACGGGGCGGACCGCAGATCGGCAAGGGGGTCGGGATCGTCGGAAAGACGATCATCCGGCACGGCAGCGACCGGCTCAAGGCCGAGTTCCTGCCCAAGATCCTGCGCAACGAGGTCGAGTTCGCGGTGGGGTACTCCGAGCCCAACGCCGGGTCCGACGCCGCTTCCATGCAGCTGAAGGCCACACGCGACGGCGACGGCTGGCGGCTCAACGGGCAGAAGACCTGGACCACCTCTGCGCACTTCGCCGAGTGGTACTGGGTGGGGGCGCGCACCGACCCGACCTCCAAGCACGCCGGCATCACCTTGTTCCTCGTCCCCCTCGACCAGCCCGGCATCACCGTCAACGCCATCTGGACCATGGGGGACGAGCGCACCAACGAGGTGCACCTCGACAACGTGTTCGTGCCCGACGACTACGTGGTGGGGGAGCTCAACCACGGCTTCCAGTACATCTCCGAGGCGCTCGACCTCGAGCGGTTCACCATGTTCACCTTCTCTCCCATCAAGCAGCGCCTCGACCTGTTGTGCGAGTACGTGGCGGGCGCAACCCGCGACGGCGTGGCGCTGAAGGACGACCCGGTGGTGCGCCACCGCATCGCCGAGCTGGCCACCCAGGCCGAGGTGGCGCGCGTCCTCGGGCTGCGCTTCGTCAACGAGTCGCAGAAGGGCGGGGCCGCCCCCACCACGCACGCCTCGGAGTACAAGCTGTATGCCACCGAGCTGTCCCGGCGCCTCGCCGACGCGTCGATGGACATGGCCGGGCCCGGCTCCCAGCTCCGGGTCAAGACGACCGACGCGCCCATGGAGGGCCGGGCCGAGTCGACGTACCGGTACACGGTGATCGACACCATCGGCGGCGGGACCTCGGAGATCCAGAAGAACATCATCGCCCGGCGGCGGCTCGGGCTCCCCAAGAACTTCTGATGGCGCCCACCACGCCGGGCCCCCTGGCGGGCGTCGTCGTGCTCGACCTGTCGAGCGTGGGCCCCGCGGCGCGTTGCACGCGGCTGCTGGCGGACTACGGGGCGACGGTCGTGAAGGTGGGGCCGGTGCCGGGCCAGGGCCCCGCCCCGGTGACCCCGCCCTTCTTCGCCTACAGCGCGCACCGGGGCATGCGCCGCGTGCATCTCGACGTGCGCGACGCCGAGGGCCGCGACGCCTTCCTGGCGCTGGCGGCGGGCGCCGACGTGGTCGTCGAGAGCTTCCGGCCCGGTGTGGTGGACCGCCTGGGCATCGGCTACGAAGCCGTGCGCGCCGTGAACGGCGCCATCGTGTACTGCTCCACGAGCGGCTTCGGACAGGACGGCCCCCGTGCCGGATGGGCGGGGCACGACCTCGACTACCTGGCCGTGGGCGGGTACCTGGCGGCGACCGGTCCCCGCGCCGATGGCGGGCCCCCGGTCCCCGGGGCCACCATCGCCGACGCCGCCGGGGGCGGCATGCACGCCGCGCTGGCCATCTGCGCCGCGCTGGCGGGCCGAGCCAGCACCGGCGAGGGCACCTTCCTCGACGTGTCGGTGGCCGACGGGGTCCTGTGGCTCATGTCCCTGGGCGCCGACGAGCACCTCGCCACCGGGACCGAGCCCGGGCCCGGACACGACGTGCTCACCGGGCGCTACGCCTGTTACGACACCTATCGCGCCGCGGACGGCAAGTGGTTGGCGGTGGCGGCCATCGAGGGCAAGTTCTTCGCCAACCTGTGCCGGGCCCTGGGGTGTGCGCAGTGGATCGAGCACCAGTACGACGACGACGCGCAGGAGGCATTGCGGCGCGACCTGGCGGCCGCCCTCGGCCGGCGCGACCGCGACGAATGGGTGGCCGAGCTGTCGGGCGCCGACACCTGTGTCGCACCGGTCCAGGCCGTGTCCGAGATCGCCGCCGACCCGCAGTACGCGTGGCGTGGCGCCGTGGTCGAGGCCAAGCACCCCAGTCGCGGGACGTTCCGTCAGGTGGGGCCGGTGCTGGCGGGCATGCCGCCGGCGCCCGAGCCGGTGTGCGTGCCCGACGACGGCGTCACCGACACCGACGAGCTGCTGGCCGCGGCGGGCATCCCCGCGCCGCGCCTGGCCGAGCTGCGGGCCCGGAAGGTGATCGCATGACCTCTGTCTTCGACGACGTCCGCGCCCTGATCGGCGTGCCCCAGTACGAGGAGACCGCCGAGTTCCCCGTCGAGCGCAGCTACGTCTGGACCATGTGCGCGTCGGTGGAGAACGGCAACCCCCTGTTCTGGGACGACCCTGTGGCCCAGGAGATCACCGACGGGCCCATCGCCCCGCCGACGATGCTGTCGGTGTGGTTCCGGCCCCACCACTGGGCGCCGGGTCGCACCGAGCCGCACCTCCCGCTCAAGGTCCACTTCGACCTCAAGGAGCGCCTCGGGCTTCCCGAAGCGGTGATGACGGACAACACCATGGTGTTCCACGAGCCCGTGCGCCCCGGCGACCTGCTGACCACTCGCCAGATCCTCCGCTCGGTGAGCGACGAGAAGACGACCAAGCTCGGGACCGGCCGCTTCTGGGTGATCGACGTGGAGTACACGAACCAACAGGGCCGGACCGTGGGGGTCGAGAGCTACACCGGGTTCGGCTACCGGCGCCACACGGGCACGGGTGGGGGCGCCGGCGGGGACGCGTCGTGAGCCCGCTCGCCCCCGTGCTCGTGTTCGGCGACGTCGCCGAGGGTGACTTGTTGCCGTCGCTGCACCACGACGTGACGGCCACGACGGTGGTGCTGGGCGCCCTGGCCACGCGCGACTGGCGCCCCATGCACCACGACAAGGACTTCGCGCTGGAGCGCAACGGGACGCGCGACATCTTCCTCAACACCCCCAACCAGGCGGCGTGGTTCGAGCGCTTCATCACGGACTGGACCGGCCCCCACGGACGGCTGGGCCGGGTCGTCTTCCGCATGCGCGACTCGGTGTTCCCCGGCGACACGATGGTGCTCGACGGGGTGGTGTCCGAGCTCAACCTCGACGACACGGGGTGTGGGTGGGTCGGCCTCGACATCACCTTGTCCGTCGACGGGGACGTGAAGAGCACGTGCAACGCCCGCGTGGCGTTGCCCGTGGACGACGACGACAACCCCTGGCATCGCCGCGGAGACCGCTGGAAGCCCTGAGAGGAGCTGGGACGTGCTGGACCTGGAATTCACCCCGGAGCAGGACATGCTGCGCGAGACGGTGCGCAAGGTGTGCGCCACGCACAGCCCCCTGTCGGTGGTGCGCGCCCTCGAGGACGACCCGGTGGGCTACTCCACCGACTTGTGGAAGCAGATGGCCGAGCTCGACCTCATCGGGCTCCTGCTCCCCGAGGAGCACGGCGGGTCGGGGATGACGGCGCTCGAGGGCGTCGTGCTCTACGAGGAGCTCGGTCGGGCCCTGGCGCCCACCCCCCACTTCCCGAGCACGGTGCTCTGTGGCGGCGCATTGGCCCGGGCGGGCTCGGCCGAGCAACAGGCGCGGTGGCTGGCACCGGTCGCGGCCGGCGACGCCGTGCTCAGCCCGGCATGGTTCGAGCCCGAGAACAGCTGCGGGCCGAGCGGTGTCCGGATGCGGGCCGAGCCCGACGGCGGCGGACTGCGCCTCAGCGGGACCAAGCGGCACGTCCCCTTCGCCTCGTCGGCGGCCGTGCTGGTGGTGCTGGCCCGCACGGGCGACGGGCCGGCCGACGTCGACCTCTTCCTCGTCGACCCCGGTGCCCGGGGCGTGACCCTCGACCAGCAGCTCACGGTGGCCTCCGACACGCAGTTCCGGGTGACCTTCGACGGCGTGGCGGTCGCCGCCGACGATCGCATCGGCGCGCCGGGCTCGGGCTGGGGAACCTGGGACGAGGTGATGCACGACGGCTGCATCCTCCTCGGTGCCCAGGCCATGGGGGGTGCTCAGCAGGCTCTCGACATCACCGTGCAGTACGCCAAGGACCGCGAACAGTTCGACAAGCCTCTCGGTGCCTTCCAGGCCATCGCCCACTACCTCGCCGACGCGGTCACCGCGGTGGACGGGGGCACCACCCTCGTCCACGAAGCCGCCTGGGCCCGCGCCGGCGGGCGGCCGGTCGACACGCTGGCCCCGATGGCGAAGCTCTTCGCGTGCCGCACCTACCGTGACGTGACGGCCATGGCCCAGCAGGTCTTCGGGGGCATCGGGTTCACCGTCGACTTCGACATCCAGCTGTACTTCCGCCGGGCCAAGGCGCTGCAGGTGTCGTGGTGGGACACCCGCTACCTCGAGGAGCTGGTGGCCACGGCCGTGCTCGACCGGCGCGCCTGAGGGCCGGACCTGGCCCGGACCGGGCCCGGCCCGGTCAGGCCGAGATCTCGTCCGAGGTCTCGAGCCCGAGGGTGTAGCCGGCCAGGAAGGTGTCGGCCTCCGCCGTCCTGGGGAAGCGGGCGGCCAGCCGGCGAAAGCGCGGCGAGTGCGTCGGCTCGATCAGATGGGCGAGCTCGTGCACGAGGACGGCGTCGAGCACCCAACCGGGCACGAAGCGGAGGCGCTCGGAGATGCGGATCTCGCCGGTCCGGGACGTGCACGAGCCCCAGCGCCGCTGCTGGTTGCCCACCCAGCGGATCGACCGGGCCCGCACGCCGCCCAGGTACTCGTCGGCCAGGGAGGCGGCCCGCTCCTCGAGGTCCTCGTCCGACGTGGTGACGTGGGGGCGCTGGGCCAGCACGCGCTGGACGAGTCCCTCGACCAGCTCGACCCGGTCGGCCTTGCTCAGCCGGGCGGGGACGAGGATGACCACGCGGCCGTCCTGCCAGAAGCCACTGGCGGTCTTGCGCCGGCGCGGGCTCGTGCGCACCTCCACGTCGGGACGGGGCGGACGCCGCTGGCTCATCTGCGGCCCCGCGTGCTCATCGCCGGGCTCCTGCGGCGTGGTGCCGGGGCCCGATCCGTCGACCCGTGTCGCCCCCCTCGAACTCCATGCCCCTAATAGATGTCGAAGCGGCGTCACAGCGCAAGACCCTGCATGTGAATTTTGTGCGACTTCGAGGCGTGCCCCGCCAGCGCGCACCGCACGCGTCCGGTCACCACCGCTTGGGCCTGCCGCTGGCGTTGAGCTCGGCCAGGTATCGGTTGTACGCGGCGAGCTCGTCGTCCTCCTCGTCCTCCTCGCCCGCTTCGCCCGCTTCGTCCGCTTCGTCCGCTTCGCACGAGTTGCCCGCTTCGCCCGAGCCGGCGGCGAGGACCGTCCGGTCGGGGCCGTGGTGGGCGGGCTCTCTCCGAACGGGCTCTCGGGGCAGGGGCTCCTCCGAGAGGGGCCCTTCGGGCACGGGCTCGTCGTGGACGAGCTTCCACCACATGTACAGCGCGTAGCCGGCGAAGATCGGCCACTCGAAGGTGTACACCCAGCTCAAGGTGTTGCCCCCCAGGGCCCGCGACGCCTGCCACCACGTCAGGGCCACACAGCCGGGGACGAAGACGATCAGGGCGACGTGGAGCGAGACCGCACGCCTCGACGTCCACACGCTGCTCACCGTGGAAAGGCTACCGAGGGGCATGCCGGGCCAGGCAGCCCCGGACCCTGCCCCGGGCGTGTCGGCGTCCTGGTCCTGGACACCGGGCGCACCACGATGGAGACTTTCCGTCCGAGTCGCAATCAGGCGCCACGGGAGGGCGAGCCCGCAGGCGGGAGGAGGTTAGGTGGCCCCGAAGGGATCGCCCGGCAGCTCCGGGCAGGGCCGGGAGGGCGGCACCGAGCGCCACTGGTGGACCCTCTTGGCCGTGTGCGGGGCGACGTTCATGCTCCTCGTGGACATCACCATCGTGCAGGTGGCCCTGCCCACCATGCAGCGGTCGCTGCATGCGACCTTCAGCGACCTCCAGTGGGTCATCTCGGCCTACGCCCTGAGCTTGGCGGCGCTGATCCTCACCCAGGGGGCGCTGGCCGACAAGTTCGGACGCAAGCGCATCTTCGTCTTCGGCCTGGCCGTGTTCACCCTGGCCTCGGCGGCATGCGGGTTGTCGCACACCCCGGCCGAGCTGATCGCGTCCCGTGCGGTGCAGGGTGTCGGGGGGGCGGCGATGTTCGCCACCTCGCTGGCGCTCATCGGCCAGGACTTCCAGGGCAAGGCGCGCTCCTCGGCCATCGCCGTGTGGGGGGCCACCGTCGGCGGCGCCGTGGCCATCGGTCCTCTCGTGGGCGGCGCCCTCACGAGCGCCTTCGGGTGGCAGTGGATCTTCTACGTGAACGTCCCCGTCGGGGTCCTGACGCTCCTGGTGAGCATGCGCATGGTCAACGTGGCGGACCCGAACGCCGGACGTCTCGACTGGAACGGCCTCCTGACCTTTTCGGGTGGCCTGTTCCTGCTCGTCCTCGGCCTCACCCGGGGCAACGACGACGGGTGGTCGAGCCGGAAGGTCGTGGTGACCCTGAGCGCGGCCGTGCTGCTTCTGGTGCTGTTCGTGATCGTCGAGCTGCTCCAGAAGCGGCCCATGTTCGACCTGTCGCTGTTCCGCAAGCCTTCGTTCACGGGTGTGTCGGTGGCGACCTTTTGCATCGGCGCGGGGATGTTCGCCCTACTGCCGTACCTCACCCTCTACCTCCAGAACGACCTGGGGCTGTCCCCGCTGCAAGGTGGTGAGCGCCTGCTTCCGCTGACGACGCTGTCGTTCCTGGTGCCCCTGTTGTCGCGCCCGGTGACCGAGCGGGTCCCCGCCGGTCTCGCCCTGTGCGTGGGCCTGGCCACCTCGGCGGTGGGCATCTGGCTCTTCACCGGCCTCACCGTCGGCTCGAGCTGGAGGGCGTTGCTCCCCGGGCTCCTCGTGAGCGGGGTGGGCGTCGGGCTCGCCAACCCCGCCATCGCCAAGATCGCCCTCGGCGTGGTGCCTCCGCAACGCGCCGGCATGGCGTCGGGCATCAGCAACACCTTCCGCATCGGCGGCGTGGCCACCGGCGTCGCCGCGCTCGGCGCCGTGTTCCAGCACCGCCTCCAGTCCACCCTCCACGGGCTCGTCGGCGCCCACCTGGCCCCGGGGCTCGCCCGTGCCGTGGCGGCCGGAGGGACCGCCGCGGCCGCCCGGGCGTCAGGAGGACAGCCCACCGTCGTCGCCGCTGCGCATCACGCCTTCGTCAACGGGATCGACGAGGTCGTGTGGGTGGGGGCCGTCACGGTGGCCGTCGGGGCGGCCTTCGCCGCCCTCGTGCGTCGCAAGGATTTCTACTCGCGCCGGCGCGAGGGCTACCGGCCGCCGGCTGCGCCTCCGTTGCCGCCTCCACCGCTCGAGCGCGACCTCGTGCCCGAAGCGGTCGGCTGAGGTCCTCGTGGCGAGCTCCACCTCAGCCGGCGCAGGCGCTTCGGGCGGGCTCCCTCCGGTGATGCCGTCGGCGGTGTACCGCCGTCCCGGCGACATCGGCGTCGAGGAGCGGCCCGTGCCCCGGCCCGGCCCCGACCAGGTCCTCGTCGAGGTGGCCTACTGCGGGATCTGCGGGTCGGACCTCCACATCATGATCGAAGGGTGGGGCAAGCCCGGGAGCGTCGGGGGTCATGAGTTCACCGGAACCGTGGCCGCCGTGGGCGACGACGTGACGACGTGGGTGCCCGGCGACGTCGTGGTGTGCGGGCCCTCCCCGCGCTGCGGGGAGTGCCGCCGTTGTCGCGAGGGCAAGCCGTCGCAGTGCGAGCGCCGCTCCGCCCCGGTCGACGGCGACACCGGCGGGGCCTTCGCCCGCTACGTGCTCACCGGCGCCCGCTCGCTGCTGCGCCTGCCCGAGGGGATGAGCCCCCGCGTGGCGGCCCTGGCCGAGCCCCTCGCCGTGGCGCTGCACGGCATCACCCGGTCCGGCATCGTCCCCGGTGACGCCGCCATGGTCTTCGGGGCCGGGCCCATCGGTGCGCTCACCATCGCCGCGCTCGTGGCCAAGGACCTGGGTCCGGTCGTGGTGGTGGAGCCGGGCGAGCGCCGCCGGCAACTCGCCGCCGACCTGGGCGCAGCCGAGGTGCTCGACCCGAGCCAGCTCGAGACGTTCCCCCCGTGGCATCCCGAACGACTGTCCCCGCGCGCCGTCGACGTGGTGTTCGAGTGCTCGGGCAAGAAGGCGGCCATGGAGGCCGGCTTCAACCAGCTCCGGCGGGGTGGGCACCTGGTGCTGGTGGGCGCGGGCATGGAGGCGCCGAGCTTCGACCCCAACCGCCTGATCCTCAACGAACTGACGGTCACCGGCTCCTTCGTGTACGACGCGGACGGGTTCGAGCGCGCCCTGGAGCTGCTGGCATCGGGCCGCCTGCCCGTCGAGGTGCTCATCGATCCCGACGACGTCTCGCTCGAGGGTCTGGGTGAGGCCATGCTGAGCCTCGCCGAGGGTCGAATTGCCGGAAAGGTCATGGTGATCCCGGGCGCTGCGCCCGGGCGCCGAGTGGAGGGCGATTGATGGCACATCCCTACTACCCCTCGGGCAACCCCCGCTTCAACCACGTGGCGTTCAGCGTGCCCTCGGACCTCCTCGACGAGACCAACCGGGCCGACATCTGCCGGTTCTGGGGGCAGGTGCTCGGTTTCGACGAGATGCCGATGATGACCCTCGACCGCAAGCGCCTGATCCTGTCGTGCGTGCACTGGGACCAGTTCATCTTCCTCATCGCCGAGGACGACCCCATGCGCTGCCCCCGCATGGATCATTTCGGCTTCGCGGTGGGGGCCCTCGACGAGCTGGAGGCGGCGCGTGACCGTGCCGTGGAGTTCCGCCGGCAAGACCCGCGTGTGGACCTCATCGACCTCGCCGTCGACGACCGGGGGCCGATCAAGATCCACTCCATCTACGTCGGCTACCTGCTGCCGATGCTGTGCGAGCTTCAGTGGTGGGAGTTCGAGCGCTCCTGAGCGCGCATGCGCTCGCGGGGGCCGATTTCAGCCGGCCACGGACTCCCGGGCCTCGGACGCGTCGTGTGCGCCGGAGAAGTCCTCGAAGCTGAGCCGCAGCGCGATGCGCGTCGTCTCTGCGTGGTCGTGGTGGTCATGGTCCTGGTGGTCGCCGCCGTGGCCGTCGTGGAGGCCGTCGAGGTGGTCGCCGTCGACGAGGTGCATCCGCTGCGGCACCTGTGACCGAACGCTCGAGCGCCGGCGTTCCCGGCGCGTGCTCTTGGCCACGTGGCGACCCTGGCGGAGCGACACCGGCAGGCGGTCCCGGCGGTTCGACTTCGCCTTGATGAAGATGTCGTCCTCGACGAACCAGACCTCATCCGCGGCCTGGTCGACCTCCGGCGCGGCCACCGAGGTGGGCTCACTGTCGACACGCCTCTCAGACCGACCCCGCACTGATCCCCCCCGATTCCGGCCGCGAGCAATTCACGCGACGGGTCAGAGTGCAGGGGGACGATCAACTCCCATCCAAGGGATTCTCAATACTTCGGCAACGCTGCACGTCACGCCTCGTTGTTCGGGGTGCGGACCGGCGCCTCCCGGGACGAGGTAGGTCCCAGGACCCATGTGCGCTCCCGACGCAGCCGAGGCCGCTCAGCTTGCCGCGTGTCGGCCCGGTCGCGGATCACCGGCCGATCTGAGGTTGGCGGTCAGGCGAAGGAGATAATTATAGACACGCTTCTCCCACCGGGACACAAGGAGGTTGAACGCCTCCACGCTGCCCCGGCCAGCCTGGCGAATGAGGTCGCCATCCTCGACCGCCCGAAAGATCAAGCCTTGGCTCCTGGTGTGTAGACGCG
>Ga0208696_1002174_pt1 | contig 10758 bp, 10 predicted proteins | sample Sb_taG_9_FD_187711 | JGI IMG/M metagenome (GOLD analysis project Ga0208696, IMG submission 187711) | Peat soil microbial communities from Weissenstadt, Germany - Sb_50d_b_LC metaG (SPAdes) (version 2) | ecosystem: Environmental > Terrestrial > Soil > Wetlands > Peat | place: Germany...
GCCTTGCGACCTGCACGTTGCCGCGGCGCTTCCCAATCGGCTGGCGGCCCATATCCTCTCCGCGCCTGGTGCAGGCTGTCGCATGTTTGCCCCCGCGATGCGAAACATGCGTGATCGAGAATGTCTTCTGTCGAGCTTTGCCGGTTCGATCGATCTGGTCTGCTGCAACCGGCAGGAGTGGGAAACGCTTGACGACCGGGAGGAAGTGGCCTGGAGAGTGTCGATCCTGGTTGTGACCGACGGCCCCTCCGGAAGCCTGGCGAGATTCACGACTCCGCAGGGAGAGCCGGGCACTGTCCGCGTGCCGGCGTTCCCGCGCGACCGGCCGCCGCGCGATACCAACCGCGCCGGCGAGGCGTTCGCGGCGACCTTCATTTCCACACTGCTCTCCCAGGGATGGCAGCCCGCGTCGGGCGTCGTCGCTGCGGACCTGGTACGACTGGCCATGATCCGGGCCTCCGCCGCGGCCGCCCTGGTCCTCGACCGCACCGAATTCGGTTTTCCCGCAGCCGAGGATCTCGAGTTCGCCCTCCGCGCTGGCAGAGTTGCATGAACAAGAGATCCCCGATCACGCAGGGCGAATTCCTTCCGGCTTGACTTCTTTCTTGGTGTTGACTCACTCTCGGTTTCGTGCCGGAATCGGGTTCGTTCGCCCGCAAGGAATCGAACCCATCGGACGTTAACTGTGGAAAGGACAAGCGGCACACCCTGATTGTTCCTCTGGCTGTTCGATTGGTTCCGGATGGACGGGCCCCTGCACTTTCTCCCGACCCGACGGCAGGATGACGGGGACCTCGGCGACCTTCGGTCCGCGCTCGATCGCGAAGCGAAAGAGGATCTGGCGCTGAGTGCGGAAGAGCTGGAGTACGGCCAGCAGTTCACGGTCGGGACAGGAATACTGCTCGAGGGCGTGATCGACGCCGGGGCCGAACATCTGGTGCAGGTAGCCGCGCGGCACCCAGCGCGGTGGGATGTAGAAGCCGTTGGGCTCGGTGCCGAACTGCGGATACAGCGGCAGGGCCACCCGGCGCTCGCGGATCAGGAAGCAGAGCGGATTGGCGGGATCGTGGCTCCAGGTGCCGTCCTCGGCGATCGCGACCAGTCCCTGGAGCCGGATCTTGCCGACGCAGGCCGACATGCACCGGGTCTCGCAGGGCGCGCCGTCGGAGCCGAGGAGCTCGTCGCTCCCCTCGATCCTTGGGTAGCAACCGACGCATTTCTCGCTGGTCCGGGTAGTCCCGCGGTACAAGGTCTTCTTGTACGGGCACCCTTCGACGCATTTCCGATAGCCCCGGCAGCGTTCCTGGTCGATCAGGACGATGCCATCTTCGGGCCGCTTGTAGATCGCCTGGCGGGGGCAGGAGGCAAGGCACGCGGGATAGGTGCAGTGGTTGCAGATGCGCGCCAGGTGGAAAAACCAGACGCGGTGCTCGGGCAACTCTGCCGAGGCGCCGTGTTGCCCCTCGTTCCATCGGCCCCCTGTGGCCGTGTCCTCGTGGATATTGGGGTGCCGCCATTCGGCGTCGCTGGGCAGGTAGCCAAGGGCAACCTGTGCCTCCTCGGGGCCGATATGCAACGGGGCGGCCTCGAAGATCGTCTTGCCCTCGAATGTCCCGTAGGGCTTCGACCCCACATCCGCAGCCGCTGTTTTCCAGTATTGGCGTCCCGGGTTGGCGGCCTCGAGCATGGCCAGCAACTTCGCGTCCCAATGTTGCGGGTAGCCGCCGAAGGGCTTCGATTCGACGTTGTTCCACCACATGTACTCCTGGCCTTTCGAGAAAGTCCAGGTGCTCTTGCAGGCCATCGTGCAGGTCTGGCAGCCGATGCAGCGGTTGATGTTGAAGACGAATGCGAACTGCCGGCGCGGATGCTTCTCCTCGAAGGGGAAGGTCATCGCGCGGCCGAGTTGCCAGTTATAGACCGTCGCCATGACGAACCCCCTCCGGCCTGCCGAGGCCGATCTGGACCAACTCCGGCGCGTCGTCGTCGGGCGCCTCGCGGACCGTGGACCGGAACCGGAAAACACCGCAGTGGCCGAAGACTGCGTCGATGCGCTCTCGCACGCCGGCCTCGCCAAGTAAGTGCCGGAGGCCGTGGAGCATGGGATAGAACGGGTCGCGAAAGAGGGCGGCGATCTGCTCGGCATCCCAGCCCATCCAGGCATACTCCTGGACGACGGCACGGACTAAGAGATCAGGGTCGCCCACGACGGGCGTCGCGCAAAGAGTCGTGGGGTCGTCCGGCATCAACTCCCGCGAGGCAGGATGGACCTTGGGGACGAACCGCTGGGGATTGCTTTCCATCTCCGTCTCCCTCTCCTCTCGGCCTTCAGGACCTGCCGATGATCTTGACGTAGCCGCCCGCCAGGTACTGCGAATTCTGCGGAGTCTCCTCACCAGGGCTGTAGCCGCGCGTGCCCGGCTCCCAGATTCCCTTGCCGCCGATGCCGCCGTCCTCGGCCTTGGTGACCTTGATCAAGGTCTCCCTGGGGACGGTATTGATGGCGTGGTTGTCCGCGTCAAAGCCGAAGACGAAGCCCATCGCCCCGGTCTTCTTGTGGAACAAGCTGTCGGTCTGGTGCATCGGCGGCATCCAGCCTCTGGTGATGCTCTGATGCGAGCCGTAGCGGTAGCTGGCCTGGTAGCCGGTCTCGGCGGCCAGGGCGCGCCCGTCCGGCCTCGTCTCGTGCGCCCGAACGCTCCGCTCGGTGGCAATCTGGCCGGTGTGCTTCATGATCGTGAAGTGGTAGGGCAACCCCGGGTTGAGCCTGACTCGAACCATGCAGCGGAACGCCTTGTGCCGCGGGCTTTCCTTGTCATTGGCCCAACCGATATAGGGCCGGTCCAGCGGGTTGGCGTCCACGAAAACGTAGTCCCCCTCGTGCAGCCCCATCGCGGCGGCCGCCTCGGGGTTCATCTGGATCTGGCGGTCGGCCACGCCCGGCGCACGCTTGTCGGCGCGGTAGGGGTCACCGAAGTTGTCGCTCCAGATCCAGTGCCAATCGACCGTGGACCACGAGGAGTGCGTCGAGTGCCGGCTCTTGGGGGTCGAGCAGAAGAAGCGGAAACCCTGCGTCCAGAGGGGATTCACCGTCTTTTTGACCTCCTCCCAGGACAGCTTGACGTTTCGCACCTGGCGCAGGTCGGGGTCGGTCGTGTCGCGCGAGATGCCGTAGTCTTTGGGACGGACGTACGGGCTGGTGGAGACGATCGCGTTGGGCAGGTAGGGCGTGGCCTCGACCGCCTCACGATGAACGACCAGGTTCTCGCCGTACTCGATCGCCTCGGGGATGTCGGCATAGCTGGCCAGTCTGCCACTGTCGGTGTAGAACGGGATCGAGTCGTGGACTTGCTCCCAGAACGGCACGCGTGGGTAGGTGCGAAAGAGCATCAGGGCCGCCCCTGGCTCACCGCCGTACGCCCCGGCTACCAGTTGATCCAACTGATACGGTCCACTCGTGCCCCGAGTGGTCGTGCAGTTGTCCAGGACGCGCTGGAGGTAGATGCTGGCTTTCTTCTCGGTGATGAACTTGAAGTAGTCGGCGAACCGCCGATCGCCGGTCCGGTCGGCGAGCGCCCGGGCCACGCCGGCGAACACCTCGCCGTCGTCGCGCGAGTCGTAGACCGGTTTGATCCCCCCCTTCCAAACCTGGAGGAATGGGTTCGAGCACGAGGCGCCCATCTCGAGGTCCTGGAACTCGACCCACGAGTTGACCGGCAGCACCACGTCGGCGTATTCGGCCGACCCGGTCCACTCGATCTGCTGGTCGACGATCAGGTCCATCCTGGGCAGGTTGTTGACGACGATGTTGTAGACCCACTTCGCCTGATTGAGGAAGTTGGCGTTGTTGTACCAGAGGGCCTTGGTCGGGGTGGGCAAGTGGGTCTTGCCGGTGAAGACCTTGCGGCCTTCGCGGGTCTCGGCGGCCAGGATTTTCTCGCCGCAGGCCCAGTAGGAGGGTTCCTCGGCGTCATTCGTATGGCGTAGATGCTCTTGGGTAATGCGCGTCTTCTCGTCGAGGACGGGGTGGAACGGGTCTTCAGCGGTGTAGGAGCCGACCCCCGGCCCGCTCCATGAGGAGGCCTGCAGGAGGGCCCCCTTGTAGTTGCCGGCCCAGGTGTGCACGCCGGCGCCATACTTGCCGATGTTGCCCGTCAGGAGCATCGGCAGATAGGTCGCGCGGTTGTGCAGCGTGGCGTGGAAGTAATGGTTGATCCCCTCGCCGATATGGATCGCGACGGGTTGGCCGGCCCTGGTCGTCTGCCAGATATCCTCGGCCAGCCGCCGTACCAGCGCGGCCGGGGCGCCGGAGATCTCCTCCACCGTCTTGAGGTCGTAATCGGCGAGGTGCCGCTTGTACATCGTGAAGATCGGCAGGACCTCCACGGTCTTGCCGTCGAGCAGGTGCACCTGGAAGGTGCCCTCAAGCGCGGGCTCAAGGGGCATCTTCGCGCCCACCTCGTCGCGCGACAGCGCCGCGACTTGACCCGAGGCGGACTGCCAGCGTCTGGCCGTCATGCATCGCCTGGACGCGCAGGTCGGGGTCCGCGAAATCTCGCCACCAGAGCGGGCTGACGACGATCGGGGTTGACGTCACGATGTCCCATTGTCCGTCGGGAATCACGTCGGGAAGAGTCCCCTTGGCACGCAGGGCGGTGAGCCGTGTGCGGTGGTGCTCAACCTTTGCCGGTGTCGAAGCGTCGGAGAGCGACTGGATGTAGTTGATCAGGTCGCCCACTTCTGCCGGCTTGAAGTTGGATGACGCGGGCATCGGGGTCCCGGGCACCCCAAGCAGGATCCTAGCATAGAGCTGTTCGCGATCGCGTCCCCCCTTGAAGACTCCTCGGGTGAAGTCGCGTGGCCGGATCGGCGTGCCGCTCTCATCGCGCTGCTCCTGGACGCCGTCCCCCTTGCCCGAGTCGCCGTGACAGGTGGCGCATTGCTTGAGATAGAGCGCGCGGCCGCGTGCCACCGACTCGAGCCCGGGAGCTGGCAGATCGCGGGGGGTCTCGAGGACAGAGCCCGGCCGAGTGCGCGTCTCGATGGTCTTGGCCAGCTCGTCCGGGTTCACCTCCTCACCAAACTCTTTCGCCTCCCGGCGCAGGCGGTCCTCAAGACCGCCGCGGACCAGGCGCCGCACGTGAGCCACTAGCTCCTTTCGCTCGGCCTCGCCGAGGTGGCCCAAGGGGAACATCGCCGAGCCAGGCATGCCGCGAACCACGACACGCATCAGGTCGTCGTCGGAGGGAAGCCGATTGGTCGTCATGACGAGCCGGAACTGCCCCTCGCGAAAGTTGCGCGGCTTGGGGTAGAGGAAGCGGGCCGCCGGGCCGTTGCCATCGCCGTTCTCGCCATGGCACGCCGCACAGTACCGGCCAAAGAGCTGCGGACCGTCCAGTACGGTCGCTGCGATCTCGGCTCCTCCTGAAGAAACGCCTTTCGCCGGAGCCGCAACCCCGGCGGCAGGTGCCGCGGCCGGAGGTGCTGACGGCGGGGATGCCGAATCCCGAGATTGGCCACATCCCGTGGCAGACAGGAGCACCAGACCAATCACGGTCCAGGCGGCAGCCCAGGTCCGCGTCCGGTTCCCGTTGCGACTTGTGCGATGGGGTGGACCTTCTCCGCAACCGGCAGGGGGTCGCGACTTGGCGTGAACAAGACCAGGGGACATGGCTCTGGACCTCGCTCTCAGCAGATGCCCGATCCGCCGGAGGAGCCGATGAAGCCGGTCCGGCGAGACTCGAGCGATCAGGAGAAAATCCACTCTCTTACCCCTTGCCAAGTAACTCTCCAGGCGCTAATATTGGATGTCAAGATCCAGATATCCAATTTTAGTCGAGGCTCTTGTCATGAGCACCCTGACTGCCGAGTACGCACTGCGAGCCGTGGTGATGTTGGGCTCGAATCCCGGGAGCCCGCGGGCGACGCAGCAGATTGCCGAGCAGACCCAAGTCCCTTCCGGCTACCTGTCCAAGGTCCTCCAGGCCCTGGGCCGCGCCGGAGTGGTCGAGGCGCAGCGAGGCCTGTACGGAGGCTTCGTCCTGGCCCGCCCGCTGAACGAACTGACCATCCTGGATGTGATTAACGTCGTCGATCCCCTCGAGCGGATCGAGCGCTGTCCGCTGGGGCTCGCCGCGCATGGAAATCGCCTGTGCCCACTACATCGTCGCCTCGACCAAGGAATCGCCGAGATGGAAACGCTCTTCAGGGGGACGACGATCGGCCAACTGCTCGCCGAGCAGGAAACGAGCCAGCCCTTGTGTGTGATGGTCGCCCAGGGCAAATCGCCTGCCCGCTCCTGGCGAGGGCGACATGCTCTCCGACCGATCTGTCGCCTCGATCGAGCTTCACTCCAGGTGCCAGGCTTTCCCCGAGCCTGGCTCAGCGAATCAAACATCAGTTCCACAACCCCCCGAGGGAGAAGTCGCCGTCATGATCACGAACGGTCAGGGCAAATCCGCCATTTCCCCGGAGCTCCTGCTGCCCGATCTGTTTCGCGCGCACCCTGAGACGCGGATCGTCTTCGACCGCCACGGTCTGCGCGGCTGCGGCGGGCCACTGGGCCCGTGCGAGTCGATCCGCTTCTTCGCCCGCGCCCACGGGGTCGATGAGCTTCTGCTCCTGGATGAGCTGAGACAGGCTATCGCGACACCACGATCTCAGCCCCATCGAGACGCGACGGAGCGGGATGCCCCGGAGATCGCCGATACGATCTACCGCCGCTACTTCCTGGCCGGGATCGCAGTCGTGCTCTCAGCCGGGGCGAGTTGGGGAGCTTGGCTGCTCTGGACAATCGGTCTGAATGGATCATTCCGGGCAGCGTCGGTCCATGCGATCAACGCGCACGGAGAAGCCCAGATCTTCGGGTGGGTCGGGTTATTCATCATGGGGTTCGCCTATCAGGCGTTCCCCCGGATGTGGCAGACAACGCTGGCTGCGCCAAGGCTGGCGGTCGTTGCCTTCGGGCTGATGGTCGGCGGGCTGGTCGTCCGCACGGCCGGGATCACGACGGCAGAGGTCTGGGGACCGGCGGCGCTCATGGCGCTGGCGGGCGGACTGATGCAGGTCGCGGCGGTCGGTCTCTTCGCGAGCCAGTTGCTTGTCACCTTCCGGCGGAGTGGTGCGGTGGTCGAGGCGTACGTCGGCTTCGTGGTCGCCGCGCTGGGCTGGTTCTTGCTCTCCAGCGTGTTCAGCGTCTGGCACTCCTGGCACACGATGACCGCGCCGGACCTGGATGCGCTCATCTGGGCGATCGCCACCTACCAGGCCCCGCTCCGTGACTTGCAAATCCACGGTCTGGCCCTCTTCATGATCCTGGGAGTGTCGCTGCGGATGCTGCCGGCGATCTACGGCCTGCCTCGTGTGCCGGAGCGACGGGCCTGGTGGGTCCTGGCCCTACTCACAGCAGCGGTCACGGGGGAGACGGTCGTGTTCCTGATCTACCGATGGACCGGCAACCACCTCATCGCGGCGGGCCTCGTTCCGAGCTGGGCGATCATGACGGTGGCCGTGCTGATGATCGCCCTGCCCTGGCGGCTCTGGCGGCCGATGCCTGAGCCCGACCGCACAGGCAAGTTCGTCCGCGCAGCATACGCCTGGCTGCCGGTCTCGCTGGTGATGTTGCTGATGATGCCTTTGTACAACCACCTGGCCGGTGTGAGCTTCAGCCACGCCTACTTCGGTGCGACCCGGCACGCGATCACCGTCGGGTTCATCTCGCTCATGATCATGGGCATGGCGGCCAGGGTCGTCCCCACATTGAACGGTGTTGACCCGCGCACCTTGTCGAACCTTCGCGGCCCGTTCCTGCTCCTGAACCTGGGCTGCTTCCTGCGGGTGACGATGCAGGTCGCCACCGACTGGACACGCTATGCCTACGCTCCGATCGGTCTGAGCGGCACGCTCGAGGTGACAGGCCTGGCCTGGTGGGGTCTCGGCCTGATCGCCGTGATCCACCGCAGTCGGCGGGTGGAGCTCGCGGCGATCCGCACCATCGGACCCTGCCCGGATCGGATCAAGGCCGAACATCGGGTCGCCGACGTGCTTGATTGGTTTCCCAGCACCTTGCCAGTCTTCCTCAGTCACGGGTTCACCGCGCTCAAGAGCGCGATGCTGCGCCAGACCCTGGCCCGTCAGGTGACGGTTGCTCAGGCATCGGCGCTGCGAGGGGTGGATCTGCCGACGCTGCTCGACGATCTGAACGCCAAGGCCGGTGCACCACTGCCAGTGCTGCCGGTGTTGTCTCAGGATGACATCCCTTCTTGAATCCGAAAGGTGGTCCGCGATGAGGGTCACACCCGAAACGTCTGTCGGGGCGGTCGTGGCCGAGAGACTCGGCCGGGCGAGGGTCTTCGAACGCCTGGGAATCGATTACTGCTGCCACGGCGCGACCCCGCTCGCGGCGGCTTGCAGGATGCGCTCGCTTGATCTCAACCAGGTTCTGTCCGAGCTGGCCGAGAGCGACGCGCTGGACAGCACGGCCGATGAGGAGGACCGGGTCGACTGGATCGCGATGTCTGCGGGCGAGCTGGCCGACCACATCGTCGAAAGCCACCACGTCTACCTGCGGCAAGAACTGCCCAGACTATCCGAACTCATCAACAAGGTGGTCGCGGCCCACTCCGCCAGACACCCCGAATTGGTCACCCTGTGCAACACGTTCTCGGAGCTCCGTCAAGAGCTGGAATTGCATATGATCAAGGAGGAACGTGTGCTGTTCCCGCTGGTCAAGCAGCTCGAGGCGGCTCGAGCGCCGTTCGCGATCCACTGCGGGACGGTCGAGAACCCGATCCGTGTCATGGAGCACGAGCACGAGACCGTCGGATCGGCCCTGCGGCGGATCCGGGAACTCACCCACGATTACCAGGCACCCGCCGATGGCTGTGCGTCGTTCAAGGCCCTGTACGACGGCCTCGCGAGCCTCGAGAGCGACCTGCACCAGCACATCCACAAGGAAAACAACATCCTCTTTCCCAAGGCGGCCGCGCTCGAGTCCGCCCTGATGTCGGCCAGGGCCTGACCCGCGACGGCCGAGTTTTCTAACCAAGAGATAAACCCGGTAGACGAACTGGTGTCCGGAGAGTCCTTGCCGCCGATCGTCGAGTCGATCGCACGCGAACACCCCGACGTATGGGAAGCCTACGGCCGCCTCGGCGAGGCGACCGAGAAGGCCGGACCCCTCGATGCCAGGACCATCCGGCTCGTGAAGCTGGCCCTCGCCGTGGGCGCGGGACGACAGGGCCAGGTCCACTCGCATGCCCGCCGCGGCTTGAAGCTGGGCCTGACACCCACCGAGCTGAGACAGGTCGCGCTCCTGGCGATCCCCTCGCTCGGTTGGTCGGCCGGGGTTGCGGCCCTGAGCTGGATCAACGACGTGGTGGAACCGCCCTCCGCCTGAAGAGCTGGACCTGCTCCACGCCTGCTGAGACAACCCACCTGCACAAACGCGAACCTGGTTGCGGGTCGAGACGGCGGCCCACAGCTCCAATCACGGACCGTCATTAGACATTCTTGAGGGGCAAGATCTGCGATGAAAAGGCTCTGGTTCATGCTGACCGGCGTGATGGCCGCGTCATTCGCCGTCCTGGGCTGGATAGGGACACGGATTTACCAGGAGATGCCGCCGATCCCCGACCGAGTCGTGACCACCGAGGGGAGGACGGTGATCGAACCCGGCGCGATCGGGGAGGGCCAGAACGTCTGGCAGACGATGGGCGGCATGGAGGTCGGTTCGGTCTGGGGCCATGGCAGCTACGTGGCCCCCGACTGGACGGCCGACTGGCTGCACCGGGAGTGCGCCTTCTTGCTCGACCGCTGGGCCGAAGCTGAGTTCCAAGCAAAGTACGACGCCCTGTCCCTCGAGCGGCAGGCGCAACTCCGGGGGCGTCTGGAATGGCTGATGCGGCCAAACACTTACGACCCCGCCACGAAGACCCTGACGATCGACCCGGCCCGCGCGGCGGCCTTCGAGGCCAACGTCCGTCACTACGACGAGGTCTTCCGAGAAGGCAACGTCAGCTACGCGATCCCCAAGGGGGCGTTGACCGACCCTGATCGGGTCCGCAAGCTGGCATCGTTCTTCTTCTGGACCGCCTGGGCCGGCACGACGAACCGCCCCGGGGAATGTGCGTTCTCAGCCTGCTGCCGGTCGGCCTGATGCAGACCTGGGCCTCGGTCACCAACGGCTACTGGTACGCCCGCAGCACCGAGTTCATGACCACCCCCACCATGCAGACCCTGCGGTGGATGCGGGTGCCGGGCGACACCCTCTTCGCCGCGGGCGAGTTGGTGATGGTCCTGTTCATCTTCGGGCTCAGCACCGGCCAGTCGTTTCGGGCCGACCCGTTGCCAGGTCCGATCTCGTCAGGTCGGGGCCAGGCGGCACCGCGCGAGCGCGAGCTGGTCGCTTCCCGCTAGCCTCGAGATGGCTCCGGACTCGAGGCGTCGACGAAGGAAGTGTCCGCCCGGGGCGCTCCCGGGCGGATCGTGTTTGTTGCCAACGCTTGTTCAGTTCAGTGGACAAAGAGCTTTGGCCACGCAGCTTACTCCTTGGCTTACGGCGATTCCTGGTCGCGCGGCTCTCATCCCGCCCGCAAAATCGCACAAGTCGGCATAGGCGGCCGTCCGATAAATCGGGTGAGTTCGCGTTACCACGGTGGGAGGGATCGGGCCGGTCGACGAGCGCGGGAGGTGCAGTCATGAAACACGTCCATTCCCTCCGTTTTGAGGCTCTCGAAGCGCGGCAGTTGCTGTCGAGGG
>Ga0208696_1002179_pt1 | contig 10736 bp, 11 predicted proteins | sample Sb_taG_9_FD_187711 | JGI IMG/M metagenome (GOLD analysis project Ga0208696, IMG submission 187711) | Peat soil microbial communities from Weissenstadt, Germany - Sb_50d_b_LC metaG (SPAdes) (version 2) | ecosystem: Environmental > Terrestrial > Soil > Wetlands > Peat | place: Germany...
GAGAGCGCGCTGACCAAGTGGCGCGATCCCGACCGCGGCATCTGGGAGGTGCGGGGCGACCCGAAGCACTTCACCTCGTCGAAGCTGATGTGCTGGGTCGCCGCCGATCGCGGTGCGCGGCTGGCGCGCATCCGAAACGACGAACGGATGGCGACTCGCTGGGCGGAGGCAGCGGCCGAGATCCACGCCGACATCTGCGCGAACGGGGTCGACGAGCGCGGCGTGTTCGTCCAGCACTACGAGACCGACGCGCTCGACGCATCGCTGTTGATGCTGCCGCTGGTTCGGTTCCTGCCCCCCGACGATCCCCGCATCCGCGCGACCGTGCTCGCGATCGCCGACGAGCTCACCGAGAACGGCCTGGTGCTGCGCTACCGCGTCGGGCAGACCGACGACGGCTTCGCGAGCGAGGAGGGCACGTTCACGATCTGCTCGTTCTGGCTCGTGTCGGCGCTGGCCGAGATCGGCGAGATCGGGCGAGCCCGGGGGCTGTGCGAGAAGCTGCTGTCGTTCGCGAGCCCGCTGGCGCTGTACGCCGAGGAGATCGACGCGTCGACGGGTCGTCACCTGGGCAACTTCCCGCAGGCGTTCACGCATCTGGCGCTGATCAACGCCGTGATGCACATCATCCGCGCCGAGCAGCAGATCGAGCTGGGCGCGCCGGCACGCGATCGCGAGCTCGCCGGTCGGTGAGAGCCGCAAGCGGCGCTGCGTAAGTGTTTGGTCACATGTCAGTGAGATAGCTTCCACCGCATGCCCTGGGTAGAGGTCTTCGCGGTGTTCTTCGTGTCGCATGAGGTGGGGGACTACATCTTCCAGACCGAGTGGCAGGCGACGCACAAGGCCGGCGGCCTGTCCTCGCCTGGGGTGAGGCGCCGCGCGCTGGTGTCGCACATCGTGACCTACACGCTTGCGTTCGTCCCCGCCTTCATCTGGCTGTGGGACAGCCTGCACTGGGGGGTGATCGGCCTGGCGGCACTGATCGCGATCCCGCACCTGATCCAGGACGACCGGCGGCTGCTCACGAGCTATGCGCGGGTGTTCAAGAAGGCCGACCTCGACGCCCACCCCGAGCTGGGGCTGTCGCTCGATCAGGCGTTTCACTTTGTCGCGCTGTTCCTGACCGCGCTGCTGATAGGGAGCTGATATTGGGCCTCGCTGCGCTCGGCGTCCGTGGGTCCGTTCCGCCGGGCGTCCGTGCCCGGCGGGTCGCGAACCGCCGCTCGCTTCTTGGCGACCAAACCCTTAGGATCGCCAGCGAGACCTCGGAAAAGGAGATTTCTGGATGAGTACGACCGATCAGGAGCTACCGGGCCCTGTCCTCGAGTACCTGGGGCAGCAGAGCACGCTCACCCTGGCCACCGCTTCGCCGACCGGAGCGCCGCATGCCGCTACGTTCCTGTACGTCAACGAAGGCGCGTCGCTGTACTTCTGGTCGCGGAGCTCCACCGAGAGCGCGCGACACATCGATCAGAACCCGATGGTGGCGTTCACGATCGACGAGTACACGACCGACCTGAACCAGACGCGCGGCGTGCAGGGAGTCGGGGAGTGCTCGGTGCTGCTCAGCGGCGAGCAGATCGCGCGGGTGGCGGACCTGTTCGGTCAGAAGTTCCCGTCGCTGTCGCCCGGTGCGACGATGAGCATCTCGTTCTTCCGGATCACCCCGACCGAGCTCCAGTTCATCGACAACCGCAAGAGCTCGAGCACCTCGCCGGAGGGCGTGTTCGGCGCCGAGTTCCACCGCGAGCGGTCATACAGCGTGTTCGGCGGTCTCCCGACCCAGACCGCCCAGACGATCTCCGCGTCGCTGCAGCTGGTCGACGTCGAGGCCGACTCCGTTGTGGCCCGCCAGGGGGGACCCGCGGACAAGTTCTTCATCGTGGTCGACGGAGAGCTCGAGGTCACGCGCGAGGACGGCGGCAGCACCGAGACGGTGTCGACGCTCGGACCGGGTGACCTGTACGGCGAGATGGCGATCCTGTTCGACCGTCCTCGCGGCACCAGCGCCCGCGCGACCAAGCCGACGAAGCTCGTCGTCATGGACGGCGACGCTTTCCGCGAGGTCGTCTCGCAGTCGCTCGGCACGACACGGGACTTCGACCAGATAATCCGCGACCGGCTCAGGTCGGCGGGCTAGCGGCGAGGGCGACGGGACCGTGCCGCAGACATTCTCGAGCAAGGAGTTCCGGGCGACGGTCGGGGCGTTCGCCACCGGCGTGACCGTCGTCACGACGCGGGGCGAGGAACACGCTTACGGCATGACCGCCAACGCGTTCTCCTCGGTGTCGCTCGATCCACCGCTGATCCTGGTGTGCGTGATCAGCCCATCGGAGGGCGCCGACCACATCAGCCGCAACGGAGTGTTCGCGGTCAACATCCTCAGCCAGGAGCAGGAGCCGCTGTCGCGCTACTTCGCCTCGCGTGACCGGCCGCGCGGCCGCGACGCGTTCGCGGAGGTCGACCATCGGATCGGCGCCAGCGGCTCACCGATACTGGAGGGCGCGGCCGCATTCATGGACTGCCGCGTGCACGCCACCCACGAGGCCGGAGACCACCTGATCTTCATCGGCGAGGTGCTCGAGATCGCGACCAGCGAAGACGGGACACCGCTGGTGTTCCACGGTGGCGGGTACCGCCTGCTCCAGCCGCCGCTCGGCGGCTGAGCGACCGCGGAGATTACGACGACGCGGCGGGGCGCCAGGCGTCGCCGTCGAATTCCAGCTGCAGGGGGTCCGAGCCGTCGTCGACCGCGACCGTGGCCGTGCGGGCGGCGAAGTCGATGTGGAGCCTCAGCGAGAGGCTGGTCCCGGCGCGCTCGGGCTTGGCCTCGGTTTGGGGCGTGGTCGGCGGGCCGGACGCGCGCGGAGCTGCCGGCTCGTCGGGCCGCCGAGCTGAGTCCGGGCGCCCCGGCGACGCGAGCGGGGTCGCCTGGCTCGCGGACGGGGTCGCCGCCGGTTTCAGCGGAGGCGTGACCGTCGGCTGCGGGGGGACCGCCTTGAGCGAGCGCTCGGTGGCGGGAATGGGAAGCTCGCGGACGACCAGCGTGGTGGCGCCCACTTCGATCGTGTCGCCGACCGACAACGTCTGCGGGCCGGTCGCGCGCAGGCCGTTGACGAACGTCCCGTTGGTCGAGCCGAGGTCCTCGATCGCGCAGAAGCCGCTCCGGTCCAAGCTGATCCGCGCATGTGATCGGGAGATCTCGTCGTCGTCGGCGAGCCGACCCGCACCATCCGCGTGGCGCCCGATCAGCAGCTCGTCGTCGAGCAGAATCGACATTCCAATCGCCCGCCCGGCCACCACCTCCAAACGCGCCACAGCCCGGCTCATCCGCGGAATGTACCGCGCGGTCCCGGGTCATAGCGCGGACTGTCACGCTGGTTGCAGCAATCCGCCGCCATCGGTAGTCTGCGCGGCGCTATGGCACGGCTGCGTGTAGTGAGTGGGCCTAACGCTGGTCAGACGGTGGATGTCGAGGAAGAGATCGTCATCGGCCGCGAGGACACAGATCTTGCGATCGACGACGAAGAGATGTCAAGACGTCACGCGGTCGTACGCCGCCATGCCAACCGGCTCCAGGTCGAGGACCTGGGCTCGACCAACGGGACGTTCGTGGACGGCACCCGCATCGCCGAGCCGACGCTGCTCGGTGGTGGCGCGGAGATCAAGGTCGGCACGACCGTGCTCGTCGTAGAGGGGGTACTGCCAGTGTCTGATTCGAGTGCCGACATCGCGCCGCGGAACGTGACGCGCGTCAGCCAGGCGATCCCGGAGGGCGCGCCCGCCCCGCTGGCTGTTACGGCCGCCCCGGCGGCCGCGCCGCTCGCGCCGGCGCCGGCGGCCCCCGTGCAGGCGGTGGGCGAGTTCCGTCCGCCCCAGCGAAGCCGCAAGCAGCCGGGGCTCGCGTCCCGTTCGTGGGTGCCCGTGGTGTTGTCGTTCGGCACGGTCATCATCGTGGCGATCGCACTCGTCATCTACTTCTCTCAGCACAGTTAGGTTCGGCTGCACGCCGACCCCGCGGCGCCGGCTATTTCAGCGAGAAGTACAGGATCAACGCGATCGCGACGAGCGTGAACAGCGCGAGTGGCGCGAGCTGGGCGCGGCGGCGCACCTTAACGTCGAGGTACTTGTCAACCGTCGGGTACGCGACGTCTCCTGACGGCGCAGCTGCCGGCGCTTGGTCGACGCGATGCACCTCGGGGTTGACGTAGGTCGGCTCGCGTGGAGCCATCGCCATCGCGGGTGGAATCTGGATCACGGCCGACGCCCGGGAGGCGATGTCCTGCCGGGTGCGCAGCTCGAGCACGCTGACGCCAATGAGCAAGTGGTCGCCGGGGTCGAGCCGGGCCGGTCCCTCCAACTCGTTCTGGTTGACAAACGTGCCGTTGGTCGACTCGAGGTCCTCGACCGTAGCCGACCCGTCGGGCGCAGGAGTGACGCGGGCGTGCTGACCTGACACCTCTCCGTCTTCGAGCACCAGGTCGGACCCGGCATCGCGACCGATCACGATCGCGCGATCGACCGCGATCTGCTTGCCCGCGTCCGGCCCCTCGATGACTTCCAGGTTGATCTCGCCCGCCACGGGCGGGCAGCATATCGTTAGGTAGGAGTTCGCGCAACGCCACTTGCGAAGCAGTGTCCGTTTGATGAACGTGCCGGAAACACCAACATTGCGACCCTTGCGCACGTCGCGCCTTTCGCTATAGGGTGCGCGGACCATGCCAGCGACAGCACCACGAGACTCAGTAATCGCCACCGTCGGCGACGGCTTCGGTTCACTCCTAGTACACACCACCGCTCGCTATCTCGGCTTCGAGAACGAGCAGCTCACGGTCTTCGGGCCGAGCGATAATCCGGTCGGCACCTACCAGCAGTTCGCTTACAACCTCGGGCAGACCGTGCTGCGGTCGGAGTCCGAGTCACACTTCCTCGCGCCCGACTGGCCGACGTTCGCCCAGCTCGACGCGTGGTCGCACAAGTCACTCAAGCCGCTGTGGCGGACGACCCGGCGCAAGTACAACCCGGGCGTCCCCGAGATCCTGACCGAGGCCGCGGTGGTCACCCGCCGCGTGGGTTGGGAGCAGGCGCGGATCCCCGTGAAGGTTGGATGGCTGCAGCGGCAGATGAAGCCGATGCCTCATTTCGTCATGTACGACGAGCAGGCGAACTTCATCGGCCGCGCAAAGCACGTGATGCTGTCCCCGGGCCACGGCCCGCTGTCGTTCCCGCCGGTGCTGGCCAAGGCCCGCAAGGACCCGGCGGTGTCGGACCGGATCGTGCAGGCGTACGAGCCCAAGCAGTACGCGAAGGGCGGCCGCTACATCGTGCTCGGCGCCGGCATCGCCTCGGTGAACGAGTGGGCGAACATCATCGACGCCGGCGGATCGGTGCTCGCGCTGACGCGGAGCCCGCAGCCGGAGACGCAGGACCTGAACGTTCCCCGCTGCCTGTTCGAGTCGATCGGGATCGACGCCTACACGCGGCTGCCGTTCGACCAGCGGATCGAGTTCCTCGGTCAGGTTCTTCGCGGCACGCGGCCCGAGCGCCGGCAGTGGCTTGCGAGGATCCAGACCGGCCAGAAGGAAGGGCGGTTCGACGCGATCGTCGGCGAGATCGACAAGATCGAGCCGGGGCGGGCCGGCCTGCGCGTGTACGTCAAGAGCATGCACGGCGAGGATCCCGGCTGGCTCGACGTCACCGGCGTCACCGCCGGGACTGGGTTCAACAAGTCGGTGCTGACGCTCCCGCTGATACGCCGGCTGGTCGAGTTCTACAAGGTGCCGGTTGTCGAAGGCAGGCTCAGGCTCCAGACGAACTGCGGCGTCCCCGGGCTCGACCTGCCCGAGTCGCGGCTGTGCTGCATGGGGCTGATCGCCAACAACGTGATCCCGCACGGCGACACGATCGCCGGGCTGAAGTTCATCGCGCGGCGGTTCGTCGCCGACTGCGCCCGCGCCGAGAAGCTGAAGAAGCGCCCGTTCACCTCGCGGATGGCGCTGCAGTTCTCGATGGGCGGCGACGTGGCTCGCGCGCTCCGGACCGTGTCCCCGACCGAGCAGCTCGCGTAGAGGGAGGCCGCCATGTGTCCAACCGTCCTCGGCCGGGTCCAGACGAGATGGGCGATCCTGATCATCCCGGCGATCATCTGGACGATCGTCTCGCTGATCACCCAGAACCCGAGCTGGATCATCCTGATCGGCTTGTACTTCGTGATCGGCGTCGCGCTCGACACCGCGTTCTACCCGTTCATCATCAGGTGGCAGCCACCGTGGCTGACGTTCGTGCTCGCGGTCGGGGAGTTCATCCTCGTGTACCTCGCGGCGAAGACCCTCAAGGGCATCCATTTCGCCTCCGATTGGGAGCCGATCCTCGAATACTGGATCACGTGGGTGATCGCGATCTGGACGAAAGTCGTGATCCTGCCGCTGCTGTCGCTGAGCTGGATCGAGAACGCCAGCGAGTTCCGCTCCACCGACTGGTCGGTCGCGCCGGAGTACGTGCCGCTCGCGGTGACCGCGTTCACTCCGGAGCTGGGCGAGGGCGGGCCGCCGCCGCTGGCGCGCAAGTTCTCGGCCGCGGTGATCGAGATCCCCGAGGAGCTCCGCCGCGCGCCGAGCCCGTCGGGCGTGTTCCAGATTCCGACCGGACCGCCGCCCGCCTGACGGGCGGCGCGAGCCGTCTCAGGCGGCGGCGTCGAGCCGGCCGATTACCTCGTCGCGGTCGGTGCCGTGCGCCGTGAGCACGAGATCGAAGTCAGAGCCGTAGAGGCGCATCACGGCGACGAGGATCTCCCCGGTGCCGACGGCCGTGGCGCCGCGGTTGCGAGCGACGCGGACCGCGAGCTTGCTGACGCTCGCGACCGGATCGCGGTCGGCGCGACCCGCGCTCGGCACGAGCTCGTCGGCGTCCCCCGGATCGACGTCGGGCAGCGGCGTCTCGCCGACCCCGAGCGCGCACAGCACTCGTGCCGCCTCGCCGTGGAGGCGAAGGATCCGCAACCAGCGGAGCGCCTCGGCCCGGCGTGAGGTCGCGAACGGCATCGCGGTCGATGCCAGCCCGAGTGCCATCGCGGCGTTGGTGGCGAACGGCAGCGCCCCTTCGGAGCGCAGGCTCAGCGCGTCCTCGAGCGTCGCGTAGCTGTCGAAGCGAGCGTCCAGGCCGGTGAGCTCGAGCAGCTTATGCTGCTTCGCGGGCACCGCAGCAAGTGCGAGGCGCGCATCGCCGTCGAGTCGCTTGTGGAAGCCGACGAGCACGCCGAGACCCATCGAATCCATGTGGGTCAGCTGCGACAGGTCGAGCACGTACCGCCCGTCCCCCCTGGCATGCAGCTCGACCAGAGTGCGCCTCAGCAGCGGCGCGGAGGCAAGATCGAGATCGCCCTGCAAGGCGATGACGCAAGTCCGCTCGTCCGCCTCCCGATGCGTGATCACGAAACTCTCCACGCTCTTGGTTAACGGACGCCCACGGCGTTGCGTTACCGGCGTCCAGGCCGGCTCGACAAACGTACGTATCGCGAACAGCGTCAGGCGGTGGTCTGCGCGGCCTCGGCCGGCGCCGGGCTTGGCGGGGCGCTCTCGTTGAGGCCCCACAGCTTCATCCGGCTGACCCGGCCACGGATGTCGACCTCGTCGACGAACACCAGATCCTCGGCCGGCTGAACGAGCGCCTCGCGAGTGGAATCGGACAGCAGCAGCTGGTGTGGCGTGCCCTTCGTGAGCCCCTCGATCCGCGATGCCGTGTTCGTCGTGTCGCCGACCGCGGCGTACTCGACCCGGCGCTCGGACCCGACGTGGCCCGACATCACCCTGCCGCTGTTGAGCCCGATCCCCATCCGGAAGCCGTCGCCGAGTCCCTGCGACCGAATCCACTCGTTGAAGCGCGGCAGGCGGGTCTCGAGCATCTCCCGCGCCGTCCGGAGCGCCCGGTCGGCGTGATCGGGCTGCTCGAGCGGCGCTCCGAACACGGCGAAGATCCCGTCGCCCATGTACGCGACCAGTGTGCCGCCGTTGTCGAGGATCGCGTCGCTCATCTCGCTCAGGTAGTGGTTGAGGACCTCGATCACCTGCGCGGGGGTGAGCGACTCCGAGAACGAGGTGAACCCGCGCAGGTCGGTGAACATGACCGTCCCCTCGCGCTGGATGCCGCCGAGCCGGAGCCCATCGGCGCTCTTCAGCACCTCGTCTACCACGTCCTCGGGAACGAACCGCGCGAACAGGTCGACGGTCCGGATCCGCTCGAACGCCTCGGTCACGAGCTGCACCGCCAGCGCGCCGACCGCGGCCAGGACCAGCGCCCCGAGCGGATACACGAACGACACGACCCAGCCGGCGTTGAACATGAGCTGGACGAAGATCGCGAACACGATCCCGAGGAGAACCGCAATCCCGATCGAGATCGCGGGTCGGACCCAGATGCTGGCCAGCGGCACCGCCACGCCGAGCACGACGATCAGCAGGACGTCGATCCAGCCCGGAACCGACGACAGCGGGAAGCCGCCGAGCACGGTGGCGATTGCGTTGGCCTGGACCTCGGGGCCGGGCATCCCCGGGTCGGTCGGGGTCGGATGGATGTCCAGCAGCACCGGGGCCGTGGCGCCGATCACGACAATCTTCCCCGTGTAGGTGTTAGACGGGAGCTTCGGGCCGGTCGAGGTGCCGGTGGTCGTGCCGTAATACGCCTGCGCGAAGGACACCGACGGGAAGGTGCCCGCCGGTCCGGCGAAGTCGATCCACCGCTTCCCGGAGAACGGCTTGATCTGGTGTCCGGTCGCGACGCCGGCAGTGACGACGGCGAACGTGTCGAGCTTGTTGATCGAGTACTCCATCTCCCGATCGAAGCCTCCGGGCTCGTCCGGGAACAGCCCCATCCCGGGCTGAACTCCGGCTTGGCGGAGCGCCTTCTGCGTCTGGGCCAACCCGAACAACTGGACGTCGCCGTTGGATGGATCGGTGACGGTCCACGACAGCACGATGCGGCCGTTCGCGTTGCCCAGCGCGTTGAGGAACGCGACCTCGTCCTTCTGTCCCTGTGAGCTCTGCTGGCTGAACTGGACGTCGAAAGCGATTGCCTTCGGGTGTTGAGCCGCGATGTTGTTGATCACCTTGCCGTCGATCGCGCGCGGGAACGGCCACTGCTGCGGGATCTGAGACAGGCTGGTGTCGTTGATGTTGACCAGGAGGATGTTGGGGTGCGGTCGCTGGTTGCCCCGAATCGCGAACCGCGAGTTCATCGTGTTGAGGTCGAGCGTGCGGAGCAGATTCGTCGCGTACGCGGCGATTCCGAGTCCGGTGGCTCCGAGCGCCACCAGCGCCAGCATCAACAGCTTGAGGTTCCGGTTACTCCCGAATAGCCGCGTCCTCTTCATTTCGATCACCCCTCGCGGTTTGGCCCCGATTCGCCCCTGTCCGCCCTCGGCCGCGCAGGCGGAAACACGGCCGTGAGTGTACGCGCTGGCGAAGGATCGGACAAGCGCCTCCCGATGTAGGGTTGACGAGCAACAGGAGCGCGCTCTACCGTCCCGGGGGGACCGAGCGGTGAGATCAGGACGACGATCAAGGATCTGGGCGGTAGGCGGGGTGTGCTTGCTGTGCGCACTGACAACGAGCGCGGTCGCCGCGGGCGCGCCGGTCCCGCCCGCTCCGACTTTCGCCAAGACCGTCGTTGTGCAGCCGGTGAGCGGTACGGTGCTGATCCGCACGCCCGGTGCGACGTACTACACACGTCTCACCACCGCCCGGACGGTGCCGCTCGGCACGGTGGTCGATACGACCGTCGGCCGGGTCGAGCTCACCTCCGCCAACCCACAGCCGGGCAGCGTCCAGAGTGGTCAGTTCTTCAAGGGGACCTTCCAGGTCAGACAGAGTCGCACCGGCGGGGGACTGGTCAGCCTCGTGCTCCGCGACAGCATCACGCGGCAGTCGGGCTGCACGCCGACCTCGGCGCACCCGGCAGCGCTCAGCAAACGGCTCCTCGGTCTCCTGCGGGGCAGCGCCAAGGGCCACTTCCGCACCGTGGGCCGGTTCTCGGCGGCGACCGTGCTCGGCACCAACTGGGGCGTCCGGGACCGCTGCGACGGGACGCTGACCGTGGTCCGCGAGGGCGTGGTGTCCGTCCGCGATTTCGTCCACCATAAGACCGTGGTCGTGCGCACCGGGCAGACGTACCTGGCCAAGGCGCCCTGACCGCTGGCTGAGTCGAGTGTCGACGACGCCAATCACGATCGTGATCGCGGACGACCATGCGGTCGTGCGGCAGGGGCTGCGGCTGCTGCTCGAGGCCGAGGACGACCTGGCGGTCCTCGGCGAGACGAGCGACATCGCGCAGACGACCGCGCTGCTGCGCGAGCGCGCCCCGGCGGTCGTGCTGCTCGATCTGCACATGGGCCGCGACCTCAGCCTGAGCGCGCTGTTCGAGCTGCGGTCGGCCTCGCCCTCGACCGCGATCGTCATCCTCACGATGGAGGACGATCCGGCGTTCGTCGCCCCGGCCTGGAACGCCGGCGCGGCCGGTTACGTGCTCAAGGAAGCGTCCCGGACCGACCTGGTGCGGGCGATCCGGACCGTCGCCAAGGGTGGCCGCTATCTCGATCCGGCGATCGGCGGGTGGGCGCTGACCAGCGCCGACGACGCGGCGCTGACCGAGCGCGAGCTCGAGGTGCTACGCCTGGTCGCGCTCGGCCACACCAACAGCGAGATCGCCACCCGCATGTACATCAGCCCGCGCACTGTCGAGACTCA
>Ga0208696_1002183_pt1 | contig 10725 bp, 10 predicted proteins | sample Sb_taG_9_FD_187711 | JGI IMG/M metagenome (GOLD analysis project Ga0208696, IMG submission 187711) | Peat soil microbial communities from Weissenstadt, Germany - Sb_50d_b_LC metaG (SPAdes) (version 2) | ecosystem: Environmental > Terrestrial > Soil > Wetlands > Peat | place: Germany...
TCCGCCGTGGCGGTGACCGTGAACGGCAGGCCGTCGGCAGCGCTTCCCGCCGCGGGGATCATACGCAACCCGACGCAGTCGTAGGGGGGCTCCGACGCGCGCGGACACCTGCCGTGGTCGTCAGGCCCGGTGCACATGCTGACAACCTTGTGCGTCGCAGGGTCGGTCATCAGGAACAACCGGTCGTGGGGATCCATGCCGGCAGCATGGTCCCGGGCGAGGCATCGGGAACAGGGTCAAAAGTCCTGATTCAGGCTGTCGTCGGACACCGGAATCGATGCCGCTGGCTGCCTAGCGGTTCCGGAACTTGTCGAGCAGCGACGCCGCGTAGTCCGGAACGTACGTGTACGTATCGCGGCCGGGCCGCACATACCCGCCGTCGGACTGGCGAGGGGGAAGGGTGAGCGGCGTGCGCAGGACATCCTTGTAGGGAACCTTCGAGAGCAGGTGCGCGAAGCAGTTCAGCCGCGCGCGCTCCTTGTCGTCAGCCTCCACGACGAACCACGGCGACTCCGGCGTGTCGGTGTGGACGAACATGATGTCCTTGGCCCGCGAGTACTCCACCCAGCGGAGCCGCGACTCGAGGTCGATCTGACTCAGCTTCCAGTGCTTCAGCGGATTGGTCAGCCGGAGGTGAAAGCGCCGCTCCTGCTCCTGGTCGCTGACCGAGAACCAGTACTTGATGAGGATCAACCCGGAGTCGATGAGCAGCTGCTCGAGGATGGGGCACTGGCGGAGGAACAGGCGGTGCTCGTCGTGCGTGCAGTAGCCCATCACGTACTCGACCCCCGCCCTGTTGTACCAGGAGCGGTCGAACAGCACGATCTCGCCGCCCGAGGGCAGGTGCTCGATGTATCGCTGGAAATACCATTGGGAACGCTCGCGATCCGTCGGCGCCGGCAGTGCGGCAACCTTGACGACGCGTGGGTTCAGATACTGAGTGATGCGGCTGATGGTGCCGCCCTTGCCCGCTCCGTCACGCCCTTCGAAGATGATCGCGATGCGGGCGCCGGTGGTGCGCGTCCACTCCTGCAATTTCACGAGTTCCACCTGCAGACGGCGCAACTCCTTCTCATAGAGCTTGCCGGGCAGCGGCGTGGCGATCTCATGTTCGGCCGGCAGCGCCTTCTTGGCCATGGCAGCCATTGTGACGCGAAGTTGCCGTGCAAACCCGTCATCCACTCCGTGCCGCTCGTCCGCACGTGGAACGACATCGGAGTCATCGCCGGCGAGGTCGGCAGCCCAGGTGTCCTGCGGTCAGCGAGCCTCCGCCGCGGGCGTCTCCGAAGAGCCCAGCCCATCGGGCACGAATCGTGTGTCTGGCACGAGTTGGAGATTCGCACCGCGCGCCGCGATCTCCAGCAGGGCGGCGAAATCCTGGTCACCGAAACCCTGGCCGATGAGGTTCATGACGATCTCATGCGTGATGGCGGTGAGCGGCAGGGGGACGTTTCGCTCCCGTGCAGCCTCGAGGCCGAGCTCGAGGTCCTTCCGTAACAGGTGGCCGGTGAACGTCGGCGTGTAGTTCAGGTTGACGAATGCCGGGGTCTTGTAGCGAGAGAAGACGGAACCGAGCACGCTCTCGTTGATGAACGACAGGTAGTCCGCCCGTGAGATCCCGCCGCTCTCAGCCAGAACCGTCGTCTCTGCGAGGACCTGCGCCACGACGCCGAGGATGATGTTGTGGCAGATCTTGACGAGCCGCGCGGCCTCGCCGTCGCCGACGTAGGAGACACTGCGTCCCAGCATCTGCAGGTACGGGAGGGCGCGCTCGAACGCATCGCGCGGACCGGACACCGCGACGCTGAGCATCCCGGCGCGTGCGGCCTTCGGATTGCCGCTCACCGGGGCGGCAAGGAGCGCGACGCCCCGGTGTGCGGCCTTCTCTCGGATGTCGCTGGACACCGCCATGGACACGGTCGAGGCGTCGACCACCAGACCGGGGGCCCGGGACTCGTTCGCAAGCAGACCGTTGGGGCCCGACATCACCTCTTCAAAGTCGCTCGACCCGGCGACCATCGTGATCACGATGTCGCGGTCGGCAAGATCGACGGGATGCTCGACGGCTCGCGCGCCCCGGTCGAGCAGCGGCTTTGCCTTCGCGCCCGTCCGGTTGTAGACGGTGAGATCGCAACCGTGCTCCAGCAGCCGGGTGGCCAGTACCTCGCCCATTCGACCGATGCCGATCCACCCGAGGGTCTGGGTATTTGGCACCTGTTCGGTCATCTCCTCACCCCTCTATGGCTGGGCCGAAGGCATTTGTCGTCTGCGCAAACGATTGCGTAGCATAACGGCAAGATTTTTCCGGTGTCAACGCGGAGCTACTCGGCGCTGAAGGCTGGTCGCGCGGTCCGTGGAGTCGCCACCGCACCGGCAACGGTCGACTCCCTGACGATGAGATCCGGCGTGAAGCGCACCCGGCGTCGAGCCGGCTCGTCGTTCTCGATTTGATCGATGAGCAGGCGGGCCGCAACCGCGCCGAACTCGTGGATCGGGACGTGCATCGTCGTGAGCGCGGGGCTGAGCCGGCTGGCCAGCGGGATGTCGTTGTAGCCGACGATGGCGAGATCCTCTGGGACCCGGAGCCCCATCTGCCGCGCGACCTCGGCGGCGCCGATCGCGACCATGTCGGTCACCGCGAAGACGGCGGTCGGTGGATCCGGCAGGGAGAACAGCCGGCGAGCGGTCGCCGCGCCGCTCTCCTCGGTATAACCGGCCTCGACGATGAGCTCCGGATCGGCGGCAAGTCCGGCGGCCGCATGCGCGGCAAGGTAGCCGCGCCGGCGGAGCATCCCGGTGCTGACCGTGGATTTGCCCGCGAGATGGCCGATACGCGTGTGGCCGAGGTCGATCAGATGCGAGGTGGCGAGCTGGCCGCCGAGCAGGTCGTCGGAGCCGACGAACGCATCCTCACCCTCGTCGCTGAACCGGTTGACCAGGACGAAGGGACCCCTCTGGGCGCGCAGGTCGCGAACGCTCGGATCCTTGAGGAAGCTGCTCGCGAGGATGACACCGTCGACCCTGCGCGCCTGAAGGCTCTGCAGATGCGATCGCTGACGCTCGGGGAGGCCGTCCGTATTGCAGAGCAGGACGTTGAAGCCGCGGGGGGCCGCGGCATCCTCGATCCCACGGAACAACGCCGCGAAGAACGGGTTGGTGATGTCGGGGATGACCACCGCGAGCACGTTGGTCTGGCGCATCTTCAGGCCGCGCGCGATCCCGTTGGGCTGATAGCCGGTCTCGCGCAGGAGGGCTTCGATCCGCGATCGGGTGGCGGTGGCGATCCGCAGGCTTGGATCATTGTTGGCCACCCGGGAGATCGTGGAAGGGTGGACGTTGGCGCGAGCCGCCAATTCCTTGAGCGTCACCGGCATCTGCTGAGCCCTTGACATTGGTTTCGACTGGGTTCTAGGCTAGCGCAATCGTTTGTTCATCGGCAGACAGCTCGCCACGTTGCGAGCGGGGGACGAGCATGCGGAAGCCTGTGTCTGTGGCCGTGACCGGGATCGTCTCATTGGGTTCGTTGGGCCTTGCGGCGTGCGGGAGCAGCAGTCCGGCCGCGAGCGGGTCTCCCGCGGCAGCCGCGCCGATCACGATCGGAGTCTCCGTGTCGCTCACGGGCGACTTCTCCGGAGACGGCAAGGCACTCGAGCAGGGCTATGACCTCTGGGCGCAGGACGAGAACGCGAAGGGCGGGCTCCTCGGCCACCACGTGACCATGAAGTACGTCGACGATGCGAGCAGCACCACCCAGGTCGTGACCAACTATCAGAACCTGATCAACCAGGACCGCGTCGCGCTCGTCTTCGGACCGTTCAGCAGCCTGCTCACGATCCCCGCGTCGACCGTCACCGATCGCTTCGGCTACGCCTTCCCCGAGCCCGCGGGCGGCGGCCCGGCCGTCTTCGCTCGCACCCCGGCCATTCATTCTCTGTTCTTCGTGCAGCCCGCGCCCGTCGTGGACAACCTCGTCAGCTTCGTGCACTGGGTGCTCTCGTTACCCGCCTCGGAACGCCCCGCGACGGCCGCCTACTCCACTGAGGACGACCCGTTCACGCAGCCTCAGGTGGACACGGCTAAAGCCCTTCTCGAGGCCGGCGGCATCAGGACGTTGTCGTACAAGGTCTATCCAGCCGAGACGACCGACTTCACGCCGCTCGCACAGCAGGTGATCAACGCCAACGCGGACATCGTGGTGGTGGGAAGCCAGGAGCCGGACTCCGTCGCGTTCATCAAGGCGTTCCAGCAGCAGCACTACAATCCCAAGGCGCTCGTCTTCACCGGGGGCCCGGATCAAGGGAAGGACTTCTCGGACAAGGTTGGGGCTGCGAACACCGAGGGCGTCATGGTTCCCGCCGGATGGTGGTCGAGCGCCAACACACCGGACAACACCAAGTTCGTGAGTGAATTCATCGCAAAGTACGGCGGCACGCCGGGCGACATCCCCAGTGACGCCGCCGAGGCCTACAGCGTCGGTGAGGTCGTCGACCAGGCCGCGCAGAAAGCCCACAGCATCGCCAACTCCGCGCTCATCACGGCGCTGCATACCGGCACCTATCAAACCGTGCAGGGTCCGATAGCGTTCGACTCGATCGGACGGCCGAACGGCTCCACGTTCCTCGTCCAGTGGCAGAACGGCGTGACCGTGCCCGTCTACCCGCCCGCCGCGGCCGTCGCTCAGCCGGAGTACCCCAAGCCCGCCTTCTCCGGGTGACCAGGGGGGCTGGGTGACCCTCATCCTGGAGGCCGTCGTCTTCGGCATCCTCACGGGTGGCGTGTATGCGCTGATGGCCTCCGGGTTGACGCTGATCTTCGGCGTGATGCGAATCATCAACGTGGGTCACGGAGCCCTCGTGATCCTCGGTGCGTACCTGAGCTTCGCGCTTCTGCGATCGGCCAACATCGACCCGTTCGTGAGCCTGATCATCACGATGCCGGCGATGTTCGCCCTCGGCGTGGTGCTGCAGATCGTCTTCATTCGCCCGCTGAAAGAGGACCGTGAGGCGCTGTCCGTCCTGGTCACCTACGCAATCGCCCTCGGGATTGAGGGGCTGCTCGGGTTTCTGTTCACGGACAACTTCGTCCAGTTGAACGCGTGGTACGAGACGGCGTCGTTCGCCGTATTCGGGTTCCACATCGCCTACGTCTACGTTTTCGGATTCGGTCTGTGCCTGGCGCTGCTGGGTGTCATCTTCCTCATCCTGTATCGCACGACCTTCGGGTCCGCGGTCCGGGCGACGATGCTCAACCGGACGGCGGCGCAGCTGGTGGGCGTGAACGTCGACCGAGTCTCGGCGATCGCATTCGGAATCGGCGTCGCAACCGCCGCGGCCGGTGGGGTCGTCTTCGGGATGACCAACGCCTTCAACCCGGGCAGCCACTACGACCTGATATCGAGACTGCTGACCATCATCGTGCTCGGCGGGCTCGGAAGCCTGCGCGGCGCCATCATCGCGGCGGTGGGCATGCTCATCATCGAGGACGTGACCGCAGTCGTGATCTCGCCGGTGTGGGCGAGCTTCGCCTTCTTCCTGCTTCTGGTCGTGGTCCTGGTCGTGCGACCCCAGGGTCTCTACGGGATCCGCGTGCGGGAGCGCATATGAGATCGGTGGTCAACGTTCGCGTCGCCAAATGGGCGGCGCTCGTGCTCCTTGTCGCCCTTGCGGTTTCTCTGCCGCTCTTCGAGTCCGACCCCGCCACGGTCAACATCGCTGTGTTCACGGTGATGTATGTCGGCCTCGCCACGGCGTGGAACATCATGGGCGGCTACACCGGGTATGTCTCACTCGGCCACGCCGCGTTCTTCGGGTTCGGCGCCTATGCGTTCGGCCTCGTTCTCGCACATCTCGGCATCCAGGGCGGGTACGAGCCGTTTGTGTTCGTTCCCATTGCCGGCGCACTGACAGTGGTGCTAGCCCTGGTCATCGGGTGGATTGCCCTGCGCACCCGCGCGGCGACGTTCGTGATCGTCACGATCGCGATGATGTTCATGGTCCAGCTCCTCGCCGAGAACCTCACCGGCCTCACCGGTGGTGGATCGGGGCTCAGCTTCCCGGTACCCCCGTGGAGCGGCGACTTCTTCGACACGCCGTTCTACTACGCGATGCTCTTCATGGCGCTCGTCTCGCTCGCCATCTCATGGTGGATCCGGCGTTCCAAATTCGGCCTCGGCCTGCTGGCGATCCGCGATGACGAGGACAAGGCGCTCGCAGTCGGCGTGCCCGCACATGCCTACAAGCTGACCGCCTTCATGATCAGCGCCGGCCTCGTCGGCATGATCGGCGCCGTGTACGGTTATTACGTCACGTACATCTATCCGCAGTACGCGATCGACCCGCTGGTTGGCATCTCGCTGGTGCTGATGGTGTTCCTCGGCGGCCTCGGGACGCTCTGGGGTCCGGTGCTCGGGGCGGTCATCCTGGAGCCGGCCCAGCTGTGGCTCGCCTACAACTTCGGCGCGAGCCTGCTCTATCTCGTCTTCTACGCAGCAGTGTTTCTCCTCGTCATCCTGCTGCTCCCTCGTGGCATCGTCCCCTCGGTCGGTGACCTCGTGAAGCGGATCACCGCACGGCGTGCCGTCGGACCGCCCGATACGGCACCCACCACCGTGGCCGGGGTCCACTCGCCGTGAGCCTGCTCGAAGTCGAGGGACTCTCGAAGCACTTCGGCGGGGTGACTGCGGTTGACGGCTGCACGCTGTCGCTGCCGCCCGGGAGCATCACCGGCCTCATCGGACCCAACGGGTCGGGCAAGACCACGGTCTTCAACCTGATCACCGGGTTCATCGGCCAGGACTCCGGCGACGTCCGCTTCAACGGCAGGTCGATCTCGGGCTTCGGGCCGAACCGCATCTACGGGCTCGGCATCGGCAGGACGTTCCAGCTCGCTCGAATCTTCCCGCGCCTGACAGCCCTCGAGAACATGCTCGTACCGGTGCGCCGATCGGGCCTCCGAGCGCTCTTCTCGCGCGGCCAGTGGCACGAGGAACGCAACCGCGCCATGGACATGCTCGCCGCCATGGACATCGGTCACGTCGCCGGGTTGCTCGGTGGCTCGCTGTCGTACGGGCAGCGCAAGCTGCTCGAGCTCGCGGCCGTCATGATGGCGCGCCCCCAACTTGTGCTCCTCGACGAACCCGCCGGCGGCGTGAATCCCGCGCTCATCGAGCGGATCGGCGAGCACATCCGCGAGCTCAACCGCGAGGGCGTCACCTTCCTGCTCGTCGAGCACAACATGCCGTTCGTGATGGGGCTGTGTCAGGAGATCCTCGTCCTCAACCGTGGTGCCGTGCTGGCGCGAGGCACTCCCGCCGAGGTCCGTGGCAACGCCGCGGTGCTCGACGCGTACCTGGGTGCATAGGTGACCGCACTTCTCGAACTGGACGGGGTGACCGCGGGGTATGGCGGCGGCGATGTGCTCCATGAACTGGATCTCGCCGTCGATGAAGGCGGCATCACCTGCGTCGTGGGACCCAACGGCGCGGGGAAGTCGACGATCCTTCGCCTTGTCAGCGGATTGATCAAGCCGCGCCTCGGGGTGCTGCGCTTTCGCGGCGAGTCGATCGCCGGGCTGAGCCCCCGCCAGATTCTCAAGCGCGGCATCGTGCAGGTCCCGCAGGAACGCAGTCTGTTTCCGACGATGACCGTCTGGGAGAACGTGCGCATGGGCGGCTACACGCTCTCGGATCGCGCGCTGCTGGAGCGCCGGATGGACAACGTTTGTCAAACGTTTCCCATCGTCGCCGAGCGCCGCCACGAACGCGTCGCGGCGCTGTCCGGTGGGCAGCAGAAGATCGTGGAATTCGCTCGCGCGCTGATGCTCGACCCGAAGCTGCTCATCCTTGACGAGCCGTCGATGGGACTCGACCCGAAGACGCACACGGTGGTGTTCGACCTGATCCGCGACATGAACGAGGCGGGTCGAACCATCCTGCTGGTCGAGCAGAACGCGCGCTCGGGGCTCGGGCTTGCCAGCCACGGCGTGGTCCTGGAGAGCGGGCGCGTGCGACTCGAGGGGACCGGGGCCGCCGTCCTCGGAAACGGCGAGATCGGGCGCCTGTTCCTCGGAGCGCCGGTGTGATCGACCCGACGATGAACCGAGTGCAGATCGCCGCACATCACTGGCAGCCGCGATTCGTCGCCAACGGCATCGACGTGAACGACTTCGAGGATGTCGTCGCCCGGACGGTCGACTGGGCGGACTGGGGCCCCAACTGGCACACGATGGGTCGTGTCCACGAGGGCATCGGCCGTGAGGCCGAACGTCATAGGCGCACGGTGTCAGCCGCGGCGGCATACCAGCGGGCGGCGTGGTGCTACCACCTCGGCAAGTTCCTGTGGTTCGAGGATCTCGAGCTGCATGGGGCGTTGCGCGACAAGGCGGTCGCGGTCTACCGGCGTGCGCTCGCCGACCTGGATCCGCCGGCCGAGCGCATCGAGATCCCCTTCGAGGGGCACATCATCCCTGGTCATCTCCGGCGTCCGCGTGCCGCCTCGACGCCGCCGCTGGTGCTCATCGTGCCCGGCCTCGACTCGTCGAAGGAGGAGATGTTCAGCATCGAGGAAGAGTTCCTTCGCCGCGGGATGGCCACCCTCAGCATCGACGGACCGGGCCAGTCCGAGAACGAGGTGGCATTCGCGATCCGTCCGAATTGGGAGACGGTGATCACCCCGGTGCTCGACCACCTCGCTGCGGTCGGTCTCGACAGCACATTCGGCCTGACCGGCCTCATGGGCATCAGCATGGGGGCCATCTACGGACCCCGGGCGGCCGCGTACGAGCCACGTCTCAACGCGATCATCGGACTCGCCGGCCCATACAACCTCGGCGAATGCTGGGACGCGCTCAATCCACTCACGCGTGGCGGCTACGTCTTCTACACCAAATCCTCAGGGGAGGAGGAGGCGCGGGAGAAGGCCTATGGTCTCAATCTCCATGGCGTGCTCGACAAGGTCACGCAACCGCTGCTCGTGATCCACGGCGCCCGCGACCGGCTCTTTCCGCCCGCCCAGGCGGAGCGCATCGCGAGCGAAGCACCCAACGCGACCCTCCTCATGTACCCGGACGGCAATCACGTGTGCAACAACATCGCGTACAAGTATCGACCGGTGATGGCCGACTGGATGAGCGAGCAGCTGCGATGAGGACGCGCATCGGCGACGGCGGAGCGGGCGCAACCGCGCACTCCGGCCGATGCTCACGGGAGATCTTGAGATGAGCCGCGATACGCATGGAGGCATTCCCCCGAGCCCCGGTCGCATGAACGTCGATTTCGAGGAACGGGTTGACTTCACGAGACTGCGTGCGCACCGCCTGTCGCGCGCCCGGCAGGCTCTCGACGCGTCGGATCTCGGTGCGGTCCTGCTGTTCGACATCAACAACATCCGGTACGTGTCGGCGACGATGATCGGCGAGTGGGCAAGGGACAAGGTTGCCCGCTACGCGCTGCTGACTCGCGGAGGGGAGCCAATCGTCTGGGATTTCGGGTCGGCCGCCCGGCATCATCAGCTCTATTCGCCGTGGATCCGACCGGAGAACAGCCGCGCGGGGATGCTCGGTCTTCGCGGTGCAGTCGCGCCGGATGCCGGCCTGATCGTGCGCGCCGTGGCGGAGATCCAGTCCGAGCTCGCCGCAGCGGGCGTCGCGGGGATGCCGCTCGGCGTCGACATCGCAGAGACGCCGATGCTGCTCGAGCTGCTCAGAGTGGGCATCGAGGTTCGCGACGCGCAGCAGGTCATGCTCGACGCACGTCTCATCAAGTCCGCTGACGAGATTGCGCTGCTCTCCACAGCCGCGGCGATGGTCGACGGCGTGTATCAGGACATTGCCGAAGCGCTGAAGCCCGGCGTTCGCGAGAACGAGATCGTGGCGCTCGCGAACAAGCGCCTCTATGAGATGGGGTCCGATGACGTCGAGGCGATCAACGCCGTGTCCGGGGAGCGCTGCAATCCCCATCCGCACAACTTCTCGGATCGACTCATCCGCCCCGGCGACCAGGCGTACTTCGACATCATCCAGTCCTTCAACGGCTATCGCACCTGCTACTACCGCACGTTCGCGGTGGGCCGTTCGACTCCCGCGCAGCGCGACGCGTACGCTCGGGCCCGGGAGTGGATTGATGCGGCGATCGACCTGGTGAAGCCTGGGACCGCAACCGATCAGATCGCCCGGCTGTGGCCGGAGGCGACGAGCTTCGGGTTTCAGAGTGAGATGGCCGCGTTCGGCCTGCAGTTCGGGCACGGGCTTGGGCTCGGCCTGCACGAGCGCCCGATCATCTCGCGCCTCAATTCGCTCGACCATCCCATCGAGCTTCGGGAGGGAATGGTCTTCGCACTCGAGACGTACTGCCCCGCCACAGACGGGCGGTCTGCGGCGCGAATCGAGGAGGAGGTCGTGGTCACGTCGAGCGGCTGCTCGCTGCTGACGCTGTTCCCGGCTGAAGAGCTGTTTGTGAGCAACAAGTACTAGCCGAGTCTCAGAGGCGATCCAGAGGAGATCCAAGCCATGACATCAACCGCTCACGATCCCGCAGAGACCGCGGGACCCCCGGGGATCGACCCGGCGGCGCTGCATCGCCCTGACGGCGCCGTCGAGACCCCGACACAGCTGGCGCTGTACACGCAGATGGTGCGGATGCGCAAGTTCGAGACCCGTGCATACGACCTCTTCATGGAGAACCTCGTCAAGGGAACCAGTCACCTGTCCCTGGGCCAGGAAGCCATCGCC
>Ga0208696_1002188_pt1 | contig 10720 bp, 18 predicted proteins | sample Sb_taG_9_FD_187711 | JGI IMG/M metagenome (GOLD analysis project Ga0208696, IMG submission 187711) | Peat soil microbial communities from Weissenstadt, Germany - Sb_50d_b_LC metaG (SPAdes) (version 2) | ecosystem: Environmental > Terrestrial > Soil > Wetlands > Peat | place: Germany...
CTGGGTGATCGACCTTGGCCCCGATGGCGGCGAGGCCGGTGGGCGCATTGTCGCCAAGGGTCCGCCCGAGACGCTCAAATCGTTTCCCGAGAGCCGGACGGGCCAGTACCTGGAGCAACGATCCCGGACCTCCCTCAAAACCGGTTGAAGCGTGAAACCGGGAAACAGACGCTAGCTGATACTGCGCTCTGCGCGGAACGCGGAGGCGGGGGGCCGCTCAATCATCCAGCAAGAGCGCTCGAAAACCGGCCTGACGGAAATGATGATCAGCGGACAGTGCCTCTTGCTGTTCGTCGTCGGCTTCGATGAGCCCGGCTTCCTGCGAGGTGGTCACGTCGATGTTGCGACGGCGAAGGCCATTGGCGACGGCCGGATCGCAACACTCATCCAGGTGGAAGCGAATCGTCCGAGCCATTGGGCTTCCTGGACTCAAGGAGTTTCTGGAGCTTCGACGGCGGGGACTTCGCCTTCAGATCCTCGACGAAACGCTTCCCTTCCTCGATGTCGGCGTCGATTTCCTGCTTGTGATCGTAGTAATAGGCGAGAGCCGCATGCACCTGGGCGAGAGTGTTCGTCGGGTGGCTGGTCACGATTTCATCGGCACTCATGCCCATCCGTTCGTGGCATACTGCTATGTGCTCGACCTTGATGCGGTGTCCCTCAATCCGGGGCTTGCCACCGCAGACGCCGGGAGTGCGGACGATATGCGTCGTCTCAAGGGTCTCTGTTCGTGGAATGGTTGTGGGTTCCATGAGTTTCATCTTACACGAAATAGCTGGAAGAACCAACGGAAACTGGGAGGAAATGAGGTTGCGCTGGGCGAGGGCTCTCATGTTTTCTTATCTGCGTCAATCTGCGGAAGAGAAGAAGACAGGAGCGATGCGGCATGTCGGAGGGCCACGCGCAAACCGGTCTCGGTTCATCTTTTCGAAGGCTATGGGGTCACGAAGGCTATGGGGTCACGAAGGCTATGGGGTCACGAAGGCTATGGGGTCACGAAGGCTATGGGGTCACGAAGGCTATGGGGTCAGGCCGAGTTTCAAGCCAGCTTGAAACTCGGCCTGACCCCGCGAGACGAGGAGGATCATTCGGCCAGCTCTCCCCGTCGCGCCGCCTCCCGTTCGGCCTCACGGGTCCGCAGACATTCCTCGTCGACTTTGCGCATCAATTCGCTGTCGCGGAACATGCCGACCACTTTGCGCCAATCCTTGCGAGCCTGGTCGGGCTCCTTGGTCGCAATGACCTTCTCCAAGGCCTCGACTCGTTTGGCAAGCGATTCCAAGGTCAGGTCAGTCATTGTGCCGTCTCCCCCAGATACTCGAACAGCCCCTGGCATTTTACTGTGCTAGGTTTACTTCTTGGAATCTGTCTCTCGGCTTTTCCATGCCCCCAGTTCCTTCCGCCAGTTGGCCCCTCATCCTTTTTGTCCAGCAGGAGATTGGGGGCCATCCACTTATCCTGGAGATTGGGGGCCATCCACTTATTCTGGGTATCAGAAAGCGGGCAGCGCCGTCCACTAACCAGAAAGTGGCTGGCCCCGTCCCCTTCAGAAAGTGGGTGGCCCCATCTGGTCCTTCAGAAAGTGGGTGGCCCCATCTGGTCCCCCGGACCAGGCAAGCGAACGAGCGTCGGCGCTGGCTCAGTCCACTTCTGCGTGAATCATGTCGTGCCATCGTTGAACGGTTGGAGTTCTCATGCCTTGGTGCCAGGAGTCGACTCCCTGGATGCTTCAGCAATCAAGCCATCCAACACCACCCCGGCCCACGGCGGAGTCCTTGCCCAGAGCACCGGCAATCGCTGGGACAACGCCGCCTGCGCTTTGCCAAGCCAGAAGTCGAACAGTTGATCGATCTCCCATCGGGGATGCTGTTGAGCTTCTGAGAGCATTCCACCGGGTAGCTCAACTGCGATCTCGGCCTCGTATGCAATGTCCAGCACCAGTTGGCCAAGAACTCCAGTGTAGAAAATGATTCGCTCCCGCCCTCGAACTGGTTCTGGACCGATATTGCGCCCGGCGTCAAAGGCCGTATCGAACTCCTTCAGGAGATCAGCACGTTTCCCCTTGCTGCTTGCTACAAACGCTTCTCGCATCCGATCCGAAGTCTCAAGGATTAACGGATAGATGTGATTCAGCACCCGTCCCAACCACTGGCCCGAGAACTTGCAATAGAGAGATAGCCGCTCGAACTTCTCTCGCAGTGCAACGACATCCGCCTGCGTAAGGGTCAACTGACTCCGACTCTCTTTCACCTCACGCTCTAGCTTCCTCAGTTGCTCATGCCAGAGCTCTTTGTCCCTCTTGTTGAGCTCCTCTCGAAATCGTATCGCTTCCCGATAAGCCTGGAGATTGTCTCGGTCTGGCGCCAGCCGCCTAGCATGAAGAGAGTTGATCACCCCTACGGTTACCAGAGAGACGAACAAGAGTGACCAGGCGGGCACTGGAGTCGAGATAATTCTTAAGGCTGGACTCAGCCATGGACTCATTCCCCGGTCGATACGGTTGGCCAGCAAGCTCGCCGCAAGGCCGATGACAAATGGACAAAGGACAAACTCAAACAGGATCGACAGCAGGGTCCGCTTCTTCTCGACCGACTCCGACATCGATGGCTCTCCCGAGATCCCAGGCACGTTCCTCGAATCGAAAGGTCCTTTATAACTATTCTCTCAGACCGTTGCCGGACGCACCAACGTCGCGAAGCCATCTGTATCGATCTGCTCTTCAGCCCAGGCGACAATGCGTGGCTCAATGAGCGCTAAACCCTGCTTCGGGGTTCACACTGGCCAGAGTGGGCCAAGGGGCCCGTCCTCGCCGGTATCGATGAGATCGCCGAGCTCCGACGATTGCCCTGACATGAGGGCGGCCAGCTTCTCAAAGTCGCCTCGCGATGCTCTGATAGCCGCGTCCTCTCGTCCCGGCTGTGCAATCGATACCGCCTCGATCATCAAGCGTGCCGCGGCTTCGGCGTACTCCCCGACGGGGCTGGGGTCCCTTCTCGCGCGGTGGGCCGCCTGGGCTGCGTAGCAGGCGGAGAAGCCAGCCCGAGGCGCCGCGTTCTTCCCGTATTCTCCCCGATTTGCTAGACTCCGCACCATATCCAAAACCTCGTTATCCGCATTAGCGACTTCAAGGGAGATTCGCCCTGTGGCAAAGTATTCCGCCGACTGAACGGCTCTCTCGACCAGCAACTCGGCATTCCTATCACCCGGACCGTCGAGCTTAAACAGGTGGTGCACCCGCTGCGCGCATCGGGCGGCAAAAGCCACCTGAGAACGGATGGGTAGTGCGATCAGTTCATCCACGCGAGGAAGAGTAGCCAAAGCTGACTCCTGCTTTCATCACTTTGTCCTCTTGCCTAACCGGACCACATATCGGACTAGCTGAATTGTCCTTCCGGAAGCCCAGCTCCCTCGGTATCCACGCCCGCCCTCGGGGGCAGGAACTCGGGGTTCTGCTCTTCAAGGCCCACGATCACCGACTCACAGACTGAGGCAAAGCGCGCGATTTCGTCCGCCAGCAGCGGGACCGTTTCCCCCGGCCTTCCAGCCTGAGTAAGCGCTGCGTACGCCTCATCAACCATCCCCAGGTTGTGGCCAAGGACATGCCGCTTCTCGATATTGATCCCGAGGAATTGGCGGTCATCTTCGCAGAGACCTGCATACGGGTCGAACCCGAATCGCGCGTAAAGTTCTTGCCCGCGTTGAATATTCTGAAACCGAGTGCCGATCGCCTTCTTCGAGCAAAGCACATCGGCTTCAGCAGGCAGCCTCTGCTTGATCAGAAAGCGATAGATGACCTTGTGATAAGCCTCGAACGCCGTCAAGACGTCCTCGTGCGCATTGCCGAGCAGCCGATAGGCCAGCTCCCGATCGCCGTCTTCACCGATTTTCTTTGCGAGGTCGATCTGCTGGCCGATCAGCTGGATTTCTCGACGGAAGTGGACGTGAATGTTCCGCCCGCCACAATCCGGGCAGAAGAGCGCCGCCGCGTAGACCCCATACGAACGCTGGCAGATGTCACATGTCAGATCCCGAAGAAGGTCTCGCCGCCGAATGAGCGGAGGCAGTGAGTGTAGACGATTCGACTCCACCTTCACGCGGATGAAGCCGCTGCCAAGGCCACGCCCAAGATCCTTGAGCATACCGTGTATTGCGTCATGGACATCTTCCTTCGCAGCCCAAAGCACCTGTTTCTTGGCTGCCTCCATGTCCCCTTTGAAAAGAAAAGCCCTATCCGCCGCATCCGTGCCGCAATAGGGGCAGGTTGTCCCCGGAGTATCCTGCTGCCGACGGATAAGCGTCACATGAGCGTTGCTCACCGTGCGGCCCGAGGGTGCTTTCCCGAGCTGGAAAAGTCCAGGGACACATCCCGCCGAAGGGCAGTCACGATGAATCTTGCCGGAGGTGCTTCTCGGAATGGGCATCTCGAGTTTCATCCGTTCGTTCGTGCCGCCTGTCCGGTATTTCTGTAGCCGCGTAAATTCAAAGTCGCTCATTGTGATGCCTCACCAATCCTTCTTCGAACCAACAAGCTGCGCACAAACTATTCCTTAATTTTATTATACGATATGCGGCTCTCAAAGATTTGACCGACCCTCCCCGTTTTGGCCTCGATGACCATGTCTACCTGGAAAAAGTCGCCTAACCGCCCCTCGATCATCTCTATCCCTCGACCGGCATACCCATTCCTGTTCAAGCACCCCTCTCCCTCACGCCCAACTTGACGACGCATGATAAAACCGGTTAACTTGCCTTGGCAAAACACGTTACGGCAGGGCACCATGGGGGAGCTCTCCGCCGCACGCGCGGCAGCTCATGGGGCTTGCGTCCGGCTACACCGGTGGCCACCAAGTCCTCGGACGGGTAAGGAACCAGCAGCTTCTGGAGCGTCACCTTGCCCCGGATCGCCGCGTCGAGGCAGACGCCGTCATCCGCCCTGTTGATTCTCCGGGGCAGTCGAAACCGCCGGGATAACTAGCGAACCAGGCGCCCAGATGGCGGTGAGTTGAATATCGGTTTCCTCATCGAGATGAAACCGCTGATGTCCGGAGGGTACCGCTTGACCCCGTGCCGGTCGTTGTTCAGAGTTAATTCGGCTCTGATGCACGTGCGAATGCCTCTCGAAACACATCTATAAATTTTGGACCAGTAAATAACTTCAATTGGTTTATATCTACCAAGGTATTCGTCCCATCTTCCATCAAGACACGATGGTTCTTAGTGCCTGTCTTTCCGGAAATAATAGCTACGGGCAGCAATCCCCGAGTTCGATGGCCCCATATCCGAAGCGAATCCTCTCCCGCGTACTTGTCATGCTTGGCACAGTGGCTGGCCAGTCGTTCTATCCTTCCCATGAGCCCCAGGATAATGTCTACTTTCTCCTCATCAATATCTTTGGGTCCTTCCCAGGTTCTTTCCCAATCGTCGGGTTCGTGAAGCTCCGCCGCGATTTTCCCGTACAGCTTTCGCAAGGGCGGGATCAAGCGAGTCGCGTCCCGCTTTCCACTTGGCAGCTTTAATATATTCTGACATTCTGTTGTCACTTTGGCAGACAAATGCTTGTAGCCCCGATACACCCCCAATTGTGCGACCCTGCTGATGATTTGAGTCAAAGGCGTTGTCTCTAAATGCTCTTTTCCAGCCACCAAAGACGCATCGCGAGCCATCTTCTCCAGGTAATTCCGCTCGTTCTTAATCTGTCGTCTCGCCTCCTCAAACGCAGCTTTACGTTTCTGATATAGATCGGTTCTTTCTTGTTCCGACATGGCTCTATAGCCAAGATCGTAGGCCTTATGGATTGCAACGACGACCAGCGAACCAATACCACCCCACAACGCAGCTCTCGGTTCATGCTCCGGTTGAGCTAAGTACCACCTAGCAATGCAGAACACTCCAAATACGGCTCCCGCGACATCCGCTAAGTCTCTAACCATCTTGATGAACTCCTAGTGATCACTGATGGCGGGAAACCGTGTCAAACCGAAATCCGCTCCACTATCCCCCGCGTCACATGCTTCTTCCGCCGGTCGTAAAGGACGTCGGTAAGGATTCGTGCAAAAAAACCCACACAGCCAATGGGAACTTGCAGAAACGCTAGCGAATTGGCCAAGAGACACTGATCAAGTTTAGCATCCACCTTTTGTCGGCAATATGACTGGCAGATAAGGCCGATGCACGAAAACAGGCAGAAGGTAAACCTTTTGTCACATCAATGGTTAAGAAATTAACCCTGTGTGTGTTTTTTTACCAGAATCCTTACCGACGTCCGATCTCTCTCCAGGACGTCGAAACGCTGCGCGAACGCCTCTTCCCCGCCTCCGACCCCCGCGACGTCCTCGCCGCCCGCGATTCACTGAAACAACTCCTCGGCCTCCGCCTGCTCGATCCCTGAATTAGTTGTCGAAACTAGCCAGCACACTGGCCTCGCCAGTCTGCTTATCGAGCCAAATATCTAACTTTCCGCAACCTGCATACTCTTGAGCCTTATCGTGGCAGGATGAAGCAACGACCTCATCGAATTCAAAATCTACTATAATGTGAATGTCCTGTTCTTCATCTATCGGTGTTCGTGGCTTGAACACGTGTCTATGTGGAAGCCCGCCGTTCTTGCAGAATTCGTCCGTCGGCAACTCGTCTTCCTTTATCTCTAGTGCACCTATTAATGCGTCGTCAAATTCGTCTGTGCCATAGGCCGCCAATGCAGCCGGCAAGGTAATCCGCCTTCCTGAGTACAAATAATCACCCATTGGGAATCCTCCAAAGTCGCTTCCCTAGTTCCTTTCATCCGCCCCCATCCAACCGGGCACCCTAAACTATTTAAGATGGCCTGGTTACCGTGAGGGTGTCGTCGAGGATCGACGCCGCACATTTTGTCGCTAAATAGCAGAAGACCCAGCTCACCGAACGTTCCGCCTACGAGCAGCATTTCCTTGAACTATGCGACCTACTTGGCCTCGGCCTCAAAGGCCAAACCCGACTTCCTGATACGGGTCGCCTGGCCTATGCGGGCTGATGCGGATCGTCACCTTGCGATCGAGCCGCTTGAGAAAATCGAGCAGCTTGTCCGTGGTGAAGCGGCTGAAATGCCCGTTCATCAGGTGAGACACCTCAGGCTGCTTGATCCCGAGCAGCGAAGCGATCTCCCGCTGCGCCAGGTTTTTCTCCTTCAATATCGTATGGACATGGAACCCGATCTTCGCCCGCGCGAATAGCTCGTCGGAATCGTCAAGCCCCAGATCGGCGAAGACATTGCCGGAGCCTGCCTCGAATTCGGGCTTAGCCTGATGATCATCCTTCATGTTTAGCCCTCTCCTTCGCCTCCGCGTAACGCTGTTTTATCACTTCAACATCCTTCTTAGGTGTCGCAATTCCCTTCTTCGACTTCTTCTGGAAGGCATGCAGCACGTAGATTCTCTCGCCAAGCTGAACTGCTACCACCGAGCGATACGCGTCCCCTTCATACCGCAAGGCGATTTCAATGATGCCGCTGCCTACCCCCTTGAACGGCTTGGCGTCCCTCGGCATCCCGCCAAACTGGATCAGTTGCAGCTCGTCGCCCATCAGCTTTTGCGCCCCCTCGGGAAAGCCCTGGATGTTGCGCCTGGAGTTACCCATCCAAACCAGTGGCCGTAGCACCGGCGGTTCCAGATCATCGTCCACGTCCATGCTGGCCACGCTTCATGTCCTCCATTCTATAGGAGATTTCCTATCAGGTCAACTTCCGCCTGTCAAATACCCTCGCGTGAGACAAGGTGAAGCATATAAGGCAGGCTGCTGCGGGCAACAACACCGATCCACCAGGCCGGACGGTCATGCGTTCAGCCTCCGCCGGTAGTTGAAGAACGTCGCCCGGCATCCTCCCCCGTGCTCGACGAACGCCCTGGCCCGTTCTGCGGTGCTGCCGTAGGCATCGCTGGCCAGCAGCTCGGCGGCGATCCGGGCCCGCTTGTTGTCAATCTCAACCGCCAGGACGTCGGTCCAGTCCATGCCGGCGGCCTTGAGCTCCCTGGCCCGCACGTAGTGGCGCATCGACGGCTCACGAATCCGGTGCAGGTTGGCGGCAAACCACTCATAGATTTCCCGGTCGTCGAACCAGGTCCCGGCCTTGCGGTGCACCTCGGCCGCTCCGGGCTCGAACAGCACCACATGCCCCCGATCCTGGAGCGCCGCCACGTTCTTGTTGAGCGTCTTCCAGTCGTTGCAGATGATGGCGACCCGGCTCTTGGTGGTGAACTCCCTCGGGATGCCCTGCGACACCCCGCCGCCGCATTACGGCCGGTGGGGCGGCTTGGCGGGGCAAGAGACTAGCACGAGGGGGCGGAGCTGGGGCAGGTCGGGGCAGAAGGTTACCAGTTGTTCGCTCGCCCAGCCAACTGGATCAGACTCATCGCCAGGTCATCCAGCTTATGCTTCTTCATTACGTCGAGTCGGCTCTTCAAGAGCAGCCTAACCCGCATCTTCGGGGACACCGGTTTTTTCTCCACTTCCGCCGCGCCCGCCGTGAGTTCAAAAAACACCCTCTTGGCCAATGGTAGGTTCGTAACCGGGTTCACCTCACTGTCGTAGGCCATCCCGATGTTCTTATCCGGGAGCAGGAGTATCACCTGACCACTACCGCGGCCTGGTGGCGGGATTTTCACGACGACTTTCGCTAGCTGCCCGCTCCGCACGCGGAGAGTCCCGAGATCGACCGTCCGGTCTGTCCATGGATCGAGACCGAAGATGCACACGGTATCGCCGACAGCCGGCTTGTCATACGAGAAGACATGTGGGGACCGTGCGGAGGCATTCTGGGCCATCATGGCCAAAGTGAGAATGAGACTGGTCATCGCTGGCTTGCTCCGCGTTGCGGTCACCTCCGGCGACCTGGTGTCGGTTCGGGGGCCACGAGCTAACCTTCATCATACCGCTCACCGCCGCGGCTTGCCCTGTTCCTGACGACGCCTTGAGAGCAGGCCCGCCAGCTCGCCCGCGGTATCGTGCCTCGCATCTTCGTACGCCAAGACCATGTCGAGCGTCGCGTGGCGCGTGAATTTCTGGAAGTCTTGGACGTGGCGTCCCTCGTTGAGCAGGGTGGTTGCCGCGGAATGGCGGAGCACGTGAGGCCGCACCACGTATTTCAGTCCCGCCGCCCTGCTGAGTCGGCCGACGATCTGCCGGATGGATTCCCCTGTCAGCCGAATGTCCGGGGCGACCTGGTGCCCGTCACACCGATGGAAGAGCGGCCCGGGCTCGGGGCCGCGCGCCTCGATCCAGTCGGCCAGCAATTGCCCGGTTGCTTCCGGCAGCGTCATCCGTTGCTATCGGAACCCCGGGCCGCAGGCCCGCAGCACGAAGGCGGGCACGCATTGCCTGCATCCGCCGCCCAGGGCCTGTCGTGTGTTCGGTAGGCTGCCAGGGCCTCCCCGTCTCGGGGTCAAATCAGATTGCGTTCGCGGGCCCGAATCAGGCCGTGATGGGCCATCAGCCGGAGGTCGTCCTTGTGGGCGACGATGGCCGTGCTTGCCGCGGCGTAGGGCCCGCGGACGATGTCCTTGTAATTGTCGAGCGGCAGGCCCGTATACGCGGGGGGAACAGGGTCGCCCGGCCGGAGGTGTTTACCTGTCGGGAGCTTGACGATCGATGCCATCCGGCCCGTCTCGGGGAACACGTCGGAGTTCTCGCCCGAGAACTCGACCAGGGCGTTGAGACTTGGGAGGTGTCCCATGAAGACGACGGCCCGGCGGCGGTCCGGGTCGCCCGCCGACTCGCGGTTGCAGAAGCCGATGACGACGGGGACCTCCCGCGTCCCAACGCGGAGCCGCGTCCCATAAGCCTCCCCGTAATGCTCTATGCCTTCCGGCCAGTGGTAGTCGAACGGCGGGACCGGCCCCCACTCGCGGCCGTCCAGCAGCGAGGCGATGTCGGGCGGCTGCGGAGGAGTCAGGACGGGGGTCGGGGCGGTTGCGGTGCTAGTCATCTCGGCGGTCCTTTCTGAAGTTGGGTAAGCGAGCGGTGGTATGTTCATAAATTTCAGGAGGGCGGGCTCGGTCGTCCGCCACTCGCCGTTGACCTTGAACCCGTCGAGTCGGCCGGAATCCAGCTCGGTCCGCACTGCGTCGGGAGTAGTCAGGAGCCGCTCGGCCGTAGCCTCGACGGTCAACACAACCGGAAACGACGACATGGCGTGGATGCCCCCTGGTGAAATTCCTGATACTCGCTCAACCCGCTTACGCAATTTAGAATACCAAAACCCAGACCGTGAGTCAAGCACGTTACAAGCGAGGTTCCCAAGTACCGTTGTTCTGCGGGGAGCCTTAGCGGGAGATAAAGGGGATTATTTACCTCTATCCGGGGATCGGCCCTAGACGCTTGCATGCACTCGGAAGATGGCCGGCCAGGGATACCCGGCCCGTCTGAGCGAATGGGGCCACCCACTTTCTGGCTCAGAAGAACCGTGGGTGGCCCCATCCGTCCTGACGTCCCCATCAATCTCTCTGGAGCGCGCTTGCAGAGCGGATAGGAGCGGGTGTTCACTACATGCTCTAGCACTGATGCTTCTGACAAGGTCTTATCCAGCCTGACCGAGGTCGAGCGAAACTACTCCTGCCGGAATTTCGTATGGTGTCCTTGCGTCAGGAAAGCTTTGGGAAGGAGGAAGAGACTCGAGCTCTGAAACCTTTCGTTGAAACCCTGCGGGTACGAATCCCGCCTGGCAAAGCTGGACCAGCAGCCAGAAGCGAGT
>Ga0208696_1002190_pt1 | contig 10715 bp, 7 predicted proteins | sample Sb_taG_9_FD_187711 | JGI IMG/M metagenome (GOLD analysis project Ga0208696, IMG submission 187711) | Peat soil microbial communities from Weissenstadt, Germany - Sb_50d_b_LC metaG (SPAdes) (version 2) | ecosystem: Environmental > Terrestrial > Soil > Wetlands > Peat | place: Germany: Weissenstadt...
TAAGACGCTTTGACCGGCCGGCCGTTGACGTGCACCGCCTCGGCCTCGATGATCCGCTGGATCACGCTCCGGGAGTAGTCGGAGAACCGGCTTGCCAGATAGGCGTCGATCCGCTTGCCGTCAGTGCGCGGCTTCACCGCGAATTCCTGCGGCGTTTCTGAAAGAGATGGGGGCCACATGGAGAAAAGAGACTGCTGCAATGAAATGGCGACAAGCTCGACCTTCACGGAACCATCCGATCGGCGATCGAAGCCTTGCTCTATGCACTCAAGATTTCGGCGATTCCGCCTTGGGGGCGGCCGGCGCCGGCTTGGGCTCGGCTTTCGCGGCTTCCGCTTTGGGAGCCGCAGGCGAGGGAGACGCGGGCCCAGCCTTGGGGGTCGAACCGGGATCAAACGGACTCTCCGGAAGTCCGGCCGACGACGGAACGGGAGCGGTTGGCCCGGCGGTCTTGCCTGCGTCCGAACTCTTTGATGGGGTAGCCTCACCCTTGGTGACCGGGGAGGGCGGAGGCGGCGGCAGCAGCGGAATCGAGGGGAGCAGACCGTCCGGGCTCTCTTCTGCCGGCAATGAGCCAGGCTGCGCCGAGCCTGGAGCCGGCATGAGCGGCATGTTGAGATCCCGCGTGCTCAGTGGAGGCAGAGTCACCTTGGTAGGCGAATAGGCGTAAAGCTCCTTGTAAAAGGCAACCGCCTCGGGCTTCTTGAGCGCTGCGGCCAGTTTCTTGGCTTCCCCGGCTTCGGCCGATTCGGGCCAGTTCTTGACCACCAGCTCATATTGCCCGATGGCCTTGGGAAGCTCGTTGCGAGCCTCGAGAGCACGCGCTTTACCAAGCGCCGCGGCTCGTGCCTGGGGCGAATCCTTGGGCGCCTCCTTGGCGACCTCGTCGAAGTTGGCGACCGCTCTTTGCAGGTTCGGCAAGGCCACGTCGCGGTTATTGGGCAGATCCGCGAAACCCTGGTTGTAGTACTCCGTGGCGGCTTGCAGCCGGGCCCAGCTCGCAGCCGCGGAGCCGGGGAACTCCTCCGCGAGCTGAACGCGATCCGCCGGCGACTTCACCGAATCCATCTTCGCCCAGACCTCGGCATTGGCGGACGAGCCCTTCCAGACGACGTTGCTCAGGACGACGAGGCCCAGCAGGCCAGCGACGATCGCTGCGATCGCACCCCAGAATTTCACTGGGTCTTTCATCGCGCGGTGGGTCCACCGGGCCAGGACCATCATGTTCTCTTCCGGATCGTGAATCACGGTCGGAACTTGATGCTCGAACTGATGCCGGCCCGGCACGGGCTTCGGTTGCGACGCGGAACGCGACGATTCTCTTTTCATCCTGCTCACCTCACACCGGCCCGCCCAGGGTTGCGCAACCGGACTATCCCTCGGAACTTAGATCCAAAGGAATCATAGTGTTTGGGGCCACGAGCGGTCAAGCGAAGACGGCCGCAGGGGGTGGCCTCGCATCGGGCCTTGCCTGAGTAGGGGTTCCCGTGTAGAGGAGAGGGTGCGCCATCATCGACTCGACGCACGCTCACGACTCCCGGACACTCGGCTCATTCCCCTCCAGCAGATCGCGACAGAACGAGGGCATGTCCTGGTAGGCTCTGGTATAGGTCAGTTCGAGCGGCGTGTTGACATGAGCGCGGTACTCCAGGAACAGCGGCATCTCGGGGAGCGTCTGACCGAATCGCACATGCTCGAGATACGCCTCGGGGATCTGGCCTGCCAGATAACTGGCGAGCGAGAGCGGCCGGTCGATAGGTAGCTCGTACTCCTGCGTATCGAAGAACGACCAGGCGGCTCCGTGAATCCCATGAGGATCATGTTTGCCCGGGACAAAGAGGTCGATGAGCAGGACGTGAATCCCATTCCTGAGGGCGGATTCCACCTTCTCTGCAAATTCGGCCACCGAGGACCATCGGTCTTTGTTGCCGGGGGAGACAATCTCGACGATCGCCACTAGCCGATGACCGCTGACATGGCGGATCGCCAGAGTACGCCGCAGGGCTTTGTAGCTAAGCTCCACGGATGCCACCAGCTTGCGACTGATTCTGGGTGGGGCATCGATCAGAGCGACCCCTCCATTTCCAGGGGGGTGGGGCCTACCAGTCAGGATGTCGGGAGAGTGCAAGGTGATTACATCGGGGATTCGCATCCCGGCATGCTGCTCGGCAAGCGCGTAATACCCGTCGGGCAGCAGTCCATTGTTCAGGGCTCCCATCAAGTGCGTGATCCAGGAACCGTGAAAGGCATGAAACGTACCGGCGTCGACCCTGGACCAGTCATGAACGGGCATGGGCCAATACTCCCGGTTTGATGGATGGACTACTGGCATTATACTACCTTGCAGTCCATCTCAACCAACAGCCCGTGATCGCGATTTCAACGACCGCATCACCTCACGACCGCCTGGAAAGACACCTCGCCCGAGGCGCCGGGGGGGATGACGCCGGGGAGCTCCCATTTGAGCTCGGATGAGCCCACGCGGTTCTCGGCCGATGAGAAGACCGTTCCCTTGGGCCCCCTGGCAGAGCCCTTGACGTACTCGAGCCGGGGCAAGAGGCTGTCCACGACCGAGGCCGCTCGAATCGGCGTGTTGCCCATGTTGCGGTAGGTGATCGTGAACGTGAGTGTGTCGCCTGGCTCGGCCTCGGTGGCACTGACCCGCTTGATGATGGCCATGCCCGGCCGCTGCGGGGGCGTCTCGACACCCTTCATCTCGTGGGGCTGCCACGACATGACCGTCTGTCCAGGCCCTTCGACCAGGCCGGTCATCACCGTGGATTCAACGCTCTTGATGCCGTCAAGCCGGATCTTCTCCTTGATCAGGGCGGGCTTCCTCCGATTGCGGGTGAGCTGAACCGGCTGCTGCTGGGAATCAACCTTGACCTGCTGGACGTTGTGGTAGACGTCGGGCCCGCGCATGTTGGAATCCTCGCCGGGGGAGATGCGGCCAGCCATGGCCTGGGCGCGGCTCCGCTCGCGCGTGAGCTCGGCGGCTTGGTTCTGAACCAGGCGGCGGGAATGAGAGCGGCCTTCAGTCAGCGCGAACTTGTCGAGCGAGCGGTTCATTGTCGCTCCATGCACCTCGATCGCCTCGTTCGTACCCGTGCTGATGCGGACCTCGGCGAACCTGGGCGCATAGACGCAGACCCGGTTGGTCGGCAGCACGCGTGGCTGTCGCCGGTCGTCCAGGCCGACATCGAAACGCATGACCGCGTCCCGCGGGTCGATTCCCTTGATGTTACCGCCCTCCCCGACCCCGGCGGGGGCGCCCTGATCACCCCCGTCGCAGAGGTACTCGTCGCGTGGCAGCCAGGGTCGGCCCGCCGGCGGCAGAGTGCCGCAGGCCGGCCCGCAGGGAAGCTGGCAGGGCTCGCAATCGGTGTTGGTGAACGGGCAGTGGACAGCTCCAACCGCGGCGACCGCATCCAGACCGAGATCGCCGGTGGCTCCTGCGTTGATCTCTTCGAGGGTCGGCCGGCGACCGCCGATCCGCACGATCGCCATGACCCGGCCCAGGGCCTCGGCAACCTTCAATGGCTGCTCGGTCGGGTTGAGCGTGACGACCGGAATCTGATCCCTGGAAAGCTTGATCGGGATCGCCTGTTCGGGCTCTTCCAGGTAGATCACCTTGGTGACGAGGCGGCCGCGGTCGACGACGTCCCACAGCTCTTCATCGGTGAAGACAATCCGGATCGGGTACTTGGCCGGGCTGATCTCCCTGGGCCGGTGCAGATGTCCCACGACCTCGATCACGGGAAAGAGTTCAACGCCGGGACGCTCGGTGATGTCGCTCAGCCGCAGGCGGTAGCCGACTCCGCGCTGCAGGCCGACCGTCGCGATGCCCTCGCCGTCGCCGATGGACACCGGGCTGGGTTCGGGTGCCAGGACCTCGACCCTCAGTCCCGAGGGCCCCTGGAAGCGAACGACCTGGACCTTGGGGTCGAGAGCAGGCGGACCCTCCGGGCCGTGTCCTTCTGGCGTGATGATCGGGCCAACCGCCGAGACACCGGGCCGAAGTTCAGGCCCTGGCGCTCCCATTGGCACTCCTGGCGTGACGCCGGGCGGAGGTTGTGTGAGCCGCTCGGCCGGTCGCCCCGGCGCGGCGGATGGGGTGGGCGGCGCTACTGGATCCTGAGCCCCGGCGCGCACCGAACTGGATATCGCGACCAGGCAAAGACCAAAGAAGCACGCCGCGATGAGGAACTCGCTCGACTCGACGCCGTGATCATTTCCGTGCCGGCTCATCGTCTCTGATCCTGCATTCTAGGCCTGGTGGGGTCAGGCCTTCCTGCCTGACATTGTCTTGCCCCGTTTGACATCCTGCCTCGCTTTGCATGCCTGGTTCACCTGGACGGACCGAGAGGCGGGCAGGGCTGCTGCAAAGAACCCCGGCGGAACACGTCGCATGCGCGGTTCCACCGGGGTGCTCATGAGTCATCAGAGAGAAGGCTCTCTGCCCAGCTCGGGTTGGGATCCGGTCCGAGCCATTCGCCGGGTAAGCGACCTCAGCTCTTGGGCCCTTCGGCAGGGGCCGGGTTGATCGCCGGCGCCGGCGGAACCGCAAGTCCCGCGTTCGGCTTGGGAAGCACGGTGCTGGGCTTGCCGGCCGGCGGGGTCGTGTCGCCAGGAGCGGGAGGCGCCGGGGCCGGGGCCGGAGCCGGGGCCGGCGTCGTGCTCGGTGCTACCGCGGCGGGCACCGGGGCCGTGTCAACCGGTTCGGTGGCTGCGGCTGCCGGCGGCTGCGGGGTCACGCCGGGAGGCAGGTTGCCCGGAGGAATTTCGGTGACCGGGGCGGCTGTTCCGATCGGCGTACCGTTGCTCGGGGCACCGATCACGGTGCCATTTACTGGTGCGCCCACGACGGGTGCGCCCACGACAGGACCGCTCGCGACAGCGCCGGCAACCGGGCTGCTGGGCATCTCGAGGTCGATTGCCCCGAGCCGGACGATCACGAGGATCGTGCCTCGCTTGTCGGCCTCGAGGATGGGGTCAACTCCGGGCTCCAGCCGGGTCGATATCAGGGTCTCCACGCCCGAGACGGCGAGTTCCTGGTACTTCGGATCGGGCAAGTAGATGACCTTGGTCACGAAATTGCCGCCATCAACGACCTGGTCGAAGTCCTCGGCCGTGAACTGGATGGGGATGGCGTTGTGAGCAAGGTAGGCATCGGTCGCAGGCGTGGTTGGGGCGACCTCGATCGTCGGATAGAGGCTGACGCCCTGGCGGCCCGGGATATTCGAGAGCTTGAGACGGTAAATATAGCCCTGGTTGAAGTTATAGCGAGCTGGCACAACTAGCTGGGTGGACAGGTAGGACCGCTCGCCGTTAGGGCCGGTACCGTTTTGCCAGCCGATGTTCATTCCGTCAGGATCGAGGAAATAGATCTGGCTCTTGGTATTGACGAACCGGCGGCCGCCGGCTCCCGCGGCTCCAGGGCCTCCGCCCATCGTCGCGGCCGTATACGGTGGGCCGCCCGGCGGGGCGCTGTCAGAGACCACGGCGTGGGGCCGCAGCCACTTTTTCAGACCGACGCCCGGGCTGTCATATCCGAATCCGTCGCCAGCGGTCGCTGCCGCCAGCAGCAGCACTCCGATCGTATGCATGGAACTCCTCCGACTCCCGCGACCCAAGCCGGCCGGCCCGCGGCCCGAGCCTCCGATCCGACGATCGGGGAGAACGCTTTATCTTCCTGACTTCCACTGCGACCGACTCGGCCACGGTCGAGTCAAGGCTCACTTGCTGGAATTGCAACGCTGGTCGTCTCGACCGATCTTGCAACCAGTTCGAGCCGACTCATCCGGACCCCGAACACGACGGATCACCAGTCAAGTTCAACCGCTGCGCCGCACTTCCCTGCTTGTGACCGTCCCGAGTGACGAGACGGATGCGACGCTCGGTGATTGCCTGTCGGACTTGCGTCTCATGACGCCTAGCGATTATGATCGGGCATCCTTGTCCCTTCCTTGAGGAATAGCCTTACATCCAAACCATGTATCATAAACGGACCGACTTGCACGGCGCGGCCCTCGCTGCGAGTTTGTTTCTCTCTGCGGCGCTGGGCTGGACCACTCATGCTCCGGCACAGGCACCCCAGCCTTCCGCGGCGCAGCCGCCGACTTCCGTTGCGCCTCCGCCACCTCCGGCGACAGGGGCTGCGCCTGCGCCCGCAACAGGGGCAGCACCCGCGGCGACAGCAGGCAAGCCCGGCGAACCGCCCCAGGAACCGCCCACCGAGGCTGAGCGCCTCATCGATCTGGCGATCAAGAAGATCGCCGGCGTGAAATCGGTCTCCGCCGACATGGTCCAGAACATCGTGATGCTCAAGCAGAAGTTCGACATCAAGGGCCGCTACCTGAAGGGTCCTGATTCCCGGACATACCTCAAGCTCACGGTGTCCGGGCTGCCGGATTCCAATGGAACCCTGCTCCAGGTCTGCGACGGCGAGACCCTCTGGGAGTACCAGCAGATCCTCGAATCTCAGAACTATCGCAAATTGTCGATCAAGCCGATCTTCGAGCGTCTGAACTCGCCCGACATCGACGCCAACACCCGTGACCAGATTCTCAACCAGATGGGGTTCGCCGGTCCGGATGCCCTGCTCGTTGGCCTGCGGAAGTCGGTCAGGTTCGACCAGAAAGAAGAAAATACTCTCGACGGCAAGGCCATGTGGGTGCTCCGCGGCACCTGGCGGAATCGTAACGGACTGGTGGGGCCCGATCAGCGCCCCTTGCCCGCGACCGGCCCGTTACCGGCCTTCGTGCCCAGTCTGGCCACGCTCTACCTGGGCAAGGACGACGGCTGGCCTTACAGAATGGACCTTGTCGGTAAAGTGCCCACGATCCTCCAGGACACGCGCCGGGTCGGTCCCGACGGCAAGCTTGTCGGCTCCCGAAGCTCGATCGAGAAGATCGATGCCAGCGAGATCAAGCTCGTCTACTCGAACGTCCAGCTCAACGTGGCAGTACGCCCCGAGGAGTTCGCGTTCCAGGCGCCCCCCAACGCGACCGTCGAGGACAACACCGAGTTGATCATCAGGGGCCTTGACCAGGCCATCCAGGTTCAGTCAATGCAAAAACGAGCCGAGGCGGCCCGCCAGGAAGGACCCGTCCTCGAGCAGTCCATCGATATCCCCAAACCTCCCGCCGATCCGACACCCAAATAGGCCCCGCGAGCCAGACTTCCGCACCCATATCCCCGGGCGACCAACGTGTTGATTCCCGCCGCGGTCTCACCTAGAATGATCAATGTTGATTAAGTTCACCCAGAAAGTAAACATTGGGGTCGGCGTGTCCACAGGAGTTGCGTTGCGGTTCGCCTGATCACCGAATGGCTCGCCTGAGATAGAGAGGATGCCGATGGAGCCGACCGCTTCCACAAATAGCCCCAAGCCGAGCAAGATCGAGGCGGTGAAGATCGCCAGTGAGTACTTGAAAACGTTCGTGGCCGACGAGCTCAACAACGGCCTGGACCATTTCAGCGACGACGCCGCGACCATCCTCAAATTCCACGGCTCCTATCAGCAAGACGACCGAGACCTGCGCACCCAGCTCAAGCGCGAAAAGAAGGAGAAAGCCTACCAGTTGATGGTGCGGGTGCGGGTTGTGGGCGGGAAGCTGACGGCCGATCAGTTCCTGGCCTGCCATGAGCTGGCCCGGACGCTCGGCAACGGCACACTGAGGATCACGACCCGCCAGGAGTTCCAGCTCCACGGCGTCTTGAAGAGCAGCTTGGCCGCGGCGATTCGACAGATCAACGAGTCGCTGCTCTCGACCCTGGCAGCCTGCGGCGACGTGGAGCGCAACGTCCTGTGCTGCCCCGCGCCCATTCACGACGCACTCAGAGACCAACTTCAAGACGACGCTCGCCGCTGGGCCGCACACGCTGCGCCCAGGACCTCGAGCTACTGGGAGATCTGGCTTGACGGCGAAAAGATCGAGACCCTTCCGCCGCCCGGTCCTTCCCAGGTGCCGGCCGCGGCTGATGACGCGGTCGAGCCGGTCTACGGCAAGGCGTACCTGCCGCGCAAGTTCAAGACGGCCTTCGCCTTTCCGGAAGATAACTGCACAGACATTCATGCCAACGACCTCGGTTTCCTGGCGATCGTCGAGGACGGCCGGATTGTCGGCTACAACGTGCTGGTGGGCGGCGGCCTGGGCACCACCCCGAGCGCCCAGAAGACGTTCCCTTTTCTGGCCGTCCCGCTCTGCTACGTCGATCGTCAGCAGACGCTCGCGATCGGCGAGGCCGTGCTCAAGGTCTTTCGCGATTTCGGCAACCGCTCGGACCGCAAGCGGGCCCGGCTCAAGTACATCATCCACGACTGGGGTGTGCCCGCGTTTCGGGCCAAGGTCGAGGAGTACCTGGGCCACCCGCTGGCCGAGGCGAGGCCGGTCGTCGTGACCGACGTCGATGACCACATGGGCTGGCACGAGCAGGGCGACGGCAAGCTCTTCCTGGGCATACCGGTCGAGAATGGCCGGATCAAGGACGAAGGCGCGTTCCGGCTCTTCAGCGGGCTCCGTGCCTTCTTCGATCGCTACCGGGTCCCGGCCCGGCTCACCTGCCAGCAGTCGATCCTGCTGGCCGACCTCGACCCCGCCTGGCGTCAAGAAATCAACGCCTGGCTGGAAGAGTACGGCATCGCCACGGTCGAGCGGATCTCGAAAGTCCGCCGCTGGGCGATGGCCTGCCCCGCCTTGCCCACGTGCGGACTGGCTGTCACCGAGGCGGAACGTGCCTTGCCCTCGATTCTCGACGACCTCGAATCCGAGCTCGCCCGGCTGGGACTTGCCCAGGAACGTCTGACCGTCCGGATGACCGGCTGCCCCAACGGCTGTGCTCGTCCTTACAACGCCGACATCGGCCTGGTCGGCCGCTCCGCCCACATCGGACCCGACGGCAAGCCCGGACCCGGAACCTACACGATCTTCCTGGGTGGGCGCACGATTGGCGACCGGCTCAACGTCGAATTCAAGGACTACGTACCCCACGACCAAGTTGTGCCCCTGCTGATTCCGGTTTTTCAGCGTTTCCAGTCGCAGCGGCAGAACGGCGAGACTTTCGGAGAGTTCTGTGCAAGGCTCGGCGTCGAACAGCTTGCGGGCCCTCACGATGGTCGTCTTGACGCCACCTGAAACCGCTTGCCTCGGGTAAAGGTCAGTCCAGCCATGATTGACGATCGGGAACGATGGGCCCTGCTCGTCGCGGCCCGTGAAGCGGGTGGCCGTGCCTATTGTCCCTACAGCAAGTTCCCCGTCGGCGCGGCGATCCTGACGGACCGCGGTGAGATCTTCAGCGGCTGCAACGTCGAGAATGCCTCCTACGGTCTGACCATCTGTGCCGAGCGCTCCGCCGTCTTACAGGCGATCGCCCGAACCGTCGTCCCTCTTCGGATCAGGGCTGCCCTGGTCTATACGCCAACCCAAACGCCGACCGCGCCCTGCGGTGCTTGCCGCCAGGTCCTCAACGAGTTCGGTCCCGACGCCGAGGTGTTCAGCGTCTGCGACGGCCCCGCCACGATCGCGACCACGCTCAAGGACCTGCTTCCCCAGGCGTTCGGGCCCCACAACCTGAAGCCGTGATACTTCGGTCCGCAGAGCGTGCTCTCAGTCCGTCAACGCCTCGTCGGTGATCCGCTCTTGTTCGGCGTGGGTCTCCCGACCCCGCCGTTCGGCCGACCGAAGGACAGGTCTCCAGGTCACGCGCAGTCGGTCGGGCACAGGGATACCTGCGGTCGCAGAGGACGGGGTCAGGAGACCACCGCCCGAGGACAGGAAGTGTTGGCAGCGCGGTGAGTTGGGTATCCATGGCCTGAATAGCTGGGGCCGCAATTAATATAGAAAAGTCCGAGAAACGCGGAGTTCAAGTAGCCAGAAACGTCCCGAGCGAGGACAGGAAGCGTTGGCAGCGCGTTGAGTTGGGTATCCATGGCCTGAAAAACTGGGGCCGCAACTGGTATAGAAAAGTCCGAGAAACGCGGAGTTCAAGTAGCCAGAAACGCCCCGAGCGAAGTGCGGGCCACCCACTTTGTGGCACCAGCATCAGCTTGTACAAGATCCCGTTTCACCAGTACTGGACGGGTGTTTGGTAGTAAGAGATTCCTGAAGGTTCGGCAGCCATCAATGCCCCCGTGGTACTACCATATTTTTATTTTTGTCATAGATTCTAATGTGGCAATGACAAACACCCGAGCAACCGGCTTTGTTCTGACGCTTCTCCATCAGGTCCATTTCTCCCTTGGGTCCACTGGCTCGGAACCGCGGAGGGAGCGCGGAAGGGGCCACCTACTTTGTGGCACAAAGGAAATGCAGTTGGCACGTTTCGCCCAGGCGGTTCTGGCCGGGGGCACCGCTCGGGGGTGGGGGTGTGTTCCGTGTTACCCGACCCGGTTCGAAGGCAAGGACATCGGCGCGCCGTAGTGCCCTCACAAGGACTGGTCGCCTGAGATGGGGTGCCAGAAACTGGTTGGCCCCTTCGGTTCGTCTTGTACGCCGAGGCGACCCGCTTGCTTGGCCGATCGACACCAGGCGGTTGTCGCCCTTGAACGAAGGTTCCCACCGGCCGTCAGAGGTCGGCATCGGTCAGTCCGGCGTCACGCATGATGCTCCGTTGCGTCCTGGGCTTGAGGTCGGCGTTGCCATGGACCGGGACCGAGGTCCTGCGGCCGGAGTCGGGGTGTCGATAGATATGATGGCTGCCGGAGATGCGGGCCA
>Ga0208696_1002196_pt1 | contig 10685 bp, 6 predicted proteins | sample Sb_taG_9_FD_187711 | JGI IMG/M metagenome (GOLD analysis project Ga0208696, IMG submission 187711) | Peat soil microbial communities from Weissenstadt, Germany - Sb_50d_b_LC metaG (SPAdes) (version 2) | ecosystem: Environmental > Terrestrial > Soil > Wetlands > Peat | place: Germany: Weissenstadt...
CAGCTATCACCCGCAGTAACCACGAGCCTGTCATCAGCCGTCACACACGCCGCAACTTGACTCGAAATTCAAAATCCCTGCGGGGAAAGATAACTTACTTCTCCATGTGGCAGATTACCTGGCTGGAAATGGCCGGAACGTTTACGGTGGGCGGTAGCTGCCACCCATCATAGAGCTTGCCCGGCGAAAAGCCCGGGCATGCCTACGTGGTGATCGACGGCACGTTAATCGCGATCGACGCGCCGCGCCCCGTCGCCGGCTGCTCTACGTCGGCGCACGGGATTTCTACCTCAAAGGCGGCGACCTCGTCGTCGCCGCGCTGGCTGTCCTGCGCCGTGAGCACGCCCTGAACCTCTACCGCGATGGCGCCCCACAGGTCGCTGGCCACCGACCAGGACAAGGTCACGCTCGAGCCAGTTGAGGGCGACGTGGCTCCGGCCGAGTTGCCCGCGCCCGTTCTGTTGTCCACGTTGGCGATGAACCGGGAGGTGGCCGGGGAGGACGCCGAGGTGACGGAGGTGCCTGTGGCGACGAGCCCAGCCATGATGTCCCCCGACGTGCTGCCGGAGGAGGTGACGCTCACTGCGTTGCCGTTGCCGTAGGCGCTAGTCGCGGCGCCGAACTGACTCACGTTGTCGAAGCTCTCCGAGCCGCCCGTGATCTCATTCGGCGTCCCGCCGCTGACCGTTACTGACACGGAGTGCGTGCCGGTGGGCGCGTTCAGCAGCCCGAACATGTCCTCGTACCCAGCGTTGCCGTTGTCGACGTGCACCTGCTTGAGCAGGGTCATGGCCTGCCCGTCGTAGGTCGCACTCGCGGTCAGCCCGGAATCTGGGACGGCGCCGACCGCGACGCCGACCAGCAGCGCCGGGCTCGTACCAGAGATCGTGTGGTTCCAGCTCAGCGCGGCCTGGTCGGTCACCGTAGCGCCCGAGGAACCCGGCCCGGTCGCGTCGTAGGTGACGCTGCCGCCGTCTCCCGAGGTCGCAGTGGTGAAGGTCTGGTCAGAGCCGTTGGTCGTCCCGGAGGCGTTCGTCGCGGTCAGCCGGTAGTGGTAGGTGGTACCCGGCTGCAGCCCGCTGAGGCTGGCGGACTCGCTCACCGCGCTGATGCCCGACCCGGCCAGGCCCCGGGACGCCGGGGCGATGCTCCCGTAGGACGTGGTGGTCCCGTACTGGAACTGGCTGGTAGTGGTCTGCCCCTCCAGGTTCACCGACCCGTTCAGCGTGGCCGCCGAGCTGGTGACGCCGGTGGCGGCGCTGGTGGTAACCTGCGGCGCTAAGCCTTGGCTGCCGTCGGGCGGGGTGCACTTGCTGGTGGTGACGGTAAACGTGCCTTTGGAATCGTACCCGTAGCCCTGCCAGGTGGAGAACGAGTCAGTCCATCCGTTTAGCCAGCCGAACCAGCCGTAGGTGTACTCGTCGTTCCGGTGGGTGGCCTGGCTGACGCAGTAATTGTTGCCCTGCCAGGTGTTCCCGTTGCTGAAGACGAGGTTGCCCTCGCCATCCTGCCAGGCTCCGGTCAGCGCGCCCTTGATGGCGCTGATCCCGTTGTCCTGGACGGTAACGTTCTGCACGTAGTAGTTGCCATACTGGCCGGGGGACTGGGTGGCCGGGGATTCGATCAGGTCAATCCCGTTGTAGTTGTCGTAGACAGTGTTGTTCGCGATCAGGCAGGTGGCGCCTTTGATGCACCCGGAGCGGCGGAGCTGGATGGCCGCGCCGAACGCCCAGCCGGGCTGGCCGCCGCCGCCGGGGGAGCTGGGCATACCGTTGGACTCGAGGTCATTCCCGGTGATCGTGAAGTTATAGGAGTCCTCCTCATAAATTCCGGCACCGCAGTTATTGTCAATCGTGTTGTTCTCGACAACCGTGCCGTAGTTGTCGGTGTCCATCCAAAGGCCGTTGCATCCGTTGTTGTTGATGGTGTTGTTCTTGAAGGTCAGGTTGGTGGTGAGGGCGGCCTTGCCCGCTCCGGCCTCCCAGCCGGCCCAAGAGCCGTTATACGGGTCCGAGCCCAGCTCGTCGTTGTTGTCACTGATGTCGTTGCCCTGGTACAGCCCGCCGGTGCCGTGCGCGGAGAAGCCTTCCTGGGCGTTGTTGTCCAGCTGGTTGTTCAGTACCTGAACGTAGTCGCCGGTGGCGACCGCCGCAGCAGCGTTGTGCTCGATGTCATTGCCCTGGATGACCCACTTCGGTCCGTTGTAGTCCTGGATCGCGCCACGCTGCAGCGGCGTGGCGTAGTTTTGAATCCTGAAGTTCTGGATGGTTACCCCGGACGGGCCGGTACTGTTCGCATCGCCGTAGAACGCGAACTGATAGTGCTTGCCGCCGTCGAGCACCGCCTGCCGCCCATCACCGTCGAAGACGTCGTGGCTCCGTGGCTCGAGCTGGCTGGCGTTAGCGTAAGTCCCTGGCTGGAAGCAGAACGTGCTGCCGGCCGGGTTGGCGTCAATCAGTTTCTGGATGTTGCTGCTCGGGGTGACAATCACCCCTGAGCACCCGGTCCGGTGAACGGCCAGCGGGACGGCCACCACCGCGAGCCCGGCACTGAGCAGCACGGCAGCTACCGCTGTCGGGCGTCGCCAGGTACTTCTCCTCATCGGCGCTCCCTTGTGTCGGGAATCAGGCAAGGCCGTCCGTGATATGCCCAAAAGGGCGGCCGCTAGGTGTCCCTGCTCCCGAACCTGCGCCAGGGGCCGGCCCAGACGGTACCTGCGGTTCGCGACCGTCAGCAGCACTCATTCCAGTATTACGTCTTGTTCCGGCGCCCAGTCGAGATCATTCCCGTCCGGGGAGTCGATCCCCGCCGTGATCTTGCCCGTCTGGGCCAGGTCGCGGGCCGCGTCTACCGGGGTGTGCGCATCCGGGCCGTAGGCCAGAGTGCTGTGACACAGCAGGATCGCTCCACCCACTGGTCTCGAAGAGCCCACTGCGAGTCGGCTGGCAGCGCGCGGTGCGAGGACGGCTGGCGGCAGTGGTTCGCATCAACGGGAATCCAGCCCTGCCAAGTCCTCTACGAAGAGCTCTCACGGGACAGGCTCGCCGTCGTGAACCGGGTCCTGGAGTTTCTCCGCCTCCGGCAACTCGATGCAGATACCCTTCCGCCCGTCCGCTACCGCAAGCAGGCCGACAGCCTGACCGAGCGTTACGCGGACCTCGTCCGCTCAGCAATGAGCTCCCCTGGCTGCCACTGACACTTCGTGATGTCCCCGCTGACATTGCCGTGACGGTCAACAGCGGCAGCCGCACTTCTCCACGGTCATCTGCCTGACCTGCGCCAACAAACCCACGGTCACGAACTACCGCTGCCGTATCAAGGCGCGGTCGGTCTTAATATCGAAGAAAGAGAATGTTTCCGTACCAGCGCCCCACGCGGTCGATAGCTGGGCGGAAGCCCTGGCTATTCATCCAGGAGACGATCTCCGCGTACAATGCACAACCTTCATAGAGCTCCTTACGATTCACCTCCATATGGATTGCTCTCGTCGTTGCCAGGACGGGGCCGGCTGCCTTTAGGGCGGGCAACTCCATGCCCTGCATGTCAAGCCACATGAAATCGATTCGATCGACACCCTCGCCATGAGCCCAATCGGCAATGGTAGTGGTCTGAATTGTGATAGATCGGCTGAAATCTTGTGGATTGTCGGCCAGATGCAGAAGGGACGACCAACCTCGGTTCGAACTCTCGTCATTCGGATCTCCAACGACATAGAACTCCACTGAGCCGGTGCGGTCAGAGAGCGCCATTGGGTAACGCTGCACCTGTGCTAGATCACTCGTGCGACGCTCACCTTCTACGAAGAGTTCCGGGACAGGCTCGAATGCGTGTATTGTTGCGCCGGGCCAACGCTGCGCAAACTTGACTGTATCGGTGCCATCGCAAGCCCCGGCTTCGAGGATCACTGGCGAGCCAGTGAGATAGGGTGCCACCTCATCGAGATGGATCTCACTAAGGGTCTTAACGCGAAGCCTCCGCGAAAGAAGATCAGGTCGGCGGAGGGCGAACGATGCTCGGCTCCGCAGTAGGCTGTATCCCGTCTCGGGTAGCACTAATAATCTCCTGTAATCTCATTGTTACACAGAATCAAATCGTGCGAGTTTAAGGCTACTCAAACTGCCCAGCGCCACATATAGGAGCCACGACGACCGGGGCCTGATACATGCGGTGGGCAACCTTTTCATAAGTATTCGGAAGTCTCGTCGCGTGACGGCAAGGTGACGCGGTGACTGTGGCGCGACACGTCGGCCGAAGTGCGCGTGGGCCCGCTACCGCGGCGCGGTCGCCAAGGGCATCACCACCAGCGCAAGCGCACCCAGATCGGCAAGGACGGGTTGCCGCTGGCCCGCCGGTTCCGCGCCTGCGAGGACATGATCCTGCGATTCGCCACCGACCTGACCGTCGGGTTCACCTCGAATCAGGCCGAGCGGGACGTCCGCCCGGTCAAAGTGCAGATGCGCACTTCCGGCGGCTACTGGCGCACCCTGGCGGGCCTGGCCGACTTCGCCATCGTCCAGTCCTACCTGTCCACCGCCGGCAAATGGGGCATCGACGCACTCGACGCACTCACCTAGCTCTTCACCGGCCAGCCCTGGCTGCCGCCCGCAACTGCGCCCCCGTAACCACCGTGGGCACGCGCGTCATCCCGCTGGTCACCATATCCCGGCCATGCGCACGCCGACGCGCGGCGAGCAGGCACCCATATCCCAACACCACGTACTTAAGGGTGAGGGTCCACCACGGTCGCGGACGGGCTGCAGTAACAGCAGGCCAGGCCATGAACTTCCCGGAAGCCGGCTCTGAGCGGACTAACTAAACTTGGCGAATGAACGCTCCTCTGGCGAAGGTAGAGCTGACGGGCGTGCCGGAGACGGCGCTGTGGAACCTGTACCAGCGTGCGTCCGCGGCGCGCGCCGGGCACCTGGACGACCCGCGCGCGGTCGAGGTGCTCGTGCGGCTGGACTACCCCTTTGAGCGGTTCGACTTGCCCTGCCGTGGTCTGGCGGCGAGGTTGCACGCGCAGCGAGTGCGCACCGTAGATGCCGCCTTGCGCCAGGTGCTGTCGGGCGCCCCAGACGCCATCGTGGTCGCGCTCGGGGAAGGGTTCGAGACTCAGTTCTGGCGGGTGGATGACGGGCGGCTGCACTGGCTCACCCTCGACCTGCCTGAGGTGGTGGCGGTGCGGCGCGAGGTGCTCCCCGACGGCCCGCGCAACCGGACGCTGGCGGGTTCCGCGGCCGGCGCGCAGTGGACCGCCCAGGTCGACCGGGAACGGCCAGTGATCATCACGGCCCAGGGCCTGCTGCCGTACTTCGAGCGGGACGAGGTGCACCGCATGCTCACCGCCTGGGCTCGGCTGCTGCCCGGCGCGTGGCTGCTGTTCGACGCGGTGACCGCGCATCTGCAGGCGGTCCGGCGACGTAACCCGCTGCCGGACGGGTACCGCCCGCCGGACTGGACCTGGACCGTGGACACCGGTGAGTTGCGCCAGCTCCGCGAGCTGCCCGGCCTAAAGGATCTGCACGAGGTCCCGCAGGCGGGCGGTGACCGGTTGCTCGGCGTGCTGAGGCGGGTGCCCGGCCTGAAGAGCCAGCTGCCGGCCTTCCCGGTGTTCCAGGCGAGGCTCGGCCTCGACGCCGCATAGCTTGCCACGTCGCTTTGATGAAGCTGTGACCTGGGGCTTTGAGGGCTTTTGGAGACGGAGGGGACTCCTGGTAGGCGTTGGGTGCCTGGTCCAGCGCCCATCACAGGAGTCCCTTGTGCGTTCTTATCTGCCTGCCGTCGTTGATGCAAGCCGGGTGACGGGGTCTCCGGTCGCCGGGACCCCGGCGGGGACGGTCGTGGTCCGGGCCGCCGGCCTGCGGGTTCAGGGCGTGACGGTAACGGCTGGGGGGCAGGTGCCGTCGGCGGGCGAGCTGGCGGTGTTCTGCCGTCCGGTGGTGACCGCGCCGGCCGTGGTGCGCCGGGACGGGACGGTGCTGGCGGATGGGTGGCTGCCGGATTTCGTGCGGCTCGGCGAGCTGGAGCGCTACCTGGGCGACGGCGTGATTGAAGCGGCCGTGGACGCCGCGCTCACGGAAGGACGGCTGAGGCCGCGGCAGCGGCGGCGGATCATGTCCTATCCGCTGGTCATCCGGCTGATGATCGCGATGACGCTGATGCCGGACGCCTCATACTGCGAGGCGCTGCGCGGGGTCGCCGGGCTGCTCGCGGACATCCCGTTCACCCGGGAATGGCACGTCCCGACAGGAAAAGTGGTCACGGACTGGCGGCTGCCGGTCCCGCCGGACGTGACGGAGAGCATCTTCTGGCAGGCGGCCGGGCCGCTGATCGGCGGCGGCGAACCCTCAGCGGTGCTGCTGGCGGGCATGATGGTGCTCGCCGCCGACGGGATGCTGGTGAACCTGGCGGACACGCCGGCGAACCGGGCGTTCTTCGGGTCGGCCGGGACTGCCGATGATTCCTCGCCGTTCCCGCAGTTGCGGATTGTCGCGGTGACCGCCCGCGCCGGCCGCGCCATGCTCGGGGCGATCCTCGGCCAGGCCGGAACCGGGGAGCAGACCCTGCTCAAGCGCCTCGTGCGGCGCCGCCCGGGCCTGTTCGCCGGCCGCGTCGCCTGCTCCGGCAGGAACTTCCCGGGCTATGACCTGATCACGGCGATCCTGGCCGCGGGCGGGCACGTCATCGCCCGCGTGAAAGAAGGCATCCCCCTGCCCTTCGATGGGCCGGACCGCGGCTGGCTGCCCGACGGATCCCGCATGACCTGGCTGAACGCGCCGTCCGGGAGGAAGGCCGACCGGCTCCCCGTCCGCGCCGCCGAGCACAACGTGATCATGCCCGCCGCGGACGGGACAGAAGAAGCCTCCCAGACCTGCACCGTGATCACCACCCTCCTCGATCACCGGGCCGCGCCCGCCGGCCAGGTACGGGACACCTATCTCACCAGGTGGAGCGCATCGGAGACCACGTTCGGCGAGGACAAGACGACTATCACCGGCGCCGGGAACCGCACCAGCGGCCCGGTCCTGCGGTCCGGCTCGCCGCGGCTGGTCATCCAGGAAGCCTGGGCCTGGCTGACCGCCACCCAGCTCGTCCGCGCCAGCGCCGCCGCCGCGCTCCGCACCGAGGCTGCCGCAGCCCGCGCCCTGCGCCGCAGGTCCCGCGCCCCGGTCACCGCCGATGAGGAGTCTTTTACCGCCGGCCTGCACCACGCCATCCGGTCCATGACATCCACGCAGGTCACGGCCTCATCATCACTGCAGGCACTCACCGCCGCAGCGGACGCCGCCGCCCGTGACTGCCTGCACACCCTCAGCCTGCCGGGCCGGCAGCGGCACTCAAAACGGGCACAGAAAGCACGGCCGAAATTCCCGCACGCCACCGCCACGAAGACAACCGTCACCGGAAAACCCCAGGTCACTGTGTTCGCGCCCGGCTTCTCCTAGCAGCTATCCCAGGCACAGCCGTCAGGAAGGAGGGACCGCCCCGCGCATGCGGGGCCGCGGATCGTGGAACCGCACGCCACCCCGCTGCGGCACGCGGGCCGCAACAATGGCCGCAACCCGATCACGCCATCAAAAAAACAGACTCAAAGAACGACACGGAACACAAAGGCAGTAACACCCCGGAGAAATCAAAACGCCTAAAGTACGCGGTGTTGACCCATATCCCGGCTCCCGAAGCCAGCAGCGCTTCCGGCATGCCGTCATTCAGGCTGAATAGCTACACCGCACCCAGTATCCGACTCGTGAGCATGCGCGCCGCGACGTTGTGAGGTACATCGAATTCTGGTACAATTCGGAGCGTCGGCACTCCGGACTTCAGTACCGGACCCCGCAGCAAGTCCACGACGAGTATCTGGAACAGCAGTTCGCAGTGTGAATTAGCCACAAATCCGCTGTCCGGAAAACTCGGGGCAGATCACACGGCCGCCGCGAGCGGCGCAGCATCCGCACCGCGCCCGCCGCCAGCATCAGCTGGCCGCACGCCGCCCAGGTCTTGCGCATCCGCCGCGATAGCGGTCCCACTCACGGCCCCTGGACGCACAAACAGATCGCCTACGGCATCACCAGCCTGCCCGAAGACCGGGCCGGGCCACGGCACCTGGCACCTACGCCGGCAGCCACTGGGCCATCGAGGTGCGACATGAGGTCGCACTGCGTGAGTGAGATAACCGAATTGGAGGGTCGAATGATCGACGGTTAACTCCGGGCGAGTGCTCAGCGCCCGTTCCCGCTCCTGGCATGCGCTGCTGGCAACGGCGGGGTGTGAAGCCCGGGAGGAAGCCCAAGGACCGGTGTTCCATCCACTGGTTACAGGCAAGGGAAAGACCGGGAAGGGCGAATAAGGTGAACCCCCGCAAGCTTCGTTACCCAGAACTCCGGGAGGTGGAAGCAGTACCGGAGGAAAGGACCCGTCGCTGGGAGGCGGCAATGGTGGCTGAAGTTTCGATGTCAGCCATGAGAGCACCACGGTCCCGGAGTATAGGGGGCGCCCGACACCGGTCGCATCTCAGCAGTGCGGAACATGGAAACCCCGTCGCAGTTCGGTGGGAATCAGCCACCGATAGGCCGACCGTGAGGAAAGCGGATACCTGCGGCGGGAACAGGATGGCCAAGAAGCAAATGACGGCAGCCGAAAGGCAGCAGGAAAGCAGGAGCATATGACTGAACCCTCCGAGTATGGTCGCTCCCGCATAACTGGCCGTATACCAGGCCGCGTGCCTGGGCCCGAAAGGGAGCTGACGTGAGCCAGGTGGCCCTTTGACGAATCAGAGCTAATGAAACGCTGGAACCACATGGGCAAGTTGGGCACCGGGGTGCCGGACGCGACAGCCGTCATGGCTGACCTCGCGGTGAGCGGCAGTGCGGTGAACGGACCAGAGGACCTGCCCGACTGGAACGCCATCGACTGGCGGCACCAGGAGGAGCAGGTACGGCGTCTACAGCAGCGGATCTTCAAGGCGGAGCAGGCAGGCAACCGGAAACAGGTTCGCAACCTGCAGAAACTGCTGCTGCGCAGCCGGGCTAACACGCTGGTCAGCGTGCGCCGGGTCACGCAGCACAACACCGGCCGCCACACCCCCGGCGTCGACAGGCAGGTCGCACTGACCTCCGAGAGCCGGGCGAGCCTGGCGATGCTGCTGCATCGCCAGGGCGGACCCGGCCGGGCGCTGCCGGTGCGGCGGGTGTACATACCGAAAAAAGGCGGAAAGAAACGCCCGCTCGGAATTCCGGTTATCGCTGACCGCGCCCAGCAACAGCGGGTGCGCAGCGCACTGGAGCCAGAGTGGGAAGCCCGGCTGGACCCGAAGCAATACGGGTTCCGGCCGGGGCGCGGATGCCACGACGCGATCGAGATGATCCACAAGGCCGTCGCGCCGAAAGGCGCGAAACGGGACTGGGTACTCGACGCCGACCTGAAATCCGCGTTCGACAAGATCGACCACAACTTCCTGCTGGAACGCCTCGGGACATTCCCCGCCAGGGAACAGGTCCGCGCCTGGCTCAAAGCTGGAGCGGTCGATAAAGGCCGGTACTCGCCGACCGACGAGGGAACCCCTCAAGGCGGCGTCATATCTCCGCTGCTATTGAATATCGCATTGCAGGGAATGGAAGAGGCCGCCGGAGTCAGCTACGACTCTCGCGGTTACGTGAAAGACGGCTGCCCGACCGTAATTGTCTACGCGGATGACTTCGTGGCATTGTGTCACAGCCGCGGGCAGGCGGAAGCGGTCCAGGCAAAGCTCAGCGTATGGCTGAAGGAAAAGGGCCTGTCCCTCAACAAGGAGAAGACCCGGATCGGCCGGATAAGCGACGGCTTCGATTTCCTCTCCTTCAACATACGCCGGTACCGGACCGCCCAGGGCGGCAAGGTTCTCACCAGGCCCAGCCGCGATGCGATGAAGAAGATCCGGCGGAGGCTCGCCGACGAACTGCGCGCAACGCGCGGTTCCCCGGTGTCCGAGGTGCTCTACGTGCTCAACCCGGTCATCAGAGGGCAAGCGAACTACTACCGGACCGGGGCGTCCAAGAAGTCCTTCCAGTCGCTGGACGGCTACCTGTGGCAGCAGCTTTACAAGTGGGCTCGCCGCAGGCACCCCAGGAAGGGCCGGAAATGGGTCACCGCCCGCTACTTCGGCCCGTACAACCCGCACAGGCGCAACCGGTGGGTCTTCGGCGACCGGGAAACCGGGGCCTACCTCCACCAGTACGCCTGGACGAAGATCGTCCGGCACGCGCCGGTCCCCGGCAGGCACTCGCCCTACGACCCTGCCCTGGCCCAGTACTGGGCCGACCGGCGACGGAAGCAGAAACCCCCGCAGCTGGCCCCCTCCTGGCAAACCGCCCTGCGGGACCAGCGCGGGCTGTGCCCGCCATGCCGGGAACTGCTGCTGTTCGCCGACCGCGCGCCAGACTCCCCCGGCCAGTGGGAGACCTGGTACGCGGCCATCCGCAAGGCGATGACCCGCCAGGCCATCACCGACAACAGCACCGGCCGGACGACACACCGCCTCGTACACGCCTATTGCGCCCGCCGTCACCCAGACGACGGACCGCACGGCACGGAGCAGCAGAACGCAGAAGCCTGACCGCCCGCGCGGGCTGCTTGAGCCGTGTGCCGCGATGAGTGGCAAGCACGGTTCTGAGGAGGGGGGCGCCGGAAAACGGCGCCCCCTATCCGAC
>Ga0208696_1002198_pt1 | contig 10679 bp, 10 predicted proteins | sample Sb_taG_9_FD_187711 | JGI IMG/M metagenome (GOLD analysis project Ga0208696, IMG submission 187711) | Peat soil microbial communities from Weissenstadt, Germany - Sb_50d_b_LC metaG (SPAdes) (version 2) | ecosystem: Environmental > Terrestrial > Soil > Wetlands > Peat | place: Germany...
AATACAGCATTGCCCATAGGTTCCGCGCGCTTGCCGACCGCGAGCCCGTGCAGCTGTAGCTCAGTTGGTTAGAGCGCTTGACTGTGGATCAAGAGGCCGGTGGTTCGAGTCCACCCAGCTGTACCAGTCGGACCCGCGAATATTGCCGCTATTCTCCCGTGAGGCACGCGGCCGTGCACCGCGGTCTTCGTCGCCGTGCGGGATAAGGATCGGCGCTGCAATTTTTTCAGATTCAGGCGATGGCGCATTGCCGGCTCGGGCGATACCGAGTGTCATGAGTTTGGTTTTGGCCTCGGTTTCTTGGGCTTGCTCCATGGCCGTGGTCCGATGACAATATCACGGTGTGGCCTTCGTTGCCTCGTTTCATGGAGGATTGACCCATGTCAGGAATCCATCACGTCACGGCAATTTCCGGCAAGGCCGAGCGCAATTGGGAATTTTATACCCGCGTCATCGGGCTGCGCTTCGTCAAGAAGACGGTGAACTTCGGCGATCCCGGCACCTATCATCTCTATTATGGCGACCGGGTCGGTCACCCCGGCACCATCCTTACATTCTTTCCGTGGGAGCACGCGGCGCCGGGGCGCGGCGGCGTCGGCCTGGCGCAGCAAACGACGTTCCGCGTCCCGGCAGGCTCGATCGGCTATTGGGCGCAGCGGCTTGTCGAGAACGGCGTAACCCACGAGGCGCCGGAAAAGCGCTTCGGCGACACGGCGCTGGCGTTCACCGATCCCGACGGCATGAGCCTGGCGCTGGTCGGCATTGCCGGGGCCGAAGCCGAGCCGGCGTGGAGCGTCGGAGCCATTCCCGCCGAGCACGCGGTGCGCGGCTTTCACGGCGTCACGCTGATGGTCGAAGACGCGGGGCGAACGGCCGCCGTACTGACCGATGTTTTGGGGTTCAAGGACGGCGGCCGGGACGGAACGCTGTCCCGCTTCCGCGCCAGCGAGACCGTCGGCGGCGTCATCGATATCCGCGAGGCGAAAGGCTTTTTGCCTGGCCGGCTCGGCCGCGGCTCGGTGCACCACATTGCGTTCCGCGCCGCGGACGACGCGCGCCAGGCGGCGATGGCGCAAAAGCTTGCCGCGGATCTCGGCTTGCGGCCGACCCATCAGCTCGACCGGCAGTATTTCCGCTCGGTTTATTTCCGCGAGCCGGGCGGCATTCTGTTCGAGATCGCGACCGATGCTCCGGGTTTTGCCGTCGACGAGCCGGTCGAAACGCTGGGCCGCGATCTGAAATTGCCGCCGTTTCTCGAAGCGCGGCGCAAGGAGATCGAAGCGGTCCTTCCGGAGCTGGCGGCCGCGGAACGGACGGCCTGATGGCCTTGTCCTTTATTCATCGCTTCGAAACCGGCGCCGAGCCCGGCGCGCGCCCGCTCCTGTTGTTGCACGGCACCGGCGGCGACGAGAATGATCTCATCCCGCTCGGCCGCATGATCGCACCTGAAGCGCCGTTGCTTTCGCCGCGCGGCAAAGTCTTGGAAAACGGCATGCCGCGATTTTTCCGGCGCTTTGCCGAAGGCCGCTTCGACGAGGACGACGTGCGCCACCGCGCGCAGGAGCTCGCCGACTTCGTCGAGCAGGCGCAAACCCATTACGGCATCGCGACCCCGATCGCACTCGGCTATTCGAACGGCGCCAATATCGCCGCCGCGCTGCTATTGCTGCACCCGCAAACGCTGGCCGGCTCCGTTCTGCTGCGGGCGACGCTGCCGTTGTCGCAAACGACGCCGGTCGACTTGACCGGCAAGCCGGTCCTGATCGATTCCGGCGCGCGAGACCCGATGATGTCGCCGGAAGGCGCCGCGCGGCTGGCGGCACGCTTGCAGCAATATGGTGCTAGTGTCGAGCATCGCACTTTGCCGAGCGGCCATGAATTATCGCAGGCCGACGTCACGATTGCGCAAGCTTGGCTGCGATTGCACGCGCAGCCGAAGGCCGGGAACTGACAGGGGAGACTTCCGGTGAAAATGCTCGCTTATGGTCTATGCATTATCTGCATCATCGTCGCGATCATGTACTACGTGCTGCCGGGCGGCTCATTGCCGACATTTTTTCCGGGCTATGTCGCCGGCGCGACGCGCATTCATAAGCTGCATGCGTTCGCGGCCGCCACCGGAGCCGTGGTGTTTTTGCTGGTCGGCCTCTCGACGCGGCGGCGCTAACTCACTTCTGCGAAATCTTCTGCAGCACCGGCAGCCAGGTGTCCTGCTCCTGCTGCACGAAGGTGAGAACCTGCTCGGGCGTCATGGCGCGCGAATAGCTGCCGATGTTACTCAGCCGCTTCTTGAAATCGGGATCGCTGACCACTTTGGCCAGGTCCGCGCTGACTTTGCTGACGATCGGCGCCGGCGTGCCGAGCGGCGCCACCAGCACTTGCCAGCCGGTTGCGGAAAAACCCGGGATCGTTTCGGCCACTGTCGGCAGATCGGGAAACTGTGGCAAGCGCTCGCGCGACGCCACCGCGATCAGCTTCACCTGCCCGGCTTTGACCGATCCGACGATGCCCGAATAGCCCTCGATGATCATCGACACGCGGCCGCCGGCGACGTCGGCAAGCGCCGCCGCAGGACCGCCGTTATAAGGCACCGGCAAGAGACTGATGCCGGCGCGATCCTGGAACACCAGGCCGGTCAGATGCGTGAGCCGGCCGACGCCGGTCACCGCAATGGAAATCTTGCCCGGGTCTTTCTTGGCGAGCGCGATCAATTCCGGCAGGGTCGAGACGCCGAGCGACGGCGTCACCGCGAAGAACATCGGATTTTCCGCCGTATAGCCGATCGGAATGAAATCGCGCGGCAATCTCAGCGGCAGATTGGGCGCGACCGACGGCAGCGCGGCGAAGGTCGACAGCGCCGGCATGAACAACGTGTAGCCATCCGGCGCGGCTTCGGTGGCGATGCGCGCGGCGATGCTGCCGTTGGCGCCCTGATGATTGATGACGATGACCTGCTGGCCCCACAATTTGCTCAAGCCCTCGGCGACGAAACGGGCATCGACGTCCGGGGTGGCGCCGGGCGCCGCATCGGCGATGATCGTCACCGGCTTTTCGGGATAATTGCCGGCTTGCGCATGCGCGGTCGGAGCTGGCGGCAAGGTCAGCAGGCCAAGCCCGGCAAGGCCGAGCACAATAACGGTCTTCATGTCATCCTCCTTGGGCGCCGATCCTTCACGCAACGACGCTTGCTCTCAACGTTACCAAACGCCGCACGCGCCAAATCTGAACGTCCCAAGGCCAGGAACGACCCGATTGCGCGTTTGTGCACAAACTTGCGGCGCCTTGGAGCGAATAGGCCGGGATTCGAGGTAAACGTGCTTCAGAACGACTTTACCTTAACAAGTTATTGCGCGCCGGTGGCGATGCATCCTTAGCGATTCTCCCCTATCAGATTGAGCGGGCCTCTCATTCCGTCCAGTGAACTGTGACACGCGCGACACCAGTACAGGCGTACGGGACTGCGGACGTACCGACCAAAGCCGGACATCCGGCGGTGGCGCGTCTGGCTACGCTGTCGCGCGAATTCGCGCCTGAATTTGACGTCGTCATTCACGACAACCTGGACGCGGTCGAAAGCGAGTGGCGCCGTTTCGAAGGCATCGCCGACTGCACCGCATTCCAAAGCTTTGATTGGCTCGCCACCTGGCACCGGCACATCGGACGGCGCGACGGTATGCGGCCCGTCATCGTCGTCGGCTCCTACGCCGATGGCGAGACCGCGTTCATCCTGCCGTTCGCCATCGCGCCGAAGCTTGCAAGCAAGCGGCTGTGCTGGTTCGGCCAGGAGCAGTGCGACTATAACGCGCCGCTGTTGGCGCGCGATTTTGCTGAGCGCGTTTCGCCCGAGCGCTTCCTCGCCGCCTGGCGCGCGTTGCGCGAACAAATGCAGCGCGACCCGCGGTATCGGCACGACTGGATCGAGCTGGAGAAGATGCCGCAGATGGTCGGCACCCAGAGCAATCCGTTCGTCTCCCTCGACGTCACCGTGAACGCCTCCGGCGCGCATCTGACGCAACTCGGCGACGATTGGGAGAAGTTCTATTTCGCCAAGCGCTCGTCGGCGACGCGCCGGCGCGACCGCGCCAAGCGCCGGCACATGTCGGAATATGGCGAGATCCGCTTCGTCACCACGACCGAGATCGACGACGCGCGGCGCACGCTGGAAACCTTGATCGATCAGAAGCACCGCGCCTTCGCCCGCCGCGGCATTCCCGATATCTTTTGCCGGCCGGGATTGCGCGAATTCTTTCTCGACCTCGCTTCCAATCCGAATATCCGCCATCGGTTCCATATCAGTCGCATCGAAGTCGGCGACACCTGGGCGGCGGCGAATTTCGCTATCCTGTCTGGCGATTGCTATTACCACGTGCTGGCGAGCTACGAAGACGACGCCGCGGTGTCGCACTACGGGCCCGGCGCGCTGCATCTGCGCGAATTGCTCGCGCATGCGATCAAGCTCGGGCTGCGCCGCTTCGATTTCACCATCGGCGACGAGCCGTACAAGGACGAATGGTCCGATACCAGCGTGAAACTTTACGATCACAGCGTGGCTGTGACCTGGCGCGGCTGGCCAGTGAGCGTCGCGTCGATAACGCGGCGCCGGCTCAAGCGCTTCGTCAAGCAAACGCCGGCGATCTGGAATCTGGTGTCGCGCCTGCGCGCCACGCTCGGCACGCTCACGCATCCGAAGGCATCGGCGCGGCAAGCCGCCGCGACGCGCCCCGCCGCCAAGGCGCAGCCGCAACCTGCGCTCGCCTGCGTCATGGGCGACATGGATTTGCTGCAGCCGATCGCGGCGGCCGGCATTCCCTGCGCCGTGGTGACGCGGCCGGGCGTGCCCTCGCTCTATTCGCGTTTCGCGCGCGCGCGGCTGCCTTGGCACGACTTCTCGCAAGACACCGATGCTCTGCTCGATAGGCTCGAACGCTTCGGCAACGCCCAGCGCGAGCAGCCGGTGCTGTTTTATGAAGAAGACGTGCAGCTTCTGTTGATCTCGCGCCATCGCGAACGGCTGGCAAAATCGTTCCGCTTCGTCATGGCCGACGCAACCCTGGTCGAGGACCTGCTCGACAAGGCGCGGTTCCAGGATTTGGCGCAACGCCACGGCTTGCCGGTGCCGCCAGCGCGCCAATTTCATCCCGTCGCTGTCGAACCCGACGATCTCGACCTCGCCTTCCCCGTCGTCATCAAGCCGCTGACCCGGCTCGAGCGCTGGAACGACGTTTTCGGATTGCGCAAGGCGCTTGAAGTGAAGGACGTCGATGCGTTGCGGGCAGTGTGGCCGCTATTGCTCGACGCCGGTGTCGAAGTGCTGGCGCAGCAGCTGATCCCCGGTGCCGAAGCGCAAATCGAAAGCTATCACTGCTACGTCGATCTGCGCGGCAGCATCGCCGGCGAGTTCACCGGCCGCAAGATTCGCACGTATCCATTGTCCTACGGGCACACCACCGCGCTCGAGATCACCGCCGCGGCGGATGTGCAACGGCAAGGCCGCGACATTGTGGAGCGTCTTGGGCTGAGCGGCGTCGCCAAGCTCGATTTCAAGCGCGACCAAGCCGGCACGCTGCATCTGTTGGAGATCAATCCCCGCTTCACGCTGTGGCATCACCCCGCCGCCGTCGCCGGCGTCAACATCCCGGCGCTGATCTACGCCGATTTGACGGGGACACCGCGGCCGGCGGCGACGCCCGCCAAAGCGGGCGTGCGCTGGTGCCGCGCCTGGAAGGATTTGCCGGCGGCGCGTGCGGCCGGCATCCCGCTGACAACGTGGTTGCCCTGGGCGTTCAGTTGCGAGGCAAAATCGACGCTGTCGTGGAGCGATCCGATGCCGGTGGTACGCTCGACGCTGTATCGCCTGCTGCCAGCAAAAGGCGGACAAAAGCCTGCGCGACTGCGCGAGTGGACGTGCCGATGAGGCTCGCGCTCATTTCCGACATCCACGCCAATTTCGCGGCGCTGGAGGCGACGTTTTACGATATTGCCGATCGCTCGATCGACAGCATCGTCTGCCTCGGCGATATCGTCGGCTACAACAGCGACGCCGCCGCCTGCATCGCGCTGATCCGCGGCGCCGGCTGCGTGTGCGTCGCCGGCAATCACGATCTCGCCGTCTGCGGCCGGATCACGACGCGCAAATTCTCGCGCGCCGCCGCGCGCGCCGTCGCCTGGACGCGCCGGCAATTGAGCGCGGACGATCTCGACTTTCTCGCCGGTCTGCCGCTCAAGGCCAATATCGGCAACCGCGTCATTGCCGTGCATGGCGCGCTGCATCCCGAGACCGGTTGCGAGAGCGTGCGGCTCGACACCGATAAGCGGCGCCAGCTGAGCTTCGAGGCGCTCATGATCGATCCCTCCGGCGCGCGAATTTGCGCGTACGGACACACGCATCACGCCGGCGTTTATGAAATGCGCCCCAATGGCGTCGCCATGCATGCAGACGCCCACGTCTCGTTGCGCGACGATGCCTATTACCTGATCAATCCCGGCACGGTCGGCGAGCCGCGTTCGAACGAGCGTCGCGCTACCTATATGATCCTGGATTTCGAGCGCCGGACCGCGACCACCCGCTACATCGACTATCAAGCGTCAGCCGATTTCGTCGCCAGCCACAAACCTGGACTGGCATCGCGCTTTGGCCTGACCGGCCTGGCGAGCCGATTACTTGGTTGACGGCATTTAGCGCTCGATCCGATCGAGATTTTCCGTCATCCGCGCAACGATGCGGCGGAACGCGGCGAGTTCGCGCGGCGCGATGCCCTGCTCCGCTTCGTCGGTGATGGTCCGCGCGACGCCCAGCAATTCGCCGCGCAGCCGCTTGGCCTTGGCGGTGAGGAAAACCAGTACCTTGCGCCGGTCGTCGTCGCCGCGAACGCGGCGGATCAGCCCGGACCTTTCCATGCTGCGCAACGCGATCACCGTAGTCGGCTCCATCATGCCGACCCGCGCCGAAAGCTCGCGTTGCGACAACCCGTCGGTGATCCACAGCACGCGCAAAAAATACCATTGGCCGCGGGTGACGCCATAGGCGGCGATGCGCCGTTCCAACAGCCGCTGAAACGCGCGATGGGCGTCGCGCACCAGATAGCCGGAACTCGTTTGCGGCGGGAACTCGCCGGCGCGGCGCGGCGGCAGCTTGGCTTTCGGTGCAGGTCGCGTTGGCATCGGCGTTGACAGGTCGCGCGGCGTTACCGATAATTACTTAGAAATCTATGCAATGGGAACGCCGACAATGCAACAGCCGCTGCGCAAGGAACAACAACAGACGCCCGCAACACCGAACCAGGCCTTCGACCTGCGCGCGACGCTGGAATGGCTGCGCGCCTCGGGCGCATTGATCGAGACCGACAAGGAGGTCGATCCCGACCTGCAGGTCACCGGCCTGCAGAAGCACATGGACGGCGGCTGCCCGATCCTGTTCAACAACGTCAAGGGCAAGCCGAACCACCGGGTCATCACCAATCTGTTCGGCGATATCTCCATCATCAACCGCATGTTCGGCTGGAAGGACGATGCCGAGCGCGTGCGCAAGCTCGCGCATGCGCTGTCGCATCCGCTAAAGCCGGTGGAAATCGCGCAGAGCGAAGCGCCGTGCCAGGAATTCGTCGTCGAGAAACCCGACGACGTCAACAAATGGATGGTGCCGATCCGCCATACCACCTACGAGCCCGAGCTCACCGTCGGCTCCGGCATCCGCTGCGTCACCGGCGCGCAATTCGATGGCGGCTCCGACCTCGGCTACAACCGCATGAATTTCCGCTGGGGCAATGTCGGCACGTTCCAGATCTCGCCCGGCTCGCATATGTGGCAGGTGGTCAACAAATATTACAAGGAAGACCAGCCGGTGCCGATCACCATGTGCTTCGGCGTGCCGCCGGCCTGCACCTTGATGGCGGGTGCCGGCTTCGATTACGCCGTATTGCCGATGGGCTGCGACGAAATCGGCATCGCGTCGGCGGTGCAGGGCGCGCCGATTCGCCTTGTGAAAGCGCGCACCGTCGACGCCATGGCGCTCGCCGACTGCGAACTGGTGCTCGAAGGCTACGTCAATCCGCGCGACCGCCGCTTCGAGACCAAGGAAGCCGAGGATGCCGGCGTGCAGGGCCGCTATCACTTCCATCCCGAATGGGCCGGCTATATGGGCAAGTCCTACAAGGCGCCGACCTTCCATGTCACCGGCATCACCATGCGCAAGCCGGAAACGAAGCCGATCATCTTCGCGCTCGGCGTCCACATGCTCGACGACCACAACATCGACACCACGGTGCGCGAGGCCGCGATCTACGAACTGTGCAACCGGCTGCAGCCGGGCATCGTGCAGAACGTGGTGATCCCCTACTGCATGACCGATTGGGGCGGCTGTATCATCCAGGTGAAAAAGCGCCACCAGATCGACGAAGGCTGGCAGCGCAATTTCATGGCGGCCGCATTGTCGTGCTCGCAGGGCATGCGGCTTGCGATCGCGGTCAGCGAAGACGTCGATCCCTATTCGATGGACGACATCATGTGGTGCCTGACCACGCGGGTGAACCCGCGCACCGATATTCTCAACCCGATCCCCGGCGGCCGCGGCCAGACTTTCATGCCGGCCGAGCGCATGACCGCGGGCGACCGGCAATGGACGGCGTCGAACACCCAGTTCGAAGGCGGCATGGGCATCGATGCCACGGTGCCGTTCGGTTACGAGAGCGATTTCTTGCGCCCGGTCTACCCGGTCGACAAGGTGAAGCCCGAGGACTGGTTCTCGAAAGAGGACATCGCCAACGCCAAGAAACGCATGCACGGCTGGGTGCATTCGCTGGCGCGGACGGGGCGATAAAGTCTTTCACTTTAGTCTTGGCAACAAGCAGCAGGGAGTAAGTCATGCGAAAATCGATCACAGGTGCGATCGCTGCGAGCATTCTCTCGATCTGCGTCGCGGCCGCGCTGGCGCAGACGGCGCCGGCCAAGAGTGCCGACACGTCCAAGGGCAAGGCCCTGGTCGACGCCAAGGGTATGACGCTCTACACGTTCGACCGCGACGCCAGCGGCAAATCGAACTGCAACGGCCAATGCGCCACCAATTGGCCGCCGCTTCAGGCTGGCGCCGACGCCAAGGCATCGGGCGATTGGACCATCGTCACCCGCGACGACGGCGGCAAGCAATGGGCCTACAAGGGCAAGCCGCTCTATGACTTCGCCAAGGATACCAAACCGGGCGACGTGAGCGGCGACGGCGTCAACAGCGTCTGGCACATCGCCGCACCGTGATTGTCGCGGCGCTGCCAGAGATCGAATAATTCTCGGCCGGCGCAGAAAGCGGCCTTGATCGCTTGGACAGCGTTTCTGTTCGTGTTGATGAGTTTGTCAAGGACGGCGCGAAGCGCCGCCGTCTTCGGCGGTCGTAGATCCTTGACAAGGCCATCAACACGAACAACTTGACATCCAAGCGATCAAGGCCGCCACCCGATCAGGAGATTTGAAAGGAACACACCCGGATGTCCGAAACATCCGATCGGCGCCTTTATTTTCCGCACGTCGCGCGCAACCGCGAGCCGATCCTCGAAGTCTTGCGCCGCGTGCTGCCGCGGCAAGGGCTGGTGCTCGAAATCGCCAGCGGCGGCGGCGAGCATGCGGCTTACTTTGCGGGCAATCTGCCCGGCCTGCGCTGGCAACCGACCGATGCCAATACTGAGATGTTCGAAAGCATCGCCGCGCACCGCGCCGCTGCCGGCGTCGCCAACCTGCTTGCGCCGCTCCATCTTGATGTGACGACCGATCAGTGGCCGATCGAACGCGCCGACGCCATGGTCTGCTGCAACATGATTCACATTTCGCCGTGGGCGGCAACCGAGGGTTTGATAGCCGGCGCCGGACGAACGCTCCCGCGCGGCGGCCTGCTTTATCTCTATGGCCCCTTTAAAATCGACGGCGGTCACACCGCGCCGAGCAATCAGGATTTCGACGCTCGATTGCGCGCGCAAAACCCGTTATGGGGCGTGCGCGATCTCACCGACGTGGCCAGTTTGGCGAAGCATCATGGCCTTGAACTTGCCGAAACCGTTCCGATGCCTGCCAACAATCTCAGCGTCATATTTCGGCGCGCGTAGCTGATAATCCGCCGCCTCACGCCGGCATGCTCGACGGCCAATGCAGCGTATAAAACTCGACCGGCTCCATGCGGCCCTTGACCGGCGCCTGGCGCAAATCGCAGCCCGTGATGTCGAGACCGCCCGCCTCGGCCGCCGGGCGCGATACGATCATCACGCAATTGAATTCCTTGGTCAGGCTTTCCAGCCGTGCGCAGGTGTTTACCGTGTCGCCTATTGCCGTGATGATCTGCGAGCGCGGCGGCCCCATGGCGCCGACGATGGCCTCGCCGTAGTGGATGCCGATGCCGATGCGCAGCGGCTCTTTGAGATCGTTGCGCAGCCGGTAGTTCAGCTGGTCGACGGCCGCCAGCATCTCGCGCGCGCCGCGCAGCGCGTCGGCGGCGCCGCGCGTCGGATCGTCCTCGTATAGCCCGTACAGCGCCATCAACCCGTCGCCGGTGAATTGCGAATAGTGGCCGTTGGTCGCGACCAGCGCCTTGGTCATTTCGTGGAAGAACTGGTTGAGGATGAACAGCACGTCATAGGGCAGCTTGGCCTCGCCCAATGTGGTCGAGCCGCGCATGTCGACGAACACCACGGTGATCGGCCGCT
>Ga0208696_1002200_pt1 | contig 10677 bp, 9 predicted proteins | sample Sb_taG_9_FD_187711 | JGI IMG/M metagenome (GOLD analysis project Ga0208696, IMG submission 187711) | Peat soil microbial communities from Weissenstadt, Germany - Sb_50d_b_LC metaG (SPAdes) (version 2) | ecosystem: Environmental > Terrestrial > Soil > Wetlands > Peat | place: Germany: Weissenstadt...
CCATCTCCCGGCGCACGCCGTTTCTGGCCAACGTGAAACCTTCAGGCCAGTACTTGATGGAGGACTTCTTCTATGCCGGTGGCTTGCCCGCGCTGATGAAAGAGATTCTGCCGCTGCTCCACGGCGACGCCCTGACCATAAACGGCAAGACTGTCGGCGACAACGTGGCGACGGCCGTATGCCACAACCGCGAGGTAATCCGGGGAACGTCCAACCCGCTGCACCCGGAAGGCGGCACCGTGGTGCTGAACGGCAACCTGGCGCCAGATGGCGCCGTGCTCAAGCAGACAGCCGCTTCGCCCCAGCTTTTACAACACCGCGGCAAGGCCTACGTTTTTGAAAACTATCAGCAGATGCGCGCGCAGATAGATTCTGACGATCTGGCGGTAGAAGCCTCCACGGTGCTGGTGATGAAGAACTGCGGTCCCAAAGGCGCGCCGGGCTTTCCCGAATGGGGCCACATCCCCATGCCGCGGGTGTTGCTGGGCCGCGGTGTAACCGACATGGTGCGGATCAGCGACGCCCGTATGAGCGGCACCAGCTTCGGAACCGTGGTGCTGCACATGGCGCCGGAATCGGCGATTGGCGGCCCGCTGGCAGTCGTCGAAACTGGCGATGAGATATCGCTCGACGTGGCCGCCCGCCGCATCGCCCTGGAGTTCGGCGTGGTGGTGGCGGCGGTGGTCGCCACCTGGGACCGGTTGCGCGGCCGCAACGCCGCCGCGGATCGCGTGCCGGAGTACATCGACCGGCTCAAGGCGCGCAAGGCCCAGGTCGGCGAGGCCATCGGCCAGGGGAAGAAGGCGGCGCGGCGCTTCGACGCCGGCGACGCCCCCCCGGCGGCCCCGCCCCCGGGCGCCGGCGAGGCGAAGCCAGCCCCCACGGCGAGCCCGCGCCCGGCGCCGCAGCGGCCGAAGCAGGGCGCCGAGGCCGGGCAAGAGGGCGACTACCTCAGCCGCTTGAAGAAGGCGAAGAAGCGCGCCATGGAGGAGCGCGAGAAGGAGAAGGACGAGGAGTAATAGAACCCGGCGGGCGGCGCGGCGTCAGCCCGCCGGTCTTCTACCGGCGGGCTGACGCCGCGCCGCTCGCCGGAACATCAACCAAAGGTCATCCCCTACATGTCTTCCGCAGCGTCGATGCAGCAGCGGGCCGCCGGCTTCCGCGAAGCCTACGCCCGGCTCAAGAAGGAGATCGGCAAGGTCATCGTTGGCCACGGCGACATCGTGGACGGCGTGCTGACCTGCCTCTTCGTCGGCGGCCACGCCCTCCTCGAAGGGGTCCCCGGCCTCGGCAAAACGCTGCTGGTCCGCACCCTGGCCCAGGTCCTCGACTTGAACTTCAACCGCATTCAGTTCACGCCCGACCTGATGCCCGCCGACATTATCGGCACCAACATCATCAACGAGACGCCCGACGGCCAGCGCGTCTTCACCTTCCAGAAGGGACCGCTCTTCGCCCAGATCGTCCTCGCCGACGAGATCAACCGCGCCACGCCCAAGACGCAGTCGGCGCTGCTCGAGGCGATGCAGGAGCACAGCGTCACCGTCGGCGGCACCATCCACAAGCTGCAGGAACCGTTCTTCGTCATGGCGACGCAGAACCCGATCGAGCAGGAGGGCACCTACCCCCTGCCCGAGGCCCAGCTCGACCGCTTCTTCTTCAAACTGCTCGTCAACTACAGCGGCCGCGAGGAAATGTCGGTCATCATCGACCGCACTACGCGCGGCGAATACCCGAAGCCGACGCAGGTGATGGACGGCGCGGAAATCCAGCAATGGCAGCAGCTGGTGCGCGAGGTATTGGTGGCGCCGCCGGTGCAGGATTACGCCATCCGCCTGGTCCTGGCGACGCACCCGGGCGGCGAGTTCGCGGCCCAGGAGACGGGCAAGTTCATCCGCTACGGCGCCAGCCCGCGCGCGGCGCAGGCGATGATCCTGGCGTGCAAGGTCCGAGCCCTCCTCGAGGGGCGTTATAACGTAGGCTTCGACGACGTGCGCCGCGTCTATTTGCCGGCGCTGCGGCACCGCGTGCTGCTCAACTTCGAGGCGCAGGCGGAGAACATCCCGTCCGACCAGGTGCTGGAACGCATCCTCGACGAGGTCAAGGAGAAGGGACCCGAGTTGGTGACGGCCGGACGGGCCTGACAGGAAACACCCCCAGGGGCACACAGCGATGCGATTCAACGACATTGGTCTTCTCATCATCGTCCTTCTCCTCGGCGTCTTGCTCGGGGTGATTGGGACCGCGGGCGTCTACCATTCGGTCGCCGCCCGGCAGGCCGAGGCCGAGCGCCAGGAGTCCGAGGAGGCGCTGAAGAGGGCCCAGGAGGAGCGCGACGAGGCGCTGGGCCGGATCGACGAGTACCTCGCCGCCGAGCGGACCAGCAGCGTGACGGCGGAGCAGCCGAGCGGCCTGGAACCGCGCCCGCGGCCCGCGCCGGCCGCAGCGCCGCAGCGCCCCCCGGTCGCCGCGGCGCCGCGCCCGGCGGAGGGGCCCGCCCCGAAGGAGCGCGAAGTCACGGCACCCCCGCGCGAGGACGCGAAGAATGCGCCGCCCGCGGTCTCGGGATTCGGGCCCCCCAGGCACATCGGGGAATGACGGCCATGCCTCAGACGCAAGAGAAGCAGCAGCTCCTCGACCCCGAGTTCCTGGCCCGGCTCGAACAGCTCGAGTTGGTGTCGCGCAAGATCTTCCTCGGCCGCATGAAGGGCGAGCGGCGCAGCAAGAAGAAGGGGCAGAGCGTCGAGTTCGCCGACTACCGCAACTACGTCGTCGGCGACGACCTGCGCTTCCTCGACTGGAACCTGTACGCCCGCCTCGACCGCCTCTTCCTGCGCCTGTTCATGGAGGAAGAGGACCTGCATTTCTACGTCCTCATCGACAACAGCCTGTCGATGGACTTCGGCACGCCGAGCAAGCTGCACTACGCCAAGCAGGTGGCCGCGGCGCTCGGCTTCATCGGCCTGGTCAACCTCGATCGCGTGATGGCGGAGGCGTTCAACGACCGCCTGACGCAGACGCTGCCGGCCATCCGCGGCCGCCGCAGCCTGTGGCGCCTGCTCGACTTCCTTCAGAAGATCGACCCGGCCGGCCCGAGCGACCTGAAACAGGCGCTGAGGACGTTCAGCCTCAAGTCGAGCGGCAAGGGCATCGTCGTCCTGCTCAGCGACCTGATGGACAAGGGCGGTTACGAGGACGCCCTGCGCTACCTCGTCGCCCGGCAAATGGACATTTACGTCATCCAGATCCTCTCGCAGGAAGAAATCGAGCCGGACATCGTCGGCGACCTGACGCTGACCGACGTCGAGGACGGCGACGTGGCCGAGATCACCGTGAGCGGCCCGCTGCTGCGCCGCTACAAGCAAAACCTGGCGGCCTACCGGGCGGGCTTGCACGAATTCTGCGCCCGCCGCGGTGTGACTTATCTCTTCACGAGCAACCAGGTGCCGTTCGATCGGTTGGTGCTGACGTACCTGCGGCAGCGCGGCCTGGTGCGCTGAACCCGTTTAGCCGCCGCCCTCGGGGCGGCGCTCCAGAGCGCCGCCCCGAGGGCGGCGGCTAAACTCATGGATCCTGCGTCATGGTACGTTCCTCCCCTGTCGCTACCGCCGTGGCCCGTGCCTGGTTCCCGCTGGCGCTGCTGGCCCTACTGCTGCTGGCGGTCCCGGGCGTGGTGCTGTTCGTGCTGAACCTCCTGGGCCTGGAGACTTCGGCCAACACCTGGTTGCAGGAGAACTGGCGGCTCAGCTACCACATCCCCGTCCCGTGGTGGGCCGGCCTCGTCTTGCTGCTGGTGCCTTTGTTAATCCTGCTGCTCTACTTCTTGAAGTTGAAGCGCAAGCCGCTGCAGGTCCCCAGCACCTTCCTGTGGAAGAAGAGCATCGAGGACCTGCACGTCAACAGCCTCTTCCAGTGGCTGCGCGAGAACGTGCTGCTTCTGCTGCAAATCCTGGCGGTCGTGGTGCTCCTCTACGCCCTGATGTCGTTCCAGGTCCACGGCAACATGGTCGAGGGCCGGCACTACATCCTCATGGTCGATAATTCGGCGAGCATGAGCGCCACCGACGTCGCGCCGAACCGGCTGGAGATGGCCAAGAAGGAGGCGCTCAAGGAGATCGACGCCCACACCGACAACGACACCGGCATGGTCATCGTCTTCAACTCCACCGCCGAGACGCTCCAGTCGTACACGCACGACCGCGGCCTGCTCCGCCTGGCGGTCGAGGGTATCCGGCCGACGCAGCGGGTGACGCGGTTGGAGGAGGCGCTATCGCTGGCCGACGGCCTCGCCAACCCGTCGCGCTCGACCGACGATGCTGCCTCCCGCCCCGCAGGCGAGGATCCCTCCAAGGCCCGCACCTACGTCGCCACCGAGGGCATGCCCACCGAAGTATTCCTCTACTCCGACGGCCGCTTTCCCGACGTGACCGACTTCAACCTCGGCAACCTGAGCATGCAGTACCAGGCGATGGGCGAGGGGGGCGACAACGTCGGCATCGTAACGCTCAACGCCGCCCGCGACGAGCGCGAGCTGGGCCGCCTCCTCGTTTTCGCCCAGGTCGCCAACTATCGCAGCGACGACGTGAAGGTGCAGATCGAACTGGAGGTGTTCGTCAACGGCCAGCCCCGGGACATCTACAAGCCGCAGGCGGCGGACGGGAACAATGACGGTACGATCGATAAGCGCCGCTCCGTCCCCGTCGAGGACAGCAAGCCGGACGGTCCCAGGCGCGAGGTCATCTCGCGCGGCACGTTTACCTTCGTCGTCAGCGACGTCGATGACCGGGCGGACGTGGTCATGCATGCGAAGTTGAAAGATAACAAGGACAAGTTCCCGCTGGACGACGAGGCGTGGCTGGTGGTGGGCGTCATCCGCAAGGCGCGCGTCCTCGTCATTGGGCCGGAGAACAAGCCGCTGTCGGCGTTCTTCGACCACCCCGCGACGCAGAAAGTCGCCTCGGTGACGTACCTCGACCCTGGCGCCCTGAAGGACCCGCAGAAGTACGTCCAGCCGGCGCGCGAAGGAGCGTGGGACCTGGTCGTCTTCGACCGCTGTGCCCCGGAAAAGGAGGACGACCTGCCGGCCGCGAACACCTGGTTCATCGACGAGGTGCCGCCGCCCTGGAAGAAGGCTGACATCGTCAAGGACAAGGCCAACGTCCTGAGCGGGCCGCCGGTCAAGGGCTGGGACGAGAAGAGTCTGCTGCTGCGCTACCTGACGAGCTTGCACGAGATCGGCATCGACACCGCCTTCCGCTTCGACCTGAAAGCCGACGGAGTGCCGCCGCGGACGCCGCGTCTGCTGGAGAGCGATCAGAACACGGCCCTGCTGTTTACCCTCAGCCGGCAGTCGTACACCGACCTGGTGCAGACGTTCGCGATCATGACCGACGACGGCAAGTTCAACACCAACTGGCCGACGCTGGTGAACTTCCCCCTGTTCCTGCACAACGTCACCTACGTGCTGGGCAACGTGAACGACGGGGTCAAGGAGGAGCGGGTGCAACCGGGGGACGTCAAGACGCTGCGGCCGGACATGGCCGTCAAGAAGATCGAAGTGGTGGGGCCCGACTCGGGCGGCAAGGCCGAGACGCTGGAGCGCAAGGGGCGGCCGGACTTCTCCTTCGGCAACACGGAGCGCGTCGGCGTCTACGAAGTGCGCTGGGACGGCAAGCCGCAACGCAACTTCGCGGTCAACCTGCTCGACGCCGACGAGAGCAATATTGACCCGCGGACGGAAATCCACATCGGACAGGACAGCATCAAGGCCGGCGAGTCGCGCGGCACCCCGCGCGACACCTGGAAGTGGGTGGCCCTCGGCGCCCTGGTCCTGCTGCTGCTGGAGTGGTACATTTACAACCGTCGCGTGTACATTTAGCCGCTTGCGGCTTAGCGTTCGCCCGATTTATCGATTCGCGAAACGATAAATCGCAAGCGGCCCCCCCTGAGCACTCCATGACCGCCAGTCGTTCGTTCCTCGATTACCGCCGTTTCATCCAGGGGCACTACGACGGCCCCGCCGGCGCCCTCACCTCCGTGACCGGCCTGCTAACCGGGCACGAGGCGCTGGCCGGCCGGCTGATCCGCCCCGAGGCGTTCGACGTCCGCGGCTGCGGGCGCATCCTCGACGCCGGCTGCGGCAACGGCCGCTACTCGCGCTTCCTCCTCAAGCACGCCGACCCCGGCGCTCTCGTCACCGCCTTCGACCTGTCGCCGAACATGCTGCAGCGGGCCCGGCGGCGCCTCGCCTCCGACCGCGTCACCTTCGCCGTCGCCGACCTGACGCGCCTGCCGTATCCCGACGGAGTATTCGACGCCGCCGTGTGCGGCTGGGTGCTGGAGCACCTGCCGGACCCGCGCCTCGGCCTGCGCGAACTGGCGCGCGTGCTGCGGCCCGGCGGCAAGCTGCTGCTGCTGACGACGGAGGACAACTTCACCGGGCGCTGGTGCGGCCGGCTGTGGCACTGCCGCACTTACCGGCGGGACGAACTGCAGAACGTCTGCGGCGAGTGCGGCCTGCGCTGGGGCCGCGAGTTGTTCTTCTCACGGCTGCACGCCCGCCTTGGTATCGGCGGCATCATCGTCGAATTGCACCGCGAGGAGCCGCCGGCGGCTTCGCAGGCACCTGCGCCGTAGGTCAGGCTTTCCAGCCTGACCCCTCTTCCGGTCAGGCTGGAAAGCCTGACCTACCCGGCACGTGCGCCTTGAAGATCGTGTACCCGCTTCGCAGCGCCACGTCGAACGAGCCGAAGACGTCTTCCACAATCTCCGCGACCTCGTGCGCCTGCCGGGTGACGAGGTAGAACCGTCCGCCCGGCTTCAGCAGTGACCGCGAGCGCAGGGTGAACAGCCCGGCGACGGTCGCCTGCGCGAAGTACGGCGGGTTGGCCAGCGCCACGTCGAACGTCTTCTCCGGCAATCCCTCGACCCGACTCGACGCCACCACCTCGAAGGAGGCCACGCCGTTCTCCGCGGCGTTGTGCCGCGCCAGCGCCAGGGCCCGCAGGTTGCTATCGACAAAGGCGACGTGTCCCGACGGCCCGGCGCGAAGTGCGGCGATGACGCCGTTGGTGCCGCAGCCGCAGCCCACGTCAAGCACGCGGTCGCCCAGCGAAATGTCCATCTCCGCGACGAGCGCCCGCGCCCCGTCGTCGAAGCGGCCGTAGGCGAACGTCCCCGGCCGCGACAGGAAGCGCGCCGAGCGCCCCTCGTCGAGCCGCACCTGGAAGGTGACCTCGTGACGGCGCCGCGGCCGGTCGGCGTCGCGCCGGCACCAGAAGAGTGTGCCGCCGCCCAACGTCGGGGCGTGGACGCGGCCAAAGACCTTTTTCAACAACGGAGGGAAGAAGTCGTCCTTGCGATAGGGAGACAGGACCGCGAAGACGCCGCCCGGCCGCAGGACGTGGAACGCTTGCTCGACCATGTCGATCTTCAATTCGCGCTCGCCGCCCTTCGACGCCGGGTAGAGGAGGGTCTGGAAGTCCGGCGGCAGGTCCCACAGGTCGGCGGCCGTCTCGACACGGGCGCGCGAGCCCATCTCGCCGAGCGCCTCGCGCAGGCGCTCGGCGGAGTGGAGGTCCATCTGGTAGGCGACCACCTCGTCCGAAGCGAGGGCGACGGCGATGCGGGCCGCCTCGCCGGGCGCGCCGAGGACGATGCCGAAAGGCGGGCACAGGCGCTCGCCCAGGAGCGGCAACAGGTCGGCGTGTGCGGGCTGCTTGGACTTGTTCCGCGCCATGGCCGGGATTCCTCGCGCCGCCGCGCGCTCGTAGTGACCGCATTTATGCGGTCTCCTCGATCGGACCGCATAAATGCGGCTCCTCGATCGGACCGCATAAATGCGGCTCCTCGATCGGACCGCATAAATGCGGCACTACGAGCGCGCGGCGGCGGCTAAACGAACGCGACCTCGCATACCACGTCCGCCGACCACGTTTCACCCGGCTGCAGCACGCGCCAGCCGGTGTCGAGGCCGCGCTGCTGCAGGTTGACGGCGTCGGTGGGGCAGGTGTACGGCTCCAGGCAGACCGCCTGGCGGTGGCCTGGCGTGTACAGCACCAGCTCGCGGAACGCCGGCGCCGCCAGAAGCCGCATGCTGACCCCGTAAGGCGGCTGCCGCAGGGTCCCCAGCAGGCGCAGACCCTCGGCGACCAGCGTCCCCTCGAGCCCGGTGTAGACGTCGTCCAGCCGGAGGACCTCGCAGGATCGCGGCGCCGCCAGGTCAAATGGCCCCTCGGGGACGCGCCGCACCCCCGTCGGCAGAAACTGGTGCAACTCCCAGACCTCCCGCGCGTGGCCCTGCACCGTACACTCGGCCGCCGTGCTGTTCGGGACCAGCGGCATCCGAAAGTACGGATGATACCCCAGGCCGAAAGGCAGCGGCCGCGAATCCGGGTTATTCACCTCGGCCTTGATGTCCAGGCGGGTTGCCGTCAGGCGATACGTCACGCGAACCCGATAGTCGGCGGGCCAGTAACCCGCGAGGTTCGCGGCGTCAGCCGAGCCGCGGAATTCGCCCGTCACCCAGGCGCTCATCTCGTCAGCCCCGCGGTCCACGACGTGCCACGGCCGGTCGAAGACGAAGCCGTGGATGGCGTTGACGTGCTCGTGATCGTTCTTCGGCAGTTGGTAGTCCTTCCCGTCCCAGGTGAAGCGGCCGTCGCGGATGCGGTTGGGGAAGGGGAACAGGATCGGGACGCCGGACCCCGTGGGCCGGGCGCCGCGGAAGAACCTCGGGTCGGCGTACAGCAGATCGAGTTCCACTTCGCCCCGGCGGATGCGCCAGCGGTAGCAGTTGAAGCCGCACGCCGGCCACACCTCGGCCCGCGCCGCGCCGGCTGTCTCTTCCAGCACGATCACGCGGCCGTCCTGTCCGGCCGCCGTCGCATACGTCTCCTCACGCACTTGAAACGGCATCGCTGTCTCCCTCCCCCACCCTCCCCCACCGTCCCCCCTATGGTACGAATTCTCGCGCGGCACCGCGGCACCCTGAGCGAACATCTTCCCTTGCCGGCGGCGCAGATGCGGGGTAAAATCGGTTCGGTATTACAAAGTAATCCAAGCTCGGGGGTGGTCATGCGCAGGTCCACAAAACTCGGTTTGGTGGGATTGGGGGCGGTCCTGGCGGCTGCGGTGGTGCTGCCGTTGAGCTGCGGCGGTCCTAAAGACCCGTGGGAGGGGCTGCCCGGCCCACCGCGCGTCGTCGCCACCTTCCCGCCGCTGGCCTGCTTCGCTCAGAACGTCGGCGGCAACCACATCGGCGTCCTGACCCTCTGCACAGCGACGGGGCCGCACGAATACGACCCGACCACGGAGGACAAGCAGAAGTTGCAGAAAGCGGACCTCTTCCTCGTCAACGGCCTCGGACTGGAGGACAAGTTCGCCAAGGACATGGCGGACACCAGCGGCAACCCAAAGTTGCGCGGCAACGACGCGTCCGGCGTCGTCAACCTGGGCGATCGACTCCTCCAGGCCAAGTTGGTCGATAAGGCGGAGATGCACGATGAGCACGAAGAGGGCAAGAAGGAAGACCACGATCACGACCACGGTCATCACCACGAGCACGGCGCCTACGACCCGCACGTCTGGCTCGGCATCCCACAGGCCAAGGTGATGGTCGAGGCGATTCGCGACGAGCTGAAGAAGGCCGACCCCGCTCACGCTTCGGAGTACGACCGCCGCGCCGCCGAGTACCTCGCCAAGCTCGACAAACTCCACAAGGAGGGGAAGGCCGACCTGAAGGACATAAAGAACCGCAAGATCGTCACCTCGCACGAATCGCTGCACTACTTCGCGAAGTCGTTCGACATCGAGGTGACCGACGTCATCGAGCTGCAGCCGGGCATCGACCCCGACCAGGCCACCCTGGCGGACCTGGTCAAGAACTGCAAGGAAGAGGGGGTGCGGGTCATCGCGACGGAGCCGCAGTACCGCCAGAAAGGGACGGCTCAGACTCTCGAGAATGAGCTGAAGCGCAAGGGGGTGACCGACGTCGAGATCATCGACCTCGACCCAATGGAGACGCTGTCCCCCCCCGACGACAAGCTCGACGCCGGTTGGTACGAACGGCGGATGCGGCACAACATCGAGGAACTGAAAAAGGCGCTGCGATGAGCACGGACCTGCTGACGATCGAGGACGTGTGCGTCCATTACGGTGACAAGGAGATCCTGCAAGGCGTCAGCGCCGGCGTGGCGCGGGGGCGGATCACCGCCCTGATCGGCCTGAACGGGTCGGGCAAGACGACGCTGCTGCGCGCCATCCTCAAGGAGGCGCCGTACACGGGGCGGATCACCTTCCACTGCGGGCACGACCACAGCCGGCCGACGCCGGAATACGTCGGCTACGTGCCGCAGAAGCTGGCTATCGACGCCACGCTGCCGCTGACCGTGGGCGACCTGCTGGCCCTGGCGCTACAGCGGCGGCCGCTCTTCCTGGGGATTTCTCGCCGTGTCCGCGCGACCATCATCGAGATGATCGGCCGCGTCGGCCTGGCGCCGGACATCCTCGACGGCTTCGTCTCGAAGATTTCCGGCGGCGAGCTGCAGCGGGTGCTGCTGGCGCTGGCCCACGGCATGGGCCATCGGCTCGAGCGCTTCGGCAACCCCAACTTTTGCGGCCAGGGGCCGCTGCCCGACCTGACGTAAGCGGCCGGTTGGGATCCCCGCCGGCGCGATC
>Ga0208696_1002205_pt1 | contig 10656 bp, 9 predicted proteins | sample Sb_taG_9_FD_187711 | JGI IMG/M metagenome (GOLD analysis project Ga0208696, IMG submission 187711) | Peat soil microbial communities from Weissenstadt, Germany - Sb_50d_b_LC metaG (SPAdes) (version 2) | ecosystem: Environmental > Terrestrial > Soil > Wetlands > Peat | place: Germany: Weissenstadt...
GGAAGCCGGCGAGCAGCCCTACCGCACTCGTCGAGCTTCTCCGCCCGCACAAGGTCGGCGATAAGGTGAAGATCGCTTACCAGCGCGGGGCCGAAAAGAAAGAGATCGAGCTGAGCCTGGTTGGATCTTCAGGGCCGGGCGGACCACGACTCGTGAGTCCCGGCTTCTTTGGCGACGACGCCGAGGGAGGCGTTGTAGTGAGCGAGATGATCGAGGGCGGTCCGGCGATCAAGGCAGGGCTGAAGTTTGACGATGTGGTGACAGCCATCGACGGCAAACCCGTGGAGAAATTCTTCCCTACTCTGCGCAAGATAGCGACCGAGCACAAGGCCGGCGACAAAGTAACCTTGCAAATCACTCGTGGCACGGAAAAGAAGGAGATCGCGATCACGCTGGAGCGCACGGGCTTCGGCCCCATGGCGGAAAAGCCCTCGCCCGGCAGGTTGAAGCGGTCCAACGGCGGCGGGTTAGGCGGCCAACGCGAAAACGTACAGGATCAGCAAGGTCCTGACGGCGTGCAAACGGGCGGTGTCTACAAGTCGACCGACGGCGGCGAAACGTGGAAGCGTGTGAACAGCTTCAATCCTCGGCCCATGTACTTCTCGCAGATTCGCGTCGATCCCACGGACGACGAGAGAGTCTATGTCATCGGCTTCGCGGTGTATGCGTCAAAGGACGGCGGCAAATCGTTTCAGGCGAGCGGTAACGCCGGCGTGCACTCGGACCAGCACGCCATGTGGATCGATCCCAAGGACGGCCGGCACATGCTGATCGGCACCGACGGCGGTTTCTACCAAACGTACGACCGGGCCGAGCACTGGGACCATTTGAACCATCTAGCTTTGGGACAGTTCTACCACGTCGCAGTGGACCCCCGGCCCTTGTATCGCGCCGCCGGTGGCCTGCAGGACAACGGTAGCTGGGCTGGCCCTGCCCACTCGCTGCGCGGCACCGGACCGGTGAACGACGACTGGCTCTTTCTCAGCGACGGCGACGGCTTCGTGTGCCGGATCGATCCCAATGATCCCGACTTGATCTATTCGGAGAGCCAGCATGGCGGTATCCAGCGCAAGCACCTCAAAAAGGGGGATCAGACCACCATCCACCCGTTGCGCATCGCCGGCAAGCCAGAGCACCGCTTCAACTGGAACACGCCGTACATTCTCTCCAGCCACGATTCGAACATCTTCTATGTTGCCGGCGAGTACGTCTGGCGCTCGGTGAAACGCGGCGATAATTTACGGGTGATCTCGCCGGAGATCACCCGCACAAAGCACGGGAGCGCAACGGCGCTGGCGGAATCCCCAAGGAATCCGGAAGTGCTCTATGTCGGCACGGACGACGGGGCATTGTGGATCACCCGCGACGGCGGCGCCCACTGGACGAACCTTGCCGACAAAGTCGGTCTGCCGGGACCACGCTGGGTGGCAAGCATCGAGCCGTCGCGCTACGTCGAAGGGCGCGCCTACGCGGCTTTCGACACTCATCGCTCGAACGACGATGAGCCCTACGTCTATGTGACCGAGGACTTCGGTCAAACGTGGAAGCCAATCCGTTCCAACTTACCGCGCGGCTCCAGCCGGGTTTGCCGCGAGGATATCCAGAACCAGAACATCCTCTATGTCGGTACGGAGTTTGCCGCCTACGTCTCGGCCAACCGTGGCGCATCGTGGACGAAGCTGAACAGCAATCTGCCCACGGTGGCTGTGCACGAGTTCGCACAGCATCCGACTGCCGGTGAAATCGTCGTGGCCACTCACGGGCGCAGCTTGTGGGTGTTGGACGTCACCGCACTTCGCCAGATGACCGCCGAGAACCTGAAGGCAAACGCACACCTGTACGAGCCCAACCGCGTTATACGCTGGCACAGTGAGCCCGGGCGCGAAGATTGGTTTAGCGCAAGCGTACGCCGGTTCGTTGGCCAAAACCCGCCTGCCGGCGCGCAGATTTTCTATTCCTTGGGCAAAAAAGCAGGTTCGATCTCCCTGAAGATCCTTGATTACAAGGGGGAGACCGTAAGCGAGCTGCAGCCAAAGCCGGAGCCGGGATTGCATGATGTCACGTGGAATCTGATGAAGCAGCCTCCGCGCCGGCAAAAGCCCGCAACCAAGCCGGTCGAAAAAACTGCGTCCGCACCGGAAAAGAAGTCGGGTGCTCCGGAAAGCAAGGCAGCCGGCGCGGAAAAGAAATCCGAGCCGCCAGCGGAGCCCGCGGAGGAGCCTGCTCCCGAGGTCTTGGGCTTCCTGGGCGGAGGATCTTCGCAGGTCAATCCCGGCATGTACCGTCTGGTCCTAACCGTGGACGGCGTGGAACAAACGCAATGGCTCCGCGTCGACCCTGATCCAGATCATCCCGAGACCAATATCTCCCCGGATGAAGAGGACAAGGAGCTGAAGCTGCGTCTGAAGAAACGCGATCCGGAACAGTCTTCTCACAAGTGAGGGAGTCACTCCTTCCACGTACCTCAAGGTCGAAGCCCCGCGCCCCAGACAGTCGCACTCTAGCTATAATTGTCCCCCGTAGCCAGGCTGAGGCACCGACGTCACAGCCTTCGCGGAAGTGTGGCAGGACCCCACGGATTGGGCAACCGCAAGCAAAGACGGTGTTGGCAGGCACATGAGGCGCACACTGCAAGCGTTGAAACGAACCGGGGAACTAGAGCCTGCGGCGGGTACGCTACCTCTCCCACCGCCCCGAGGTCTTTTTGGCTGGTTGTGTAGGTACGTACCCGCGGTTGATTCTCTCCGCACTTACTCTTTACGGTCCCTTGGTGCGGACATGGTCGCGGGATTGACGGTGGCCACGGTGGCGGTGCCGCAGGCCATGGCGTACGCCATGCTCGCGGGCCTGCCGCCGCAGTACGGCCTTTACACAGCCGTCGTCATGACCGCCGTGGGAGCCTTGTTCGATTCGTCCCGCCAGTTGATCAATGGCCCCACCAATGCCATCTCGATCGCGTTGCTCAGTGCCCTGACGGTGATTCCGGGAGAAGACAAGACATCCGTTGCGGTGGTGTTTGCCCTGCTGGTCGGCCTCGTGCAATTGGGCATCACGCTCCTGCGCCTGGGAGACCTGACCCGCTATGTCTCGCACGCCGTGATTGTCGGCTTCACGCTTGGTGCTGGGGCTCTCCTGGTGCTGGATCAACTGAAGAATTTTGTCGGGCTCCCCTCCCGCGGTGACCCTGGCGATCACTTCCTTAAGCGCTTCTGGCTGACCATGACTTCGGGGGAACCCTGGCACGGGCCGACCGTCGCCATTGGCGTCGGCACCATCGCCCTGGTGCTCATGGGCAGGTCGATCAACAATTGGCTGCGGAAAATAGGAGTACGTTTCCCGATTCCGCAGCACCTGCTGGCCGTCGCCATCATGGCAGCGGTGGCGTGGGTCTTTCATCTCGATCAAAACGGTGTCAAGATCGTCGGTGATATTCCAGCATCATTGCCTGGGTTCGCCTTGCCCGACCTGAAGTGGGAGCAAGTCCAACTGTTGATGGGCAATGCCTTCGGCGTCGCCGTACTGGGGCTCCTGGAAGCGATCGCCATGGCAAAGGCGATTGCGGTAAACACCGGTCAAAAACTCGATATCAACCAGCAGTGTCTGAGTGAAGGTATGGCCAATGTCACGGGCAGCTTTTTTCATTGCATGCCCGGCTCCGGCTCGCTCACACGCTCAGCCGTGAACCAGCAAGCTGGTGCCGTCAGCCAGTGGTCGGGCGTATTTTCCGCCGTTGCGGTTGCGGCCACCATTCTGCTCCTTGCTTCGTTCGCCGGTCATATTCCGAGGGCGTCGCTGGCGGGCCTGCTGATGCTGGCGTCGTACCGCATGATCGATCACCGCCAGCTTATTTTCCATTTACGCGCCACCCGCTTCGACGCGTTGATTGTCATCGCCACGGCAATGGCGGCCGTATTCATCTCCGTGGAGTTTTGCGTGCTGGTCGGCGTGTTTTTATCTTTCGTGCTCTACGTCCCGCGGGCAGCCCAGGTACAGCTCTCCGAGCTGACCCTGACCGGCGACGGGCAGGTACGCGAACGGGCCCCCAGTGATCTGCGTTGCGGGCGAATGCTGCTTTACGATTTGGAGGGAGAGCTATCTTTCGGCGCGGCTCCGGAGTTGGAAGCCCATCTGGCCAGCATCGAGCAGCGCGCGAAGGAAAACATCCGGGTAGTTGTGCTCTTTTTGAAGCGAGCGCGCAATCCAGATGCTGTTTGCCTGAACTTGCTAGCCGACTTCCAGCGCCGCTTGCAAGCGCGCAAGGTTACGCTGATTCTGTGCGGCGTACGTGCAGACCTGGCGAAGGCGCTCCACAATACCCGGCTCGATGCGGAGATTGGCGAGCAGTACATCATTCCCGAGACAGGTGGCACAGGCATGAGCACGCAGTACGCAGTTCTAAGAGCCTATCGCATTCTTGGCCCGGACCTGTGCGAGATTTGCCCACGCAGGCACGAAAAAACCAGCGCAGAGCCGGCTAGCCTGGAAAACACCTAATGCGTGTTCAAGCCTTGATTTTGGGGTGTGAACATCGATTCAGAATCCCTGAAATGGGTACATCTGTACATATGACATATGTCAGGGCGAACTGCCATGGGCTCAAGATTCGAGTTGCGATGTAAACCTTTGTAGAATAGTCACTTGCAGAATTGGCTTTCTTGTCAGACAAGTAGTCTGCATACCCCCCTTTTACATGACAAAACATGACATTGATCCTTTCCACTGCTTCGGTGCAGCCTGGTGTCCGCGCCTTAACGGCAGAGCAATCCGGCATCCAGCACAAATTGCGAACCAGTGATGTACCGAGCCCGGTCGGAGGCAAGAAACACAACCGCGGCTGCCACGTCTTCCGGTTCAATCCACGGCACAGGTAACAAATTGCCCGCCGAGCGCTCGGCAATCTGCTGGGGTGTGAGTCCTTCCAGGGCCGCGAGACCGACGTTCATGGGTGTGTTGACGCCCGTTGGGTGAATCGACACGACGCGAATACCGTGCGGCGCCAGCTCCAGAGCCCATGACTTTGTCAAGCCAACAAGGCCCCACTTCGACGCGGCATAATGGCTCAGCCGGGCCATGCCGCGCAAGCCGGCCACTGATGAATTGTTGATGATGACGCCGGCCTTGCGAGCGATCATGTGCGGAATCACACGCCGCGCCACGATCCACGCTCCCTTGAGGTTGATGTCGAGCATGGCGTCCCAGGCTTCCTCGGTCAGCTCGTGGGCCAGACCATAGGCACAGATGCCGGCATTGTTGAAGAGGATATCGATGTGCCCAAGTCGACTCGCCGTCTCTTCCACTGCCTGAATCACTGCCTGGTCGTCGCGCACGTCGGCCGCAAACGACAAGCAGGTCACGCCCACGCGTCGGCACTCCTCCTCGAGAGAAGCGAGCCCTTGTGGCGTGCCCAGTGCGTATCCGGGGTATGGCAACGGCCTGGCCACATCGACAGCCGCAATGTGAACGCCTTCCCGTGCCAGGGCCAGCGCGGACGCCCGGCCTTGGCCGCCGGCCGCGCCGGTGATGAGCGCTACCCTGCCGGACAACTCGCTCATTGCGGCGCTCCTTTGCGGAAGGGAAAAAGATACTCGTCCAGGTCCACGCGCAGGGCATTGTTGAATACATTGGTTGCGATCATCAACCCGCCAAAGGCTGTGAGCGCGACGATCTGCTCCGGTTCCAGGTGTTTGGCCAGCGCAGCGTAAAGCGCGTCCGAAACCTGATTGGCATCACGTGCCAGTTGTCGGCCATACTCGACTACCGCTCGGTCGCGGTCATCCAGCCGGAGATCGTCCGGGTTTTCGCCCGTCTCGGTGAGCCAGCGGCGGAAGAACGTGGAGCAAATCAAGCAATCGGTCTGACTGGAAATCGCGTGTGAGAACAGCGTTGTCAAACGCTGGCCGAGGAAAGCAACTACCTCCGCGTGAAGGTCGTACCACTTCATGAAAGCTTCGAGTGCCTTGGGCGAATGTGCCAGCGTGCGTTTCATGTTGGTGGTGCGGCCGTGCGCGGCTATCTGCTCATCGAGCAGTCTTCGGGCGTCGGGCGTGGCATTTTCCATCGTCACGGGCTGAACTCGAGCCATCGGTGTGCTCCTTTCGTCAATGCAATCGTTCGGCTTCCCGGCGCAGCGCTTGCCAGAGGGCCTCGACGTGTTCTCGTTCCGTCTGCTCGGCTCCGATCGAGATGCGCACCATCCACCTTCCGTCCAGAATTGCCGGTGTGAGATACACATCCCCGGAGCGGTTGAGACGCTCCACCCAGCCGAGCGTGTGCGTGTCCAAAGCATCGCCCTTGAGAGACGGCGGTTCGTAGCGTACACAAAGCGTTTGCAAGGGCACGGGTGCCAGCACGCGCCAGTTGGGCGCTGCCTGCAATTGCTCGGTAAGCCAGCGCGCATTGGCAAGGTCGCGGCGCAAACGCGCTTGCAAACCCTCAACCCCTTCTGCCCGAAGCAAACACCAAAGCTTCAGCGCGCGAAAGCGTCGCCCCAGCGGAATACCCCAGTCGCGGAAGTTTCGGACGCGACCATCTGCGGACGATTGTAAATAGCTAGGGTTCGTGGACATCACCCGGACAAGGTGTTCGGGGTCCTTCACGTAATAGAGGGAACAATCGAAAACCGCGCCAAGCCACTTGTGACTGTTGATCACCAGCGAGTCGGCGCCTTCAATCCCCTGCCACATCCAGCGGCACTCCGGCAAAATCATGGCCGATCCCGCCATTGCGGCGTCCACGTGCAGCCACAAGCCGTGCTTGCGGGCCACGCCGGCAAGCGCTTCTATGGGATCAAGCGCTGTCGAAATCGTCGTGCCGGTCGTGGCGACGATCGCGCAGGGCTTCTTGCCCTCGTGGATGTCTCGTTGTACAGCCTCTTCGAGTGCGTCCGGGCGCAGTGCGTAGGCCTTGTCATGAGCAAGGGCGCGCACGTTGGCACGGCCGAACCCGGCCAGGAGGGAAGCTTTTTCGACAGAGCTGTGACTTTGGTCTGATGTGTAGACGATCAACGGCTGCTCTTCGGCCTGCATGCCACCGCGGCTAAGGGAATAACGGGTTGTCTTCTCGCGAGCGCATAAGAGAGCGATGAGCGTACTCGTGGAGGCTGTATCCTGGATCACTCCGCTCCAATCCGGCGAGAGGTCCACCATTTGCCGGACCCAGTCGAGAACAAGTTCTTCCAATTCGGTTAGCGCTGGGCTGGACTGCCAGGAAAGTCCCAGGACACCGAGGCCGGTGCTGAGATAGTCCCCGAGGACGCTCGCGAGGTTGGCATTCGATGGAAAGTAGCCGAAAAACCTTGGGTGCTGCCAGTGGGAAAGACCCGGCTGAAGTATCTGCTCCAGGTCGCGGAATAGGCCTTGGAGTCCATCCGGTGACTGCGGGGGGGAAGCGGGCAACTGGGCTTTGATCTCGCCCGGAGTCGTTCGTGCCATGACAGGCAGCTCGGAAACGCGGGTTCGGTAATCCGCGATCCAATCAATCAATTGATGGCCGAGAGAACGAAATTCTTCGGGAGTCATTGGGATCTCGAAAACGGATTGACACGTCCCTGAGACAGTTTTCTCATTCTAGTGGAATCCAATTGCACTTCGGTCGGCAGCGTCCCATCATGACGCATGCGTGCTACGACTCCGGACGCGTTAGCGAATCCCAAGTTGGAGGGTATACCTGTGGTGCGACATCTCTACCGTGCGGTGACGTGTGTGTGCCTGCTGCTGGTTGCCAGCCCTTGCCTGTTGGCCCAGGAGCTGCGGCTAACACCTGCGGTTGCTCTGGAAAGGCTAAAGGACGGCAATGCTCGCTTTGCTGCGGACACGCAAGCCGCCAAGGACATAGGCAATAAACGCCGAACCGAGCTTGCGCGCGGGCAACATCCCTTCGCAGTAATCTTGTCGTGCGCGGATTCGCGTATCGTTCCGGAATGGCTTTTCGATCAGGGTCTGGGCGATTTGTTTGTACTACGCATCGCCGGCAACGTCGCCGAGCAAGGAATGCTGGCTTCGACCGAATACGCGGTTGAACACTTCCACGTCCCACTCATCGTGGTTCTGGGACACGACCGCTGCGGCGCTGTGCAAGCGGCGGTCGATGGCAAACCGCTGCCCGGCCACCTGGGCTGGCTTGTCAAACAAGTATTTACGGGCGACAATCTCCCCGCCGGCAAGCCAGAGGCTGTCGCCGCGGCAATTCGGGCCAATGCCATTCACCAGGCCGAAGCTCTGACTCGAAAAAGTCCGGAGCTGAAGGAATTGATGGACCACAAACGCGTCCAGGTGGTGGCGGGAGTCTATTCGCTGGCAACAGGCAAGATTTCATGGTCGGATGTGCCAGAACCCAAGCGTCCCTGACGCAAACCTGCTAGCCCCACAGCTCAAGTACCGGTTCCACATCGGATATCCGCCAGGGCCTGCCGAGGAGTGTCGGGACCTGCAGCGCCGGATCGATGCCGAGTGCGTGGAAAATGGTCGCCGATAGACGACCCGCGGGAACGGGGTGCTCCACGGGATAGGCTCCGTACTTGTCTGTTGCGCCAAATAGACGGCCGCCCGGAAGGCCTGCTCCCGCGAGCAAGGCTGTGAAGGCGGCGGCCCAGTGGTCTCGTCCTGCCCCGGCGTTCACCTTCGGGGTCCGGCCAAACTCGCCCACCACAATCACGAGCGTTTCGTCCAACAGTCCACGGACGGCGAGGTCTTCCAGGAATGCTGCCACGCCCTGGTCCATGCGCGGCAAGAGAGGGTCCTTGAGCATTTTGAAATTGTCCTTGTGCGTATCCCAGTTCTTGAGACCGCCGAAGATGCTCGACATGCAATTCACATGCACAAGCTGTACGCCCGCCTGCACCAGGCGCCGCGCCAGCAAGAGAGATTGGCCAAAGAAGTTGCGACCATAGCGGTCACGCACGCTCGCCGGCTCGCGCGCCAGGTCCAATGCCTCCCCGGTCAGGCCGGCATCGAGCAGAGAGAAGGCTTTTTCTTGATGCTCCTCAAAAGTCCGTCCGGCCAGGCTTTTCTCCATGCCTCGGAGTTGTGCCTCAACCGTTTTCAGGAGATTTCGCCGCGCTTGAAGTCGCGACGATTCGACTGAAGGTCCAAGACCAAGATCGACCGTTCGAAAATCCAAGCTGGAAGGATCTCCCCCAGGCACCACGGGATCGTGGCGAGCGCCAAGGAAGCCGGCGTTCTGCCCAGAGCGGAACTCCCCGTTCACTACCAAGTACTGCGGCACCATGAAGAAGGGCGGCACGGGCCGGCGCTTCCCCTCCACGGCGGCCGCCGCGGCACCGATGTGAGGATGGTCTTCGCGCGTGCCAATACCGCTCAGATTGACGGAACGGGGATAGACGTGCCCCGTACTCATCTCGTAGGCCGCGCTCGCGTGATTGTTATCCTGGTGACAGAGGGAGCGCAGCACCGTGAAGCGCTGTGCCTGTTGGGCAAGAAAGGGAAGGTGCTCGCATACCTGGATACCGGGAACGCTCGTAGCAATAGGCCTGAACTGGCCCCGGATCTCCAGCGGCGCTGCAGGTTTCATGTCAAACGTATCGATCTGCGAGGGACCGCCTTTCAGGAAAATTAGCACACAGGACTTTGCTTGGCCGAATGATCGAGGCCTAGACTGCCTGGCAGCCGCCCTGGCCCGGCCGCATAGCAAATGGGGCAAGGCGAGCCCGAACAGCCCCAGCCCGCCAATGCGCAGCACAGTGCGGCGGTCGGGTTGTTCAGTGCCGGACCAAGAGATCTCTGTAGAAGAGTTCATGCGGGTGTCCCTGAGCCCAAAAGGGTCTGGCCTCTCGCCTTCAACTTCCCCTCTTCTATAGCAGAGTCTGGACCGATGGGATAGCATCCAAATACCAGGACAAGCATTGCCCCAAGCTGAACTAGCGGCGCTAAACCATGACGACTACGACGATCACTGTTCAGGGCACGCTTCAGCCAGACGGCCTGACGGTGCACCTCGAGAAGAAGCTCCCCCTGCCGCCTGGACGGGTGACGGTGACGGTGCAGCCGACGGTGACGAAAACCGGCCCAACCATGCTGGAGGTTCTGGATCGCATCCACCGGGACCAACAGCAGCGGGGCCGCAAGCCGATGACTGAGGTAGAGATGGCTGCCGAGATCGCCCAGGTGCACTCGGAAGACGACCCGTACGAGGAGCGTTGGCGGGAAATCTGGTCGCGGACCGGCGCCGGGCCCGACAAGACGGACAAGCCCTGATGCTCATCTACCTCGACTCCGTCATCTGTATCTATGCAGTTGAGGGTGCACTGTCCTTCCAGGGCAGGGCCAGAGCGAGATTGGCGACCATACACGCCGCTGGCAACTAGCCCGCCATCAGGGACCCGACCTGGCTGGAGTGCCGGGTGAAACCGATCCGTCTGGGCGATGCGCTGGGGCTGGCAGACATGGAGGCCTTCTTGACCGGCTCTGACGTCGTGCGCGTGCCCATGCCCACAGCAGTATACGAGCTTGCTTGCCGCATTCGGGCCGTCCACAGTTACAAACTGGCCGACGCGCTCCATCTGGCGCGGCGGTCGCAGGCGGCTGCGATTTGTTTCTGACTAACGACCACCGCTTGAGCAGTTTTCCCGACATCATGGTTGAAGTACTTGCATGAACCCTGGTCAAGCATGCCGGCGGCTACAGCCAGATTCTAGACCTT
>Ga0208696_1002206_pt1 | contig 10654 bp, 11 predicted proteins | sample Sb_taG_9_FD_187711 | JGI IMG/M metagenome (GOLD analysis project Ga0208696, IMG submission 187711) | Peat soil microbial communities from Weissenstadt, Germany - Sb_50d_b_LC metaG (SPAdes) (version 2) | ecosystem: Environmental > Terrestrial > Soil > Wetlands > Peat | place: Germany...
ACTCGCTCAGTAAGCATCCGCCGAGACGACTTCGCCGCCAGCTCTGGATCCGAAGGCTCGCCAGGCAGGCACGGACACCGAGTTCTTGACGAACCGGACCGAACCGTCCCCGGCCAGAACATTCACGCCGCCCGGGTGGGCGCTGGACGGTGGCACCTGCATGTACCAGGGAAGATCCATGGCGTCTCCCGACCAGGGTGCCATCATCTGGCCGCCGCTCATGATCGCGCAGGATCGACCGTTTGGCGGCGCGACGTGATTGTACGTGGTGCTCGGCATCTCTCCCGAGGCCCACGCCGCACCCGTCTGGTTGTACCAGATGATCTGAGGGGCAAGCCCTTGGCAATCTGCGTAGGTCTGGTCCGCGGACGTCGGCATCGGCGATTGCATATACATGTACCATCCGGACAGATCCTGGTTCATGATTCCACTCCCCAGGAGCCGCTCGCTCGCGAACGCGGTCTGGCTCATCCCGTCCGTGATCGCCGCCACAGTCACGGCGCTGCAGTCGGAGAACGGGCCCACCGACCCGGTGTTGCTGGTTGAGTTGTACATCCAGCCGCCTTGGTTTACCACGTAGCTGTTCGTGCCCTGCCAGTTGTTCAGCGTGTAATCGGAAGGGCAACTGAACATTCCGATTCGGGTTTGCGTTGCGGTCAAGTTGTCAGGAACGTTGAGCGCGGGCAAGATCACATTTCCCATCATGTCGAGCCCCATGTTCGGCAAGGCGGGGGCAAGCGAGAAATTGATTGCGTTGAATACAGTGCTCTGTTCCATCTGAGACAGAATCATGGCGGCAGCCGACCACCTTCCATACCACGGGGCGGTGGCGTAATAGCCGCCACGGGCAAAGGGAAAGACACGGTTTGCGCTCTCGTAGTTGCTGAGGGCGAGTCCGAGCTGTTTCAAATTGTTGACACACTGGGCCCTCCGAGCCGCCTCCCTGGCGGACTGGACGGCGGGCAGCAGGAGCGAGATCAACACCGCGATGATGGCGATCACGACCAGCAGTTCAATGAGCGTGAATCCGCGACGGTAATTCATTGTTGGATCCCCCAGGAATGGACGGACGTTGTGTTGACCCGCGCGATGCCAACGACCCGAGACCCACGGATGCCGTGGACCGCGGTGAAGTCTCGCAACGGATATTGCCTTATCCTCGTAGGCACGCGGAGCGTGCTACTGAAGTTCCAGTGTTGGATGACGATGGTCTGGAATCAGGCAAGGATGAGGCGTTCCGGGGGTTTCTCGAGGCGGGAGGCACGTCGCGGTGGGAAGACCAGGCGAGGGGGGAAAGGAAACTGTCGACCTACGGTTTCGGGCCGCGGGCGATCACACGTCGCGAGTGCGGCGGTCTTCTCGACAGGGCCGACCGAGGGCGGCGTTGGAAGCCCTGGCTCACTGCATGGGGCGCATTCGACGCATAAGTTTCTATCTGCACTCGCTTGCTTAGGGACCGGCGAAGAAGCAGGTGGCGGAACTTTCGATTCATGCGGCCCGCAGCAGCAGGACGGACCGCGGCATCTGGGGACGCATTTGCAGTTGAGGGTATGTGGTTCGGCGTCGAAGCTCCGAGCTGATGAAACCGAGGCAGCGTAGACATAATCGGGCGCCAGCAGAGCAACAAGCAGCACGGCGGTGGGCAAGAGCCCCCGTCCACACTGATCGGCCTGAGTGTATCGAGTCTCGGGCCTCACTCGGGCGAGCTTTCGCGAATGGGCGTGGCGAAGTCATTTCGTGCAAATACAACAGTTTATTTTCGAGAGTCGAATGTCGCATGTCAAGGTACGGCTTACTCTCGACCTTCATCCAGTCAATAGGCATCAAGGACGTGGCCTTGCGGTTCGTAGCAACCTTCGGGCTCGATCCGCCCGGTCACTCCATGAGGCTGGTACTGGTTTGACCGTCCTGCCAATGGCCGGCTGCTGGCTCCGTGGCCGCGGTCAATGCGCGGATGCGGCGCACCTGTTGCGCGATGACAAGACCGGTGACGGCAAGGCCCGCGAGGATGATGTCGGGATGGTGATTGCTGACGCGGGGAGCGTTGCGCAGCCAGGCGTCCATGGCCAGGGTGGTATAACCCAGGATGGAGAGCGTCGTGGTGAACCAGACCAGGCGCACCCGGTTCCACAGACCCGAGGAGGCGATCAGCATGGGAAAGCCGACGATGAGCGAGCTGTCGGCGGCTCCCAAGATTTTCAGGATTGCCGTCAACAGGGCGACGTCCAGCGCGATCCAGACCATCCGCACGCGCTCCCAGCGGTGCTCACCTCGCCCCAGGCGGCGGAGCAGCAGGGAGGAAGAAAGCCAGAGCAGCTCGACAAGCGTTGTGGCGAGATGGACCGGCACGTCGGGTGCGGGATTGATGAGGAAGTTGATCTGGGTTAGCCCGAGGATCAGGCTTTGCCCCACCAGCCGGCAGGCGAACTCGGGCTCAGCCCGCGCCCATCGGCCCAGCCGGGTAACCAGGCTGATCTGACCGACGTGGACTTCGTCGCCCCGGAGGAACCGCTCGAGATCGGCGGCAAGTGCGGCCGCAGACGGATAACGCTGATTCCAACGGCGCGGTCCGCTCCAACTTCCGCCCCCGCCCTTATCCCCGCCACACCGCGGGTGTGCCGCTCGCGTTCGGCTTCGACGACGGCCGATCCTCAGGCGCTCGCCCCTCGCTGGTCTTCACCTGGGACCATCGCCCCGAGCTCGGCGCCACCGAGATCTTCATTCCGAACACCGTCTTCCCGCCAGGCTCGACGATCGAAGCTTCCGCCTTCGGCCTGACCTTCCAGCGCGACGAGGCCCGGCAATTGCTCGTGTGCCAGGGACAGGAGCGGATGACCGTTACCGTACAAATGCGGGTTCCATGACAAACGGCCGGTCTGGGTCATGGGCATCGATGGGGCCAATCCACAACTCATCGAGCCCCTGCATTTCCAGACCACGATCGACGGCAGCCGTGCGCCGTGGGGGCCGAAATGATGCTTTCCAGGGGACAAGAAGCGAGGCGGGCAATAGAGCCGCTGGCTTCGTCACCGCCCGGCTCGTACTCTTTGCTTGTACATCCCTGCAAACCCGCCCTCATGATTTATAAAACCCGACCTTCCCGGCCTTGTTCCATTTGCTGGATCATTCTCGTCCTGATAAGGTAAAGCTGCGGGATGCAGGAGCGGTGGTGCGTTCGGTGTGTCGCAAGGGAGGCATGCCATGTCATCAGAACATGGAACCTCCGGAGGGCATGTTCCCAAGGTCTCTGGCTACGAGATGCTCAGGCTTCTCGGGCAAGGGGGAATGGGTAAGGTCTACCTGGCGCAGCAGGCTTTGAAACGACTTGTCTGCGTGAAGGTTCTGTCCATTCCCGAGGGAGAAGACGCCGATCTTTGCCGCGCCATGTTTGCTCGTGAGGCCGAGCTGCTGGCGAGCGTTTCTCATCCCCACATCCTCTCGGTGTTCGACTTCGGCACGACGGCCGACTTGAACCTGCCGTTTCTGGTGACCGAGTACATCGAGGAAGGAGACTTGCGCAAGCGGATGTCGAAAGGCCATGCGATGCCGATCGACCGGGTGCGGTCGATCCTCTCCCAGGTGGGAAAAGCCTGGGAGATTCTCCATGGCAAGGAAATCATTCACCGCGATCTGAAACCGGAGAACATTCTCATGCCCACCGACGCGGAGTGCAAGGTGGGCGACTTCGGGCTCGCGGTGATGCAGGACAAGGCCGGCCTGCTGACGCGTTCGATACGTGGACTGGGGACTCCCGGCTACGTCCCGCCCGAGCAGCAGTACGGGCTGAAGATTGACGAGCGAACCGACCAGTACTCCCTGGCGGCGCTTGGTTACGAACTCCTGACCGGACGCCCCACGGGTAAGGTGGGCGAGGCGCTCAAGGAGAGGAACTGGGCGGAGGCCGAGAAGCAGGTCAATGCGGAAGTTGAGGCCAGGGCTTTCCAGTTCTGGGAGCAGCAAGGCCGTCCCGTAGGCCCCGAAGGCGAGGCTGCCAGCAAGAAGAACCGCCACATCGCGGAGATTCAACTGCTTCAGGAAACCGAGGACGAGTTCGCCGCAAGCCGATTCACTAGGCTCACGCAGTTCCGATCAGTTCCCCGGCGAGTTGCTGCCGCGAGAACGTTCCCTGGCTGAGGCCCGCTCTGGTCATGAACGCCGAAGAACGCCAGTTCGAGATCGCACGCAGCCTGTTCCGCGAGGCGAACGATGCGTTCTTCCTCTTCGATCCGAGGACTCAGCTCGTTGTCGATCTCAACCCCGCGGCACAGCGGCTGACCGGACTGGAGAAACATCTCGCCTGCACGATGAGCCTGCGCGACCTCTTCTTCAGCAGCGGATCCGGCGATCTCGACCGGCTCGCCCTGGCACTGAATCGAACGGGGTTCTTTCACTCTCGCGAGGGGTATTATCTGCGCAGGACAACAAGCGCGGCCCTGCCGGTCAACATCAGTGTGAGCCGGATTCACACCGAGCCCAAGCCGGTCGGACTGGTCGTGGCCCGCGACATCAGCGACCGCAAGCGGGCCCTCGAGGCCCTCGAGCAGGCGGAGGCTCGGTACAACAGCCTGGTCGAGTCCACCGGTGTCGTCGTCTGGGAACTCGACGGCAAGGGAGTCGTGGTCTTCCTGAGCCCGGCGTTCGAGACGATCACGGGCTGGCCGCGAGCCGATTGGATCGGCCGCCGGTTCGACGCGCTGATTCACCCCGACGACCTCGACGCCGCCCTCCGTCTTCACCACCAGGCGATGCAGGGCGAGACATTGCCCCGCTTCGAGTTGCGGATCCTCACCCGGACCGGGGATCCCCTGGTCTGCGAGTTCCTGCTGGTCACCAAGATTGTCGAAGACTCCCAGGAGTGGCTCCTGGGCATCAGCAGGGACATCACCGAACAAAAACGCATCGCGAAGACGCTCGAGCAGGCCGAGCTGATGCGCCAGGCCAGGGATGCCGCCGAGCAGGCCAGCCGAGCCAAGAGCGAGTTCCTCTCGAACGTCAGCCACGAGATCCGGACCCCGCTCAGCGCGCTGCTCGGCTTCAACGAGCTGCTCGCTGAACATCCTTTTCTCCAGCAGGGCCCTGCCGAGATTCAGGAGTATCTCGGCAATATCCGGGAACATGGCCAACTGCTCCTGGCGCTGATCGATGACCTGCTCGACGTCGCGCGGATCGAGGCGGGGCAGCTTCGCGTCGAGCGGGAGCCTTGCTCGCTTTCGCAGATCGTCACAGATGTGGTGGAATCGCTCCGGGCCGGGGCGGAAGCCAAGCACTTGAAGCTGGAAGCGGAGCTCGCTGGCGGAACGCCCCAGCTCATCGCCACCGATCGGTTGAGGCTCCACCAGATCCTCGTCAATCTGATCGACAATGCGATCAAGTTTACCGATCGGGGCGGCATCCGTCTGACCGGGCGCATGATGGATCGCCCTGGCGGCGAAGCTGCCCTGGTCCTCGAGATCGATGATACGGGCATCGGCATGACCGCCGAGGAGATGTCCGGCCTGTTCCAGCCGTTCTACCGGGTCCGACCCGCGCTGCGGGACGGACCCCGTGGAACTGGGCTGGGCCTGGCAATTTGCCAGCGCCTGGCCAGGCAGCTCGGCGGCGACGTGACGGTGCGCAGCATTCCCTCGGTCGGCTCGACCTTCACCCTGATGGTTCCCGTGGGCGTACCCGAGCCGGATGAGGTCGCACGGTCGCAGCCACCGGGCAAGCACCAAGAGCCCCCATCCTCGCGGGAGACCGCTTCGCCGGTTCCGCGCTTGCACGCTCGGATCTTACTGGCGGAGGATCACGACGCCAACCGGCAGGTGATCACTCTGCGCTTGAACAGCATCGGCGCCGAGGTCGTGCCGGCGCGCAACGGCAAGGAAGCGCTTGAGCGGGTTCGCGACGCGGCCGAGCAGGGCCGGCCTTTTGATGCCGTGATCATGGACATGGAAATGCCGGTGCTCGACGGCTACGAGGCCGTCCGCCAGCTCCGCGCCGGCGGTTTCACGAGCCCCATCATTGCCGTCACCGCCTACGCGATGAGCAAGGACCGGGACGAGTGCCTTCGCCTGGGCTGCGACGACCACATCAGCAAGCCCATCGAATGGGACCGTTTCTTCCGCAAGCTGATCCAACTCCTCACCGCGCAAAACGGGTCTTCAGCCAGTAATGAGGGATGACTGGCGAAGCGAGACACTCTCGAAAAACTCCCTGAGCGGCGGGATGCAGCTCTCGATGCTGTACCGCTCTTCGATCATGCGGCGCGCGGCAATGCCCAGCGGGGCGAAGCCGGCCGGATCGGCCAGAACCTTCAGGGCAGTTGCGGTCAGGCGGTCGATGTCGAAGAGCGGCTCGAGAAGACCGTTCACCCCGCCTTCGATGAGCTCGCGCACGGGTGGAACATCAGAAGCCAGGACAGGCACGCCGGTGGCCATCGCGTTGAAGAGCGACCACGAGACCACGAACGGGGCCGAGAGGTAGATGTGCAGGTCGCTCAGCCGGAGGATGTCGGCCAGGTGCTCGGGTAGGATGCGACCCGGAAAGAGGAAGCGAGAGAGGTCGTGATCGCCCTGGCTCAGAACCCACTGCTTGAAGCTCGGCGAACCGGTATGCAGCTTGTCCCAGCCGTAATGGATCTCCTCGCCGCCGACCACGACGAAGAGGACATCCGCGCGCTGGCGGCAGATCCGGTCGGCGACCTGCATGAACAGGTCGAAGCCGCGGATCGACTCCAGCCCGCGAGCGACGAAGGTGACAACCTTCGTGCCCTGCGGAAGCGACACCTCGCCGATCCGTCGGGGCGCGGCACCGGGGCGGTAAAGCTCGGTATCGATACCGTCGAAGTAAACCTCGATCTTGGAATGAAACCGCGCGGGAAACGATTGCTTCTGCCAGTGCGTGGCCGAGTAGCCGGCGTCGCAATCGACCAGTGAGGCCAGCGTGGGGGCGTTGATGCACCGGGGGAAGAAAGGCGCAGGCTCGGCAGGTGGCAGGTCGATCCGGTACGAGATGTCGCGATGACTGGTCGCGAAGTAGTACTCACAGTAGTTGATGATGGGACAGTCGAGCAGGTCTTTCAGGAAAAGCGTCGGCGCGCCGCGGCCGCCGTGGGCGACAACCAGGTCGGGTTTCAGGTCGGGTCGCGCACGCAAAGCATTGAAGACACTCTGGCACTGCTCAAGATACATGCCAAAGATCTGGGGCCAGGGAATCCCTTCCTTCGACCGGTGCTCGGCCGTCAGGGGAAGCTGGTGCAGGTCGAGCTCCTGGAGCATCTCGGTCGTGGGCGTGGGACAGCTCGAGAGGCTCTGGATCAGGAAGCTGCACTTCCAGCCGTGGCGCCTTTTCAACTCGAGGCCGAGCCGGCCGAACTGGGCGGGGAAGGCGTCGTGGAGGAAAAGCACGTGCATGGCCGCTACTTCCTTCCCCGCGTGGCGGCGAGCGCCGAGAACCGCTCGGCAAGCACGGGAAGGCAGACCTCCTGCGCATAGCGGGACCGGACCAGCTCGGCAGCCGCGTCACCCAGAGGGCGGTGCTCGTCCAGGTTGCTCAGCACCGCAAGCGCCAGGCGATAGAGCGCATCGGGATCGGCGACGTCCGCCAGAAGTCCGGTCCGGCCGTGGCTGATGACCTCGCGGTGAGGCGCCGTGTCGGAGGCCAGCACGATGCATCCCGCGGCCATCGCCTCCAGCAGTGATCGAGCCACGGGATAGGGCCGGCCGGGAGCCAGATGCAGGTCGCTTGCGGCCAGAACCTCCGCGACGGCGCCCGGTGTCGCCCGCCCCAGGAACCAGAGGCGCTCGGGATCGACCGGTGGGACAGCATCGCGAAGTTGGTCAGGGTAATTCCGGTTGTTGTGCTGAACATCCAGCCCTCTCTGGACGACCGGGTCGCCCACGATCACGCAGACCACGTCAGCGCGGGCGCGGAGCAAGGCATTGGCCGCGTGCCAGAACCGATCAAACCCGCGCAACCGCTCGAGCGACCGGGCCACGAAACTGACAACGCGCGTCCCCTCGGGCACGAGTCGGCCGGCCAGCGATCGCCGGGCCGTCCGCCGATCGCGCGGGGTGACATCACCCGGGCCGGCCGTGGCGATGCCATCGTGCTGGACCCAGAGGTCGTCGCGATACTCGACGGGGAAGAGATGGCGCTGCCAGTTGGTCGCAGTCCACGCCAGGTCGCACTGCTCGAGATCGAGCAACTCGATGGAGTTGGCCGAGCGTCTCCAGTGAACGTACGCGGCCGGAGTGTCGGCGGCGATCTCGGCGGCGAGATCGTTCTGGCGGGGGTGGAAGTAATAGTCGAAGAGGTTGACCCGGGCAGGAGCGGGCGCGTAGACCGGGGCAAAAAGCGTGGAACCGAGCCCGGCGGAGCGGCCGACGATCAGGTCGATCGGCCGGGGCCGGCGCGCCTCCAGGACTTCCCAGCAGCCGTAAGAGTAGCAGAGACTTCGCTCGAGCGTCCGCGACCAGGCCACGGCCTGCTCGCGTGCCGCGCCGCCGACGCCGAAAACCTGCAACTCGAGCCCGTGACCAACCGAGGCCGGCCAGTGCTCGCGGGCCAGTGCGGTGTGGCAATAGAACCAGCAGCGATAGCCACGCCGCCGCACCAGCCAGTCGGCAACGGCCCCGAGCCGGCCGGGAAAGTGGGGCTCAACCCAGAGCACATGAAGCGGATCTTGGGCCATGGAAAGCGAGCAAGTCGCAAGGAGAGCACCGCGTGATCCGATCTCACCAGGCGAAGTGGGCAAACGCCTTGTTGGCGTCGGCCATGCGGTGCACGTTCTCGCGCCGGGTGATCGCGGCGCCTTCGCGGTTGAACGCGGCGATCAACTCGTCGGCAAGCTTGACGGCCATGGGCCGCCCCTTCTTCTCGCGGGCCGCCATCAGCAGCCAGCGAATCGAGAGGGTCTGCTGGCGGGTCTTGTTGACCTGCATGGGTACCTGGTATGTGGCGCCACCGACGCGCTTCGAGCGAACCTCGATCAGCGGCTTGACGTTCTCGACGGCTCGAGTGAAGACGTCGATCGGCTCCTCGTTGGGCAGCCGCTTGTGAATCAGCTCCATCGCGTCGTAGAAGATGCGCTGGGCAACGCTCTTTTTGCCGTTGTGCATGACGCAGTTGATGAACTTGCCGGCCAGCTTCGAGCCGAACCGGGGGTCAGGGCGAAGGTGCGTCTTGCTGGCGGTGAACTTACGGGCCATGAAAATCGGTCCTGCGGTGGTGTTCGGTAAGATATCTGAGGAGAGCGGATGAGCACCGCCTACCAATCCGGTGGAAATCGGGCAGTGTCCGGCCTACACAGTGAGCCGGAGTATCGGCTGTTTGTACGGCTGCGGGGTGACTCCGCCGAATGGGTGTGAGCTCATTTCTTCTTGGCCGGGGCCGCGGCCTTCTTTCGCTGGGCGCCGTACTTGGAGCGGGCCTGCTTCCGCTCGGCAACGCCCTGGCAGTCGAGCACGCCCCGGACAATATGGTAGCGCACACCGGGCAGGTCGCGGACGCGGCCGCCGCGCACCAAGACGATCGAGTGTTCCTGGAGGTTATGCCCCTCGCCACCGATGTAGGCTGTAATCTCCTTGCCGTTGGACAGACGCACCCTCGCCACCTTGCGGAGGGCGGAGTTCGGTTTCTTGGGGGTCATTGTCTTGACCTGGAGGCAAACCCCCCGTTTGAACGGGCAAGACTCGAGCACCGGGGCCTTGGTCTTGTACTTGACCGGCCGGCGCGGCTTACGAACGAGCTGGTTGATCGTGGGCATGAGTCAGTCGTTTCCCTTACCCCAGAGCCGGCACATCCTGGCTCCTGTTCCTCATCCATTCCGGGCCGGGGCAACCATCATTTTTTGCTTGAGCTTACAGGCAATCCAGAAACCGGGCCTCGCGGCGATGCCGCGGGCTGCATGCGGCGTTAAGATTCGCCGACATCTATCCGGCGATCAAGGTCGGTCGGGTTGATCGCTCCCGCTCGCGCGGCCCGATTGACTACACACGCGGTCTCTTCAGAGCCGAAAATACAAGTCTAACGTAACCATCCGGCCTGTCAAGCCGTGGATCGAACAGGCCGAAGGAATGAGTGAGTGTGTGGCAACCTAACGTCTTCGGGGTCCCATTTCCCCTATCTATCCGAGTCGCGAGTGCATGGCCAAACAATCCGCCGAAGGCGTCGGGGTTCTTCCGCGGAGCAACCGCGCTCTATAATGCGCAGGTCCTGATTCCTATTCCGGATCACGGAAGGCAAGAGCTGGCTCGCCGTAACGAGCGTGGGAAACGATCTGGTCCTCCGCGATGTTTGGCGAGCCGGGGAGCGGCATCAGGCGGGCGGAGAGCAACAGGAGATCACTCATGTCGCTCCGTATGCGAGTTACGATCAAAGCACAAGATGATCGCGCCAGCGAGTTAAGAACCGCCGCGGACGTCCGTCGGGACTTGTGGGCCCACTCGCCGGTCGAAATTGACCCCGACCACCCGCTGCACGGCACTCACCGCGACGAGGAAGGACGGGCGTACTTTGAGCTCGCCACCGAGTTCCCCAGGGAGGTTCGTCGGGTAATCGAGGCGTACGAATACACGGGCAAAGTGGAACTGACCGAAACGCCGGCATTGCCCGGCGGGGCATGCGTGAATTGCGGGAATGTGGCAAGTCCCGTACGACCAACTGTCTGTCC
>Ga0208696_1002213_pt1 | contig 10626 bp, 10 predicted proteins | sample Sb_taG_9_FD_187711 | JGI IMG/M metagenome (GOLD analysis project Ga0208696, IMG submission 187711) | Peat soil microbial communities from Weissenstadt, Germany - Sb_50d_b_LC metaG (SPAdes) (version 2) | ecosystem: Environmental > Terrestrial > Soil > Wetlands > Peat | place: Germany...
GCTTGATGAGCACTGCTGGTCTTGCGCTGCCCTGACTGAGTCCTGATCGGCGGTCACCGTGACCTGCGCAGTCGCGGCATCACGGATCCCATCGGCCAGCAGGAATTGAAGGTAGCGTGCAGACCCAGCAGCGGCTGGGCCGTTGCCTCGGTCAGTCCAGATCGGATTCAGGCAGGTTCCCCCAGGGCGCACCGGCCTGGGTGGCCAAGATCCAACGCATCAAGTCGCAGGATTGAGAGCCCGATCGAGGATCCTTCGGCGGTACCGCCAGCCGCCTGCCTACGCGATCGCCTATGGCGTTTCGGCGGCGGTTGGGATCGGGAGCCCGGCGGCGTGGAGCGCGTGGCGCATGGCGGGAAACGGATGGCCGTCTGCGTCGTCGCCACCTTGGCCGAGAAGTCGCCTGGTCAAGGTCGAGCGCTCTTCGAGCAGGTCGTCGAGCACGCGGCGCAGGTCCTGGGCGGTGGGCGGCTCGCGATCCTCAAGCGCGGCTCGCAACCAGGCCTGGCGGACCAGCTCCTTGATGAACGCGCCGCTGACGCCGTCTGAGCGCTCGACGAGCTGATCGGCTGAGCCGGCGTCGATCTCGATGCCGGCCCCGTACAGGCCCAGCAGCCGCCGACGCCCGTCGGCGTCTGGGAGCGGGATCTCGAGCGCTAGGTCGACCCGGCCCGGGCGGGCGGCGAGCGCGGGCTCGATCAGGTCGGGCCGGTTGGTGGTCAGCACGAACAGCAGGTCCTCGTCCTCGGCCAGGCCCTCCATCTGGTTGAGAAGCTCGAACAGCACTCCCCGGCTGCCAAACTCCATCGTGCGCTCCGCGGCGACCAGGTCGATGTCTTCAAAGACGAACGTCGCCGGCGCGAGATCGCGGCCGATCCCCAGCGCCTGCTCGATCAGCCCGAGCCCGCGGCCGGTCAACAGGATGGTCGTCCGGCCGGCCATCGCGTGGAGCAGGTACATCGTCGAGAGCGTCTTGCCCGTCCCAGGCGGCCCGTGCAGCAGCACCCCACGCCTGAGGTGCCGGCCGGCGGCGCGCAGCCGCCGGGCGCTCTGTGTGATCCCGAGCGTGTGGCGCTCAAGACGCTCAAGCGTCCCCTCGGGAAGGATCACGTCGGTCCGCGTGACCGTGGGTACGGTGTGGAACTGGACCCCGACGCTGCCGCCGTGCTCGTCTTGATGCAGGGAGATGATCCGGCCGCGGAACACGTTGTGCTCGCGCATCGCCGCGCGCAGCTCGCGCAGCAGCCCCGACACCGCCCCAGGCGCGGGCGAGACACCCTCCAGCCGCAGCAAAGAGGGGCGCATCGGATTATCCCCGCCCCGAGAAAGCACCAGCGCCAGCGGCGCCTCCTCGTGGACGGCCAGCAACAGGGCACTCTCGACGCACTGCACGACCCGGCCGTCGCCCACCTCCACATCGACATAGCGCACCGGCCCGAGGGAGATCGGACCGGCCATCCCCTGCCCGGCGATGATCTCAGCCAGACCGATCGACCCGAACCTGAACCCCATATGCTGCGCGGTAAAGCCCACCAGCTCAGCGTCACCCAGCACCGCGTCCAGCGCCAGCTGCAGGTTCGGGTGCTCGGCCAGCGGAAACTCAGCCCCCGTGGTCGGCAAGCCCTTGGGATCGGTCCCCAGATGCTCCCGCAGCCGCACCGCCACCTCGGACTCACGCCCCTCGGCCACCAGCGACATCACCCGCATGAACTCGACGAACGCCGCCCCAAACGACCCAGGATCAGGAAGCTCGCTCATGACCATGACCAGACCGTAGGCGACCAACGACCAGATCTCAACTCCACTCGCCAGCCGGCCGGCCTCAGCGACTGAGCGTGCCCGCCTCACCCGCGTCGTTCAAGGATCCGCTTGCGGCACACCCCGGACGATGATCGGCGAAGGGCAGGGAAAACAGAACTGGCCTATCGGGCGCATCGGCCATGACGGGAGGTTGTCAGCGGAAACGAGCTGAGTCGGCGATTCGCGCGAACTCGGCGCCCGCCAGGCCGGCTGAGTCAACCACGCTCGGTGAAATGTTAGCCGCCACGTATTACAGTTGCGGTTTCACGTTGGGTGCACGCATGCGTCCTGCTCGTGAGCAGTGTGGCACCGGGGCGGCGTTACGTCGCGTGACAGGTTCCTGCCGCGGCCCGGAATGACACGGGCGTAACGCAAGGCGGCCGTGGCCCGTTCCTGGATTTTGTGGAAAAACAAGACATGGCCACGACCGCAGTGGCCAGCATAGAAGACGTCGCGGAGTGCGGCGTGAGAGCGGACGCGCTGGTCACGGGCCTGCTGCGCCGGGTCATGCGGCAGCAGCGAACTGTGGCGACGGCGCTGGAGTACGTCCGGGTCCTGTCGAAAGAGACGCGGGCGAACTGCTGGGAACTGGCGCTGAAGGCCGGGCATGAGCGGCCGTACCGGATGCAGGCCCTGCTCAGCAGGTGCGCCTGGTCCTGGGAGGAACTGCGCGGCCTGCTGCCGGGCCTGGCCCAGCAGGTGCTGCCGGACGACCCGGATGACCTGATCGGCCCGGGGCTCGCGTTCGACGAGACCGCTGACCTGCGCAAAGGGCAATCGACTGCGTGCGTGGCCCCGCAGCACGCCGGGGTCACCGGGAAGGTGGAAAACTGCGTCACCTGGGTGTTCGCGGCCCTGGTCACCGCGCTCGGGCAGGCCTGGGCCGACTTCGACGTGTACATGCCCAGGTGCTGGGCGGCGGATCCGGCGCGCAGGAGGACGGCCGGGATCCCGGAGACGCTGGCGTTCGCCACGAAGCCGGACCTGGCGATCGCGCAGGTGAAACGGCTGATGGCGGCCGGGCTGCGGGTCACCTGGGCCGCCGCTGACGAGGTGTACGGACGGTGCGGGGAGTTCCGGGAGGCGCTGCGGGCGCTGTCGCTGGCCTACGTCGTCATCATCTCGTGCGACTACCGGATCACCCTCGCCTCCGGCACCGTCATCCGCGCTGACGAGGCTGTCCGGGATGCGGTGTTCGAGGAGCGGTCGTGCGGGAACGGGACGAAAGGCCCCCGCTACGGCGACTGGGCACTGGCGGGCACCGCGGACCCGCGGGAGTTCCTGCTGATCCGCCGGTTCCCGGACCGGGACAAAAACCAGTACGCGTTCTACCTGTGCTGGGCACCGGAAGGCCGTCCCGCGACCCTGACGTACTTCATCACCATCGCAGGCCGCAGGTGGCCAGTAGAAATAACTTTCAGAACAGGGAAGGATGCCCTCGGCTGGGACCAGAGCCAGGCCAGGAACTGGCACGCGATCAACAGGCACACCGCGCTGACCGCCCTCGCCCAGCTGCGCACCGCCGCGATCCAGGCCGCGCTCACCGGAACCGCAGTCCTGCCCCCCGCGCCCGCCGCCCGGCCGCCCGCCTGCGAGCCGGTCGCCGACGAGCCGCCCGCCGATGGCGCTGACCTGCAGTTCTGGACCGGGACCGCGCCGCTGCCGGACCTCGGCGGCCGGCCCTGCCCGCCCCGCATCCCCCCTATCGAGCTGTCGGCCGCCGAGACCGCCCGCATCGACCGGCTGGCTCGCGACTGGAAAGCCGGCCTCATCAGCCGGGCCCGCCTCGCCTTCCAGCTGCGCTGGTCCGCATGGCGCCGACGCCATCAGGCCCGCGCCCGCTGGCACCACTACGCCGCACGCCTGACACCCGCCGTGACCTGACCGGCGGCGGCCGGAAGGAGGTGACACTAAGTAAGCATCGCATCTGAACCACCAGCCACGCTGAGCCGCAGCGCGATCACGGATCGAAAAACAGCAACTGTAATACATGGGCAGATCACCCGGGGGAGTTTCCGGTCCAGCGCATACAACGCCTGCTCCCAAGCAGGCCGGAGCCGGTCATATTCCAGTTGCGCCGCCATGGGCAGATCACCGCGGGGGAGTTTCCGGTCCAGCGCATACAATGCCTGCAGCTCAGGCGTCACCTCGGTCATCGCCACGCCCCCCTCGCTCGCGTCGCAGCACAGCAACGCTGTTGCCGCACGTTTTACCGGTTTCTGTACGCCGCACGCAAGCCCAGGTTCGCTGCTCAGCGGCCAGCGCACCTGGCCGGGGAGTCCACAGCATCACGTTTACCGGCTGCACGGGCGTGAACCGTTTGATCAATCTGCGCTGTCCGGCGTATGGCCCGGCGTGCGGCCGGCGGGCCTCCCAAGGCAGAGCCCGCCGCAGACGCCGGGCCAGCGGCGCGCGCAGCGCGCCGCCTTGATCTTAAGAACGGCTCAATTCGGTAGTGCAGAAACCCTGTCGAAACTAACCAGAATGAACTCGTAGGGCTCAGGCCCGTGACGCCGGGCGGTCGCAGGCGTATGACCTGACCTCGGCCACGATTTGGACTTGATCGACGCTGCGGGGCGCTGACCTGCTGCTGGTTCGCTGCTCGCGACTGCTAAATTGTGCACTAGCTCGGATCGTAGGCTGGGCTAAGTTGTCATGCTGCCCTGGCCCACGCAGGCCCCGTCACCTTGGGCGCTAGCCGTCCGGGCGACGATGATCAAGGGCCGATAGGCCCCCGGGCCGCCCTCACATCCGCCCCGGCATCGGCCGCCTGCCTCGAGCGCAGGCCCGCGGCGATACCGGCCAGCGCGCGCCGGTCGCGCACGCCCAGCTTGCGCAGCAGCGAGGAGACATGGCTCTCCACCGTGCAGACCGAGATAAACAGCCGGGCGCCGATCTCCGCGTTCGTCAGGTGCTCGCCGACGCCCGCGAGCACCTCGGCCTCACGGGCCGACACGCCCGGCGGCCAGCACTTCTGCTCCACCCCGATAATTCTCCCTGACGCCACGGCCGTTGCGGAAGGCTGAGCACGCACCTATCGCCGCGGGCCGGCCGCTGCTCAGCGCCACGCCGGCACGCTTCCGTGCGCGCTCGCTTGCGTCCAGCCGTCACAGATCAGCCAGCGACGGCGCCAAACCATGATCCAGAAACCTGCCGCCACAGCGAGATCCTCCACGTCAGCCGTATCGAAGAACGCCGGAACACTCGTTCTGGCGCGGCAACGACAGCCTGTCTGGCGATCCAGATCGCCGACCATATCGGCGGATCTCGCGTGCCGTGCGACCCTGGTGCTGTGACCGTCTGTGACGAAACGGCTGCTGGGCAGGCAGGTCATGTGTGCGGCGGTCAGATGCCCGGCCGCGCCCTCGGACCTTAATCCTGATCAGTTGCACGTCGTGACAAGTGTGCAGGCCAGAGCCTAAGGCATCTCCATGAGGTCAGGTGCGTATCGGTCTATTACATGCGTCCGATCGCGATACGGTCATCGACGAAGGGCTCGGTGTGGGCCAGCTCATGGTCATGACCGCACCGGGCACGGCGGAGCGCACCGGGCGATGAGATCGCGGGCCACCTGGCGCCAGACGTCGAGGCCTGCGTCCGGGACCGCGATTCCGAAGCTCTGGGCGTACACCTCCAGCCGCGGTACCGCGGTGGCCAGCACGTCGAAGCCCAGGTCCTGGAGCGCCTGCCGGGCGTCGGCGGTGGAATGCGCGCGGGTGATGCACCGGTTCAGCAAGATGGCCGAGCGGGCGGCCCGGTCGCGGAGCGACTCGACCTCGCCGATTTCGTCCCGCACCGGCGTGGTCCGGTTGATCTCGATCGGGGTCGGCGCGCACGGGATCACGATCTCGTCGGCGTACCGCAGCGCCGACCGGGCGATGGCGGCGTGGTCTTCGATCTGCGGCGTGTCGATGATTACCACGTCATCGTCGCGGGCGATGCCGGGCAGGCGGCGGTGCAGCTCGCGGGACGGCAGGGCCACGAGCCGGAACGGGAATGCCTCCTGCGGCGTGACCCGCGGGTCCAGGGCCGCCAGGTCGGACCATTCCAGCGCGCTGCCGGACGGGTCCGCGTCGACCAGCAGCACGCTGTTGCCGGATTGGGCGAACGCGTGCGCCAGCCACACCGCCGAGGTGGTCTTGCCCGTGCCCGGCTTCAGGTTGGCCAGGGCCAGGCTCAGTACCGTCATCCAGGCATTATGCCAGTGCCTGGTGCATTACCGCAGGTAGTTACGGCATGGTGGCAGCTTGTGTGCCAGCCTGGCCCACCTCGGCCGTAACGCCGCGCTGCCTGTCGGTGCAGTAACGCAGTATTACTGTATTACAGTATTTACTGCATTACGGCAGACGAATGGCTGATGCTGCTGACACGGCTTCTTGCGGCAGCTACGCCATTGTGCGCCACGCGCGCGTGACGGTGACCACAGGCACCTGCGCAGCGCCCGGGGAAGTTGCTCACAGTCTGTGGATGGAGGTGTGCGTAAATTACAACTGTGCAACAACCCCGGCACGGCCTGTCGGAGGCGTCATGCCAGATGTCGTTCGTATTGGCCGGGCTATGGGAAGCTTTGGCGTGGCACCGCGCCACGACCTCGACAACTTGACACCCCGCACACTTACTGCCTCAGGTGGTTCCCTTGGCGCAGGATCGCCCCGGCTAGCCATCAGCCACGCAACGTGATACACGGCGAATGGACGGAAGTGCGCGTCACCGCCGACTGCCATCGCGGGGCGAGCAAGGTGGCCGGAGTCTCTGCCGAGCCAGGCGGCGAGAGGATGACGGCGGTCTATGCACGGAAGAGCCTGCGGGTTGCCTCAGCTCGCCGAGTGCCGGAAGCCATTGCCTGAACGGTCTGCCAGTACACAGGAGTATCGTCGCTGGGCGTCGGGGGCAGGCTAATGGCAGCGAACCCGCTGTCCGCATTGGTAACAAGACGGAGTGGCCGGCTTTCATGGCGGCTTCGCGGAGCCGCCGAGGCGGGCGCCACCTCATACCGTCGTGGGTCCTCATCAAGGGGCACACCGGGACATTACGCGCCAGGGCCGGTTACTGCCCGGAAGTTGCCACGCCGGCGTGTCGGTCCCGCGTGCGAGCATCCTTCAGGTCGGCTCGGCCAGTTCCAGCATGCCGTCAAGCGGCTAGGCCGACGCCGCTTCGGGGAATGCCGCCCCGGCGCCTGCAACAGCATCGCCGGGATAGGCCGGGGTGTGTGCGTCTCGCAGCGGACGGGCTGTGGTCCAGCGTTCGGTGCACGACTTAGCGTCCTTGCAGTACCAGCGGATGTCCGCGCATGCCTGGCCGCCATCAGGCACCAGCAAGGCTAGCGGGAGCGCAATGCCGCACATGGCGCACTCGGCGACCTCCAGCGGCCGCAGCTCCCGTCGCGTGGCTGCCGGCGGTTCCGACAGCGCCAGCTGAGGACTGGCCGGATGCTGCTCAGGTCTCGTTTCTTGTGATGTCGTCACAACTGATGAGGCTTGTGGGGCCATGACTCCTCCACGGGGAACACGGGTCACCAGGTCCCGGCGGCATGACACAGCCAGGGCGACCGCTCGTGATGTCATCAGGCAAGCTCGCTCATACCAAGCCCGCTCCTAGCAGGCCGAGCTCGCTCATACCAAGCCCCCGCATCCAAAGTAGCCACCCCGGCCCGGCGACTCAAGGAAAAGCCGCAAATCCCCCCGGATGCGCCAGCGCGCGATAATGACGCCATGGCAAGCGAGCTGATCCGCTGCGGGCACTGCGGCCAGAAGAACCGGGTGCCGGCCGCGGCGGCCGGGACGCCCCGCTGCGGCAAGTGCCATCAGCCGCTGCCGTGGATCGCCGACGCCGACGACACCACCTTCGGCGATGTCGCGGAGGCCGCCAAGATTGCGGTCATCGTCGACTTGTGGGCGCCTGGTGCGGGCCCTGCCGCAGGGTCAGTCCCGCGCTGGAGCAACTCGCCCGCGACCTGGCGGGCCGGGTCAAGCTGGTCAAGGTGAACGTCGACGTCTCGCCGCAGGTGTCCCAGCGATTCGGGGCGCAAGCCATCCCGACCCTGCTAGTGCTGCGGGACGGGCGGGTGGTCGCCCGGCAGACGGGCGCCGCCCCGATGGCAGCCCTGCGGGCCTGGGTCGAGGACGCGCTCGCCACAGCCGGTCCCTGAGCATTGCCATGCACCGTCAGCGCCCCAGACTGCCGAGCCCAGGCAGTGCTCTCCATAGCCAGCCGCTCGCGCCGGCCGGATGGGCCGAACAGCACTTGGCGCGGCCATCATGTGACCTGGATGGCTTGGTGATCTTTCGATCACCCATCCTCCCTGCCGACTCTGCGCGGTTCGGGTGACGGTACCGGCCGCCTGGGCGGGGACGCAGATGATCCGATTCTGGAGCGCCACTGGCGTCCCGGCTCAGAAAACGCCGAGTTGCCGTTGCCCTCATCGAAATACCGGCTGGTCGTGACGGCGTAGAAGTGAAGCGAATCCTGCCGCCCGTCCCCATGCGCCGGCCGGACTGGCGAATCGGCATGCTTCGGCCGGCGTAACGACGCTCAGGACCACGGCGTGACCGGACGCTCCAGCCGCTGGCCGTCGACGGTCAGGTCGACCCGCTCGTTGCCGAAGCAGATCAGTCCTGCGATGCGCGGGTTCTCCGGGACCGGTGACGGATAGCTCCATGCGATGTCCCCGGCCACCCGGTCCCCGATCCGCGCCGACCACCACGCGGCCGCGCCCTTGTACGGGCAGGCCGATCGCGTCTGGCTGGGCACGAGCTCGATCCGGACATCGCCGGGAGGCAGGTAGTACCGCACGGGGAGGGCAGTCTCGAACAACACAAGAGGCCGGTGGCTCTCGGCCAGCAGCACGCCGTCGATCTCGACCCGGACGGCCCTCGAGCTTGCCACCACGTCGACCCGCTTGTGCGGATCGCGAGCATGCGCGGCCAGCGGCTCCTCTTCTTCGAACCAGGTCAGCGGGTCGAGCCAGGAGAACGTCACCAGGCCGGCGAGCGCCCTCCAGCGGCTGCGGTGGCCGGTGGTGCATCCACGCTGCGTCATCGGCGCGAAGGCCAGCGGCTGCTACCGCCCAGACGGTCAGCCCGGCCTCGGCCTCCACGGGGTCAACCAGTGCGGCGGGCAGGACGTCGTCCACCGGGACGTAGTAGGCCGGCAGGAAGCTCCGCGGTAGTGCGCCGCGCCCGTACTGCACGTGCAGCAGGGCCCGGCGGGAGTCGGCGACCAGTTCGCCGCCGATCCGGACACGGATCCACCGCGGCGTCGGCTCAACCAGCGGCCACCACGGCCGCTGCCCGGCCAGCGCGGCCAGCCGCTCACCCACATCGCCGCTGGGAGGGACGTTGCCGGGAGGGACGTTCACCGGTCCAGGATCATCCCGCCGCATCGCCAGCTCAAGGGGGCCAGGCTGGCCACCACGACGGCGACAGCGATCCCATCCCCGAACACGCTATAGACCTCGCATGAGGCGGTCCGGTTGGCTTGCACGCGAACCGGGCGCGCAGCTTGCGGCCTTCGCGCCGTCAGTGCGCAATCAGGGCGAGGCCAGCGCGCAAGCCCGCGCCAGCCGGGCACGACCCGGCGAAGCCCGGCAGTTCCTCGCCCCATCCAGACCCCCGTGCATGACTCAGGGCCGCTGCCCGCGACCGAGGCGACATCGTGATGACAACGAACACCCCTGACCGTCGCGGCGACACACACCGCTGAGACGCAGAACGATCTTTCGGACCTGGCCGGGACGTCGTGCGATAGCACGGCCAAACCGCCCATATCGGCGGATATTTTACAGGTACGCAAGAACTCGGTTGCTCTCCGTGATGGCCTTCCCCTCAGGCCGCGGGATCGGCTGGCTGGGTTCGCGGGCTGCCGCCAGATCAGGTTTGATCACACGATCTGGGCGCTATCACGTCGCGTGACCTCCGGTGATCGACCCCGTCCGCGGCAGAACAGCGGGTTCCCGGGATACGGTCAACCGTGCCGCGCATACTGGCGGCATGCCCGTCCGACTCCACCACATCGTCATCGACGCTCACGATCTGCCCGCCCTGGCCCGGTTCTGGACGAAGGCGCTGGGCTGGAAGGTCCTGTCCGAGCGGGAGAACGAGATCGTCATCGGGACCGACGAGAGCGCGCCGGTCGGCATCTGCTTCATGCCGGTCACCGATCCCAAGACGGTCAAGAACCGCGTGCTTCTCGACCTCACCACCAGCGCCGCGGACCGCGACCAGGAGATCGACCGCCTTCTCACCCTCGGGGCGCGCCGGGCCGACACCGGCCAGACCGGCGCTGAATCCTGGACTGTCCTGGCCGACCCTGAGGGAAACGAGTTCTGCGTCGTGCGCCCGAAGGAAACGCTCATCCGATGAGGCTCGGCACCGAGGACCGCAGACAGACCCTGTCCGCGGCAGATGAGGATGTCGGCGAAACTACACCGAACCCGGCGCCCCGGGGGGGTTCCGGCACCCTGGAAGAGGAGAAGCAGGCACTCTCGTTGGACACGCACGCTCGGACTGTGCACGTGCTTCCAATTGACCCTCTGGCAGGCCCCACTGCCTGAGATCCCCCCCACATGAAACGCCGGGAACCGAGTGCATGATTTCTCGGTCGTCTTCCAGAAGTAGCGACCTCATCGCGGCATTATGGGGTGACCGAAAGATTACCGCGCCTTTCGGGATCACATAATGAGGGTTATTCAGGCGGGGATATCAGATTTGTGACAAATTACCAGTTAGCGGTGCGCCTACGTGAAAGGCGGCCTGCTTCTCGAAAGGATTGGGTTACCACACTCAGTCCCACAGAAACAGGCCGCGCATGTATCATACCACCGGATTC
>Ga0208696_1002215_pt1 | contig 10622 bp, 8 predicted proteins | sample Sb_taG_9_FD_187711 | JGI IMG/M metagenome (GOLD analysis project Ga0208696, IMG submission 187711) | Peat soil microbial communities from Weissenstadt, Germany - Sb_50d_b_LC metaG (SPAdes) (version 2) | ecosystem: Environmental > Terrestrial > Soil > Wetlands > Peat | place: Germany: Weissenstadt...
TTACCACCATCGTCCTTGGCTGTCTGACTTGAGCCAGCTCGGGGGTGCTCCCTGTCGGTTCCTTGCGCGCCCTGGCTGTGGCGCGCGTCGGTGTGTCGGACCGACGCGCGCAGGTAAAGACGACAACAGACGAGTGAGGCTGGCGTGCCTGGTCTAAGGAAGGGGATGTGGAATAACTTCCCGATTTCCGTTCGGCGCGAGTCTACCGCACACCGGTGCCGAGGCGTGCCGAAGGTCACCGACTTCGGCCTGGCCAAGTCGATTGACTCCGCCTCCGGGATGACGCAATCGGAGGCGATCGTGGGCACTCCCAGCCACATGGCCCCCGAGCAGGCCTCCGGGCACTCGAAGGGGGTCGGCCCAGCCGCCGACATCGACGCGCTGGGGGCAATCTTCTACGAACTGCTGACCGGCCGGCCACCGTTCCGGGGCGTGACGCTCCTGGAGACGCTTGAGCAGGTCCGGTGGTCCGAGCAGGTCGCCGCCTCGCGGCTGGTCCTCGGCCTTCCCCGCGACGCCGAGACGATCGCCCTGACCTGCCTCGGGAAGGACCCGGCGAAGCGGTACGCATCGGCCGCCGCGCTGGCCCAAGACCTGCGCCGGTTCCGCGAGGGGGAGCCGATCCTCGCCCGGCGGGCCGGCGTGCTGGAGCGATCGTGGCGGAGGGCCCGCCGTCGGAAGGCGTTGGCCGGGTCGTTCGCTGCGGCGGCCGTCTTGCTCGTCATTCCGCTATGAGCCCGAAGCCGTGAGACTCGGCGACGCCGGCAAGATGCTGCTCTGACACAGGCTCAAACGCAAGGAGACTTACCGCGTGCGCTATGGCGATCTCCACTTCGCCGACGTGCCGGCTGACCAACTTCCCGCCCACGAGAAATGGCAGCCGAAGCCGTGAACGGCGCTGGTTGTTGCGGGTCAGGCCGGTGCCATCTCGTGTAGCAACGAGGCCAGGCCGGGCTGCATGTTCAAAAGCGGTGGCTCGATCGCCAGCGCGGCCAGGGCGTCAGCCGTGGCCTCGTCGTTTCGCCCCTGGGAGAGGCGGCACAAGCTGCGGCCGATGAGGGCCTCGGCGCAATTGGGATCGTGATTGAGAGCCTGCGAGTAGTCCGCGTCGGCTGCCTCCAGGTTCCCTCGTGCGTAAGATGCGTCGCCCCTGCGGAGATAGATGCCCAGTCGTTCCGGTTCCAGTTCAATGGCACGCGTGAATTCGGCGATGGCAAGGTCGATCTGGCCCGATCGGAGCAACACGTCGCCAAGCTCGATTCGCCCATCCCCCTTCTGGCTCTCCAGGCTGGGATCGAGCCTCATCGCCTCACGCAGGTCGGCGGCTGCCTGGTCGAGATCACCCAGCTTGGAATGAGCGGTTCCCCGGCCGTAATAGCAGAAGGCCTTCTCTGGTGCGTCCAGCCGGATCGCCTCGGCGAAATCTTCTACTGCGTGCACATGGTCGTGCATCTGCATTCGAACCAACCCGCGGTCTCGAATCGGAGTGGCCAGCCCAGGGTGCTCGGCGATGTACGCGTTCATCTGGTTGAGGAGATTGTCGAAGTAAGCTTGCCTGGCAGCGCCGCTGGCCTTGGCTTCGGCGGCCTGGCGTACCGCCTGCTGGGCCTGCCACTGGCCAGGATCGCCGAACATGTCGGCGAGAGTCTGCTCGGGCGCACGCGCCGCTGGGGCCTCGCCCGGACCATTGTCATCGGTCCTCAGCCGCTCGAGCAAGCGGATCCGTTCCACCGGGCTGGGGTGCGTGTCCTCCTCGGAGGTTCCCGCCTTCCAGATCCTGTTCACGTCCCCTGCTATCATCCGCCTTACCTCGGCGCGGAGGTAGTTCGTTCTCGGCTCCGCCGCCTGGCCGCCGGGCGTCGGCGCAAACCGGTTGCTGATCTGCGCCGCCTCGGCGCCCGCATCGACTCCAGCCTCCCGTTCTGCCATGGCTGCGCGATAACGCTCGGCAACATCACGCTTGATCACGTGCCGCAATCCTGCTTCGAAGGACCGCTTGCCATAAGCGCGGGCCGCAACCCGGTCTGCGTTGATCTCCTGAAGCCGCGAGGCCCCGTGAGTAATCCTGCGGAACAGCAGGTGATAGAGCCGCACGAACTGCCAGCCAATGTTCCACCATTGCGCGTTTCCCTGCTGGATCATCGCCATCGCGAATCGTCCCATCGTGGCGTTGACCCGAAGCGCGACGTCGCCGCCGGCCGTATCGCGGTGGAGGAAGTGACCGTACTCGTGGGCCAGGACCGCGCGAAAGGGATCGAGGCCGAAGCCGTCAACGACCTTCTGGCCCAGAATCAGTGATCGCTTCGCTCTGTCCCGCAGCTTGTCGAGCCACCGACCCCGCTCGAAAACCGCCAGCTCGATCCCAGGCGTCAGGTAGATGACGTCGACCGGTCGCGTTCCGACCTTGGCGGCAACCTCGCGCGCCAGGTCCCACAACCGGGGTGCCTCGGATTCCTCCAGGACTCGCCCGGGATCTTCATCCTTGAGCCGCACGAAAAGCGATTTGATGCTCGACCAGATCATCATGAGCATAGCAAAGCCGAAGCCGAGAACGAGGACAAGCAGCTTCGCAGGGATTCTGGGTAGCAAGAACACGGCATAAACCAGAGCAAGCGCCGCGGCAATCGCCAGCGCGGCGATGAAGGGGAGCGAAATGTAGTAATAGAGCCCCGCGAAGCTGATTACACCGCGGTAAATTCTCCTGAGCGTCCGCTGCGCGGGGCTGATCGCCGCGTTGGGATCGTCTGACCGCGCCGACCTGAGTGTCGCGATCGATAGTCCCTTGCCGACGACGAAGAGCGCACCCAGGCCCAATACCCAGGCCAGCCCCGCGTAAAGCGTGTAGTAGGCATACCGCCAGGTCGACGCCCGGGAATGGAGACCGCCAGAGAGGATGCGGTTCACGGTTTCCTGAGGTAGTCCCAGCTCACTGGCACGGCGCAGCTCGTCCTCGGAGGTAACCCATTCCTTGTCACGCGCCGCGCGGATGCCGTTGAAATAGTGCGATTCCATCGCGCCCGGGAACCGCTCGATGAGGTTGGCCGTGGCCGTGCGGAAGTCGGGCTCACGGTCCAGTTCCAGCGCCGCCATCGCCACCAGGATCAGCTTGTCCTTGTCCTGGGATCGTTCGTACCCCAGGGCCTTGGCCTTCTCTAGGGCGCGCGCCCAGTACGGCTGGGACAACGGCGAAACGCCTCCGGACCGGCGTTCGGGAGTGGGATCGAGCTGCTGGGCGACTAGGGTGAGATCCTGGGGACTCGGGTTGGCCCCCAGTGCGTCGGCGATCGCTTTGTTGCCCCTCGAACTCTCCCCATGGAGGACCAGCGTCGTACCGAGCAGCAGCCGCGCCAGGCGGAAATCGGGAGCCTTTTCGATCACCTGGGCGTAGTATCCGGAGGCTGCTGGCCAATCACGCCGCTTCGTTGCCTCGACGCCTTTCTTGAAGAGCTCCTCGGCCTCCCGGGGCAAGCGAACCTGAACCGCTGCAGGCACCGGGGCTGGAGAAGTGCTTCCTCGCCTGTCCTGAGCCTGGACCTGGTCTGAGACCAGGACGGCCCACCACGCCGCCGTGATCAGAAGCCATGCCTCGATCCTCCCCCCGCGCGTCGCCATGTCTCCCCCCTCCTAAAGAATTGATCCGAAAATAGTCAAGATCGTCGGACAAAAGCAAGCGACCGTCTGGGAATCGACCCGGTTCGGTCCTGGTTCAACGCTTCAGGTCGTCGCATCATCTTCTCATCGGCTACGGACTAAGCTATACAGTCAACGACGACTTCTTGATGATCACCTGTGAAGGGTCTCAAGACCAGCAGACAGAAGCCCCATCGACTCCGTCGCCGATCGGCCCGGAATGCCCCCCTCGCAGACGATGTCTATCCCAGCCTACGGCGCTGCCCTCTACCGCGCGGGAGGGTTTGAAGACGCGATTCGCCAGCTTGAAGAACAGCTCAAGCTCCGCAACGGGGCAGAAGAGCCCATCTACTGGCCCTTCCTGTCGATGGCGCACTACCGCCCTGGGCATCGCGACGAGGCTCGCCATTGGCTCAACCGGCTCCGTAACCGACAGCCGAGCATCAATCCGAATAAATCCTGGGACAAACGCGCATTTGCCTGATTCGATCAAGAAGTGCTGTCGGCGGGCGCCTGGCTCGGTGTGTCGGACCGACGCGCGCCAGCACGTCCTGTCGCACGGCATCGCCGCATAGGGACGATCCGCGGCGAGGCCCGTCGGTCTCGGCTCTATCACGTGGCAAGGAGTGCAGCAGCTACGACCGTCGGGGGCAGCCGTTCCTCCCCGAAGTGGGTCTATGTAGTCAAGGGACGGTGCGCACCTCGACGTGCGGCTCCGAGGACAAGCGCGTACGGACCGCACCCTGTCCTTCTACCGTAGACTCTGGCCCATGCGGCGACGTCTAGGTGGTCACATGCGTGCAGGTATGCTGCCCGAGGATGTTGAACCGGATGCCCCGTAGCCCAGGTGCCGACTATCGGAAACGATCGTCCGCCTGTACGTGCGAACCGTGTTGGCGCGCGGTACGATGGCGCTAATGGCGATGTGGATGCGAGCGGGCGCGACTGTTGTCCGGAGGGCGGTATCTTACGGTTGGAGAACGTGTAAAGACAGAATCTCTTTTCGGAATCGGTGTTTCCCGATGCGGTTTTCGGAACTTACGTCGACGGCTTCCTGCAACGGGTGGTCTAGTCTCGACAATCTACAGAGTCTTAGGACGATATTCACCCGGGGCCCAGAAAACAGAACTCGGCACATCGCGTGTCCAGAGGATTGAACTCTTTGCGGAAAATCAGGTAGCCCTGCTGGCGGAGCAGGCTGATGATGTGCACGAAAGAGCTCCAGTGTTCATCGTCCCACAAATGGAATTCCACTAAGAGCTGCTTGACCGCCAGTCTTGCAAGTATCCCGGAAGAGAGGATTTCCGTCAAAGCCGCCATCTCTCCCCCTTCGATATCGATTTTCACAATATCTACATGCGCATGTCCCAGTTCGGCAGCAAGCTCGCTGAGGTGTTTGACCTGACATTTCCGGTCTTCGAGGACCAGATCATCGGCTTTTTCGGGGTCGAGGGAAACCGGTCCCAGACCCACGGCATGATACCAGAATCTCCCCTTGCCGACCGGTTGGCCGGGGCGGCAATTGGCAAAAGCACGCTCCACGGAAGGTGTGGGGTCGAAGCAATGAACTTCGCAGCCGAAGAGTCCCGCCGACTCGGTGTCGAATGAGATCTCGGTGCCGGCGCCGAACGAGTAAACCACAGCCCCGGCTTTCAGGGACTGGGGATCGCTCACCCATTTCCCGCCGTCAGCAAACGTCCCGACGCGAACCATGTTCTTGGCGTCGATGACGGCATCAAAAAGGAAACCCCGTTCGTTCCCCTTGTATCGATTGAGAAACGTCGCTGGGTCTTTCTCGTAGGCCTCCAGTAAGTTCGCCTGATCCTCGAGGCGCTTGTTCTGAACGTACTGCGCGGGCAGACTCTGGTAGAACGCGTTGCGACCAACGATGTAGGTGTTCAGATCGACGGTCGCGTCGCCTTGCGTCGGCACGCTCGGCGAACGCATCTTGGTGCGTTCGCCGATCGCAGCGCCTTGCGTCGGTGTGCTCGGCGGAAGTACCGAGTGATGCCATCCCGTGAAATACAACCATAGCCCAAGTCCCGAGGTACACACCACGCACAAACCGCAACAGAAAAAAATGAGATTACGAGGTGGGTATCGCTTCATGTGATTGTTCCACGGAACACTGTTAATAGCGCCTGCGCAAGTTGATAGGGATCATGATCGAACGTGACGCTTCTGAGTGTACCTCTGACACTAGGCGGGCTCAAGGGGATCCAAAGCGGTCCGTTATCGCCGATTGTCGCGGCCCGAAACTCGAGCTACGATGTGACCACTGTCAAAGGATAACGTCAAGGGTAAGCAATGGACACCGGCCGGGCACCGAGCCAAGGGATCGGAGGGCACGCTTCAACCCCGCCTCGCGCAGGATCGGATTGTGGCTGCGCTTCGTGAACCAATCGAAGACGGCCTGACCGGTCGCCTGCCGAAGTATGAGAGGCCGCCCGTGTCGTAATCGGTAAAGTACTGATGGTGCCATCAGATCACGGCGCGTAGGACGGCCGGGGTTGCGAGTGAAGGACGTGGTCTTGGCCGTTAGCGGGCGGCAGAAGGTCGAATCGTAGAGGCAGTCCGCAGATGGGTCGCCCGTCGCGAGGATTGGCGTGAGTACGGGCGGTTCCAGAGGCCACTGGTCGAGCACCTCAAGGCCGTCATCCTCCGGATCGCTCGCTATTACGACGAGACCGGGTAAGCCTTGCGCGCGTCCGTCTGATCGACCGTGGTGTGTCGGACCGACGCGCGCAAGGCCTTGACTTCGTTGAGATACTTGCGTGAAGGGCCGAGCTCGTGCCGGTCCCGACTGTCGCGGCTGCGGTCATCTACCTCGATAAAGGTCACGATCTCACGGTGTCCACTTCGACCACGACGAAGTGCACATGCTTTCCCGACGTCTGTCACTCTGCCTCCCAGCACCGAGTGTATAGTCGAGGGATACGGAATCGCGACCCTGGTCCGTCAGGAGTCTGGACGACGACTCGCTGAAGAAAGCCCAACCTCTCAAGAAGGTCAGTTTGGGCCGCTACTGGCCCATCCGCGAGGTCAAAGAGCGGTTCTACCTGCTTGACGGTGAGCTCCCGATCCTTACCAGCTCGGCAGTTCTTGACGAAAGTAGTCGATACGCGGTAATCGCTGACAACTTCTCCAAAGCTCAGTTCGGACAGGCGCGTCATCGCCTTCCGAACCGCTGCGTCGTCAAACAGGGGACAAAGCCGGTCGCCTCCTGCCTTCACAGCTTCCTCCTGAGCCAGTAGCAGGAGCAGCACAATCTGGCGAGGGGATATCCGGCCCTTCCCGTTTGCGAGTTGATCGGTGAGCCATCGGCGGATAGGCACACCTTCCAGAACCTCTGGGAACACGATCCGAAGCGATATGACGTCCTGCGCGTCTTTAGCAATTGCCTGAAAGCGAAGTACGGCCGCAGTCTTCGAGAGCTGATCGTTGGCAAATAGTCTCCGCATCATGATCTGGAGCAGCTGGTTGACTTCCCACTCAAGTATTACGGTGCGAGATATAAACTTGTTCTTCTCTTGGATGTCATAAAGCTCAAAGAGGTCGGTGCGGAGGAGCACAATCAGCTTGATGGCAGGATTTTGAGCCAGATACGACTCAGCCATCATCAGCCCTTGCACTAGCCGCTCTTGCTGCTTTCGATCATACTTTGCGATCTCGTCGATCCGATCGACGATCACCAGGATGAGATGTCCGCTGCGCTTAGACAACTCGTCACATCGGTCGAGGTAACCAGCCAGGTCCAGCGGTTTCCGTGCGAATGAGTGGCTCCTGCCGTCAAACTTGGGCTCGATCGTCACAGGCCCGAACGCGACTTTGTTGACCTTGCTGAAGACGACATCAGCGGCCCAATGGCGGAACCTCTCAACCCACCCGGTCGAAACGCTGTCCTTGCTTTGCCATCCGATACTTCGCAAGATTCTCCAAGCGTCGTTATAGAGATCCTTTGATGCCGTCGGATGGGTGCGGATTCGGGGGGATATCAGTGCGGAAACGTACAGCAGCCACGCTGCTCGAAATCGCTCGGCACTTGTGTCCGAAGCGCCGGGTTCAACAACCGCTCCGAGCGAAAGGTGGTTGCGAGTCGGTCCGGTCCAGGCGAAGATAGGTCGGTTTGACGAAATCGAAACATCCATGGACGATCGCCATGCCATCACCGACGCGCCGCGAGTTTCTGACGGGGGCTGCCCAGGCGGCCGGTGTCACTACCCTGGGATCGTTCGCGAGAGCCGGGGAGGTACTCGTGCTTACGTTCAGCGCCGATGAACTGGCGAAGGCTTTTGTTGCCCGACACGAGGCCGAGGTACGCCCGCTCGAGAAGGCCTCTTCGCTCGCTTGGTGGGTTGCCAACGTCTCCGGGAAGGATGCCGATTTCGCCGCCAAGGAGCAGGCGCAGAACCGGCTCGATGCCCTCCTCGCCGACCACGAGCGCTTCGCCCAGCTCAAGAATATCAAGGAGCGCTCGGTCACCGACCCGCTGCTCGCACGGCAGATCGAGGTCCTTTACCTGATGTATCAAGAGAAGCAGGTCGATCCCGCACTCCTGAAGAAGATCACGGCGAAGGCGAACGCGATCGAGCAGGCGTTCAACGTCTATCGCGCCAAGGTGGAAGGTAGGGAGCTTACGGACAGCGAGGTCCGCAAGATCCTCAAGGAGTCGAAAAACTCCGCCGAGCGAAGGGCGGTCTGGGAGGCGAGCAAGGGCGTTGGCCAGATCGTGGAGGCCGACCTGAAGGAGCTGGTCAAGCTCCGCAACCAGGTGGCCAAGGGACTTGGCTTCTCAAGCTACCACGCGCTTCAGCTTCATCTCAACGAGCAGAGCCAGGACGCGGTGATCGCCCTGTTCGACGAACTGGACGCCCTGACCCGCGGGCCTTTCCTCAAGGCTAAGGCCGAGATCGACACCCGGCTGGCGAAGACCTACGGCATCGCGCCCCGCGAGATCCGGCCCTGGCATGTCCATGACCCCTTCTTCCAAGAAACGCCTGCCGTCTTCGACACCGACCTGGACGCCGCCTACAAGAATGCAGACATCCTCAAGCTCTGCCGGGAGTTTTACGCCGGCATCGGTCTGCCGATCGAGGACGTGATCGCGCGCAGCGACCTCTACGAGAAGCCCGGCAAAAGCCCACATGCCTTCTGCACGGACATCGACCGCGAAGGAGACGTCCGCGTGCTAGGGAACATCGTGCCCACCGAATACTGGATGGGCACGATGCTCCACGAGCTGGGCCACTCGGTCTATTCGAGCCGCAACATGCCCCGGAGCGTGCCATACGTCTTGCGCACCGAGGCGCACATCTTGACCACTGAAGGCGTCGCGATGATGTTCGAGAAGTTCAGCAAGGACGCAGACTGGCTCCGCGCGATGGGTGTGACGCTTGACGACCACGCGGCCTTCGACGCCGCCGGCTCGAACATGCTGCGGCTTCACCTGCTGATCTTCTCGCGGTGGTGCCAGGTCATGCTCCGGTTCGAGAAGGCACTCTACGACGATCCCGAGCAGAATCTCAACGCTCTCTGGTGGGACCTTGTCGAGAAATACCAGGGGCTCTCCCGTCCCGAGGGCCGGAAAGCGCCGGATTACGCCAGCAAGATCCACATCGTGAGCGCACCTTGCTATTACCACAATTACATGCTGGGCCAGCTCTTCGCCTCGCAGCTCCACCATGCGATCGCCCGCAACGTACTTGGCGGGGTCGTACCACTTAAGGCGAACTACGTCGGCAGCAAGGCCGTCGGTGCCTTCCTCAAAGCGAAGGTGTTTGAACCGGCCCGCACGTTGACCTGGAATGGCCTGACCCGCCACGCAACCGGCTCAGACCTGAACTCCAAAGCCTTTGCAGCCGACTTCCAGGGGTGAGTCGTCAATCAGTGGCGGACAATCTGCCGGCCGCGGCTCGATGGGCGGCTGTCTTGTGGGCGTCGAACAGGACCATCAGCAAGAAGCGGATGTCATGGGCGGCTTCTGGAAGGGCGGCAGCAAGCTCCAGGCTCACGTCGGTTCCTGGACGCTCACACCGGACCCTGACACCGAGTCGCCCAGTGAGAGCCACGGCCAGGTCACCTACACCGGGACGCGAGCCCCTTACATCAACCCGGACGGATTCCGATTCACGATCTAACGGAGGGGTTCTTCAGCAACATGGGCAAGCTTCTGGGCATGCAGCACATTGAGGTGGGTGGCCCAGAATTCGATGAGGGATTCATCATCAAGTCCAGGCTTGCTAACAGCCGTCACGCCGACGACTTGTCGGCCTGTGGCTCATTCTTCGCGAAACCCGATCTGCGCCAATGGCCGTCGATGTTTCGGCGACAATCACTCGGAACGTAGCCTGAGCCATCGCACGAAGCTGTCCATCGATCCACTAGTGCCGATTGGCGAATTACACACGGTCGGGCTGCAATGCTGCGGTCCCGATCGATGGACGACAACTCCTAAAAGTGCTTCGGTGTGTCGGACCGACGCGCGCAAGCGTTGATTCGACTGCCCCCAATCCGCACATTGGGGCGAGAGAGTCAACGAACCCCTGGATTTCCAGATCCGTCTCGTGCATTGGGAGAGCACGCAGACAAGAAGCAACGCTCGGCGATGAGCGGTAATTCAGGTGTGCGCGATCTGCCGTAAAACGCGCAGTCGGCCGATTGCACACACGGCCAGGCTTCTCAGTCAGGTGGCAGGTAGAGTGGACCTTCCTGATCTGGGAAGGACTGGCCATGGGAATCTCGACCGTCATGCCGCATCAGTGAGAGCGGTCGAGATATTTGACGCACCGCTGATCGAGGTAATCGATGGGATGTTCTCGATATGACTGCTTGCGCGACCACCGGTGGCCTCTTCTCTGGTGCATTCTCCTTGGTTATGACGTTGGCCCCGGTGTGACCGCACGCTGAGCGAGGAGATCTTCAGCAGCGCCCAGTCCAGGGAACCTCGCAGCCAAGGCGATGGCAAACATCGATCGCGGCTTGATACAGGGGCA
>Ga0208696_1002219_pt1 | contig 10604 bp, 12 predicted proteins | sample Sb_taG_9_FD_187711 | JGI IMG/M metagenome (GOLD analysis project Ga0208696, IMG submission 187711) | Peat soil microbial communities from Weissenstadt, Germany - Sb_50d_b_LC metaG (SPAdes) (version 2) | ecosystem: Environmental > Terrestrial > Soil > Wetlands > Peat | place: Germany...
TAGCGCGTTTTACCGTTGAGTTGCAGACGCGGCGGGGCCTCCTCTCCTTCTCCCTCGGGGAGCGGGGGGAACCCCGCTTGCGGGGTCGGGCCGGAACGGCCGGATGAGGGCAATTTGCCGGCCAAGGCGCGCATCTCATCCCCTCATCCGCCCCTGCGGGGCACCTTCTCCCGCAGGAGAAGGTATGAGCGCCACGGCCTTTCTTGATCGCTGTATGCAACGCGCCAGCAAACCGCGCTAAAGGGGCCTGCCACGTCGCTGCTGACGCGTCTGTGCGTGCTGTCGTTGCTCGCAGGCGTCGATTGTGCTCGAGGCGCGACGTTCCAGGGGATTGACGGCGGCCTCGAAACCAGGGAACAGGCGGCAGTGTAACGAGTGCAGCCAATTGTTCGGTTCTTGCGAAAATCGCATTGCCCCGGACAGGGTTCGCCGAAGCATTGCGTGACATTGTCGTAAACTATGTATGTCGGGATCGTGCCGACCAGCTTTGGCAATTCGGTATGAGAAGCAAGCACGCGCACCGCCCAGGCCGAACGGCGGTGCGCGGGTGTGTGCTCATTGAAGCGAGGAAACCTGGCCGCCCGACATGCCGATTGCGCACGACTTGTCGATCAGTCGGGTAAGAAAGGTTGGCAAAAGCTTGACGGTCCGCAGCGCGGGCAGGTGCACCCGGGGTTGATCTGGCAGGACGCGGTTGGGGCCCGACCGTCGTCACGAGAGCGAACTTGGCCACTCTTTTTCCTGGGGTGCCGGATAGCGGTTGGCCCCTGCCGCTCTCAAAGTCGACTGGATGGCAAAATGGGGGTAAAATGACCCCAAAAGGGGGCAAAATGGCGACTTTTTGAGGAAAAGGCTACGTAACTTGTTATGGCGCAACTCCTTTATTATCATGCGGTTGCGTTGATTGTCGTCGAAAAGAGCGCCGAGAGACAAATAGCCACAACCATATTTCCATTAAGAACTTGTGTCGAAAATCTGCTTCCCAAAATTTCAAAAAAGCCCCAAAACGTAGCATTTCGTAGCATATCACGCATGCAAAGCGGACCCAATTCCGGGTCGCCGAACTCGGAGTCGGGTATGGCGGATGGCAGGTGGCGAGTGCCACATGATGATTGGCCTGTGCGAGCTGAACTGGGGTGGCTGCCATGAAGGTGAAAGCAGCGAGCCGATGCCAGCGCTGACACTGGGTCAGGGCGTGGAACAGAATTTCCAGCGCCTTCCGCTCCACTCGAGACTTGTGCGAAGAGGAAGAGGACGGGAGAAGCGGGGGGAAAGAGATCGGGATCAGGATCAGGATCAAGATCAGGATTAGGCCGTGTGGACAATATGTAGGCAAACTTAGGATTAAGATTGCAACACATCCGCCGGATCTGAGGGTCGTGCAAGTCTTGCGGAAGAGCCAGGTAATAAGGATTGGCGGAAGCTTGACGGTTCGCAGCGCTGCCATGTTCACCCCCGATTGACTGAACAGCAGGCGGTTCGGGCCAAGTGGTCATCAAAAAAGCGCCAAACAAAGCCAATTCAAATCAGCCACAAACGACTCGCCCTCAAAGAGTTAACGTCGTACGGATTCGGATTTATTTATGCGAAACGAACCCAATTCCAGGTCGCTCTAAGACGGGACGTTGAAGGGCTGGCCATGCCGGAAGCTAGCACGGAGACAAGCTCCGCCCCTCAAGATCGGGCAGCTCAAAATGCCAAGTAACCGGACCGGGCGGCGGGAGGGGACGTTACAGGAGGACGCCGGCTGGGTGCGCAAGGGGTCCGGGCCTCGGGTGATGGCCGTGCTCTGGAACTCGATCATCGAGCTGGACTCCTTCTCGGGCGAGGCAAGCTTGGCGGCGGCGAACCGCTACGACATGCGCCACCCGGAGACGTTGGTTGAGTTCCCGTCAATACCAATCGGAGAATGAAACGGCCCTGCCGGTGGTACCACAGCGTGAGGAATTCTCGGTCCCATGTTGCTATATTTGAGTAGGCGGCAGGAATGAATCAGAGATCGTTTCTCGCGGGCAAGAGCATTGTTCAGGGCGATGGGTCGATCGACGGGACGGGACAAGACGACCGGCCGCCCAGGCGGTAAACCGGCATGACTTCGGAAACATCGACCGCGGCTTGCAACGCGAGTCCTCAACGAGCGGGCCGGCAGCTCGACCGCCCGGCACGCGGCCGCCGGACCTGGATCGCCGCGGTCATCATGATCCTGGCCATCGTGCCGGGATTCTGGTACTTCGGCTTCCGCGGGTCGGAGGATCCCGAGGCAATCTGGCAGGCGGGGGAAGCCAACCTCAGCGCCGGCCGGATCGATCTTGCCGAGGCCGCCGCAAAGCGACTCAGCCGGCTCCGCGAGCCAACACCTCTGGACTCCATGTTGCGGGCCCAGCTCGACATCGCCAACGGCCGCGCCGAGGAAGCCGTGGCGGGACTGATGCGAGTTCCCGACGGACACCCAATGGCCGCTCAAGCCCGTCTCATGGCCGGGCAAGTCGAGCTGCGGCGACATCGGGCTCGGTTCGCCGAGCAATACTTCCGGAAAGCCCTTCAGCTCGACCCCAAACTGGTGCAGGCTCATCGTGAGCTGATCTATGTCCTGGGTCACCAGCTCCGCCGCCCCGAGCTCAACGCCGAGTTCCTGGCACTGTCCCGGCTTACCGAGCTGACCTTCGACAACGTCTTCCACTGGTGCCTGATGCGCACCGCTCTCTGGGAGCCGTCGGCCGCGCCGCTGCGCGAAACCGCGAAGAACTTCGAGTTGGTCAACAGCCTGGTGCAGCGGGCCGCCATTCCCAAGGAACGAGAGAACCCCAAGCTGCTGCGCGATCTGGGCGCCGCCTGCGCGGCTGCGGGCCGTGATCCCGAAGCCCGCGGATGGTACAGGCTGGCGATCGCCCGCGATCCTCTGGACGTCGAATCTCAGCAAGCCCTGTTCCAGATCGAGAACCGAGACCGGTCGCGTAACCCGACCCCGATCCGTGACGGCGAGAGCCCCAGAGGCTGACCATCAACCCTTCCTTGGCCCCCACCTGGCACTGCGCGGCTGGAATCGTGAGTTTGCCCTGGTTGCTGGCGGCGACCGACACTCGAGGTGACTGGCACTTCGGCATCGGTGACCCAACGCCGATGGGCTGGTTCATCGCGTTCGCTTACCTGGTCGCGACCGTCGGCTGTACGATCGTCTGGGCCGCCGAGCGCACGGCCAACCGCCGCGGCCAGACCGCCAGCCCGCTCTTCTGGTTAGTGCTGACGGTTTCGCTGCTGTTCCTGGGCATCAACAAACAGCTCGATCTGCAAACCCTGCTCAACGATGTCGGCCGCCGCATGGCCAAATCCGAGGGGTGGTACGATCGGCGCAGGGTTTACCAGGTCGTCTTCATCGCCACGGTCTCCTCTGCCGGACTGATCGCAGTGGGCGGCTTTTCGTGGCTTGCACGAAAGCAATGGAAGCGCAACTTCGTCGCGCTGCTGGGAACGGTCTTTCTCTACGTCTTCGTGTTGATCCGGGCCTCGTCGATCCACCACGTGGACATGATGCTCCAATGGCAGTTCCTGGGCTGGACCTGGAACTGGGTCCTCGAGCTGGGTGGGATCGTCGTGGTCGGGATTGGGGCGGTGCTGGCTCTCCGCGACGACCGCCAAAACCGCGGGGCCAGGGTCTCTGACGGGCCCGATCATTCCCAGGGCCCACGGCGGTACACCCTGGAACACGGCATCCTCGTGCCCCGGGTACGCGACGATTCCGGAGCACGAAAACCGAGCCGCCGCGGTTGAGGCCCAAACTGGGAACTGGCACCGAAAGATACGGGTCTGCCGTCATCCTGTCACCTACTCGAATCCGCGACCAGGGGTGGCAATCCGTGATCTTGCATATACGGATAACCGGGCTTGAAGGAAGGAGGTATAACTTCTACCAGGTGGGGGGATGACCAGATACCATGGCGTTCGTTTCCCGGGAAGTACACCAGAGTCTCGGCCGTGAGCGGATGCTTGAGCGCCTGGCGCGAGGCGAGTCCTATGCCCAGCATGCAGAGCGGGTACTCGGTAGCTCGCTCCATGTCGCCAATACGCACCGGCTCCGAAAGCGGCAGACCGGCGTAACGATACGCCTTCTCGGTCATTTCCACACAGTAAAGTGCCGAGTCGTCCAGGCCGAGCTCGTAGTCAAAGGGTGGTTGTTCCAGGAAGACTTTGCGGCAATAGGCCAGAACCTTGGGAATGGCCTGGCGATCCTCGGGGCGAAGCCGCTTGACGCCGAAGTTGCCGACGTTGTCGAGGATCCATACGCAGAACGGCTGACGCGCGACGCCGCTGCCGGTCGTGTCGTAAACCACGGGCCCCTCTTCCTCGATGGCCACGATCCCCGTGTGGGAGAATTTGCTGTTGCTGCAATTGGCGTAGAACCGGCTCATGGGGAAAAATCCGTGCAATACACGCGCATCGCCGAGCCGGAACACGATGTCGCCGTCCTTGAGAACCTTGCGGCCCCACTGGTCCCAGCGGGCCATCTGCGGCGTGATCTCGATGGGCGGCATCGTGCCTTCGCGGCGGGCTCTGCAGGCTTCCGGTCCCCAGTAATTGCCTTGATATCCTTGAGGAATCAGTCGATCCGTCATCTCCCGCCCTTCGGGAGGATAAAGGTAAAAGGGCAGGAACATCAAGAGTAGTTTGATCATTATTGGCTCGCTACTTGGTCAAACATCAGTGCCGCGCCGTAACCGAAGAATCGACGCGGGCAGGGACCTCGGCTCACGATCGGCCAAGGCCGAGAGAAAAATTAACCGATTGAGAAGTCGGCTTGCTGCCGCGCTGTGGATCAGTCAAACCTTGGGAGAAACCGCCAGCGTCTGTAAGGCGTCCAGAGATCTTTCAAGGATCGTCTCGGGGGTGCCTTCCGCTCGGATCGGGACCTGACGGCCACTCTGCTGGTAGTAATCCGCCAGGGGTTTCGTGCTTTCCTCGTAGGCCCGCATGCGGACCCGGATCGACTCGGGACGGTCGTCCTCGCGCTGGATGAGTTGCCCTCCACACAGGTCGCAAACCCCCTCCTTTTGCGGCGGCCGGGCGGTCACGTGGAAGACGGCCTTGCACTTGGAGCAGGTTCGCCGGCCGCTCAGGCGATCGACAATCTCGCCGAGCGGCAGTTCATAGCCGAGTACCGCATCGAGCCCGACGCCCTGCTGTTCGAGCAGCTCATCGAGGGCCACGGCTTGCGCCGCCGTCCGCGGAAACCCATCGAGCAGGAACCCGCCGCGGCAACTCAGGCATCCCGAGCGTTCGCTGACCATTGACACCACCAAGCCATCGGAAACCAGTTCGCCTCGCCGCATCGCCTCCAGGGCTGCCTGTAGCGCGGGGCTATGGTCGGTCTGGCACTGAGCGGCCCGAAACACGTCGCCCGTGGAGAGGTGGCACGTCCCCAGCGACTTGCAGAGCAATTCCGCTTGGGTTCCCTTTCCGACCCCAGGAGGCCCCAGCAGCACCAGCCGATAAGGACGTCCCTTGGGTGAAGGAATATCGTCGCACTTGGCATCACCACCCTCGAACCACGCTGCACGATCACGTCGCTCACTCATTCCCGGCTCCTTGGGGGCTCGCTGGGGCAGCTTCCTGCCACGATTCTTATGAAGGTGGGGCAGAAAGCGAAGTCCTGCGAACCGGGGTCCTTTGGTTCCAATAACATACCAGGTTAATGAGCCGGTACCCCGATCAGTCAAGAGAATCATCCCTCTGTCCAAGAAAATTTGCAATTTTCATTCCGAAAACCAGGGAAACGAGGATTGCTCGCCGACCGACCGACTGCCACCTGGCCCATTCTGGCCGGACCGGGGGAGAGAGGGCTCACAATCACGCTCCGGTCACTCGCACGTCCGGTTGTACTGAAGCAGCCAGCCGCGTGAGCGGGATTTCCCCGGGCGCGCAGTTCTGCGCTTGCAGGCGCGGCTCCCGCGCTGGCGGTGTGGCCTCGAGGGTCGATCAAGCCTGCTCGGATCTTGGCGGCGGGCATTCGTCCACGGCGAGCCTGATTTGCGCCCCCAGGACCGTCGCGTAGCGGAATAACGTGTCCAGGGTCGGATTGAGATTCCACCCGTTTTCGAGCCTGCTGATCGCCGCGCGGGTCATTCCCGATTGCTCGGATACGTCGGTCAGGCTCAATCCCTGCCGCTCCCGAATCTGCCTCAGGCGTACCGTGAGTTCGCGCAGCTCCATGAATTGCCCGTGGGGAACCAGTTCATCGAGTTCCCCGCGGTCGATCAGCTCGTCCGGGCCGGGGCGCTCGATTTTCGATCGGGCGCGAATCGCCTCCACGGCGGCCTGCTGCTCCGGGCTCAGTGCGGGCTTGGAATCTGTCTGACTCATCGCTTCCTCCCTTGGGGCGGGGGGACTTCGTAGGCTGTGACGGGATAGATGGTCCGGGGGTCGTCCAACACCTCGTCCCAGATGACCGTGATGAACTTGCCGGTCGAAGTCGATCCGAAAACCTGCGGCCGGCCCGTTCGACGGCTCCAACCCGTTCGGCTCCGGGGGTCGCGGAGAACCTCTTCGGCCTCCTCCACCGTGATGCGGTGTTCGGCAAGGTGTTGTACGTTTCCCTCTGGGTCGTCTTCTAGGTCCCAGATGACGGTGGCGTCGATCACCGATACCTCCCATGGGATTTCCCCTGTTGCATTATAGTATAACAAAAGTCATGAGTCGAGCGTGTCTCTGCGGCGTTCTCCATGACGGCAGCCTTCCGGATCGCTTCCCGTTTGGCCGGAGCGCTTTCACCTGCGTGCAGGTGCGTGAGCAGGTGGAGCGTTCTCCTGTTGGATTGCTTCGCGTTCGGGCACGGCGTAGGGGTCGGGGCCTCGGGCGGACGACCGAAACCAGCGGGCAGGGTCGGGCCTCGGGGGGAACCCCTCTGGGGTCGGGCCTCGGGGCGCGGATCCTCGGGCGGGTCGGTCGGGTCCACATCCTGAGGATGGGGAGTGGCCAGCCTGAGGGGCCAGGGCCATGTACGGCGGGCTTGCGGCGGGGGGCTGGTCTCATTGGGACACCATCCCTTTCGGCGGCCTCATGCCGGGCATCCAGGGACTTTTGGCGGAGCGTTTCCAGGACCGTGTTCAGGTTGAACAAGTAGCGGCCACGGCCCTTTCGGATGTGGGGAAGCTTGCCACGGCGAACCCAGGTCAGAACGGTGTCGTAACGCACTCCAAGCCGTTCGGCCAGGTCGCGGGCATCGACGAAGATTGGCGGCATCGTAGGTTCCTCCTGGCGTGGTCTGTCACGCCAGGGGTCACGATACGATCACCCCCCGGTATGCTGTCGTGGGTGGTTTTCTAGGCTCTTGTGTGTGTTTTTGTGTGTGGGTGTATGCGGCCGGGGGTTCAGACTGTAGCCACGGCATGCCTTGCCGGCCATGGAGATGACTGGATTCCAAACCGGGTCTTCCCGAAGTCGCCTCAGGATGCCCAACGGATCACACTCGCTTCCCCTGGCGTCCTTCGTGCGGATTTCAAGCTGGGTTTTCGAGAGTCGCTCTCCCGAGGCGTAGGCGTCCACCAGCGCCTGGACCACTCGATACTGGGTGGGGGTGAGCGGGGGCACTCGCTTTCCCCACACGATCACTTCGTCATCCGGACCATTCAGAACGACCGGCGGACTAGGGTGGGTTGTCTCGGATGTCGAGTTCTCCGGCGGGGTGGCCACCAGCTCGGCCGGGGCCTCGGGGGCGCGGCCATTAGTCGTCGGTGGGGTCGCGGACTCATCGTAGGGTTTCAGTTCTTGGGGAAGGTAGCCGTCTGTCCACTCCGCGATGAGGCAGGCGGCCTGGTGCGGGGTAATCTCGGCAAGCATCTCGCTCCACACTTCCTGGGAATCGTCGAAGGGCACCGGGGCGACGTGCTGAATCCACCGAAGGTCCTTCGTGTAGTAGACGTTGAGATATTTTTTCCCCCCATCGATGCCAGGATCGGCCAATTTGTAGACGCGGCAGTCGTCAAGGTCCACGGGTTCCTCGCCAAGATCATCCTTGTCCCGGACGTAAACGCGGCCGGTGGGAACCTTCAGGAGGGGGTGGGTCCGCTGGGCTGCAAACGGAATACCCATGACGATCACGGCCTCGGGGGCGCGGCCGTTCGTCGTGGCGGTCCCGTTCCCCGGGGGCGTGGCGGTCACCAGCTCGGGCCGATCGGCCGGGGACGTGGGGGCCACATCCTCGGGAGCGCGGCCATTCGCCTCGGGCTGTGTGTTCTCCTTGAATGGAGCATTGGGTAAGGCAACCTCATCTTCCGGCGAAGACCACGCAGGCGAGCACTCGTTCCAAACAAGCGTTACCAAGTTCTGCGCCGCAATGCCTATCTCCAGCATCATCTCTTCATCCTCGAAAGGTGAGAACATCCGATCTGCGGCCTCACCGGTGTAGCTCTTCTTCTGAGCGCGCCGAACTATTTCATCTTCTCTCATGCGTTTCGTCTGATCCGAATCCTCGTTGGCCTCGAAACTCACGACGGGCTCGGTAGGCTCGTCCTCGTCATCCGATGGCATGGGGAGTGGTTTGGCCAGTGTATAAGCAACGACGGGCGCGAACTCCGGGCGTCCATAAGCTTCGTGCCAGCCGTCGAACCTCTCCCACATCACACGGAAACGTTGATAAATGTACAACAGCTTTTCATGGACTGCCTCTGGCCATCCCACGACGGGGAAATCACGCAGTCCCCAGAGCGTGCCGAAATCTCTCTTGAGCTGGTCAGCACACCGGAGAATTTCCGGCCTGAAGAGCATCTGATTGTCGGGATCAGGGTGGTGCACACCGAGTTCAGGGGTAGCTACGTGTGCTAGGCTGCCTGCCGAGAGGGCAATGAACAAGATTTGGTCTGGCGTGGGTGTTCTCGAAATGGGCTGGCTCCCCGCTGGGCTTTCCATCCGTCTTGGGGAGGGATCGCGTCTTCCCCGGGGGGCAGTCATCGACGCATCGTCGGTGCGGCCGTTGGAGTTGATCGACATCGATTTATCCCTTTGACTGATGCCGTCAGGTGGGACGCGACGGTCAAAGGGTCGCCGCGCCCACCCTCGGGCCATTCGCCGGGTAATTACTCCGGCTGTCCCCGCTAGTGTACAGGAACTGCCTTCCTGAATGGAAGATCAGGCAGGGAGCGAAGCACCTGATAATGGCTCTTTCACGGCGCTCCGTCGTGAACGACAACCCCTTGGGATCGACCGCCCCCGGCTTGGGATGGTGGAGCAGCTCGCACAGGTCCAGGAAGTGCTCTTGCGAGGCGGATCGCTCAGTTCGGCGAGACATCCGCCATTTGTCAACGAAGGCAGCGGCATCCATGATTCGGATTCTCGGGAGCTATGTCGTGCACGGGAATGGTCTCTTCACCGACCAGAGAGCGGAGCGGTTCGGGGTATGTCCATCACCGTGAAATCTCACCCCTTTCGATCGACGGCTTGACCATCGCCACGATGCCGGCCTTCAGGGCCTCGGGCAGGCCTGGCCATGCTTCGACCACGGCGGCCAGGTCGGGGTTATCCTCCGGGGCAGGCGCTACCACGCAAACGCGGGTAGCGCGCAGACTCCGGGAAGGGCCGGGAACGGCCGGATTGGGACGGGATGACGAAATCGAGCCATCAACCTCCGATGTTGCTCGAATCCCGGAAATTTCGGGACTTGCCCGGTTGAGACGGTCTGATTCAGAGTACCGGCGGTGGGAGTCGAACCCACACGGGCGTTCCCGCCCAGAGGATTTTAAGTCCTCAGCGTCTGCCATTCCGCCACGCCGGCTCTTGAGGAGAAGTATCGACCGGCAGGAGCTGCCACAAAAGGATAGAGCCGGGCCGGCCAGGCCGGTTCACACGGTCGGCGTCGGCGCAGGTTCGATTCGCAGTAGGTCGGACCCGTGTGGTGAAATTGGCATCCACGATCAGCAAGCACCTCAAAACCGTTTCCGAGACCTTCTTCTCCTGCGACCAATCTACTTGGCTGTTCAAAGGTCTGCAACAGATCCACGCGGCTGGCCATGAGGCTCATCGCCGCGCAGTCAACCAAAGTTCCTCGAGCTTGGCGTCATTGCACCCGGACACTCCGAGGCCACCAGCTCGTGGTGCTACACAGCCGCCGTTCACGGCAGTGCGCGACGAACTTCCAGGATCTTCGCCGGGCGGACTTCGGCCTGCGGAACCATTTCTTTATTACAATTAAAGACGATGCTGGTGGACGATCAGACCTGCTTCGTGCACGGCTGCGATTTCCATGCGATCACCGCCGCCGCCCCCGAGTTGCGATTCGAGCAGCACATCCGCGAAATCGACCATTTCCGAGGGGCACATCGCTCAACAAGCGGGTGGGTTCGGTCGACCTTGGTGATTCCCTTTGGTCGTTGTAGCGGAGGGGGTGGGATTCGAACCCACGGACAGGCGGAACCTGTCAACGGTTTTCAAGACCGTCCCGATCAACCACTCTGGCACCCCTCCGGAAGCTCAGACAAAATGGCAGATGGCAGATGGCAAATGGCAAATGGCAAAGGCAATGGCAAACGGATCAGCGGCGTCGGGCCGCGCGGCAGGAGCGAGGGTCGTTCACTGGCCAACCTCGTCGATGATGTCTTCGGCCACGTAGATCGGCACGT
>Ga0208696_1002220_pt1 | contig 10599 bp, 11 predicted proteins | sample Sb_taG_9_FD_187711 | JGI IMG/M metagenome (GOLD analysis project Ga0208696, IMG submission 187711) | Peat soil microbial communities from Weissenstadt, Germany - Sb_50d_b_LC metaG (SPAdes) (version 2) | ecosystem: Environmental > Terrestrial > Soil > Wetlands > Peat | place: Germany...
CGTGAGTAGTAGCAACCATGCGTTCCTCCGGGAAATAGGTGAAAGTCCGGAAGAATCGTAGGCCTGTACACTTGTCCCAATCAAGGCCCTCTCAATAATTGAGGTGGAGTTTGATGCGTTCGCCCTGGAGTCTACCCCGATGAAGCGGCTGAAGCTCCCGCCCATCTAGCCATGTTCCTATCGCATGCTCTGACCGAGTGGTTCCGCCAGCGGCCGCATCTGCATTTGCGCTGCGTGGCGCCCATCGCCAAGAACGGCAGCACGGTCGAACTCCATGCTTGGTACGACCAGCATGTTTTCCGCGACCTCAGCGGAGACGGGCCGGAGCCCAGTTAGCGAATCGGAATTGCTTCTCACGTGAAGTCGAAACTAGTGTAAAGAGTTTGGAATCGTCGTTAAGCGCTGGGTCCCGGGCGGCGGATTATTCGTTCGGAGGCCACTGATCCGACCAGCCAGATCGTTTCGCCGCCGTCGGCCTGCGGCGCAGGACCTACCACTGCCGGAAAGCGCATACCGGGGATGAGGTGAACGTCGAAAATCTCTTCCACCCCGGATTCAAATTCTAATCGAGCCACGTTGCGGCCGCTTCGGAGGTCAATCACTTCGACGCCGCACTTCAGCTGATCGCGCTTGTCAGAGATCGGAATCCCGCCAAAAACGTTCGACTGGCGAATTCGCGACATCCCAACAAACGCAAATGGTCCATGCATCGCACATCCCCGGCCATAGCCGGGCATTTCAGCGACCGTTTCCGAGGTGCCCGCCTGAATATCGACCGCCTTGATCTGCCCGCGACCGGAATCCAACACCCACACAATTCCGTGATGGACTCGCGGGGAGTGCGGCATGGCAAATCCTTGCGCTACCGTAGCGCCCGAGGGTACGTCAATCAGGCAACCAGTGGACGCCTTGTTGGGGCGCCAGCCGGCTGCTTCATCCGTTTGCGCCAAAGCGGTGACGTAGCGCGGCTTACCGTGCTCCAGAGCCAAGCCATTGAGGTGACAGCGATCATCTGCAGCCAGCCTCGAAATGAAGGGAGGCTGCCACCGCGGAATGAAGTCGTACTCGTCGTGAAGCGTGCAAAGACAGGAAAAGAGCGTATTCACCACCCAGAGTTCGTCACCGTCGCCCCAAGCCATCTCGTGAATCTGGATCTCCCCCGTGATATGGGCCGAACGCGCGATAAAGCAACCGTCAAACTTTCCCTCAGGCTTCACATGCGCAGCTAAACCCGGTGCAGCACGCAGAAACCAAATCTGCCGCTGGCTGCCCACGGCAATCTGCTGTCGGTGCACCGCCACACCCGTCACTTGCGGAAAATGGTGGAATGAGAAGGCCAGCGAGCCCTCGTGAACGCCAATGACTAGGAGTTTTCCGGCTTGGTAGGTGGATACCAGCAGGGTCGCATGCAAGCGGTCGAGAATCCCTACAAAACCAGCTGAGTGCTTGTAGTGGACTGGCACCAGATCAGGCTCGGGAGACCAATCGCCATTCGTCATGAGTCCTGGCCTCGTACTGCACGAAACAAGCGAGCCACAGCAGTCATGCCTCCAGAACTTCATCGTCATGAGAGGAGGTATCGAAGCGGCCGTCTTCCAGCTGACCGCCGTTGTGTTGCTACACCGATGCGTTCAATGTGAGGCAATTATACGCGGCGCCCAGGGGCGAGGACTCATTGATCATATCTTTACCCCATCGCCTGGCTCCTTAACCGAGTTTGCAAAATCCTGTTTGGGCTGCGCGATGACTCCTTTTATTTTTTGATCACATCGCAATACAATTCCGGATGAACCACATCGGTATATCCGCCGCAGGATACTGGCGGGTTGGTCCGCGATGGGAGAGGAGAGAGTGCCGGCCTCAGGAACCGATCCGTCCGTGGCGTTCTCGGCACCTTCTGGACGTTGGCTGCTCTCTCTCAATACGAGCGAAACAGCGGAATTCCCAGGAACAACCGCGGAAAACGCCAGGCGCTGGCCGGTCTTTTTGGCCAGGGTTCCTGTAAACTCCCGGGTCGCGCTTTTCGTAGTAGTCTCAACCGGCTCCCCGAAAAAACGATCAAACTTTCAACCCGCCAGTATACAGCCCGGCTGTATACTGGCGGGTTGGACTATGCAGATCGCCTATATCGCAATATGCATTCGTTCGGCACTCGGACCACTGTGGTGTTCTATGTGTGGCCTGTTGCTCCGGCAGGACGAACGGCGGACCAGGCTGGCCAGCGCTGCGCCGATACGACGAGCGCCGTGGCATTCTCAGGCTAGCCTTCCAAGTCTCGTTGCAGTGCTTTCCACATGCTGCGCTGCTTCCGCCAGTCGAGGATCACGGCCAGCGGCTGAAGCTGGTGCAGATGGATCGGATCACGGCCCTGGTGCACCCGCGGCAGGAACAAGAGCTGCTCCTGGATGTCGGGCGCTAATTGCCTCAGGTTCATGATCTGCGTGATCCGTCCGCGGGTGACCTGCCCGAGCTTGGCCAACGCCACGTAGTCGCGGACCGTGGCGGCGCGGAGGAGTTGCTCGTAGCGTAGCGCCAGAGCCATGAGGCGCGCAACGCGCGGCACGCGACCGGGCGAGCGCAGCGCCGTGTCGACCGGGGAGGAAGGCAGCGGCGCCGGCCCTGCCGGTAATGATCGGTGACCTTTCCGGCCGCGCCGGCGCAGAGTGAGAGTGCACTCGATGGTGTGAGACGTGGTCATACGTCGATCTCCTTGTCTTGAGCGGCCGTCTCGGCTGGAAGGGATGGGAGGCTGCCGGGACGGAAGGCGATCGCCACCTTGCCCTGTGTCCCATCGTAATCGACGCGTTCAATGAGAAGCTGCACGAGGCGGAGTTGCTCGCCTGGCGGTAGCGCTGGCACCCGCCCCTGCACATTTCCCAGAGCGGGTTCAAGGCTCTGGATCTGCTCCAGTACCAGGCGTTCGATCGGCTCCGCGGGGATCGCCTTCGACGGGCAGCTCTGCCGGCCGTGCCGATGTGCGCCGCAGCAGAGGTAATAGCGGTAACACTTTCTGCCGCGGATGGCATGGGTGGGAGTCATGGCGCAGCCGCAAGGCGCGCAGCGGAGAAGCCCCTGCAGCAAGGCGCCGAACTTATTCCGCGCCTGCCCGCCTCCTGACCGGCGGTTGTCCTCACGCAGGCCCTGCACTTGCTGCCAGACATCAGCCGCGACAATGGCCGGCTGCTCGCCGTCGTGGAGTTCGTTCTTATGGCGAACCTTGCCGATGTAGGTGACGTTGGTCAGCAGCCGGTGCAAATTGGTTTTGGTGAAGGGTCCGCCGCCGTGCGCCTGCCCGTGGCGGGTCCGCCAGCGCTTGGTCCGCCAGCGCCGACGCTTTAGCTCCCGAACCACCGGCAGCAACCCGCCCAGCTCGAGGTACAACGCGAAGATGGCCCGGACCCGAGCCGCCTCCTTTGAATTAACGACCAGCCTAGTCGCGCGCAGGTCCAGGTCGTAGCCCAACAACGGCACTCCCCCCGACCATTTCCCCTTGCGGCGCGTGGCGGCGATCTTGTCGCGCGTGCGCTCGGAGATGATCTCGCGTTCGAACTGGGCAAAGGAGAGAAGGACGTTCAGGACCAAACGTCCCATGGAGGTGGCCGTGTTGAACTGCTGGGTCACGGAGACGAAGGCGACGCGCTGCTGGTCGAAGGTCTCCATCATCTTGGCGAAGTCGAGCAGCGATCGGCTCAGGCGGTCGACCTTGTAGACAACGACGCAGTCGATCTTGCCGGCTTGGATCTCGTCCAGCAGGCGCTTCAAGGCGGGCCGGTCCATGTTGGCCCCGGTGAAGCCGCCGTCGTCATAGCGCTGGGGCAGGCAGAGCCAGCCTTCGTGGCATTGGCTCACGATATAGGCCTCGGCAGCTTCGCGTTGGGCGTCCAGGGAGTTGAACTGCTGGTTGAGGCCTTCTTCGGTCGACTTGCGCGTATAGACGGCACAGCGGACGCTCTTGCCGGCCGCAGCCTTCGATGCCTGGTTCATGAGGCGACCTCCTTGCTGGGCAGGCGGAAGAACAGGTAGCCGTTGCAGTGGGACCCGGTAACGGCTTTGGCCACAGCGGACAGGGTCGGGTAGACCTGGCCGGCGCAGGCGAACCCGTGCTCCAGGACTTGGACTTGCAGAGTCTCTCCCTTGTAGGAACGCGTGAGGATGGTGCCGGGCGGTGGAATGCGTGTATCCACGCGCAGCCGTATGCTTGGCGTTTTCTCGTGCGCGACTGGTGCTGCGTCCTTGGCCGGTCGAGGGGGAGTCAGGCGCAGCTCGGCATCCCGGGCCAGTTCCTCGGCGCGCTGGCGCGCGCGCTCCGATAGATCGCCCGCCGTCCGGGCTTGCAGCCGCCAGGCAATGCGCTTGACCAGCCAGGCCTTGTTGCCGGACCGCGTCTCTTCACCGAAGACATCGGCGAACTTGAGGCGGAGCTGGCCGACGGTCAGTCGAGCCAGCGCCGCCAGTTCTTGGGTCAAGTTTGGGTGCATGTCATGCTCCTCGTTGTTGAAGGTTTGGGGAACCGTGAACCCGACTGGACAGTGAGCACGCTGGCGGCGCCAAGCTCAAGGGAATACCGGTGAAACGTGAGGAGATTATCCCGGAGGAAGGAAGCTCCAGGGCGAGCCAGGGTGGGGTTGGCGCGGTGGCGACACCGGCCAGGTCGGAACCAGAGAAGCTGGCCGGCAAGCGGCGGGAGTGGGAAGACCGCCGTGTCGGCCCACGGCTCGCCGACGTTGGCGTCTGTGGCGGCGGGTTACGGGAGGTCGAGGGAAGGCCCCCTCAACGCCGAAAGGCCCCGCGTCGGGGCCTTGGGCGGCCGAGGGTAGGCTCGGCTTCGTAGGCACGGCTACGCCAGGGCAAACTTACCGCGCTCGGTCTTTTGGAAGCGTGAGGCTTCCTTCTTGGTTTGGATCTCGCGCGTCAGGGCCGCGTACAACGTGGCTGCGGGGGTTTTACCCGCGGGACTGGTCCAGTAGCCCTTGGCCGCCATGGCCGCGATAAGTTCCTGGCAAGTCAGCGCCTGCCCACTTTCGCCCAGCACCCGCGCCGCCGCGGCCACGGCGCTGAGCTTCTTGGGGCTATCGGGGACGCCGATAGCCTGCCGTGCCGGGGCGGCCTTCCCGGCCTTGGGCTTGTGGCCCGCCTTGGGGGCCGAGATCTTCCGGTTCTTCTTGGTCGTTGCCATGATGCTTCTCCTGAGAAATAGGATGCGGAACCAGGCGCCGCGCCAATGCGGCGCCTCAACAGGGCAGCACACTTACCTCGTCGGGCGGAGCCCGCTCAAGCAGATTCCGAATACGCCGATGAGATTTCTTGCACATGGGCACTCCTCGATTCTTGGGCTACTTCGAGCCTTCGAGCCAGCCGTCGAAGACGGCATGGCGCAGCCGGCCGTGGGCCGTCCAGTCCTGGAAGCGCACCCGGCAATAGATCTCGGGCTCGACCCAGCAGGCCGGCTCGGGGCAGGACACCAGCGGCTGTGGCCGGCGCCGTTGGGCCAGCCGTCGAGCCAGTTCGACTTGTGCCTGCGCGCTCAAACCCCGGCTGACCTGTCCCACGTAGCGCAGGACCCCTGCGCGCTCCGTGGCCACCAGCAGGCTGTGCACGCCCTCCCGCCCCGCCCGATAGCCGACGATCACACACGGCAGCACTTGAACGGGCTTGATCTTCTTCCAGGCCGGCGTGCGTTTGCCCGGCTGGTAGCGGCTGGCCAAATGCTTGGCCATCACGCCCTCGTGGCCCTCGGCCACGACGCGAGCGAAGAAGTCGCGGCCTCGACCGACGATCCCGTCGGAGAAGGTCAGGAGCGGCTCGTGGATCTCGGTCAACAGTTCGCGCAGCCGTGCCCGCCGCTCGTGGAGCGGCTCCTTCAGGAGGGAGCGCCCTCCGTGGAAGAGCAGATCGAAGACCAGATAGCGGATCGGCAGCCGTTGCATGCTCGGACCGAGCGGCCCGCCGGCATGGCGCTGGTGCCTCTGCAACAAAGCCGAAAAGTCCGCCCGGCCGCCTTGAAGCACGACCAATTCGCCGTCGACCACCGTGCCGGCCGGCAAGCGCCCGAGCATGGCCAATTCCGGGTAACGCTCGGTATAGTCGCTGCCGGTCCGGCCCCAGAGCCGCCAGCGGCCTTCGGCGACCGCCGCCAAGGCCCGCACGCCGTCCCACTTCACCTCGAACAGGTAATCTTCGGCATCGAAGGGCGCCGCCGGGGTTGCCAGCATGGGGTACAGGAGGTCGTTCATGCGCTTGCCCTCCGCGCGCGTGGCTTGCGGCCCTTGCCCGGCGCCGGCGTGCCGTTGTCTGCCGTCGCCACGCTCTGCTGCAAGGCATCGAGAAGCTGCAAGATTGCCGCCGGCTCTTCCGCTGCGGCAGGCGGCGGCTGGTCGGCTACCTTGGCCTGCAGCAAGGCGGCCAATTCCTCAGCGCTGGTATCGCGGTAGCGCGCCCAGTCGGCAGGACCGCTGGATAGGGCAATCAACTGGGCGGCCAGGGCGCGCTCCTCCGGGGTGGCCGCACTCGCCCCCACGTCGGCTTCCCAGGAAGCGGCGCGACGCACCTGGGCGGGGTAGTGCAAAACGTCCAAGGCCAGCACCTTCCCGGAGGGACGCACCAAAACCAACTGCCGGCTCCCCGACAACACCACCCGGCCGAGTGCTCCTTTACCCGCTTGCCGCAGCGCGTCGACGAGCACGCCGAACGGGTGCTGCGCGGCCGGCCCGTCGGGCAGGAGGTGCAGGCTGCGGCCGGCGAAGAAGGTAGGATCGACCTCCGCCAGCGTGACGAACTGCTCCAAGACCAGAGCCTTGTCCCGCGCCGGCCGCAACTTCTCCAACTCTTCGGGCTCGACCACGACATGCTGGCCGCGGGCATATTCGTAACCGCGGACGATGGCTGCCGACTCGACGGCGCCGTGGCGGGGACAATGCTTCTGGTAGCCGATGCGTTGGCCGCAGCCGGCATGGAGCATATGACAGTGCGACGACGTGGAGACGCTGCTGACGGCGGCGTAGGCTTTGACCGGGACGGCAACCAGGCTGACGCGCAACAGTCCCGACCAACTCGAGCGGCCGCGCGAGGCGGGGGCGAAGGCGGCGCTGCCGTTGGTCGGCGGGCTGCCGTTCGCAGGGGCAGTGGTGGCCGGCGGATGGTGTTTGGCGGACTGGATCATGGATGCTTCTCCTTTCACTGGAAGCGGGTCACGCGGTGCACACAACGATCCAGTTCACTACCTCGACGTCCGCACCAGTTCCAGGGGATTCTCAAGAAAATCGACAAGGATGCAGTGGGGGGGTGCGGCACCCGCGGCAGAGGCGCGGCTGGACGTTCCTCGTTCCCGTCAAGGCGAAGCAAGCCGCCGGACTTGGGGACGACCAGGGAGCAGCGCACCAGGCCGGCGTGGGACGCGGCCTGAACCGGGTGGACTTTTGGACTGCCCGGCCTGTCCGGCCGGCATACCTAGTTGTCTCCGAAGTGACTGCTCCACTTCCGCAGGAGGCGCTGGATCCTCGCCTCCTCCGCCCGACGCGCCGGCGCTGGATTGTTGAGCCGGATGGCAGGTGCCGCCGCCGGCGCTTGCAGCTTCCGCGACCAGTTGAAATACGTCGAGCGCGCGCCGCCACCTTGGGCAAGGAACGCCTGCACGCGCTCGGCCTCGGAGCCGTAGCGCGGGTCTGCCTGCAGTTGCGCCACCAGCAGCGCCCTGCCGGACAGGCAACGGCTGAGCAGCAGGCTTCTCCAGTCCAAACCCGCCTGCTTCAGCTCCCAGGCGGCCACGTAATGCCGCATCGACGCTTCGTGCAGCACATGCAGCCGCGCGCCCAAGAAGTCGAAGATCTCCTGGTCCCAAAACCACTCGGCCGTCCGCAGGTGCACTGTCAGTGCGCTGGGCTCGAAGAGCACCACGTGGCCGCGGTCCTGCAGCGCCGCTACGTCGCGGTTGAGTGTCTGCCACTCGTTGGCGATGATCGCCACCGGACTGGTGGTGCTGAACTCTTGCGGGATGCGGTCGCGCAGCAAGGTCGGCGCCTCGGTATGCCAACTGACCTGTTTGCTCGACTCGCTCTGCGTCAGGCATTTGAGCAGCCGGATGCCGTCGCGACTGGCGTACAAGCCGTCGAGATCGTCGAGGATGACGGGTTGGTGTCGATGGCGCCAGAGCTGGCAATAGAGGCCGAAGACCGAGGCGTTGCCTTCCAGCCAGCAGGCGGGGCCGTTCAGGGCCTGGCGCACGCTCCGGCTTTTGCCCAGGCCGTGGCCGCCCAGGAGGATCAGCAAGTTGAGAGCGCCGCGGGCGAAGGCCGCGACGATCTTTTCCAAGTCGGCGTAGGTAGTCACGCGAATGCCCAGTGGGGCAGCTCGAGCGGCCTGAGTCATGAAGAGGCTCCTGGCAAGGCTGCGTGCCGCAAGGACGCGCAGTCGGTTCGTTGGTGACGACGAACCCATCGCTACCTCGCGTGGCGGAGAAGATCGAGGGATTTCTTTCCAGGGAAAGGAAGAGTGTTGTTCCCGTCCGCCGAGCGCCGCTCAGGATTAGGGTGTCGCGCAAGACAGCAACGCATCCAGAACTGCTGCGGCCTACACCCGCGGTAAGCGCCCGGGCCGCCACGGGAAACCTCAGTATGATGCTGGGAGACGTAACATGGCTGTGGACAATGCCTTATGATTTTGTTCTGGTCGTAAAGGTTTCCTTCGTATGCGTTTCCCGAGATACGCGATTATGCGAGTGGCCTCCATGACCTTCTCCCAGAATCCGAGGTAGTGGTTTTGCTCGTAAGGCAGGGCCGGTTTTCCTCTCACGATCTCTCACGAGCTGCCAATTCTGGGGATGCGCCCGCCTTCTTGATCGCCTTGAAGAACTTGAAGTATTTTCCCCTCTTAGCCCCAATACCGTTCAATCTGCGCAGCTGACGAAAGCCTCGACCCGATTCCTCGTAACGTTAACCCATTTTGGAAAACGCCAGGCATCCCCGCGTGTCCTACGCTTGTGTGTCCTGTGCTAATACGGCTCTTGATTGATTTATGCGCTCTTTTTGCGTTCCAGCGCTTAGCCGGTTTAGAGAGTGCAGAGAAAGCAGGAGAGAGAGTTTGAGGTAGTCGCGAGTGGCGAGCCGGTTGAGACTATCACGAAAAGCCCCACCCGGGAGTTTACAGGAACCCTGGCCGAAGAGACCGGCCAGCGCGTGGCGTTTGTCGCGGTTTTCTCAGGGAATTCTGCTGCTTCGCTCGTTGTGAGAGAGAGCAGCGAAGCTCCAAAAAGTGTCGTGACCGCCACGGCCGGATCGGTTCATGGGGCCGGCACCCTCTCCTCTCCCATCGCGGACCAACCCGCCAGTATACAGCCGGGCTGTATACTGGCGGGTTGGACATATACGATCCCAAGGCTCCGCTTTGATGGGACGTTTGGGTCCACTTGGCCCACTTGATTGCTTCCATCCGCCGTCAACGGAAACAGGCGCGGCTCCTGCAAACCACTTTGGCTTCACTCCGCCAGTTGCAACGGGTCGAAGCGTAGCCCACGTGGGCAGGTTGCATGAGATGAAAGAGACTCAGCCCGCCTTTTTCTCTGGAGAGGCGGACAGACCCCGGCGCTTGGCTCGGGTTGGCAAGTCGGAGACGGCGGTGCGGAGAAGTTCAATTTGCGCTTGCAAGCGCGCCACGTCGCGCAAAATGCCGTCACCCAGTGGGCTCACATTGTTCTGAAGATGCGCACGGGCGGCTGCCAGTAGTTGGTTCGTGTCTCCCAGCCGTCGTTCCAGGCTTTCCAGTCGCTGTGCATTCGCGTTGACGGATTGTAGTAGATGATCGAGCCGGTCCGTCACGGGCGCCAATGTGCGGTCCAGATGTCCTTGGACACTACGAGCGAATGGCCGGCGTGCCGGGACGGTCAGGGACCAGAGAGAGCGCAGAGCCTGCCTAAGCAACGTTTTCATGCGACCACCCTGTCGGAGCCGTTCCAAGCATCGTGGCGGAGCGCGCCTGTGCGACAATGCTCGACCATATCCCTGTAGAGACCAGCGACTCGATGCCAATTGTGCTCCTGCCGAAGATGAGATTGGGCAGCTCGGCCGAGTTGAGCGCGTTTCGGGGGAGCATCGGCCAGATCCAGCATGGCCTTGGTCAACATGTCGATGCCGTCGTCCCCCCAGCGGATCTTGTAAACCGTGTCGTCGGGGAAGCTGGCAAAGGTTCCTGTGTCAAGCACGATTGTCGGTATGCCCGCGCCGAGCAAGATCAGCAATGCCCCGGATGTTTCACCATTGCTCGAGGGGCGCCTGAGGCTGATGCCGACATCGACCGCCGCCGACAGGTCCACAAATTCCTCAATCGAGACGCGCCCTTGGAAGCGCACGCGCTCCGCAAGCCCTAACTCGTTTGTTGCCGCCCGAGCGGCACCGCCACCCGCCTCATCTCCGACAAAGAGCAGCAGTGCCATGCGATTTGTCTTCGCTACCTGTGCAAACGCACGGACAGATTCGGCGTTCATCTTGAGCGGATGAAGCCCTCCGAAGCAGCCGAAGATGAGCGCGTCCTTAGGAAGATGAAACCGCGCGCGTACAGCAGAGCGCAGCTCATTGGGCATTTCGCGAACGTTGGCTCCATGAGGAATGA
>Ga0208696_1002259_pt1 | contig 10445 bp, 7 predicted proteins | sample Sb_taG_9_FD_187711 | JGI IMG/M metagenome (GOLD analysis project Ga0208696, IMG submission 187711) | Peat soil microbial communities from Weissenstadt, Germany - Sb_50d_b_LC metaG (SPAdes) (version 2) | ecosystem: Environmental > Terrestrial > Soil > Wetlands > Peat | place: Germany: Weissenstadt...
ATCGACCGGTCGGCGGCCGCCTTGGCGTAGAGCGCATTGGCGATGTGATTGGCCTTGCCGAGGCCGAGCGGCAGAGCGAGCACGATGGTCCTGCCGACTCTCTCGACAATGGCGTCGGCCAGTCGCGCCGGATCGGAAAAGCGCGCCGGCCCCGCGCCGGTATGGATCATTGCAAAGAGTCCCAGCCCGGATCGGGCTGGAAGCGCGGCCCGTATTTTTGTGCGAGGCTTTTGAGCGTGTCGCGCACGTTCGCAACGCCGCGCGAGCGCGCGTAATGCATCGGCCCGCCGCGGAACGGCGCAAAGCCGGTGGCGAAAATCATCGCGCCGTCGACGATCTCTTCATCGGCGACGATGCCTTCGCGCAGGCAGGTGACGCAGACGTCGAGCATCGGCAGGATCAGGCGGTCGATCATGTCCGGCGGCGGCGCGACGGCGTCGTCCTTGGCTTTGACCGCATGGCCGTTCTGCCAGGTATAGAGGCCCTTGCCGGTCTTCTTACCGAGCTCGCCCTTGGCGACCTTGTCTTTCAGCCATTGCGGTGGCTCGGGCATGTCGCGATTGATGCTGCCGCGCAGCATTTCGGCGACGTGCAGGCAGATGTCGAGCCCGACCTCGTCGGCCAATTCGATCGGTCCCATCGGCATGCCGAAGTCCATCGCCGCCTTGTCGATGACCTCCTTCGGCGTGCCGGCATCGAGCATCACCAAGGCTTCGAGCAGATACGGCGTCAGCGCGCGGTTGACCAAAAAGCCCGGCGCGCTTTTCACCGGCGCCGGCAGCCGGTCGATGCGGCCGAGGAAGGCGCGGGCGTCGGCGAGCACGTCGGCGGAGACCTGATCGTGGCTGACCACCTCGACCAGCTGCATGCGCGACACCGGATTGAAGAAATGGATGCCGACCAAGCGCTCCGGCCGCGGCAGGCCTTCGCGCAATTGCTCGAGCGGGATGCTCGACGTGTTGGTGGCGAGGATGGCGTCGGCTTTCATCTTCGGCTCGATGCCGGCAAAGATCTTGCGCTTGAGCTCGAGCACTTCCGGCACCGCCTCGATGATCAGGTCGGCGGTGGCGACGCCGTCGCCCTTCAGATCCGGAATCAAACGATCGAGCGCGTCGCGCACCTTGCGGCGGTTGTCGCGGCCGATGATGGCGTAAAGCGCGCTCGCCCGCTTGATCGCGCCGGCGATCGGCTCAGGCTTGGTGTCGCCGAGGCTGACGACGAAACCGTGCCAGGCGCACCACGCGGCAATGTCGCCGCCCATGGCGCCGGCGCCGATGACGTGCACGCGCTGGCCGTCCCATTTGCCGCCGGCGAGTTTTTTCAAATTTTCGCGCAGATAGAACACGCGAACCAGATTTTGCGCGGTTTCGGTGACGAGAAGTTTTGCGAAGGAGGAAACTTCCGCCTTCTGCATCGCGTCCCGGTCGCCGCCGTGGGCGGCCCACAGGTCGATCAAGGCGTAAGGCGCCGGATAAAACCGCTTCGGCGCTTTCTTGGCGGTCTCGCCGCGCATGCGCGAGGCAAGAAAGCCGCGCACGGGCTCCATGTTCATCAGCCGGCCGAGCAAATTCTGCTTCGACGCGACCATCTCGCCGCTGACGGCGGATTTCACTGCGGCGCGCACGTGGCGCTCCTGCGTCACTGCGTCGACCAGATGCAGGGCGCGAGCCCGCCGCGCGCGCTCGGTCTTGCCGGTCAGCATCATGGTCATGGCCTGCACCGGGCTGATCAGCCGGGTCAGCCGCACCGTGCCGCCGAGACCGGGATGCAGGCCGAGCAGCACTTCCGGAAAACCGAAGCTCGCGTCGTCGATGGCGATGCGGAAATCGCAGGCCAGCGCCACTTCGAGCCCGCCGCCGAGGCAATAGCCGTGGATCACGGCGACGGTCGGCAGCGGCAGCCGGTCGAGGCGGTCGAGCACCGCGTGGCCGCGCGTCAGCGTCGTTTCGATTAGAGCGGGATCGGTGACACCGCGAAACTGGGCGATGTCGGCGCCGGCGATAAAGCCGCTTCGCTTGGCGGAGCGGATCACCAGCCCGCGCGGATGGTCGCGCTCGACCTTGTCCAGCACCGCGTTGAGCTCGGTGAGCACGGCTTCCGACAAAGTGTTGGCGCTGGAGTCTTTCTTGTCGAACAGCAGCCAGGCGATGCCGTCCTCGTCGGTGCGCAGCCGCCAATTGGCCCAGGGGCCCGGCTCCTGCGGCGCCTCGTCGAGGGCGAATGGGCCGAGCTCGATGTCGCGCTTGCCGAGAATCGCGAGCGTCGGTTTTGGCGCGGGTGAGGTTTTCATGGGTTCCTCACACCGCTTCGATCAGCATGGCGCCGCCCTGGCCGCCGCCGATGCATTCGGTGGCGATGCCGCGCCTGTAGCCGAGCCGCTTCATGGCGTTGACCAGGTGCAGCACGATACGATTGCCGCTGGCGCCGACCGGATGCCCGACGCCGATGGCGCCGCCGTCGATATTGAGCCGGTCGCGCGCGATTTGCCCCGCAGCGCCGGGAAGCCCGAGCGCCTCGCGGCAGAACTCGTCATCGTCCCAGGCGGCGAGGCAGCCGAGCACCTGCGCGGCAAAGGCTTCGTTCAATTCCCACAGCTCGATGTCGCGGAGCGTAAGCTGGTGCCGTTTCAAGATCGCGGTTGAACAATAAACCGGGCCGAGCCCCATGACGGAGGGATCGAGCGCCGACCATTCGCTGTCGACGATGACCGCCTTCGGGGTGAGCTTGTGCGCCTTCACCGCGTCTTCGGAAGCCAAAATGACCCACGACGCGCCGTCGGTGATTTGCGACGAATTGCCGGGCGTGACCTTGCCCCACGGCCGCTCGAAAGCCGGTTTCAGCTTGGCCAAGGTATCGGCCGAGCTGTCGGGCCGCACGCCGTCGTCGTGATCGAACAAGGTGCCGTCGCGGGCAAAGGCGGGCTCGATCTCGCCCGAGAAGTAACCGTTCTTCTGCGCCGCCGCGAGGCGCAGCTGGCTCTCGGCGGCATATTCGTCGGCCTGGCGCCGCGAAATATGAAACAGATGCCCGACCAGTTCCGCGGTCTGGCCCATATTGAGCTCGGTGATCGGATCGGTGAGCCCGCGCTCGAGCCCGATGACCGGCGTAAAGAACGACGGACGCCAGCCGAGAAACGCCGCAAGTTTTGCGCCGATGCCACGCGCGGCGAACAATTTGGCGTACCAGTTGACCGCGCTGCGGCTGAACACCAGCGGCGCGTGGCTGAGCGATTCCGCGCCGCCGGCCAGCACCAGATCGGACACGCCTTCGCGGATATAGCGATACGCCGTGTCGATCGACTGCATGCCGGAGCCGCAATTGATCTGCACGGTGAACGCGGTCATCGCTTCGCCCATGCCGAGGCGGAGCGCTGCGACGCGTGCCGGATTCATCTCGTCGGCGATCACGTTGACGCAGCCGAGGATCACCTGGTCGAAGGCGTCCGGCGAAAACGGCTGGCGCAGCAACAGCGGCCGGCCGCATTGCACGGCGAGATCGACCGGCGTGAACGGGCCCGGCTTGCCGCGCGCCTTGATGAACGGCGTGCGGCTGCCGTCGACGATGTAGACCGGGCGGTGCCCTACTCCGCCGCTTGCGGCGGCGGCAGGGCCGGGACTTCCTCCGGCGCCGGCAATTCCACCGGCGGCAGGTCCGAGGTTGGCGGCGTCGGGGGCGGCAGGGGCGTCGGCTGCGATATCGCTTGCGATGGCTGATCTCCTTTATGCAATGCGCCCCGGGACGTCAGTTCTTCCGGTGCAAAATCATTGACCGCGACGGCCGCGGCGACGGCGTCGGCGGCAGCTTTGAGTTTTGCCGCCTCGTCGGCGGTGATGGTGCGCTGCTTCACCGCCTGATCGATGTCGCGCACCCGCACCGCATGCATGCGGTCGCGGATCGGCTGCACCGCGGCCGTCATGGCGAAAGCACGCTCAAGGAGCGCAACGCCGTTTTCGGTTTGGCTCGCGGGCGGATGGTACAGATCGACGGTGAGGCGATCGCGCGCCGCGCTTGGCGTGGTGATCAGATCGGCGCATTTGTCGGTGACGCGGTCGGACGGGCCGCGGCGGCGCGGGCCGAGCGGCTGGATCAGGAAACGCAAGAGCCAGGCCACCGGCCGCACCGGGAAGTTGGCAAGGAGTTCGTCGAAGCGCGCCTCGATGGTCGCGAAGCTCGCTTCCATGCAGTATTGCAGCAGCGGCAAATCGTCCCGCTGGCGGCCTTCGTCGTTCCAGCGCTTGAGCGCCGCGCTGGAGAGATAAAGCTCTGAAAGAATGTCGCCGAACCGCGCCGAGATCATCTCCTTGCGCTTCAAGGCGCCGCCCAGCGTGAGCAACGAAAGATCGACGGCGAGCGCGAAGGCCGCGGCATGGCGGCTGAGTTGCCGGTAGTATTTTGTCGCAGCTCCCGCATCCGCGGCCGGCGCCAACAAGCCGCCGGTCCAGGCGCGGCCGAAGGCGCGCATGGTATTGGCCAGGCTGTGGCCGACATGGGCCCATAATACTTTGTCGAAAGCATCGAGGCCGCGTTCGCGATCTGAGTCTTCGAGCGCCTGCATTTCCTTGAGCAGATAAGGATGGCAGCGGATCGCGCCCTGGCCGAACTGGATCAGCGCCCGGGTGACGATATTGGCGCCTTCCACCGTGATGGCGATCGGCACGCCGCGATAAAGGCTGCCGAAATAGTTCAGCGGCCCTTCGATGATGGCTTTGCCGCCATGCACGTCCATGGCGTCGTTGACCGCGACCCGCATGCGTTCGGTGGCTTGCGCCTTCATGATGGCGGTGACCACGGCCGGATGATGACCATCGTCGAGCGCGGCGCAGGTCATGCGGCGCGCGGCGTCGAGCAGATAAGCGGTGGCGGCGATGCGGCCGAGCCGCTCCTGGATCGCCTCGAATTTTGCGATCGGCACGTGGAACTGCTCGCGGATGCGTGCATAGGCGCCGGTGGCATTGGCGGAAAACGCAGCCCCCGCGGCGGACAGTGACGGCAGCGAGATGCCGCGGCCAGCGGCCAGCGCGCTCATCAGCATCTTCCAGCCTTTGCCGACCTGATCGACGCCGCCAATGACATTGTCGATCGGGATGAAGACGTCATGGCCCCAGTTCGGCCCATTCTGGAAAACCTGCATGGACGGCAGATGGCGCCGGCCGATGCTGACGCCGGGCAGATGGGTCGGCACCAAAGCCAGCGTGATGCCGATGTCGTCGCGGCTGCCGATCAGATGATCGGGATCATGGAGCTTGAAGGCTAAGCCCAGCACGGTCGCGATCGGCCCGAGCGTGATGTAGCGCTTGTGCCAATTCAGCCTGATGCCGATGGTCTCGCGGCCCTCGAACGTGCCGCGGCACACCACGCCGGAATCGATCATCGCGGCGGCGTCGGAGCCCGCTTCCGGGCTGGTCAGTCCGAAGCAGGGAATCTCCTCGCCGCGGGCGAGCCGCGGCAGCCAGTAATCCTGCTGTGGCTTGGTGCCGAATTGCAGCAACAGCTCGCCCGGACCGAGCGAGTTCGGCACCATGGCGGTGACCGCGGCGCAGATCGAGCACGACGACAATTTACGGATCACCTCCGAATGGGCGTAAGCCGAAAACCCCAGCCCGCCATATTGCTTCGGAATGATCATGGCGAAGAATTTGCGCGATTTCAGAAACTCCCAGACCTCCGGCGGCAGGTCGTGCAGCTCCCAATTGATCTTCCAGTCGTCGAGCATGCGGCAGAGCTCTTCGACGGGGCCTGTGAGGAATTGCTGCTCTTCGTCCGACAACTTCGCCGGCGCGAAGGCCAAAAGTTTCCGCCAATCGGGATTGCCGGTGAACAACTCGGCGTCCCACCAAACGTCGCCGGCCTCGATGGCTTCGCGTTCGGTGTCCGACAGGCGCGGCAGCGCGCGCTGCGCCAAGCGAAAGATCGGCTTGGTGAGGTAGTCCCGCCGGAACGATGATTGCGACATCGGCTTTCCCCGGGCTTTTGCCGGCGGCCGCTCATGGCGCCGCCGTTTCGATGATTCGCTGCAAGACTATAGGTTCCGTGCGCCAAAATGTTACAATTTCGCGTGGGTGACGGCCCTTGCAGGGCTTGGACCGGACAAGGCCGGCTGACAGGCCAATAGCTTTGTCCGCACGTAGGATTGCGGCTCATGTTCGACAAGATCGAGGCGTATGTCACCGCCAGAATCCTCAAATATTTGGCACAACCCACCGGCCGCTACGCGCCGTTTTATGCGCCCGACCCCGAGGTGGTTCGCAACGCCCTGCAACCCGGCGACATTCTGCTGATCGAGGGCAATTCGCGGCTTAGCGCCACCATCAAATACCTCACGCAGAGCACATGGTCCCATGCCGCGCTCTATGTCGGCGAGCGGCCGGGCGACGTGTCGCGGCACGGCGAGCCGAATGTGCTGTTGGAGGCGGAGGCCGCTACCGGCGTCGTCACCGTGCCGCTGTCGAAATATGTCCGCTTCCACACCCGGATTTGCCGCGCCGTGGGCGTCGACGGCGCCAACCGGCAGAAGGTCATCGACTACGCGCTCAAGCGCATCGGCACCCAGTACGATTCGCAGCGCATCATCGACCTGGCGCGCTACCTGTTCCCCTACCCGCCGGTGCCGGTCTGGTTTCGCCGCCGCATGTTGTCGATCGGTTGCGGCGATCCGACCAGGGCAATCTGCTCGGCGCTGATTGCGGAAGCCTATGCCTCGATCCACTATCCGATTCTGCCCGAGCGCGCCTCGATCAACGGCAAGACCTACGGCATCGCGCCCTACGTGCAGAGCGAGATGGACCACATCCGCACCTACGGCCTCTACACGCCGCGCGACTTTGACGTGTCGCCGTTCTTCGCCATCGTCAAACCGACGCTGGCCGCCGGCTTCGACTATCGCACCGTGCAATGGGGGCCGCCGGAGGTTTCGGCGGCGGATTTGAAGCACGCTGAGATCGTGCCGTCAGTTTGAACTCTCCCCTGCAGGGGAGAGGTGAAAGCTATTGCGCCGGGATCGGCTGCGGCCGGCCATCGAGATCGACGCGCACGTAGGTGAACAGCCCTTCCGTCACCTTGATCGGCGTCGTGCCGGTACCGCGCCGCGCCCAGCTTTCGATCTTGATGGTGATCGAGGTGGTGCCGATTTTCTCGATACTGCCGTAGCAGGATACTTCATCGCCGACGCAGACCGGGCGATGAAACGTCATCGCGGTGATGGCGACGGTTACCACGCGGCCGCCGGCGCGGCGCACCGCCACCGTGGCGCCGGCGAGATCCATCTGGCAGATCAGCCAGCCGCCGAAAATGTCGCCGTGCGGATTGGTGTCGGCCGGCATGGCGATGGTGCGGATCGCCGGATCGGCATCGGGCGGCACTTCGGGCTCGGCAGGCTTTGCGGCGGCATCGGGCATGGCATTTTCCTTGGCAAATTCCTTGTGACTGCATTGTCTCCGCCAATCTATAGCACTCAATATCAGACGCAGTGACGCATGGACTGCGGCCCGGCTCCGTTCCATGCTGGCGGCAACGGCGCGACCGGCGCGGCTTCAAGTCCGCCGCACAGACGCCGACACCAGAGCGACCCGGGAGAAACGCCATGTCAGCAAGCACCGACCGATCATCGTCTCGGCCAATCAACTGGACCGTCACCGCCGTCGTCTTTTTTGCCGGCAGCGTGCTGTTGTGGGCCGATCGCACCAATTTCAGCGTCGCCGCCGCGGCCTGGGCCAAGGAGTTCGGTTGGACGCCCGCGACCATCGGCATGATGCTGAGCGCGTTTTCGCTCGGCTATCTCATCCTGCAGCCGGTGGGCGGGTGGATTGCCGATAAAGCCGGCGCGCGACGCACCCTTGCCGCCTCGATGGCCGGCTGGTCGCTCTGGGTTTTGCTGACGCCGATCGCGCCCGCGGTGTTGTGGCTCACCGCAACGTTCCGCGTACTGCTCGGCGTCTTCGAGGCGCCGTATATCCCGGCGAGCGTCGCCGCCGTGGCACGCGCCATTCCTTCGGTCACCCGGCGCGGCCGCTTCTCAGCGTTCGTGCAGTCGGGCGCACAGCTCGGGCCGGCGGCCGGCGTGTTCTTCGCCGGCGTTATTCTCAGCACCACCGGATCGGCGACCTACATCTTCTTGATCTTCGGCCTGGTTGGCCTAGTCGGCGCCGCGGCGTGGTGGAGCTACGCCAGGAATTTCGACGATCCGGTGCCGCACGGCGCGCACGCCGAAACCGATGAAGCCAAGGAGCGCGCCGCGCAGGCGCCGGTGCCTAATCGGCTCTTGATCGCCAGTCCGGCGCTGTGGCCGTTCTATATCGGCTATTTTGCGCTGCCGTACTGCCAGTATTTGTTCCTGACCTGGCTGCCGCAATATCTCAGCCACTACCGCCACATCCCACTAGTGCAGGCCAGCGCGCTCAGCGCGCTGCCGTTCCTGGTCGCGTTCCTGGCGTCGAACTTCACCGGCTGGGCGATGGACTGGCTGGCGGCGGCGGGCTGGACCAAAGGCGGCTTCCATCGCAAATTGTTCGTCGGACTAGGCGCCGCGATTTACGCGGTCACCACGCTGATCGCCGCGACCACGGAATCCAACACGCTCGCGGTGATCATGATCATCATCGCCAATGCCGGCCTGTCGTTCTACGTCGTGCCCTTTTGGACGACCTGCACCGACATCGCGCCGAACCAGACCGGCACATTAGGCGGGGTGATGAATTTCTTCGGCATCGTCGGCGCGACGCTGTCGCCCTATGGCACCGGCCTCATCGCGCAGGCGACCGGAGCATTCGTCGCGCCGCTCGTTCTCGCCGTGGTCATCATGCTGGTGGCGTCAACGACCATGATCCTGTTGTTCCGTTACCGGCCGCTCAGCGAACTCGTCGCTCAACCGCTGCCGGCGGCAAAACTCGCCGCCAAGACATAAGCGCCGCGGCAATCATTGGGACGCCGTCCGCTTAGAGCATGATCCCGAAAAGTGGATACCGGTTTTCGGATAAGATCATGCGCAATCTGAGATTCCAGACCATGATCCGATTCAATTGAATTGGATCATGGTCTAAGGAATTCAGTCCGCCTTGATGGACGCGAACTGAACCACCTTGGCCCATTTGGCGATTTCGTCGCTGACGAATTTCTCGAATTGGGCCGTGGTCATCGGCGTCGACTCGACGCCGAGCGCGACCAGGCGCAATTTGAACGTCGCATCGTTGCCCGCGGCGACGATCGCCGCGGCAAGCTTGGCGACGACGTCGGCGGGCGTGCCGGCGGGCGCGGTGATCCCGTACCAGCCGGCCGCCTCGTAGCCCGGCACGAACTCGCTGATCGCCGGCACGTCCGGCAGCGCATTCGTTCGCGTCGCTGTCGTCACCGCAATGCCGCGCAGCCTGCCGTCGCGGATGAACTCGATCACCTGCGCGATCGGCGCGACCGCGAGCGGAATCTGGCCGCCGATCAAATCGGTGGTGTAATTGCCCTTATAGGGCACGTGCACGAGATCGGCGCCGGTCAGCATCTTGAACAATTCGGCCGACACGTGCGGCCCGGAGCCGACGCCCTGGGTGGCAAAGTTGACCTTGCCCGGATTGGCCTTGGCATAGGCGATCAGCTCGGGGATCGTCTTGGGCGGGAATCCCGGATTGGCAGCGAAGACGAAGGGCGTGCGGCCGATGCCGGCGACCGGCTTGAGGTCGCGGCCGAAATCGAAATTGAGGTTGGTATAGAACGTGGCGTTGACCGCGTTGGTCGACACCGTCGTGAGCAGCGTGTAGCCGTCCGGCGCCGAATGGGCGACGATTTCGGTGCCGATATTGCTCGACGCGCCCGGCCGGTTGTCGACGATGAATTGCTGGCCCATGGATTCCGACAGCGCTTGCGCGATCAGGCGCGAGATGATGTCGGGCCCGGCGCCGGCGGGATAGCCGGTGACGATGTGCACCGGCCGTGTCGGATAGTCGAGCGCTGAGGCGCTGCGCGGCAGCGCCGCGACCGCGGCGGCGCCCGCGGTGAGACGCAAAAATTCGCGGCGCGGCAGTTTCTTCATGTGTTCCTCCCACCGAACGGCAGCGGCTCGGCCAAATCAGTCCATTTTCATGCCGGTCGCGGCGATCACTTTCGCATATTTGGCGATTTCGTCGGTGACATATTTCTTGAAATCGTTGACCGGCATCGCCATCGTCTCGACGCCCTGGCCGAGCAGCTTCGTCTTCAGTGCGGGATCGGTGACGCCGGCGCTGATCGCGGCGTTCAGCTTCTCGATGATCTCGTCCGGCGTGCCGGCCGGCGCGCACATGCCGTACCAGCCGGCCGCCGCATAGCCCGGCACGAATTCGGCGATAGCGGGAATATCCGGCGCGGCATTCGAACGTGTCGGCGTGGTGACGCCGATGGCAATGAGCTTGCCGGCTCTGACGTCCTCGATGATCTGCACGATCGGCGCAAACGCCAGCGGTATTTGTCCGCCCAGCAGATCG
>Ga0208696_1002261_pt1 | contig 10443 bp, 13 predicted proteins | sample Sb_taG_9_FD_187711 | JGI IMG/M metagenome (GOLD analysis project Ga0208696, IMG submission 187711) | Peat soil microbial communities from Weissenstadt, Germany - Sb_50d_b_LC metaG (SPAdes) (version 2) | ecosystem: Environmental > Terrestrial > Soil > Wetlands > Peat | place: Germany...
CGGACTAAACGATGAGCTGTCGGTTCGCACCTAGTTATTAGTTATTACGGAGGCCGAGTTGACGTCGAAGCTTCTTGAGGTTCTCACGGGCGTCGGTTGGTCCCCCTAGCCATGCGCGGCCTGAACCAGGCACCTCGAAGGCTGGTTCGGGCAGTGGTCTCCTGACCCGCCCGTCCTCTGCGACCGCGGGTCTCCCAGTCCCCGACCTTCGGCGCCTCACCTGGAGACCTCCGGTCGGCCGAACGGTAGGTCTGGCGACCCTCGGCGAACGAAGCAAATCGCAACGAAAGCTGCCGGGATCAGAGGGCGGTCAAGGCCAACTTTGCAGCATGCCAGTCTACACGTCCCGCGAGCTCTGCAAGGGAAGTTGGGCGTCGTTGACATCAGCGAAATCGATGCGGTCTAATAAGGGAAGTCGCCATTGATGTGTTGCCGAACCTTCAGAGCGATTGCGTCATTCCATGTCCACCACGATCGAGGCTGTCTACGAGCAGGGGGTCCTGCGCCTCAGCCGGCCAATCGACTTGCCCGACGGCACACGGGTCGATGTCATTGTGATCGCGTCCCATCCGGCGCTCACGCCGGTGAAGCCGGATGAGCCTGGCCCAAGGAAGAGGACTCCCGCGGAGACCATGTCCGATATCGCGCAATGCCGATGGAATCGAGCCCGGGCGGCTTTTCGGGCGAGGACCATGATCAGGTTCTTTAGGCTTTCCAGCCCTCCGGCAGGGCGATGATCGACATGCCAAAGCGATCGGCCAGCGCGACAACGTCGGGCTGGTCGATCACGATCGTCTTGGCGGCCTCGATTGCCAGGACTCGGGCGCCGGCCCGATGCAGGTTCTCGATCGTCGTCACGCCGATCGTGGGCACGTCGAACCGCATGTCTTGCTGGGGCTTGGCGACCTTGACCAGGGTCCAGCCCCCGGCCCGGCAAAGGAGGCCGGCGCGGTCGATGCAGCGGTCCGTCCCCTCGATGGCCTCGACGGCCAGTGTCGCCTTTTCCTTGACGGCCACCGACTGGCCGACGTCCAGCCGGCCCATCTCCTTGGCCATCACCCAACCGAACTCGATGTCGCTGCGCTCCGCCGCGGTCGGTGCGCGGCGCGTGAGAATGCCCTCTTTCACAAGCAACTCCGGGCAAAAATCCAGGGCCGAGGCAAACGTCATTCCATCACGCTCGAATTCGTGGATTACTGTGAGCAATAGCGAATCGTCCCGGTTGTCGGCACGAGATCGGCGGTACCACCACTGCAAGGTCCGGAGATCCGGACAGAGCTGGACGAACCGCCAGGGCGTGTAGATCACGTTCTTGGTGACCTTGCCGGCCATGACGACTCGCTTGACACCCTGACGGCGAAGTGTCCGGATCATCTTGCCGAGCTGGGCAACCCCGACGACCTCGAAGCTGGTGCAGAGGGTCCGCAGCTCCTCGGGGTATTCATACTTGATACCAACGCAAGCGACCGAAAGTCCCTGACGCTGCGCTGCCTCCGCGAAGAGTATCGGGAATCGCCCGCTGCCTGCCACGAGTCCGACCATCCCGGCGGCAGGATGCGCCCGATCGGACCGCAGGTCCTGACCGCTTGTGGATCTCCAAGCAGAGGGGCTCGTGCCCCCGGCTGCGTGGCCGATCGACCGCTTCAAGAGTGACCGAGTCACGCCTTCCGCTCCCCGCCCGATGGGTCAACCAGACCGCCAGATCTGGTTGGTTCACAAGGACACCTGTGTTCCTGGCCGATCGCCGATCAGCCACCTTGCGCACCGCTTCAGAAACCCGTCGGGTCCGCCTGAGGATCGATTTCCCGGTCGGCTTCGGGGTCAGCAACTCCGGCGCTTGCCCGATCGGTCTCTGCTTGCATCGACAGCGCGGCGGTGATCACGTCGATCTGCGCCGCGAGCTGGCGGAACTGGCGGTGCATTTCCGGCAGCCGCGCGATCATCTGGAAAATCCGCCGCTGCTCCCGCACCGGGATGGCCGGCGAGCCCAGAACCTGCTGTCCGCTGGGAATATTGCGGTGGACGCCGGCCTGCGCGCCCACGATCACACCGTCGCCGATCTGGGTCTTGTCCTTGATCCCCGCCTGGCCGGCCATGACGACGTTGTCACCGGTCGTGCAACTGCCGGCGATGCCGACCTGCCCGCAGAGCAAATTATGCCGGCCGATCTGGTTGTTGTGGCCGATCATCACCAGATTGTCGATCTTGGTCCCCTCGCCGATCCTGGTTGCCTCGAAGGTCGCCCGGTCGATCGCGCAATTGGCGCCGATCTCGACGTCGCTGCCGACCTCTAGCCCCCCGGTGTGAGGAATCTTGACGTGCCGGCCGCTCACCTTGCGGTAACCAAAGCCATCTCCGCCCAGAACGGTGCCGGCGTGGATCTCGACTCGGTCATTGAGGACGACTTCCGGATAGAGCACCGCGTTGGGATGGATTGTGCACCCCTGCCCGATCCGGCACCCCTCCCCGATCACGACGCCCGGGAAAAGTGTCGTTCCCTCGCCGATCTCGGCCTTCTCTCCCACGTAAACGAAGGGGTAAACGGCGACGTTCGCGCCGATCCGCGCGGTCGCGGCGACAAAGGCCTGAGGATGAATGCCAGTCCAGCGCGGCTTCTCCTCCCCCGCGAGATGGTTGCGGACGGCGAGGAACGCGGAGATCGGGTCATCCACCTCGATGACAGCCAGATCTTCCTTGATCGCTGGTCGACTGTGGTTGAAGTGGGGGCCAACGATCGCGGCCGAGGCGGGTGAACTTCGCAAGAGCTTGGCGTACCGCTCGCTCTCGATGAAGGTAATATCCCCTGGGCCCGCCTCGGCCACTGGCCGAGCCGAGCGTATCGAGACGCTCCCATCACCCACCAGACGTCCGCGAACCAAGGCCGCAAGCTGTTCGACCGTAGCGACCACGGGCGATTTCCTTTCTTCCCTGAAAGGAGCAGACATGGACCAGGCTTCCACTACCCGCAAATCAACCCCAGTCCAGCCCGGCTGAGATCAGGTTGACCATGTGCTCGCGATTCGTCGAAGGGCCTTCCTGGCCGCGCCGGAATCTAATCCAACTCGTCAAGTCGGGCAAGCCGAGTCCACTTGCCCGATCCGAGCGAAATCTTCCGTGCGGCAGCCCCGCGCTTCGCGTCCATTCCTGTAAATCGTCACACGCCCCCGATTAACTTCAGGCTTCAGCCAATCGCGACTCCAGCAGGGCCGTCAAGTCCGGCACATGAGGGAAATCATGCGGCCGCTCGGCCGCACGATCGAGAAGCAAGGCCGAAAGACCGGCCCGCATGGCACCTCGCACGTCGTTTTCCAGGTCGTCGCCGACACAGAGGATCTGCCAGGCAGGCAGGCCGAGTCGCTGGCAGACCGCCTCGAAGAACGATGCATGGGGCTTACGAAAACCGACTTCCGACGAGATGACCAAAGCGTCCACGGCCCAGCTCAACTCGGGAAGACCCATCACCACCCCGCGTAACCGGCTGTCGAAATTCGAGCCCACGCACACGGCGATTCCGGCCTCATGGATCGCCCGCAAGGCCGGGGCGACATCCGGGAAACACTGCCACGACTCGGGCCGGCCGAAATGCTCCCAGAGCTCGGCGAAAGTTCTTTGCGGGTCTGGGACTTCCGGCAAGACCTTGGTGACGATCCTGCGCCACCGCCAGATCTCGGTCGCCTCGTCGGTCGAGTGAACTCCTCGGTCGCCTCTGACCTCGTCGCTCTGGAAGTGGAGGTTGAAGCGAGCCCGCACCTCGTCCCGGTTCAGCTCCACTCCTTGCCGCCGCGCCGCCTCGGTATAGGCGTCCGCCACAGAAGGTACCGGTTTGATTAAAGTTCCCACCGCATCGAGGACGATCCCAGCGATGAGGTCCCAATTCGGTTGCTTGCTCATGGGTGTCGTTCAGCGTGAAAAAGATTCATATTGTGCCGTCCGGGCACGAAACCGCAGCGTGTGACTGCCGGCAAACCGACGCGGATACACGGCAACCTGGGTAAGTCCAACAAACATTGTGGTCCTCGGAACAGAACTAGGGAAGACTTTGTCACCTTCGGCCGGGCCCTTCACTTTCAATCTTCATCAAGGAATTGAGCCCATGCAACCCCCGCAACAGCGCCCAAACACCCACGTACCTTCGACTTACGCGACGAGCATTCCGACAACGCAGATCCAGGCCCTGGACCGTCGCCATTTGCTCGACCAGCAACAGCGCGCATTCCAGGGCAATCACAGCGCGTCCCGTGACACCGTCACTCGCCGCAGGCCCCCGGCCTGAGGCGAAGGAGACGGCCTGGTCGCTGCTCTCTGCTCTATTGAATTGAGCAACGCACAGGCCGTCTTCAGATGATCGCGCCATTGACCCGGAGATTCTGTCCGGTGATCCATCGGGCGTCGTCGCTGGCCGAAAGTGCCACCACCTCAGCGATATCCTGGGGCTGCCCCAACCGTCCCAACACGGCAAACTGGCCAAGCCGCTGCATGCCTGCTCCGCCTTGCCAGGAGAGAGGATTGTTGCCCAAGGCCCCGGCATCGTTGATCAGGATTTCAAGCCTGCCGAAACGCTCGAGAGATGCGTTGAAGAGCCGGTTGACCTGGTCGAACCGAGCCAATCTGATCGGGGGTCGAAGAGTTTGCCGTTTTTGCAAGTTTTTCACGATGGATTGTTGTTCTTGACTTTCTTGCCTGGTTCCGCCAAGCGGTCAGCCACGGGCGATCACGGTTCTGATCCCAGGTTGGGTCATCGTAACTGTGATTTCCTGGAAAGCTCTGGCGCAACCTGGCTCAACGTAGGCGACAGTGGCTCAACCGCGGGAAATTCTCGAAATCCTTGGTTTTTCCTGGAAACCCAACTTGCCGCCAGCGGTGGCTGGGTCTTTCATGATCGCCTTGAAAGTAAGGAATCGTTCCGATCGAGCGACCGTCGATCCCGTTTCCAACCGCACAAGCCATCGTGACTTGATCGTTTGGCATGACTATTGCTGGTTTACCCGCCGCCTGCCTGAGCTGATCATCCCCGCCTCCGCTTGTGCAAAACTGACCGGGGTTAACCAGTCACGAAGCCGTAACGGACGCAGAGCTCGCACTCAAGAACACAGGCGAGGTTCGAGAAGGTCGGGCTTGTCGTAAATTCAAACGAGGCAATTGTCTCTGGGCTGCCAGGACGGCCGCTCGAGGTTGAGCGAACAGGAGGTTCGTGATGACCGCGTTCAAGTACCTTGCCATGAGCGGCTTGATCTGCGGATTGCTGGCGCCGTCGGCGTTCGCAGCACCTATTGCCTCGACCTCGGGAGAGTGGTGGTGGTGGTCACCGGCCTACGCCAGTTCAGCCACCAGCAACTGGGCCCCCGACCAATCCGCCAATTCTTTCTCTGGTCCCTCAGTTACCAGCAGCACGCCAACAACCCCTGTCTACCTGTCGAATTATGTCCCCGACACCGCCGCGACGGTGGTCGCTCCTACCCCGGCCCCGGCTTCTGGCCCCGTCGCGAACGCAAACGTGAACCTTGGCTCAGGCCCCTACCCGCTGGAGAGTACCATCACAACCGGTAACGCCCAGCCCTGGTATAACAGCTCGCAGATCGCCAGCTTCTTTGGCGGTCAACCGACCGCTCAACAGGTGTCCTCCTTCGACAACGTCGTCATGCAGCGGGTCGAGCAGACTTTCCAGCAGAGCGGAGTTCCCATCACGCTGACCTTGAACTCGAGCGACCCCGCCGCCCACACGTTGAGCCTGGTCTCCAATACCACCAGTAACTCAACCCCGGGGGTCATCGGGATGACGCAGATCGGGGGCAGCGGTTTCAGCTTCATCGACCAGCAAGCGCACTCCGCGCAGTCGCTCGATCAGCTTGAATGGATCGTCGCCCACAACATCTCCCACGAGCTCATGCTCTCTTTCGGGGTCGGCGAGAACTACGACCAGACGGGCAATTACATCGACGCAAGGAACGCGAACTGGGCGATGATGGTCGACCCGAATGCCACGTTCAGCCAGGCCGCGGCCCAGGCACTGCAAGCAGCTCTCTCATCGAACTCTACGGGCACAACGGGCGTCCAGGACGCACAGTTGATCAACGGGCAGCCCGTGCCCGAGCCGACGACCGTGGCCTGCTGGCTCGCCGGGCTCTCGGCCGCCGCCCTCATGCGTCGGAAGCTGATCTGCACTCGGTGAGAAACAATCCCGTCAGCTCAAAACGGCCACGGCTCCAACCGATCCCCTCTGTCAAGGCGTGAGCCGGTACCAAAGCCCGACCTCGCCAAGCCTTCCCGACTTCATCCCACCCCGGATAAGTGGATTTCTCGTTCGTCAACGAGGCCCGCCGGCCGGCGGCTGAACAGGAGGAGGGAAAAAGGGACATCACTGATTAGCGCTTCCTTAACCCCTAAGCCGCTTGCATCAAGCGTTTACGTGCATGTCCCCGAGGCTCCTTCCCCTCTCAAACGGTCGATATCAGTGATGTCCTTTTTTCCCTCTCCCGCGCAGCGGCATGATCGGCTGACACCGATTTCCCGTTTAGTCGTCTCAGCTTGCCGGGACGGCCTTTGACTGCGTGGAAATCGGTTTACCAGTTAATGACCAGCGAAGGGGGCGTCCATGTCGACTAACCACCAGTTCCAGGTCATCACCTTGCTGGCATCCTCGACCCACTCGACCTGGGCAGTCAGGAGGGCCTGCATCTGTGCCTCCGCCACCTGCCGCTGAACCTCGAGGTTCTTCTTCCACTCGCCGATCAGCTTGGCACGGAGTTCCTCCAGCTCCTTGGTCGTGTGGACGCTGAGCGCTTGTTCAATGATTTTCAGCCCGCCGTTATACTGGGCTTCCAGCGTCTCCTTCTGCTTCTTGAGCAGATCCCCGAAGGTGTCGGCCCACTTTTGAATGGACTGGACCTGCGCAGGCCCGCCCCCCCAGAAGTTGCCCCAGGTCCGGAACATCTCCTGCTGGACCTGAATCGCCGATTCGGTGGACTTACGGAGACTCTCAAATACCAGGTCGTACATGGTTTGTCGCTCCTCCGGCTCTGGGAATGAGGGTTGGGGTGAACAATTAGGCCAAAGTCCCGAAGCGGCTCTTACCACAACCGCCTTAGAATTAGGACCTTAACCCCACTAAAATTTCCGGCGCCGCCTGGACAATCTGTTTTTTCAGCTCTATCTTCCAAGGGGAAAGGGGGACATACAGGTTTTCCCGGGCCTCCCGACAGGTTCTGGGTTCGTTTCCTCTCTCCTCACGCCTAAGAGTTGATCGCTAGAGAATCGTGACGTCACCTACGCCCAACTGGCAATCTGCACATTCTTATCAAATATAAGGTCGCCAGCGCTCACTTCAAGATCATGCGAGTCGGGACCAAGAGGTGCATGTAGTTCGATCTTTCCAGCCTCTACCGCAACTCTAAATCGACCGACCTCCTCGCGAACCACGATCCCTGCCGCGCGGCACTTGCCTTCGATAGAGCGTAGAGGGCATTCGACAGTTAGACTCAAGGCGTTATCTTGAGTTGATGCTGGTTACGCCGTCAAACTAGGGTAACCCTTCGATCGATTGCCTGAATTCACCTAACGAGTCTGAGGAATTCATAGGGCTTGGATATCTCGTTGAAACTGTCAGTGTTGGAGTGAGAGGTGCCTGCTGGGTTACTATCTTCGGCTTAAAGAAGAAACGCAAGAAAAAAAACCAGATTTTCTACCACCTTTGGCGTAATTCGACATAAGGATCTATTCCAGAAGGAGTTACGGAAGCCAGTAATAGCTCAAAATTGCGGGGCGTCTCACGCGGTCGCGAGGCACCGACAATTTGTCGGCGAACAGGAAGGGCCGGGAGGACGAATCCCCCCGGCCCCAGCGTCCCGAGCTGCACGACGGAACGATGCTTTGGCAGCGACGCGCCCTGCACGGAACGTGCGACAGTTCCGGACACCATAGTTCCGGAGACACATAGTTCCGGAGACACCACATAGTTCCGGAGACACCATACTTAATTCTTCGGAGTTAGGTATGCTGTCCCCGAACTACGTGGCGATGCACCTACTTGCCATCGGCATCCTGTCCGAGCCGTTTAGCTGCTTCTTGGAATCAACAGCGGCTTATCACCTTCCCGTCATCCGCATGTCGGGCGGACGGCGGGGAGAGAAAAAGGGACATCACTGATCGTTGATTGTCTTTCGGGGCCGGCCCGGTCCGGGGAGTGTGAAGCCCAGCCTCAGCCGCGCGGCGGTCGCCAGCACCCATTGCGCTGTTCCCGATGGGCGGCCCCGTCCCACGCACTCCCGCACCACTCGCAGCTCTTCCTCCGACAGGCCGGTGACAGATGACAGATGACAGATGACAGATGGCGGATGACAAGCCCGCCGTGAACTCGGGTGGCTGTGGCTGCGTGGAAGGCGAGAGCAGCGAGCCAATGTCAGAGGAGTGTGGGGACCTTCCCTCTGGGGCGTCGATGTCACCGCCCCACGCACCCAGGATTGCCGGCACGTCGGGATTATTGGTGTCAGATCTTATTTCATGGAGGATTATTGGTATCAGATCTCATTTCGGCGAAATAAGAACTGACACCAATAATCCTTCTGGCGGCGCGCCCATTGCAGCAACGACCTGGTCTTGAGCCCGTGGCCCGTGGAGCGCCCCAGGAACTGGATAACCTTGGTCAATGCCGGCCTGTCATCCGCCATCCGGCATTTGTCATCTGCCATTTCTCCTTCCCCATTCCCCGTTCCGAATTCCGCATTTTCTAGCGGAAGAGGCGGCTTCGCGGGGTCAGCGCTGGTTTCCGGTTTTCGGGAGGCGGTGGCGGATAGCCTCGATCTCGTTACGGAGCGGACGGGAGCCGAGGAGGGCGCGATCGGCCCGACGAATCAGGTTGCGCACGCTGTCGGGATGGGTCAGCCCAAAAGCCGCGGACAGCTCCCGGAGCGTCACCGGCGTCAACTCCCGCGCCAGCCAGGCGGCCAGATCCCGGCTCACCGCGCCGCTGCGCTGTTGCAAGAAGCTATCCGCGGCGATCCCATAGTGCTTGGCCACGGCCGCCAGGACCGCCCGGTAATCGTAACACGCCAGTCGACGCGCGGCGGGGACCGCATCGGGATGCCTCGGCAACGTCATCCCAGCGCGCACCCGGTCGACGAACTTCGGGCTGCCCAGCAGCCAGCCACCAACAGCCTCCCGAAATGGATCCTCCGGCATGGCCGCCAGGCCCTTTTCGACGAACCGTCGATACGCCGCCTCGGGCTGGCTGCCTCCCATCTCGCCCTGCCACGCCGAGTAGATTGCCTCATAGGCCACCCACCTGACCCGGTCTCGCCTCCGGGCATAGCCGGGATAGCTTGACCACGGCCAGTCAGCCGGCTGCGCGGCCAGAGGCCGCTTCCCCCGTACCGGGTTGAGGTGAACGTAGCGACTGACCGTCCAGAAGTAGCTCTCATCCTCGACCAGAGCGGATTTGAAGCGGCCATGGGTGAGGTGGCCCGGTCGACGATGCCGCTTGGCGTACCAATTGGCGTAACCGGAGACGAGGTACTGCATGCCCCGAGACAAGTTGGGCTGGGGCGTACGGAGGAAAAGCTGGAAGTGGTTGGGCATGAGCACGAAACTCAGCAAGTCCCAACCGAACCGCCCCACCGTTTGCTCCAGTCCTTGGAGCAACCGCTGGTAATCACGCTCGTCCTCGAAGACAGACCGCCTGAGGTTGCCACGGGACACCACGTGATGAATCGCGCCGGGGTATTCGATCCGCAATGGTCTGGCCATGTGCCAATATTACCACATGGGGCACGTCGCGACAACCGGAAACCGGCCCTGCCCCCGCGAAGCCGCCCAGGGCGGCACGGTTGGCGGCGAAGCCAAAAGTCGGGACGCCCACGAAGACCAGCTTTCCCGTCTGAGGGTCGCGCGAGGCCATGATTCGCTTCGTGCCGGCCGTGGGTGCTACTCGGGTCAGCACGCGAACGCTGTGACTTCGCAGGAGGGCCCTTGGTACCCGGCCCGAGGCTAGATCGGCACCAATGGCCGGGTGAGATTGGTCGAAACCTGCCGGGTCAGGGTCGCGGGTCTGGACGAGATGAGGTCGCAATGCATGTACCCTATCTAATCACGATAACACTCACAAGGGAGCAAACATCGCCGGGATCGATCCTCTCACGGGGAAAATCACCAGGTTGTTCAATCCGCGACGGGACAAGTGGACGCGACACTTTCGGTGGGAAGGACCTTATCTTGTTGGCAAGACCTCCGTCGGGCGGACGACCGTTGTCGTTCTCGCGATGAATCATCCCGATGCCGTCGCCGTGCGCCAGTCATTGATCGAAGAGGGGCATTTCCCGACCAAGTCGTGATCGGCGCACACCGGGTTCTCGGTCTTGGGATTTGTAGGGACATCTGATTCAACCCTCTCGCTTTCCTTTGGGTCCGGGCTTCTGGCGCCTCGAGATCCGGCCCAGATTCTGTTCCAGAGAC
>Ga0208696_1002267_pt1 | contig 10427 bp, 10 predicted proteins | sample Sb_taG_9_FD_187711 | JGI IMG/M metagenome (GOLD analysis project Ga0208696, IMG submission 187711) | Peat soil microbial communities from Weissenstadt, Germany - Sb_50d_b_LC metaG (SPAdes) (version 2) | ecosystem: Environmental > Terrestrial > Soil > Wetlands > Peat | place: Germany...
GTCGGATAGCGCAGGGTACGGGACCGGGTCATGGTCTTGAAGCTGGCCAGCCGGAGCTTGACCGAGACCGTCCGGGCCACGTACCCGCCCGCCCGCAGCCCGTGCGCGGTCCGGCCGGACAGCTTCAGCAGCTCCCGCCGGATCCGGTCCGGGTCACCGATGTCCTCGGCGAACGTCTCCTCCGCGCCGATGCTCTTCTCTGGTGCGTGCGGCGTGACCCGGCGCTCGTCACGGCCCCAGGCCAGGGCGGCCAGGTGCGCGCCCTGCGCGGCGCCCAGCTCGCGCTGCAGGGTGTCCAGCGGGGTGTGCGCGATGTCCCCCACCGTCCGCAGGCCCAGCCGGGCGAGCACCTCCCCGGCCCGTTCCCCGACCCCCCACAGCGCGGCCACCGGCAGCGGATGGAGAAAGTCGAGGACCCCGGCCCGCGGCACCACCAGCAGGCCGTCCGGCTTGCAGCGGGCCGAGGCGATCTTGGCCACGAACTTGCAGGACGCGACGCCGACCGAGCACGTGATGCCCTGCTGCTGCCGGACCTGGGCCCGGATGCGGGCGGCGATCCCGGCGGGCGGCATTTGGGGGCCGAGCCGCCGCAGCGCGCCGGAGACGTCGAGGAACGCCTCGTCCAGCGCCAGTGGCTCGACCTCGGGCGTGATCGTGCCGAAGATGGCCATGACCTCCCGGGAGGTCATGGCGTAGGCCCGGTGCCGCGGCGGGACGAACACCGCCTGCGGGCACAGCCGCCGGGCCCGCATGACCGGCATGGCCGAGCGGACCCCGAACGCCCGGGCCTGGTACGACGCGGACAGCACCACGCCGCGCCCGCCGGTCGCGCCCACGATGACCGGCTGGCCCGCGAGCTCCGGCCGGTCCCTGATCTCCACGCTGGCGTAGAAGGCGTCCATGTCCACGTGCAGGATGTGGCAGCCGGTGTCGTCGGGCGCGTCCCCGGGGATCGTGCCGACGCCCATCGCGGTCAGCGGTGGCCGAGCACGTGCAGCTGGGCGGCGATGTCGCGCAGCGGCGGGATGCTCGCCGCGGCCTCATCCAGCGCGCGCAGCGCCTCGGCGGCGGCCGCGTCGCCCTCCAGCAGCGCGCCGGGCACCAGCCCGCCGAAGATCCGCAGCCCGTGCGCCTCACCCGCGCGCAGCCCGGCCTGCTCGATCAGCGCGGTCAGCTCGGTCAGCGTGAACCGGCGTGGGGTGCAGGCCGTGGTGCCGGTCAGCAGCGCGCGGGCTTCGGCGAAGCGGCCGGCCAGCGCGCGGTGCAGGATGGCGGCGACCGCGTTGGACGCGAGCACGCTGACCGTGGCGGACGGCCGGAGCACGCGTGCGATCGCGCTCATCGCGTCGGCCGGCTCCTCGACGTACTCGAGCACGTTGTGGCAGATGACCAGGTCGGCCGCGCCCGGTCCGACCAGGCTGTCCAGGCTGGCCGCCTCGCCCTGCACCGAGGTCAGGCGCGCGCCCGCCTCGGCGGCGCGCCGCTGCGCGGCCGCGAGCGCGTCCGGGCTCGGGTCGACGACGGTGACGTTGTGACCGAGGGCCGCGAACGGCACGGCCAGCCCGCCGGTCCCCCCGCCCACGTCCACGATGTCCAGGGCGTCCCGGCCGGTGGCCGCCACCCGGGCGGAGACGACCGCGCTCAGCACGTCCCAGACCAGGGAAGAGCGGACGCCGTCGCGCCTGAAGTCCACCGCCACGCGTGCCTCCCTTCCTGGAGTCCAATGTAGTGCCCGGCCACCGGCGATGCGGCCGGCTCTTCGGTTACTTTCCGTACGAGATCGGTGAACTTCCGTCACCCATTGGCCGTCTATATAACCGTGCGGAACTCTCAGATTCTTCTTTACCCGACCTCGTGGCATCTCCAGCGCGGCCGGACCCGGCCACCGTATGCTCTTCGCCATGGCTGAGCACCTCGAGTTGCCTCGCCCCTGGCGGCTGATGCTGACCGCAGGCTGGAACCTGGCCGAATCCCTGGGCATCCCCGTCGCCGGGTACTTCGTCGGCGCCAGCCTCGGCGGGCGGAACGCCGGCATGCTGGCCGCGGCCGGCACCGTCTGGCTCACCGTACTGGGGCGCAAGGTCATCACCCGCAGCGTCCCCGGCCTGCTGACGATCTCGGCCCTGGTGCTCACCCTGCAGACGGCCGTGGTGATCGTCACCGGCAGCGTGCTGTTCTTCCTGCTCCAGTTCCCGCTGGCCAACCTCGGCCTGTGCGTGCTGTTCGCGCGGACCGCTCCCACCCGCAAGCCGCTGGTGGCGCAGCTGGCCGCCGAGGTGGTGGCGCTCCGCCATCCGTCCCATCACCCGGGCCTGCACCGGTTCTTCCAGGGGGCGACCTGGCTGTGGGCCGGGATCTTCGCCCTGTCCACCGCGGGCCTGGCGGCGGCGATGCCGCTGGAGCCGGTCAAGGTGTTCCTCCTGCTCACCACCGCCGTTACCGTCGGCGGGGTGGTCGCGGGCACCGGAGCGTCCGCGTTCTGGTTCTTCCGGGTGCTGCGCCGGTTCGGCCTGCGCGTCCGCTTCGCCCAGGGCTAAAACCTGGAGGGACGGCTTGAGCTCGGCGATGCGCGCCAGAAGGCCGTTGACGAAGGCGGGGGACGCGTCGGTGGACAGGTCCCGGGCGAGCAGCACCGCCTCGCTGATCGCCACGCCGTCGGGAACGTCCGGGGCCCACAGCAATTCATAGATACCGATGCGCAGCACGTTGCGGTCCACCGCCGGCATCCGGTCCAGGGTCCAGCCCTCGGAGAACTCCGAGATCAGCTCGTCGATCCGGGCCGCGTGCCCGGTCACGCCGCGGACCAGGTCCGCCGCGTAGGCCGAGACGGGCGGGCTGGCCAGCGTGATGCGCTCGGCGAGCAGGTCAAGCACTGGTATGCCGCGCTGCTCGGCCTCGAACAGGATGTCCAGGGCGCGCTTGCGCGCCTTGCTACGGGCGGGCGGCATGTCGGAGCGCGAAGGCAGAGAGCGTAGAGCCCATCAGGCTCGGCCGAGGTACTGGCCGGTCCTGGTGTCGACCTTGATCTTCTCCCCGGTGGAGATGAACAGCGGGACCGAGATCGTGGCGCCGGTCTCCAGCGTGGCCGGCTTGGTCCCGCCGGTCGAGCGGTCACCCTGCACGCCGGGATCGGTCTGCCTGATGGTGAGCTCGACCGCCGCGGGCAGGTCCACGTACAGCGGTGTGCCGTCGTTGAACGCCACCGTGACGGTCTGCTCCTCCAGCAGGTAGTCCGCCGCGCCGCCGACCACGGAGGCTGGTACGCGCGGCTGATCATAATCCTGCGCGTCCATGAACACGAAGTCGGAGCCCTCGCGGTACAGGTACTGCATCTCGCGGCGGTCCACGGTGGCCACGTCGACCTTGACGCCGGCGTTGAAGGTCCGGTCGATCACCTTGCCCGAGGTGATGTTCTTCAGCTTGGTGCGCACGAAGGCGCCGCCCTTGCCCGGCTTGACGTGCTGGAACTCGACGACGGTCCAGAGCCCGCCGTCGAGGTTCAAGGTCATGCCGTTCTTCAGGTCGTTCGTGGTGGCCACGTTCGGTCTCCAGGTAAAAGGACGAGAAGTTCTCTCGTAGTGGTCGTGAGCAGGCCTGACCCGACAATCCCGCCGGCCCCCACGACGAGAACGTCCTCGATCCGGACACCGCCCCTGCCGGGCACGTAGACACCAGGCTCGACGGTGACCGGGACCCGGTCGGCAAGCTTACCCGTTCTGGAGTACCCGATCGTCGGCGCCTCGTGCACCTCCAGCCCGACGCCGTGCCCGAGGCCGTGGCCGAAGTGCTCACCGTGCCCCGCGTCGCGGATCATGTCCCGCGCGGCGGCGTCCACGTCGGCCACGTCCGCGCCGGGCCGGGCGGCCTCGATCCCGGCCCGCTGCGCGGCCGCGACCAGGTCGTAGATCTCCCGCTGCCACCCGGCCGGCTCGCCCAGCGCGACGGTGCGGGTCATGTCCGCGTGATAGCCGCCGTACAGCGCGCCGAAGTCCATCGTGATCAGGTCGCCGCGGCGCATCGGCCGGTCGGTCGGCGCGTGGTGCGGGATGGCGCCGTTCGGCCCGCTGGCCACGATGGTGTCGAAGGCGGGGCGCTCGGCGCCCAGGTCGACCATCCGCCGGTCCAGCGCCGCGGCCAGCTGGCGCTCGGTCAGGCCCGGCCGGATACGCGCGAACACGTCGGCGATGGCCTGGTCGCTGATCCGGCATGCGGTGGCCAGCAGCTCGAGCTCGGACGGACCCTTGACCATCCGCAGTTCCTCTATTTTCCGGCCGAACGGAACGAGCCTGGAGCTCTCAGCCTTGGCCACCAGCTCCGCGTGGCGCTCGACCGTCACCTCGTGCGCCTCGAAGGCCACGGTGCGCTGGCCCCGCGCGGTCATCTCCGCGGCCAGCCGCGGCTCGAGGAACCGCTCGACGATCAGCTCGAGGTCCGGACAGTCCCGCCGGGCGGCCAGCTCGTACCGCGAGTCGGTGGCCAGCACCGCCGTCCCCCCGGCGGGCAGCAGCAGCGCGGCGTTGGAGCTGGCCAGGCCGGTGAGGTAGCGGACGTTCGGGCCCGAGGTAATCAGGGCTGCGTCCGCGCCGGCCTCGGTGACCTGCCGTGCGGCGGTCGCCCGCCGGGCCGCGTGAATCTCTGGCATGTGCGCAAGGCTAGTCGGCCAGGGCCCGGACTTGCTCGATGAGGCGGACCCGGGCCTCGTGCGTGGGTGCCAGCGGGGTGACGTTGAGCGTGGTCACGCCGGACTCGCGGAAGGCGGCCAGGCGCTCGGCGACGTAGCCTTCCGGGCCGATGAGCGAGATCTGCTCGGCCAGTTCGGCGGGCACCAGGGCCTCGGCCTCGGCCTTGCGGCCGTCCAGGTAGGCGTCCTGGATCGCCTTGGCCTCGGCCTCGTAGCCGAATCGGCGGGCCAGGTCGTTGTAGAAGTTGCGGCCCCGGGCGCCCATCCCGCCGATGTACAGGGCTAGCTGCGGGCGGCTGAGGTCGCGCAGGCCGGCTACGTCGTCGCCGATGGCCAGCGGGGCGTGGGCGATCACGTCCAGCGGGCCGAGCGCCGGGTCGCGCTGGGCGCGGCCCTCGGCCACCGCCCCGCCCCATACCGCGCCGGCCTTCTCCGGCAGGTAGAAGATGGGCATCCAGGACTCGGCCAGCTCGGCGGCGACGGTCACGTTCTTCGGGCCGATGGCGGCCAGGGCAACCGGGATGCGCTCCCGGACGGGATGGTTGATCAGCTTGAGCGGCTTGCCCAGCCCGGTGCCCCCCTCCAGCGGCAGGTGGTAGTACTTGCCCTGGTAGGCCAGCCGGTCGCGGCGCCAGACCATACGGCAGATCTCGATGATCTCGCGGGACCGGCCGATCGGCGCGTCGTACGGGACGCCGTGCCAGCCCTCGATGACCTGCGGGCCGGACGCGCCCAGGCCCAGCATGAACCGGCCGCCCGAGACGTAGTCCAGCCCGGCTGCGGTCATCGCGAGCAGCGCGGGCGTCCGCGAGTACAGCGGGAGGATCCCCGAGGCGATCTGCATCCGCTCGGTCTTCGCCGCGATGAAGCCGAGCTGGCTCACCGCGTCGAAGCTGTACGCTTCGGGCACGAACACGATGTCAGTCCCGGCCCGCTCGTAGTCGGCCAGTTCCACTACGGTCTCGGCGAAACCGCCCGCGTAGTTCAGAAAGATCCCTATCCGCATGCGAGGAGAGTATCCCGCCGGCCCGCACCACGTTCCGTTCGGCCCGGCTGTCCACCGATCGGCCCTTCCGCGCCGCGCGAACGGGCCGCCACCGCGCCGCCCGCAGGGGCCGTAGTTTCGCAGTCCCCGCTAGTGCGCTACCGCCCCAGCAACGTGGAGGATCCGGGCCCGTTCGCGCCCGTTATAGTGCCGGGATGGTAGCGATGCGTTCGCCGCACCGGGCTGGGTCATATCCGGGCAGGCTTGCGATCTGGTCGAGCAGCCATACCGATGAAAGGACTTTGAGCAGGCCTTGTACTTCGCGGCTGCTGCGCTGGCTGGCGGGGATGACGAGGTCGAAGTGCTCGGCGGCCAGGGGGACGAAGGCCAGGTCGTAGGCCAGGGCGGCGGGCTCGCTCGCGATTCCCGCGTCGGCCAGGCCGGCCGCGATGGCGGCGGCCACGTACAGGTGGCCGGTCGCCTGGGTGTCGTAGCCGGGGAGCTGGCTGGCCTGGATCCCGGCGTCGGTGAGCTCGCGGTCGAGCAGGCTGCGTGCTTCGGCGCCTGGTTCGCGGTTCACCAGCCGCAGCCCGCGGCGGGCGATGTCTGTGACGCTGGCGATGCCGTCGGCTCGCCCGGGCCGCAGGACCAGCCCTTCGCGCCAGGAGCAGAACCCGATTACCTCGCCGCCTCCGGGCAGCAGTTCGGCGGCCGGGCTGATGTTGTACTGGCTGCCTGGCCCGCGCAGGTGCGTCCCGGCGACGTGCACCAGCCCAGCGGCGGCCAGCTCGAGCGCTTCCTGGCTCGGGCAGGGCCACCAGCTGAACGCGACCGGCGGGTCCAGCACTCCGAGTGGTGCCTCCAGCAGCGGCAGCGCCGGGTCGCAGCCCGCCGCGACCAGGGTGGGCTGCGGTGGCCCGATGGGCCTGATCTGCCTGCTCGCCCGCGCCTGGCCGCGGCCGGTCTCGGCGACCAGCCCGCCCGCCGGGAGGAATCCGGCACGGCTGGCCGTCCCGCCCCTGAGCGGAAGCGCGACCTGGGCGTCGCCGACCGGGGCGAGTGTGACCCTGGCTCCCTCGCCGCCTAGCGCCGCGACCGGCCGGCGGCTACTGGCACCGCCGGGTTGTCCGGGCCGAACAGGTCCTCGACGGTCACGCCCAGCGCGCGGGACAGCGCCAGTGCGACCCGCAGCGACGGGTCAGACACTCCGGATTCGACGGCAGAGACGGCCTGCCGCGAGACCCCGGCCATGCTGGCCATCTGCTGCTGGGAGAACCCGCGCGTCCGCCGGGCGAGCCGCAGCCGGAGGCCGCTCCCGGCCCCATAGCCGTCGCTCACCCGCTTCTCCCACCACCTCGGCAGGCATCAGTGCCCTGGCCCAGTAATGTAGCCCGCTGCCCGGGCCTGGGCGAACCCAGGTCATCGTCCTGGCGACGGCGACCCTTGCCGCCACCGCAGGGGAGGGAACCCGGAACCTGCTGTGCGCGTGCCTCGCCCTGGCCGTGTTCGTCGGCCTGGCCGCTACACCTGGTGCGGTGTCTGGCGGCCAGACGGCGCTGTCGCGCCCGGCGTCGCCGGCTGGGCCGTCATCGAGGGCCGCCGCGCCTGGGCGCGGGCAGGCCTGTCGGTGCGCGGCCTGGGTGTGACAGCAGCCGCGATGGTCCGCTAACAGGGCTTGACCTGCGCAAACTTGACGGTCATCGGCTTCCCGCCCACCCCTGTGGACGGTTACTGTGGCGGGGTGCTCGGCGCTGGGTGGACCGAGGCCGTGGCCCTGGCCGCGGCCTTTGCCGTCTCGGCCGTGGCCACTCCGGCGGGTATCTCCGGGGCGGTGCTGCTGCTCCCGTTCCAGGTCAGTGTCCTGGGTACCCCCAGCCGTCACTCCCACCAACTTGCTCTACAACGTCGTGTCCACTCCCGGCGCGCTGTACCGGTACCGGCGCCAGCACCAGACCGGCGGGCGGCTGGCGCTGACCCTGATGGCCGGGACCTTGCCCGGCGTGATCGCGGGGTCGGTCATCCGCGTCGAGCTAGTGCCCGGCCCCCGCATCTTTGACCTGATGGTGTCCGGGCTCCTGCTGCCGCTGGGGATCTGGCTGGCCGCCACCCCGGCCGCCCGCGACCGCGCTCCGGACGGCCCGGCCCGCCGCATCCCGGTACCCGTTCTGGTCGTGCTGGCGGTGGTGACCGGCTGCGTGGGCGGCATCTACGGGATCGGCGGCGGCGCGATCTTGTCCCCGGTCCTGATCGGATCCGGCCGCCCGGCCTCCGAGGTCGCCCCGGCCACCCTGGCCTCGACGTTCGTGACCTCCCTGGGCGGGGTGCTCACGTTCACCTTGCTGTCCCTCCATCACGCCCCGGTCGCCCCGAACTGGCCCACCGGCATCGCGCTGGGCATCGGCGGCATCGCCGGCGGCTAGACCGGAGCCCGGATCCAGCACCGGCTTCCCGACATCCTGATCCGCCGCATCGTCGGCGTCCTGGCCTTCGCCATCGCCGCCCGGTACCTGTGGTCCGGGCTGACCTGAACCCCGGGCGCCGGCCGGCGCGGGTCAGCTGAGCAGCTGCACGGTCCCGGCCCGGGATATGTCGTAGCCGCCGAGCGCGCCCACGGCGGCCTGCACATGCGGGTCGCGCAGCGCGGCGATCAGCGGCCCGGCTGCGGGCAGGGCCTCGCCGGGAAGCACGATGTCGAAGTCTTCCCAGGTGACCGGGACGAAGGCGAGGTCCATCGCGGTGGCGGCCGCGCGTGCGCCCAGCCCGGTGTCGGCCTGGCCGGAGGCGATGGCCATGGCGACTTCCAGGTGGGAACCCGCGTCAGGCCCGCTGACAGATTCCGGCGGTATCCCGGCATCGGCGAGCAGCCGGTCCAGCAGCACCCGCGTCCCGGTGCCGAACGGGCGCCGGGCGATCCGCAGGCCCGGCAGGTCAGCGGGCCCGCTGATCCGGCCCGGGTTGCCCTCGGGTACCAGCAGGCCCTGCTGGCGGCGCCACAGGTGGATGATTGCGGGCTGGCGGCCGCGGAGCAGGGACCGGGCGAACGGGCTGTTGCCGTGGCCGGAATGGTGCCGCAGGTGGATGGCCGCCGCGTCGGCGGTGCCGCGCCAGATCCGGGTCAGGCCGTGGAAGCTGCCGCGCGTGCCCACGGTCACGACGGCCGTCCCGGCGCGGCGCAGCGCGATGTCCAGGCCGGGGTCATCGCTGCCCGCCAGGCGCAGCGCCGGGTGCCCGCCGAGCAGCCGCCGGGCCGCAGCCTCGCCGGCGGCTGCTACGCGGCCGCGGCGGCGGCCGGAGACTTCGATCACGCCGGCGTCGGCCAGGTGCCGCCAGGCCCGGCCGATGGTGGTGGCCGTGGTGTCATACCGCTGCGCGGCCTGGCGGATACTGGGCAGTTCATCCCCTCCCGCCAGTATCCCCGCCGCAACACGTTCAGCGATGTCGCTGCTGACCTGGAGGTACCGCGCCATGTCCCGGGATGCTACCGCCCGCGGTTGCAGTGTGGTCTCGCATCTGCCCTTGGCCGGGTGCCCGCTGTAGGCTCTGCACCGTTCTGTAGTAGCTCAGCATCAGGAGGCAGCAATGAGCCACGCAATGCGCCGTACCGGGCTCGCGGCCGCCGGGCTGGTTCTGGCTCTGACCGCCGCGTGCAGCAGCACCAGCAGCACGACAAGCAGCAGCCCGGCCAGCAGCGCGAGCAGCACAGCCGGCGCGACCGGTACGCTGACCGTGTTCGGCGCGGGCACCTTGTCGACCCCGTTCACCGCCGAGCTGCAGGCCTTCAAGCAGCAGAATCCCGGCGTGACCATCCATTCGCAGTTCGGCGCGAGCGGTGACATGGTCAAGGACATCACCCAGCTCGGCCAGCCCGCCGACGTGCTCGGCGTGGCGGACTACTCGCTGATCCCCAAGCTCATGTCCGATCCGTCCAAGCCGCACGCCACCTGGTACCTGGGCTTTGTGTCGAACCAGATCACCTTCGCCTACACCAGCCACAGCAAGGGCGCCAGCCAGCTGTCCGCGTCGAACTGGTACAAGGTGCTGGCCGAGCCCGGCGTGCACATCGGCCGGTCCAACCCCGCCGCCGACCCGTCGGGGTACCAGATCCTGCAGATGCTCCAGCTCGCCCAGGGCTACTACCACGACCCGGGCCTGTCCGCCGCGGTGCTGAAGAACTCCCCGGACTCCAGCGTCGCCGAGACCGAGACCTCGCTGCTGGCCGCCCTGCAATCCGGCCAGATCGACTACCTGGCCATCTACCGGTCCGACGCGCTGGAACAGCACCTGAAATACATCGCGCTGCCCGCCCAGATCAACCTGTCCGACTCGGCCATGGCTGCCGCCTACGCCACGGTCACCATCCACGCCGGCTCGCTCGGCGCGCTGACCGCCAAGCCCATCATCTACGGGCTGACCATCCCCAGCACCGCGCCGGACGCGGCGCTGGGCCAGAAGTTCATCAGTTTCGTGCTCAGCCCGCAGGGCCAGGCCATCATGAGCAGCAACGGGTTCGTGGTCATCTCCCCCGCGCTGGCCAGCAGCCAGGCCAGCGTCCCGGCCTCACTGAAAGCCCTCACCACCCCGTGGCCCGCCGCCGGTGGCTGACACGACGGCCGGCACGCACCGCCCGGCGCCGCCAGGCACGGCACCGGCACCACGGCGGCTGGTTCGGGGCCGTGATGTGGACACTGGGCGGCCTGCTGCTGGCCTTCATCGTGCTGCCGATCGTGCGGCTGGCGGCCACCTCGCCGGTGGCCAGCCTGC